>ENA-USUK01000183-USUK01000183.1-human-gut-metagenome-genome-assembly--contig:-NODE-183-length-48073-cov-12.451746_pt1 | contig 48073 bp, 48 predicted proteins | sample MGYA00250062_ERZ773400 | MGnify/ENA primary metagenome ERZ773400 (study PRJEB29103, sample SAMN06111961) | human gut metagenome | biome: human gut; feature: ankylosing spondylitis patient; material... | reverse complement strand
ATCTCCTTTCAATATGTACTTATAATACTATTGATAAAATAATATCATAATGGTCGTGTTCATTCTCTCATATTTCCCTAAAAAAATCTAGTGGGTTTTGACATTTTTTTCATTAGTTTCTATGAAACGACACCATATTCTTATGTTGCGGCATTTACCAGCTCTTGATAAAGGTATCAATGTAGTTATCGAGACATTTCTTGATGACTTCGATGGCTTCTTCTCTGTTACCCTTTTCATTGACTGCGGTTGTCTTGTTCTCCAGTGCCTTATATACTGTGAAGAAATGTTCCATCTCGTCCACCACATGACTGGGCAGCTCGGAAATATCATGGTAGCAGTTATAATTGGGATCATTGAAAGGAACCGCAATGATCTTCTCATCGTTTTTGCCATTGTCCAGCATGGAGATCACACCGATAGGATACGCTCTTACCAGGGTCATGGGCTGTACCGGCTCGGAACACAATAACAATACGTCTAACGGGTCACCGTCGTCGCCGTAGGTTCTGGGAATGAATCCGTAGTTAGCGGGATAATGGGTAGACGTATGCAGGATACGGTCCAGGATCAGAAGACCGGTCTCCTTGTCCAGTTCATACTTGTTCTTACTGCCCTTGGAGATCTCAATGACACAGACAAAATCTGTGGGAGTGACTCTCTGGGTGCTCATGGTGTGCCAAATGCTTCCGTTTACTTCTTTCATAATCTCTCTCCTCTACTCTTATAGTTATTTCCGGTCAAAACATCCGGAGAATACGCAGGTCATTATCCACGGATCTGACCGTTTCCGTGGATCTTGTATTTATAGGAGGTCAGCTCCTTCAGACCCATAGGTCCTCTTGCGTGCAGTTTCTGTGTACTGATGCCGATCTCGGCACCAAATCCAAATTCAAATCCATCCGTAAAACGTGTGGATGCATTGACATAGACACAGGCAGCATCCACTTCGTTCAAGAACTTTTCCGCCGTCTGCGCATTTTCTGTCACGATACATTCGGAATGCTTCGTATTATAGCGGTTAATATGAGCGATCGCCTCGTCCACACTGTCGACCGTTTTAATGGATAAAATATAGTCCAGATACTCGGTGCCGTAATCTTCTTCCGTTGCCGGAATACAGTCAGACAGGATTTCACATGTACTTTCGTCTCCCCGCAGTTCCACATTTTTTGTCTTCAGGGTCTCCGCCATTTTGGGAAGGAATCTGTCACGGATTGCCCGATGTACCACCAGAGACTCACAGGCATTGCAGACACCGATCCGCTGGGTCTTGGCATTCATCAGAATTTTCACTGCCATATCCACATCTGCGTCCTGATCTACATAGACATGGCAATTACCGGTTCCGGTCTCGATCACGGGAATGGTGCTGTTCTCCACCACGCTGCGGATCAGTCCCGCACCGCCTCTGGGAATCAGTACATCCACATATTCCTTCATTTTCATAAACTGCGCGGTAACCGCGCGATCCGTATCTTCAATCAACTGCACTGCAGTCCGGGGCATCCCGCAAACTTCCAGTGCATCCTGTAATACCTTAACGATTGCAATATTAGAATGAATGGCATCACTGCCACCCTTTAAGATCACAGCGTTACCGGTTTTAAAGCATAAACCAAAGGCATCCGCGGTGACATTGGGGCGTGCCTCATAGATAATGCCGATAACACCTAACGGAACTCTGACCTTGTCGATCTTTAGTCCGTTGGGACGTTCGAAATGCTCCATGGTTTCACCGATGCAGTCCGGGAGCGCTGCAATCTGCATAAGCCCCTCCGCAATCTGCGAGATTCTGTCAGCGGTAAGCTTTAAACGATCTAACAATCCCGGATTCATTCCGTTATTTCTGCCGTTTTCCAGATCCACTGTATTTGCGGACAGGATTTCTTCCTGTCTGTCACACAAATTGTTTGCCGCAGTCTGCAATGCCTTATTTTTCTCTTCGGTTGTCAGCTTCTGCAATACGTATTTTGCATCGCAGGCATTTTTCCCCAGTTCTAAAAGCTCAGCCATTTTCTCCGCCTTTCCAAAATATTTGTTTATACCAAGATCACCTGATAAGGCTTTATATCCGTCTCTTCCACCGGCACCTCTTCTGCCTGCTGACACCGAAATCCCACAGCGATGCTGCGCAGTCTTAAGGCTTCTTTGTCTGCCAGATACCGGTCATAAAATCCACCGCCGTATCCTAAGCGGTTACCCAGGGGATCAAATACACTTCCCGGCATAAGAAAAAGGCTTCCTGCCGCATTTTCCGGAGTGAACACATAGCTTTCCGTATTTCCCTCCGGTTCCCGGATTCCCTTATAGCCTTCCTTCAGTTCCGCAAGTGACCGGATTCGGTAAAATTGCATTTCCCGTCCTTCCACCTTAGGGACATAGACCTCTTTTCCATCCTGCAGGGCATTTTCTAAAATCTCCGTGGTACAGATCTCACTTCCGTAGCTTACAAAACTAAGGATCCTGTTGGAGAGATAATACCACTGATGCCCCAGGATCCGTTCGGTAATGAGTAACTTTCCTCTCTCTCGTTCAGCTTCTGTCAGGGCATCCCTGCGGGATAATACTTCCTTACGAAGTAACTTTTTCTCTTCTCTGATCATTTTTCTTTATTTTTTGTTCTTTTTATAAGACGGCTTTAATTTTTCAACAGAACCGTCCGGTCTGACGATCTCAATGTTGTCTAACTGTGCTTTCATGTTACGTTTGATACTGTCTACATATTCCTGTCGCAATATGGACTGTTCCAGCTTTTCCTCGTCTGTCAGTCCTTCGTTTTGTGATTTATGATAAAGCTCATTAATGCGCTTTATTCTTTCATCCATATTCATAGTAATCTCTCCATTCTGCAGACGATTCCTTTTGTCGGAGGAATCGCGAATCCATCTTCATCACTTATTTTTTATGTAGATTTTCTACAAAGCACGGCAGGTCAAAGGCTTCGTCCCTGTGTGCCACGAACAGGGTACCTTCGTTCTCCCCTTCTAACAGCCGGTGCAGCACGCCGATGTCTCTGCTGTTGGCAATGATCATATCCACATCGGAGCTGGTGGCGATCTTCGCAGCGATCATCTTGGTATTCATGCCGCCGGTACCTACATTGCTGCCGGTGGTAGCCTTACCCATATTCATGAATTTATCCGTAAGTTCATCCACCTGTTCGATGAATTCCGCCTCCGGATTCTGTCTGGGATCATCGGTGTAGAGACCGTCAATGTCCGACAGAAGGATCAGAAGATCCGCATCGATCAGCGCCGCAACAATAGCGGACAGGGTATCGTTATCACCGATCTCGATCTCGTAAGTCGCTACGGTATCATTTTCATTGACGACCGGGATCGCACCCATTTTCAACAGCTGGGTAAAGGTATTGTGGGCGTTGTAGCGGTTCAGATTGTCCACGATGGTATTTTTCGTCATCAGGATCTGTGCTGCCACATGATTGTATTCCGCAAACAGCTTCTGATAAGCCATCATCAGTCTCGCCTGACCGATGGCGGAGCATGCCTGCTTCACTGCCATGGCTTCTGCCTGGGTCTTTCCTTCTATCGTTTTTAAATTTACAGCTTTTTTACCAACTGCGATGGCGCCGGAAGTCACCAGCACGACTTCCTTCCCCTGATTACTGATATCACAGAGTTCTCTGACTAACTTCTCCAGACGGATGTAATCCAGATCTCCTGTCTCCGCATGCTGTAAAGAAGAAGAACCGATCTTAATAACGATTCTTTTCTTGTTCTTAATCTGTTCCCTTATGTTATTCACGTTGATTGCCTTTCTGCATACAAACTATGGATTATCTGCATAATATACTATTTTGCTCCGTACGTCAACGCTGTAACGGGGCAAACTGTGATGCGATCTGTTCCGCCACACGGATACCGTCCATTGCTGCAGAGGTGATTCCTCCGGCATATCCGGCGCCTTCCCCACAGGGATAACACCCACGGATCCCGGACTGTAAATTTTCATCGCGCTCGATCCGCACCGGGGAAGAAGTCCGGCTCTCCACTCCCGTAAGGATCACTGACGGAGAGGCAAAACCGCTGATCTGTCTATCAAAGCTGTCCATTCCTTCCACGAATGCCTGGTTACACTCCATAGGAAGGATCCCCGTAAGATCCGCCCATGCAAACGCTCCCTTGCACTGCGGTTCCAGGCTGTCCCACGAGCCATCCTCCGATCCCTTCTGTATCTTACGGGGTTCTCCGGTGACCTTTTCCCTGAAGTCTCCGTACCTTTGAACCGGAAGTTTTCCGTCACACAGTTCGTAGGCTCTCTGCTCCAGTCTTCGCTGGAATTCAATTCCCGCTAACGGGTGATCAGAGCCATAATCTGCAGGAGTCACCGCAACAATAATGGCACTGTTTGCATTTTTTCCGTCACGGCCACTGTAACTCATACCGTTGACCGCAAGCCTCTCATGTTCCGAGGATGCATTGACCACATAGCCTCCGGGACACATACAGAAAGAGTAAACACCTCTGCCACAGCTTGTCTTCGCCGTTACTTTATAGGCAGCAGCCCCCAGCTCTTTCACATGTTCTGCGCCATACTGGCTTCTGTTGATCAGGCTCTGTGGATGCTCCACGCGGAATCCAACTGCAAAAGGTTTCGATGCCATGGGAAAATTTTTCTCATATAACATGGCAAAAGTATCTCTGGCACTGTGTCCCGGAGCCAGTACCACCTGCTCACAGGGAATCTCTTCCCTGCCGTTTACGACGACTCCGGTGACCTGCCCGTTCTGCGTTATAATCTCTGTCACCTGACTCTTAAAACGAACCTCACCACCCAGACGCAGGATCTCTTCCCGCATGCTTTTTATGACTCTGCTTAAGACATCCGTACCGATATGGGGCTTGGCCTGGTAAACGATCGCAGGATCGGCACCATGACGAACAAAGGTTTTCAGCACTTCCGTATTTCTGCCGTATTTATCCTTTACCAGTGTATTTAATTTACCATCGGAAAAAGTTCCGGCGCCGCCTTCCCCGAACTGTACATTGGAATCCGGTTTTAACCTTCCCGTCTGCCAGAATGCTTCCACATCCGCCTGTCTGGTATCCACGTCCTCGCCGCGCTCTAAGATCACCGGTGCATATCCGTGCTGTGCCAGGTAATAGGCACAAAATAATCCCGCCGGTCCCATACCGATGATCACCGTAGGATGTTTCTGCGGCTGTGTGCCGCTATACGGGAAATGATACTCTGTCTTTTCTACAGGCGATACATTTGCCTTTCCCAGTCTGCGAACCGCATCCTTATATACTTTTTGCTCTCTTTTCACCGTCACATTTACGCTATAACTGTAGAAAAGCTCCGGTTTTTTTCTGGCATCCAGTGACTGCCTTGCGATCTCAATTTCAAGGATCTCCGCTTCCGGGATCCGTAATATCTGTGCCGTCTTACTCATAAGCTGCGCTTCGGTATGATTCACCGGAAGCTTCAGCTGGTTCAGTCTGATCATAATCATTTTACTCCTGTTATTGTGCTGCGTGATATCCTGCCAGATATCCGCTGCTCCATGCCCATTGCAGATTGTAACCTCCGCATCTGCCGTCCACATCCAGGATCTCTCCCGCAAAATAGACGCCGGCACAATGTTTGGATTCCATTGTCTCCTTTACTTCCGTCACTGCGACTCCACCTGCAGATACCTGTGCATTCTCGTAGGGATTACTCTCCGTAATATGCAGTCTGAAGTTCCTGCAAAGTCCATAGAAATTGCGAATCTTCTCCTCCGGGATCTCCCGCATGGGCGTCGCCAGACGGATCCCCGCCAGCTTTAGCAGTGTCGAAGTCAGCTTTTTATGTACTATACCGGTAAAAAATTCCTCCGCTGTCCGGTCTCCCAAAAGCAGCTTACGGCTCTCCTGTAATTTACGATATTCTTCTTTGGACAGTTCCGGCAGAAAATCAATCTGTGCCACACATTCTCTGCGTTCTCTGAGCCGGTAGTTCACACTGCTGCTTAACTGGAATACCGGAATGCCGGAGATACCGTAATCTGTCAGCTGCAATTCGCCACGCTCTCTGCAGATTTCCTCTCCGTCGCACAAAATCCCAATCTCGCTGTCCGTGCGGACCCCGGCGATACCTTTGAGCAGATCTGTTTCCTGACAGCGCAGCTGCACCAGTGCCGGAACCGTAAGTGTGCAGGTATGTCCCAGCTTCTTTGCAATCTTAAATCCACTGCCATCCGATCCGGTGGCAGGAGCCGCTTTCCCTCCGCAGGTCACAATCACCGCATCCAACATCCACTCTTTTTCCCCGTCACTGACAAGCAGCTTCCCGGAATCCATCCGTTCTACTTTTGTAATCTTACACGAAAATACAATCTCCACGCCGAGCGCCTGTAATTCATACCTAAGTACATCCAATACAGCAGCCGCCTGTTCGCAGACCGGATAGAGATATCCGTTTTTTTCTTTTACCATCAGCCCGATGCTTTGGAAGAAGCGGATCGTATCTTCTGTGTCAAACCGTTCCAGTGCCTTTCCGATCCACTTTAGATCCGTGCCGTGATAACATTCCACAGAAAGTGCCCGGTTGCCCAGATTACACTTTCCGTTTCCTGTCTGTAATATCTTCTTCCCTACGCGGTCATTGCGCTCGAAGATCGTCACCTTAGCGCCTTCTCTTGCCGCAGTTATGGCTGCCATCATACCGGCAGCTCCGCCGCCGATCACACCTATCTGTTTCTTCATCTGTTTTTTCACCTTTATTTAAGAGGAATAAGTCTCCAAAAAATCATACAATGTCTCTTCATCCGGGACAAACAGCATGTCCATGATCTGCAGCTGCAAAGTTTCCGGCAGATCCTCCAGTGCAATTCCCGTATTGATATATACCGTGGTCCGGTCCTCTAAATATACCACCACTTCATGATCCGTCACCGCCAGATAAAAGCTTTCACTGGGCTGCACATACCGGTAATCCATGCGAACCACCACTCTATCCCTGGAAAAGGACAATACCTCCAGCCCCACAAATCCCCGTTCAATCTCCGAAAGTGGCGGATGTTCAGCATACAGATTCATGGTCTCCAAAAAGTTCTCTCGATCCATACCGATATATTTGTGCGGAATCTTCCAGGAGGTCTCAACACAAGTCCCCCGCAGAATATCGGTCTCTTCCAGCACATATTCCGTATCCGCACACAGCGTCTCCCCGGAAGAAGCCACAGCCACACTCGCTGGTGGTGAATTACCATCTTCGTCTGTCGCTGTCTCATCTACAACATACGGTGGCTTAGCCGTATCGTTCATATCATACCAAAGACCCGGATAGAAAAAATGGATTCCCCAGACGCCGAGATATATTCCCAGTCCCAGGAAAAAGACCGGAACCACAAAAAAGTAACTGATACGTTTTACAATTTTCATACTGCCTCACATCCCTGGTGTCAATGTTTCCTTCTTTGTATCAGTATCAGTTATTTTTTGGAAAATATACATCCTGCCAACCCGCTTTGGGAAAGTCTTAAATCAGCCGGAGCATTTTCCCAAGCTTACGCATCAGCCGGCCGCAGGGAATATAGGAAAAATCGGATCCCTTAAAGCATCGTAACATCATAAGCAAAAACCAGTACAGCAAAAGCGTAATTACCAGTTCCAAGAGTACCGTCACCACTGCTCCCAAATGGGGAAGCATGATCTTCTGAAGCCCGAACGTCAGCAGACCGCAGGCAAGACTACATCCGGCAGGAATCGCCAGACTCCTAATGGCGTCCGGCCAGGTCTTCATCTGCAGGCAGACAACCACACATAAGAACACGGCACCGCATGCCATACTTATGACACTGCCCAGCACAATACTTAAGCTTCCGGCATTGTCCAGATTTAAAAGCACTGTCTCCGCTATCACAAAAACAATATCCATAATGCCGTATCCTGCAAGGACAAGATAACCCTTTCCTGTCATCTTAAGAATTTTCGAGCAATACAGGAGCAAAAGCAACCACAAAATAATTGAGGAGCCTTTGGCGAACATATCCGCCAGCTGTGTGGAGACGGTGTTATCCAGTGTCTGGGCAATCGGTAATGCCAGCACAGCGGTCACTATGGTAAAAAACATTCCATGAAGGAAAACACCCTGCAGCCCTGCCTGAAACACGGATTTTGCAAACCGGTCTTCTTTTTTCTTAAGATGAGCACCGGTCCTGGCAATAGCTGGCAGCATTCCCATATACAATATCAGCGTGGGGAAAAGCAGCGTCACCAGATATCTTCCGGCAAATACTCCGTATTGTTCTGCAGATGCATAAATATCCTGCGACTGTCTCTGAAACAGAATGAGTCCCAGCCATAACGGCAGCAGGAAAAGAAGCTGTCTTAAAATATCTCCGCCGATTCCGGGAAATAGAGATCCGATCTGCCCCGCAAAGCTGTCGGTTCCCTTCATCCCATTCTCGTTCTCTCTTCTTCCCGACATGCTGCCCCGGTAGATCACGAATAAAAACAGCGTCACTAAAAGCTCCGAGATCAGAATACCCAAAGCCACCCCCATGGCTCCGTACATTGCCGTGAAATCATCCCTTTTCAGAAGAAGACTTACTTTTTCTCCGTAATTGCCGAAGATTCCTAAGAATAAAAGGCCAAGTCCCAGATAAAATACCTGACGAAGCACAGCAGACACCGCGGAGGGCATCTCCGATCCTTCCCCCTGAAAACATCCGAGAAACACGGATTGAATGCATCTGAAAAATAACGCAGGGCAAAGAATCCATAAGATCATACTGCCGTAGGGGATGCGAAATACCTTTTCCAATACCGCATATCCAACAGCTGCACATAATAACGCCGCTAAAAGTCCTAAAGCCATCTGGAACATCATCATATTTCTGCGCATTTTCGATATATTTTTATATTGTCCCTTGGCACTTCTTCCGCGAAGAAGCTTCCCCATCCGGTCCGGAATGTTCTTCCCCGTAAGGATCCAGAAAAATGCAAACACCAACAAAGCCGCCGTAAGATAAGCCAGCCCGTTATTGCCGAGTTTCCTTCCGAATACCCAGACATTGATCACCGCCAGCGCATATGCGAAAAATTGTATCTGTTTTCTTTTTACCTCTACCTGATTCATTTCGGTTACCTATACGTGTATTACACGCCCTTTTTAATCTCTTGTAATTCCAAGGGATGAAAGAACCTGCTCCTGCTTAGCCTCCATTACCTTCGCTTCGTCTTCTTCCATATGGTCGTATCCGCACAGATGCAGCATACTGTGGGCTACCAGGAACGCAAATTCTCTTTTTCTGCTGTGTCCGTAGCTCTCTGCCTGCTCCTTTACACGGTCCACGGAGATAATAATATCTCCCAGAATCAGTTCTCCCGTATCCGGATCAAAATAATCTGCCTCTCTGTCTTCGGAGATCTCAAAATCACCGGGTCGGTCAAAGTCCAGATTGGGGAAAGACAGCACATCCGTCTCCCTGTCAATGTTACGGTATTCCTTATTGTATGCGTGAATGCCGTCGTTATCGGTGAGCAGAACATTTAATTGTACCTCATAAGGGCAGCCTTCCATATCCAGTACAGCACATGCTACTTTTTCTACCGTATCCTCCACAGGGAACGCCTCTGTCCCTTCGGAAAAGCTCTCCCCGGTTTCATTTTCAACGTAAAAAGTCATAATAAAGTTTCTCCTCCTTAAATATCTTCTGCATCCGTTTCCAGTCATGCAGCGTCATATCGCATTCACTGACGATTTCTTTCTGCCAGATGCGCTCAAATATCTTATCAATGACCTGGTCATAATCCGGCTTCTTGTCAGGCTCCTTTTGAAGCAGTAACAAAACCGCACTGACAATCGCATCGGAACAATACAATACCACTGTCTCTCTCTGGTGATAATTTTTGTTCGTTTTGTATTCTTCCAGAATCGTCCGAGCCCCTTTCGGGAATTCCACGCCTTCCTTTGTCATCTGATCCCAGCACTTTTTATGGTATAGACCCGCACACTTCAGTGCCTCCTTGTCCATTCCCAGTTTGATGGCAATACGCTCGCAGAAATACGCCGTATGTATACAGAGAAAATACTCTGCACGATCCGTTTTCCGGTACCGGGAAAGCGTCTGGTTCTCCGTGTCATTCAGATCAAGATACCGCACTCTGTCCTTGTAGACCACCATTCCCGAGAAGATTTTCAGGATTCCCAAAAGCAGGATTCCCGAGATGATCAGATTCGCCGCCGGTACCAGGAATTGTTCCAGCGTAAGATGTTCATTGGTCAGCAATACAATATTGGCCGTTTCACACAAAAGCAGACACAACAGGGATAAAAATAAGGGTACCGCAATGGAAAATTCCTCTTCCAGATGCTGAAACAGACAGGCTGCAAAAATGCCGCTGATAAAATACAAAAAGAAAATACCGGCAGACTGTCCTTCAAACGCAGCAATCATTAAAAACACTGAGGAAAACAGAATTCCCACAGGGAGATTGCCAAATAACGATAACACTACAAACACCGCAGGGAACGGCCATCCTCCCGCTGGCAAAAAAACGCATGCCAGAGAAAACAAAAGGCAGCACCAGACCACGATCCAAAACCGGATCGGATGATCTGCATTATCATAATCCAAATGATCGTCCAGGGTCTCCCTTCGAAGGAAAAAACCTGCCACAGCAAATCCCAGCGCTGTCATCACCGCATCCCGCAATGCATTTTCCACCGATAATTGTCTGGCAATCATCCCCAGCCCGTAAACCCCGGCACTTCCCACCAAAACTGTCAGAAGTTCCGGCAGCAGAAATACCAAAAGACCGTTTTTGTTTTCCGTTTTCATACTTATCTTTTTCCCTTATCCGTATGCTTTAACTTAGGGCTTCTTTTGTTCCCGGCTTCATAATCATCGTATGCCTTAACGATCTTTTGTACCAGCGGATGTCGAACCACATCCTTATTGGTCAGATTACAGAAAGCAATGTCGTCAATATTTTTAAGGACTCTCGTCGCCACATCCAGACCGGACTTTGCTCCCACGGGAAGATCCTTCTGGGAAGAGTCACCGGTTACGATCACCTTGGAGCCAAACCCGATACGGGTCAGGAACATTTTCATCTGCGCAGGGGTGGTATTCTGCGCTTCATCCAGGATAATATAGGCATTGTCCAGAGTACGGCCTCTCATATAAGCAAGAGGAGCCACTTCTATCAGACCTTTTTCCATATTTTTGGCAAAACTCTCAGCACCCATGATCTGGTACAGCGCATCATATAGCGGACGCAGGTACGGGTCTACCTTACTCTGCAGGTCGCCGGGCAAAAATCCTAACTTTTCACCGGCTTCAATGGCAGGTCTGGTCAGTATGATACGGCTGACCTCGTTATTTTTAAATGCTGTGATTGCCATGGCCATGGCCAGATAAGTCTTACCGGTACCGGCAGGTCCCAGTCCGAATACGATCATATTCCTGCGGATGGCATCCACATAAGCTTTCTGTCCCAAGGTCTTGGGTTTGATCGGTTTGCCGCTGATGGTGTGACAGATGCAGTCCGCATCCATTTCCATCAGTTTATCTTCCTGATCTTCTTTTCCCATTTCAATGGCATAATCCACACTCTGTTCTTCAATCTCATTGCCATGATCCGACAGGGCAGTCAACTGTTTTAATACCCGGGATGCCTTCGAAGCATTCTCTTCCTCCCCGGTGATCACGACGCTGCCGTTACGGTCCACGATAGTCACCTGAAAATCCTGTTCCAGCTTCTTGATATAGGCATCCTGCATGCCAAATATTTTACGCATCTGTTCCGTATCCATCTCAAAACTGATTGCTGTCACACCCATTTATGTCTTATTCCTCATTTCCGTCAGTATCTTCCGTACGCAGATCTTCGACCATCTCCGGTACGGAATCTGTAAGCACTCCCGCCGCCTCGCGTAATATCAGTTCTCCGTGAGCAGTCCATCCGGCGCACTTTGTTTCTATTTTAACATCTTTCGAGATTATTTGTACCCCTTTTTCATCTAAACTTTCGAGAAAATCCAATATTTTTTTCTGTAAAACAGTTTTTGCTTCCTGTGTCGTATAGGAATATTCTGTTTTTTGATACTCTCTATAAGTGATCCTACACAGTGTGCAGGGAACATGCAGATATTCCAGTACTTTTACCGGACAGGTGTCAAGGATGCTGTCGTATTGCAGATACCCGGGCTCCGCCTTCGGTCTCCACTCTATGTCGCCAAAGCGAATAAAATAATACTTTGTTTCCCTCCCTGTGTACTGTTTTTGGATATAATCTGCCGGCAGATACGCCTGGAAAGTACCGGTATGTTCCATCCGGATATCTGCATCCGATACTACCGGCCGGTATTCCCTTACAGTACCGTCCTCCGCATATATGGGGATCCTGCCTTCCACCAGAATGTCCCCCTTTGCCACTTCACTGCCTGTGGTTACTTTTGGCACACCGCTTCGTACGATCATCTCCGTGATCACACCGTCGTATTGTGCCACCAGATCCCTGCCTGTCTTAGGATCTGCAGCAGTTTCTTCCGGAACCGGCATATCATTTTCCTTCAGTTCGATCAAGAGCCGTACTCCGTCCAGCCGTCCGGAGGTCCAGGTGACCTGTGGAAAATTGCGGCGGATCTGTTTTTCCAATTCCCCGATGTCCAGATTGCTTTTCCTCATTCCGGTATGTACTCCTTCCTGCTCCAGGAACTTAAAAAGCACATCCTCCGTCACCTGTAAATTTCCGGAGACCCGGATATCCCATACAAAAAAAGAAGATAGCATCCAAAACGCAGCGGTTAGAAAAAAGCCTGCAAAAAAAGCCTTTCTTCTAAGCATTCCGGGCACTAAAAAAGGTAGTCCACATCTTTCCGATATGACTACCCTTACTTTTGTTTTTCTGGCGATGGGACGCAGCTGATAAAAAGCTTTCAGACTGACACACATCGTATAAATATCATCCTTCTTTTCAATATTCCACAGTAATACGCCCTTATTACTGCACAGATTGATAAACCGCTGCGGCGCAAATCCCCATACACGAATTTTCACATATCCCTGCAGACGTTTGATCCATTCCGTCATTTCCAGACGACCTCCGTTTACCAGTAATGATCTATAAATAACGCAGCGTACTGATATTTCCGCTGATCTTCATATCTTCATTGGTATAATAGTCGATGGAAAGCCGGCTTCCCTCCAGGCACACCTGGCAGGTCTTCGCCTGCAGCAGGATCCGTTCGCCGGTATACTCCAAAATCCCTCTGTAATTCTCGATCCAGACTTCACAGTTGCCGGTAAGTGTCACGCGCAGCGCTCCCATACAGACATCCTTGGGAAGCTGCAGGGAATCGATCCATTTTTCTTTTTGCTGTTGTGCTCTTCTCATTTTCATATAAAATCATATGACGAAGAGCTCCGAAATATGTTAATGCAAAATCCCCTTGATCAGAGGTTCCTTTTTAGGACAGCTGTCGGTAATGCAGTAAGCATTTAAGAATTTCTCCTTTGCCGCTTCCAGACGTTGTTCGTCATTGGCATGAAGATACCCGAGAACCTCGCCTTTTTTCACAGCATCTCCCTTTTTCTTCTCTAATACGATACCTACTGACAGGTCGATCGTACTTTCCTTGGTCTCTCTTCCTCCGCCCAACAGCAGGGAACAGATGCCGATGTCCTCGCAGGCGATTCTTCCCACGAAACCGTCTCTGTCCGCACAGACAGGCACTACCATCGATGCCTTAGGAAGGAGTTCGGGGTTCGTTACTGCCAACGGGTCACCACCCTGGGCTTCCACGAACTGTTCCAATTTCCGTAAGGCACTGCCGTCTTCGATGACTTTAGTAAGCATTCCTCTTGCCTCTTCAGCATTCTCCACCTTGCCACCGGCAAGCAGCATCTGACTGCCCAGTACCATGCAGAGTTCTCTAAAATCCTCCGGTCCTTCTCCCCGCAGGGTGGCAATGGCTTCTTTTACTTCCAGAGCGTTTCCCACAGCACGCCCCAGCGGCTGATCCATATCCGAGATTACGGCAATGGTTTGTCTTCCTGCATTTTTACCGATTTTGACCATTTCTTCCGCCAGAGCAAATGCATCATCCTGACTCTTCATAAAAGCACCGCTGCCGGTCTTGACATCCAGCACAATGGCATCCGCACCGGCTGCCAGCTTCTTGCTCATGATGGAGCTGGCAATCAGGGACATATTGTCCACGGTGGCCGTCACATCCCGCAGGGCATACAGCTTTTTATCTGCCGGTGCCAGGTCTTTCGTCTGTCCCATAATGGCGATCCCGATCTTATTGACATTTTCAATAAAGCGGTCTGCGGTAAGTGCTGTGGTAAATCCGGGGAAGCTCTCTAACTTGTCAATGGTTCCTCCGGTGTGCCCCAGTCCTCTGCCGCTCATCTTGGCCACCGGGATTTTGCAGGCAGCTACCATGGGTGTCAGTGCCAGAGAAGTCTTGTCTCCCACGCCGCCGGTGCTATGTTTATCGACCTTACAGCCGTGGATTTTGGACAGATCCAGCATCTCCCCGCTGTGTGCCATGGCCATGGTCAGTTCGTAAGTCTCCCGCTCCGTCATCTTCTGAAAATAAATTGCCATCATCAGAGCAGACACCTGGTAATCCGGTATCTCTCCCTTCGTGTAGCCTTCAATAAAAAAATGAATCTCTTCTTTGGATAACTCTCTGCCGTTTCTCTTTTTCATGATGATGTCATACATTCTCATAGGCTTCCTCCTGTCTGCGGCAACATTACCACCAACTCTTATACACCGACTTTTTTACAGATATCACTGATACAGCATTTTTCGCAATAGGGATGGGTTCTGGCAGTACATACCTCTCTTCCGTGATATACCAGTCTGTGGCAGAAATCACTGCCTTCCTTGGGCGGAATGATCTTCCACAGTTCCTTTTCCACCTTGGCAGGCTCCTTGATACCATCTACCAGTCCCATACGGTTCACCAGGCGGATGCAATGGGTGTCTGTCACAATGGCCGGCTTACCGAAGACATCCCCCATGACCAGATTGGCACTTTTCCTGCCCACTCCCGGCAGAGACAGCAGCTCGTCAAAGTCATCCGGCACTTTCCCCTGATATTTATCCCTAAGGATCTTCATGCAGGCGCTGATATCTCTCGCCTTGCTGTGACCTAAGCCACAGGGCTTTACGATTGCCTCGATCTCTTCCACCGGAGCATCCGCCAGAGCATCCACATCCGGGAATTTCTCGTAAAGCTTCTCCACTACGATATTTACCCGGGCATCGGTACACTGGGCCGCGAGGCGGACGCTGACAAGCAGCTTCCATGCCTGATCGTAATCCAGAGTGCATCCGGCATCCGGGTATTCTTTTTTCAGCCGCTCTATGATTTCTAATGCACGTTGTTTTTTTGTCATATTTTCGTCACTTTTGTTCAAATTAGTTACAATACTTTTACTTATGGTAAGGCTCATGCTGAATGATCCGGAACGCCCGATAGATCTGTTCGCACAGGATCACACGCATCAGCTGGTGAGGAAAGGTCATTCTGGAAAAACTAAGTGCCAGATCCGCTTTCCTGCAGACACTATTGTGCAGTCCTAAGGAGCCACCGATGACAAAACAGATGTGACTTTTCCCCCGGACACTACAGTCCTCGATCCACGCTGCAAATTCTTCGGAAGAAAAATTTTTGCCGGCGATCTCCAGTGTCACGATGAGAGCATCCTGGGGCAGCTTTGCAAGAATGCGGACCCCCTCTTTTTCGCGGATCTGATCTTCCAGAACGGTGCTTGCTCCATCCGGTGTCATCTCATCCGCCACTTCGATTATGTTTAACTTCGTGTAACGACTCAGCCGTTTGCTGTATTCGTCAATGGCATCGCGGAAAAATTTTTCCTTGATCTTCCCTACACATACGATGGATATTTTGATCATTCTTCCTCTGCTCCGTCAGTATCCGGGAAAATCTGTTCGTAGATCTTCGTGTCGATAAGATTCTCCAGCATCTGCTGGTCCAAATTCATGAACTGATGGTTCATCTGGCTGCGGATAACCTCAAACCTCTTGTAATACAAGGCTTCTTCAGGAGTATCTGCGGCATTTTCGATCTGCGCGTCGATTTTTCCTGCAGTCAGGTTTTCCTCACTCCATTTAAGCAAGGTATCTACCAGAGAGTTCTCGGACTCTGCTTTTTTTTCGAAAAGCTTTGCATTACGCATGGACACCACGCCCATGACAATGAACAGGATAAATACAGCACTCATGACCCCATAGAACATGTACGGATTCCCGATGTTAAAGGGTAGTACTCCTGTAATTCCAAGAGCCATCACCAGTATTCCCAAAACACCCACAATTAACAGTACCCAGGCAGAGGATCTGTTTTCCTCTGCTTTGGCACCACTGTTCATATAGGTCAGCCCGCCCTGCGTGGATGCAGCTTTCAATAGTTCCACAGAATTTGGCTTTTCTTCCGATGCTTCATCTCCGTCCGGCATCAGGAATTCGTCTACCGCTGCTTCTTCCTCTGCGGCATTCTCCTTGCGTTCCTTTTCCTGCTGCTCTAAGAAAACTCTGGCGATGGTCTTCGCCTTTTTCTCGTCCTTTGCATCTACAAACAGTTCATAGACCTGCTCTGTCTCATCATAGACAAGTTTACTTTTTTCCACTCCATTGTATGTAAGGAAGTCTTTTAACTTCTCCATCTCATCCTGTTCACCGAACAGCACGGAAGTAAAATCCGTCAATTCTTCCTCACTTACCAGTATTTCTCCGCAATCGGGACATACGGTGATTCCTTCCCGATATTCATTTTTACATTTCGGACACCATGCCATATGCTAACACCATCCTTAATATTCGTAATCCAGGCAGGCTCTACTTCCTGCCACGGATCCAATATATTCTTTTGCTGCCAGATGATCCGGATGCACCTGATATGCCTCCAGTGCCTCTGTATCTGTAAAATCAGAGATCAGTGCAACATCCCGGTTGCTGCTGTCCAGTCCATTTATGATCACTTCCACCTTCACGGCACCGGGTACTTTTTCCTTAATGGGCTCTAAAAGTGCCTTGGTCTTCTCGGCGGCTGCTCTCTTCTCCTGGGAGGTCAGATTTCCTTCCAGACTCCACATAACAATATGTCTTACCATGTAAGCCTCCATTCTGTCCGGTCCTGTGACCGGATGCGGGGTAATTATTTCACACTCAGATATTCATCAATACCCTTGGCAGCTGCCTTGCCTGCTCCCATCGCCAGAATAACGGTAGCTGCTCCTGTTACTGCATCTCCACCGGCATAGACACCTTCCTTGGTGGTCTTGCCATTATTTTCATCCGCAATGATGCACTTCCACTTATTGGTATCCAGTCCCTTGGTAGTAGAAGAGATCAGAGGATTCGGGGAGGTTCCTAAAGACATGATCACGGTATCTAACTCCATCAAGAATTCGGATCCGGGTACTTCCACGGGACGACGTCTGCCGCTCTCATCGGGCTCGCCCAGTTCCATACGAATGCACTTCATGCCGGTCACCCAGCCCTTATCATCGGACAGGATCTCGGTAGGATTGGTCAGCAGATCGAAGATAATTCCTTCCTCTTTTGCATGATGTACTTCTTCCACTCTGGCAGGAAGCTCCTCTTCGCTTCTGCGGTATACGATGTGTACCTCAGCACCCAGACGAAGTGCGGTTCTTGCAGCATCCATAGCCACGTTACCGCCGCCTACCACAGCTACCTTCTTGCCATGCATGATAGGTGTTCTGGAATCGGGATCAAACGCCTTCATCAGATTGCTTCTGGTCAGGTACTCATTGGCAGAGAATACACCGTTGGCATTCTCGCCGGGGATACCCATGAACTTCGGAAGTCCTGCACCGGAACCGATAAATACGGCCTGGAAGCCCTCTTCGTCCATCAACTGATCAATGGTCACGGATTTACCTACCACTACGTTGGTTTCAATATGAACACCGAGAGATTTTACATTCTCGATCTCTTTTGCCACAACGTCACTCTTGGGAAGACGGAACTCGGGGATACCGTATACCAGTACACCGCCTGCCTCATGCAGTGCCTCGAAGATGGTTACATCATATCCCATTTTTGCCAGATCTCCGGCACAGGTCAGACCTGCGGGGCCGGAACCGATGACAGCTACCTTTTTACCATTCTTCTGTGCTGCAGGTGTGGGTTTGATACCGTTCTCTCTTGCCCAGTCAGCTACGAAACGCTCCAGCTTACCAATAGAGATGGGATCCCCCTTGAAACCACGGATACATTTTCCCTCGCACTGGCTTTCCTGGGGGCATACACGACCGCAGACAGCGGGAAGTGCGCTGGATTCACTGATGATACGATATGCTTCTTCAATATTGCCGTTCTTCACCTGTTCAATGAACTGAGGGATCTGGATTGCTACGGGACAGCCCTTTACACACTGTGCATTTTTACAGTTAATGCAGCGGGAAGCTTCTTCCATTGCTTCTTCTTTGTTATATCCGAGACACACCTCTTTGAAGTTGGTAGCACGTTCCTTTGCATCCTGCTCTCTAACAGGAATTCTTTTTAATACATCCATTTTATTTAACCATGCCTTTCTGATTTATCGTCTTCACACGTTTGCAGTAGAACTACTGGCAGTTGCCGCAGCCGCCGTGATGGGTATCTCCCTCTTCCAGGGCTAACATTGCACGTCCCTCAGCTGTCTTGTAGATCTGCTGACGTCTCATTGCCTCATCAAAGTTTACTTCGTGTCCGTCGAATTCGGGACCGTCTACGCAGGCGAATTTTACCTTGCCGCCAACAGTGACACGACAGGCACCACACATTCCGGTTCCATCGACCATAATGGGGTTCAGGCTGACTACGGTGGGAATCTCCAGTTCCTTGGTCAGGAGACATACGAATTTCATCATGATCATGGGGCCGATAGCGATGCACAGATCGTACTTTTTGCCTTCCGCTACCAGATCTTTGATGGTCTGAGTTACCATACCGCTTCTTCCGTAGGATCCGTCATCGGTGGTCACATAAAGATTGCCGGCAACCGCTTCCATCTCTTTTTCCAGGATCAGCAGATTTTTGGTCTTGCTTCCTACGATAACATCGGCAGCAATTCCATGCTCATGCAGCCATTTCACCTGAGGGTATACCGGAGCTGCACCAACGCCACCTGCTACGAAGAGGATCTTCTTTGCCTTTACTTCGTCCAGAGGCTGTTCTACCAGCTCGGAAGGGCATCCTAAAGGTCCTACGAAGTCATGGAAGTATTCTCCTTCTTCCAACTGTGCCATGAGTTTCGTACCGGCACCTACGGTCTGGAACACAATGGTCACGGTTCCTTTTTCTCTGTTGTAATCACAGATGGTCAGAGGAATACGCTCTCCCTCACTGTCCATTCTTACGATGACAAACTGACCGGGTTCACAGGTCTTTGCCACTCTGTTTGCTTCTACCTCCATCAGATAGATGTTGGTTGTCAGCTCCTGTTTTTTTACGATCTTATACATTTCTCTTTTCCGTCCCTTCTGTTAGGATTAATAGAATTTATATAGCTGAAACAGCCACCAGTGTATAAAGGCGGCCGCTCTCGTCCGTCTGCAGCTTCCAGAGCTCTCTGGTATAGGCATTGACTGCGAACAGATTGCCTGTTCTGGTAACTGTACCGTCAGCTCCTCTGTAAATCTCCGCGATTACATAAAAATCATCAATCTTATTAATATTGGTCACATATTGATACTGGTACAGATACACAGCACCGGATTCATCAAAGCTACCGGATTCGTCCTGTATTTTACCGCTTAGCAGTGCGTATTCCACAATCTTTTGCACCGCTTCTTCCGGGGTAAACTCTGTGTTCATGACCAGATTATAGCTTCTCTCCACGATCTCACTCTTACGGCCTTCCGCGATCCGGATAAAACGGAATACGGATTTACCAAGGGGCATGGGAATCGGTCCATCATATACAGTCGAATTTTGTGTCGGATCCGTACCATCCGTCGTGTAATAGACATCTTCCCCGTCTGTTACTTCAATATTGATCGGGAATTCATAATCTCCACTGACTGCCGTTACATCCGGTGTACTTAACTGTTCAATTTCAATGTGATACTTTTTGGTTACCACTTTGCTGCTGATGTCATTCTCATTGATATACACCGCTTTGATACAGTAGTCGCCACTTTCTAACAGAATCGGTGCCGTATACAGAGAGCTGTTCTCTCCCGGCTCGCTGCCGTCCATGGTGTAATAAATACTGCCGGTCCCGAAAGTAGTCAGCTTTAACGGCTGGATGCTGGTGTAATACCCCTCCTGTAAGCTGAATTCCGGTTCCATTGCCATATAGCTCTGGTACTTGCTCATAATATTGACATTCCCGCAATTCTGCAACAGATCATTAATAGTCTTATAATCTTCTCTGGCAGCGTAAATGGCGATCAGTTTCCCATAGGCGCTCTCTAACTGTTCGGAAGTTGCCTTTCCATCCGTCACGATCTCCCGTAGCAGATACTCATATTCCATCTTGTTATTCTTCTGAAAATAGATATCCGCCAGTTCGAATTTAAGTGTAATATTATCGGGATCCAGTTCCAATGCACGGTTGTAACAAGTAACTGCCTGGTCGTATTCTCCCTCTGCCACATAATTCCTTGCGCATTTCGTCTGGTATTCTACGGAATGATAATGGGAATAAGAGATTCCGGCCCCCGTACATACCACCGCCACCATTGTAAGCACCAGTAAAAGCACGATAAATTTCCAACGGAACGGATGTGCCAAAGGTTCATCCGTAGGTTCATCCCAGTCCTGAAGTTCCGCGGTATCTGTGGAAGAATCCGTCTCCACCGGCTCCGTATCCGGTGCCATCTCTTTTGCGATATTGTTCAACGTCTGTGCCATATTGTATTCAATTTCCGGTTCAAAATCAGGTACGATATGGATGTCTTCACCGCAATGTTCGCAGTAAAGTTTTCCTTCCTCCATCTCTGCTCCGCAATTCGGACATTTCATACAATTATCCTCTTGCTGTCTGCAAAGCTACAGATTCCAGACAGTTGTTCATCAGCATGGCTATGGTCATGGGTCCTACCCCTCCGGGGACCGGAGTGATGGCGCTGCATAGCGGTTCTACGCTGTCAAAATCCACATCGCCGCACAATTTGTTCTCTGCATTGCGGTGAATTCCCACGTCAATAACAACAGCACCCTCCTTTACATATTCTGCTGTGATCATCTTCGGTCTGCCGACAGCCACCACCAGAATATCCGCTCTCTTTGTCACTTCTTTCAGATCCTTCGTCCGGCTGTGAGCAATTGTCACCGTACCGTTCTCCCGAAGTAAAAGCAGTGCCATGGGCTTGCCGACGATATTGCTTCTGCCGATCACCACACATTCCTTTCCGGCGATTTCAATTCCGGATCTCTTCAGAAGCTGGATCACTCCCGCCGGGGTACAGGACACGAAACCTGGCTTGCCGATACAGAGAGCACCGACATTCTGCGGATGGAAGCCGTCCACATCCTTTAAGGGAGAAATAGCATCCAGTACCTTTTCCTCATCGATGTGTTTGGGTAACGGCAGTTGCACCAGAATGCCGTTCACATCTGTTCTGTCATTCAATTCCCGGATCAGCTTAAGCAGCTTTTCTTCTGTGGTCTCCTCCGGAAGTTCATACGCCAGAGAACGAACACCCACGTATTCACATGCTTTTTTCTTATTCCGAACATATACGGAAGAAGCTGGATCGACTCCTACCTGAATCACTGCCAGAGTCACTTCACACCCCTGCTCTTTTAAAGCAGCAACTTTTTCTTTTACTTCCTCTTTGATCTGTGCGGAAATTGCTTTTCCGTCTATTAACTGTGCCATGGGACACTTGTCCTCCTTACTAGAATAATCCGGTGATCTTCCCGTTGTCATCCACGTCAATATTGTAGGCAGCGGGTGCCTTGGGCAGTCCCGGCATGGTCATGACCGCACCGGTGAGCACTACGACAAAACCGGCACCGGCAGATACATAAGCCTCTCTTACATTTAATTCAAAGCCGGAGGGTCTTCCTAACAGTGTGGGATCATCCGACAGGGAATACTGATTCTTCGCCATACATACCGGCAAGTTGCCGAAGCCCAGCTCTGTCAGGCGCTTTAACTGTTTTGCTGCCGCCGGTGCAAAGTTCACACTGTCTGCTCCGTAGATCTCTCTGGCGATCTTTGTGATCTTATCCTGAAGAGATAATTCATCCTCATATAATACATGGAAATGATTCTCTTTTTCTAATGCTTTTAATACCTTTTCCGCTAAAGCGATGCCGCCCTCGCCGCCCTTCTCCCATACTTCGGAGAGGGCAAACTCACAGCCTCTTGTCTCACAGAATTCTCTGACATAGGCGGTCTCTGCCTCGCTATCTGTAATAAAAGAGTTCAGGGTAACCACTACCGGCACACCGTATTTCTGCAGATTCTCAATATGCTTCTCCAGGTTCACGATACCCTTTTTCAGTGCTTCCAGGTTCTCCGCACCCAGATCGGCCTTCGCCACACCGCCGTTATATTTCAGTGCACGGATAGTTGCAACCAGTACTACCGCATCAGGAGTAAGCCCTGCCTTGCGGCACTTGATATCGAAGAACTTCTCCGCACCCAGATCGGCACCGAAGCCTGCTTCCGTGATGCAATAATCTGCCATCTTCATGGCTGCCTTGGTGGCTCTTACGGAGTTACATCCGTGGGCGATATTCGCAAAGGGTCCACCGTGTACCAATGCAGGCGTATGTTCTAAAGTCTGGATCAGGTTGGGTTTGATCGCATCCTTTAACAGAGCTGCCATAGCACCAACCGCCTTTAACTGTCCTGCGGTCACCGGTTCTCCCTGATAGTTATAAGCTACAACGATCTTGGATAGACGCTCCTTCAGATCCTTCATATCGTCTGCAAGACACAGGATTGCCATGATCTCACTGGCCACGGTAATGACAAAATGATCCTCTCTGACGAAACCGTCTGTCTTGTTCCCCAGTCCTACCACGATATTACGAAGGACTCTGTCATTCATATCTTCGCAACGCTTCCAGACGATCTGTCTGGTATCAATCCCCAGTTCATTCCCCTGCTGGATATGGTTGTCCAAAAGAGCTGCCAGCAGATTATTGGCAGATGTGATGGCATGAAAATCGCCGGTAAAATGCAGATTCAGTTCATCCATGGGTACTACCTGTGCGTAACCGCCACCGGCAGCTCCACCTTTGATGCCGAAGCAGGGACCTAAGGACGGCTCTCTGAGAGCAATGACAGCCTTTTTTCCCATTCTGCCGAATGCTTCCCCCAGACCAACCGTAGTCGTGGTCTTGCCCTCTCCCGCGGGAGTGGGGTTGATGGCTGTAACCAGAATCAGTTTTCCGTTAGGGCGATCCTGAATCTTAGTTAAAAATTCTTCGGAAAGCTTTGCCTTGTATTTTCCGTAAAGCTCCAGATCGTCTGCATCGATTCCCAGACTTCCGGCGACCTTGGTAATGGGCTCCATTACCGCTTCCTGTGCGATTTCAATATCTGTTTTCATGTCCTTTTTCCCTCCGTTTATTCAGACAGTTCCGATTCTTTGTCAGATCTCCTCCAACAGTTGCTCGAACTGTTCCATACTCATAAGTACCTTTCTGGGCTTTGTGCCTTCTTCCTCACCGACCACGCCGTATTCACACAGTTGGTCCATGATCCTTGCGGCACGGTTAAAGCCGATCTTCAACACGCGCTGTAACATACCGATGCTGGCCTTGTCTTTATCAATAATAAAACGTGCGGCTTCCTCAAAATATTCGTCTCTGTCGTTGCCTCCACCGGATCCACTTCCGGTAGATCCACCCGACGAACCAATATTTTTGATCTTCTCTTCGATGTCCTCGGCATAGCTGTTATAGACATTGCCAAGGGCCTGATTTTTCAGATAATCCACCACATCGGATACTTCCTTATCCGATACGAAAGCTCCCTGTACACGGGCTGGTTTGGAGTAACCCTGAGGGTAGAACAGCATATCGCCCTTACCCAGCAGCTTCTCTGCACCGTTCATGTCAAGGATCGTACGGGAATCCACGCCACTGGATACGGAGAATGCCACACGGCTGGGCATGTTCGCCTTGATCAGACCTGTGATGACATCCACGCTGGGGCGCTGTGTAGCAATGATCAGATGGATTCCTGCCGCTCTTGCCAACTGTGCCAGACGACAGATGGATTCCTCCACTTCACCGGGACATACCATCATCAGATCCGCCAGCTCGTCCACGATAATGACGATCTGCGGCATCTTCTTAGGGCGTTCCTCTCCCTCTGGGACAGGCATGGTCTCAATCTTTTTATTATAGCCCTTCAGATCACGGACATTATAATCCGCGAACTTCCGGTAACGGTCTTCCATCTCACTGACACCCCAGTGCAATGCGGCAGATGCCTTCTTGGGATCTGTCACTACCGGGATCAGCAGATGAGGAATGCCGTTATACACACTCAGTTCTACGACCTTCGGGTCTACCATGATCAGCTTTACATCATCCGGATGTGCCTTATACAAAATACTCATGATCAGGGTATTAATGCATACGGATTTACCGGAACCGGTAGCTCCGGCGATCAGCATATGGGGCATCTTGGCAATATCTGCCACTACCGTCTTGCCCGCAATATCCTTACCTACTGCAAATGCAATGTTGGAATTGAATTCCCTGAATTCCTTACTCTCTAACAGATCACGGAGTGCCACTGTCATATTTTCTTTGTTCGGGACCTCGATACCGATGGCAGCCTTGCCGGGGATCGGTGCCTCGATACGAATATCCGTGGCGGCCAGATTCAATTTGATATCATCTGCCAGACCTACGATCTTGGATACCTTCACACCCTGCTCCGGTTGTAATTCATACCGAGTAACACTGGGTCCCTGACTGATATCGGTAATCGTTACCTTCACACCAAAAGTGTTCAGTGTCTGTTGTAAGCGCATGGCAGTCTCTTTTAATTCTCTGGAAGAATCTCCCGTAGCCGCCTTCCCCTTCTGTAACAGACTGAAAGGAGGAATCCGGTATTCTGCGGGCGGCTGCTTGGCCGCTTTCGCAATATCCTTATGTATCTGGTCTTCCGCAAGGGAATTCCCCTTAGGAGGCTCCGGTGCCGAGATTTTCGGACGTACGCGGCTAACGGATGGTACCTCATAGGGTTCCGGTTCCGGCCGCATTCCCCGGTCAGTCCACCCGGATTCTGCAGGTGTCTTATCAGGCTCCGTAATGTCTTCCTTATGGATACGGATGGCTTCTGCCTGGGGTGTCAGAAGCGCTGCTTCCTCCTGCCAGGATTCTCTGCGTTCAAAAGGCTTTTTAAACGTAGCCGCACTGCTTACTTCCTCTACCGGAATATCTTCATAGGAAACATCGTCTGCCGCTTCCTGCATGGTCACCTGATGTATATCTGTCACATTGATTTTATCAAAATCACTGGAAGTCACCCGGGTCTCTTCCACCGCGGGAGCTTCCTGTGCATCCTCTTCGTATACGATCTCATGGATATCATCCCGTCTGCCGGCAGGCTGTGTATCCTGCTTTTTCAAGGAGGTATCCATCATGACTCCTGTCACCTTTTTCTCTCTGCGGGGAACAGCATTCAGGATCTGTTCGTTCTCTTTCTCCTCAGCACGGAGTCTTCGCTCTTCCTCACGGATCCGGCGCTCCTCTTCACGGATCCGGCGGGCTTCCTCTCTATGGGAAGTACGCTCTTCCTGTTCCTGCCTGCGTATTTCGGCATTCTCCCGTCTGCGCACTGCGTCCTCTCTGGACAGTTCACGGATTCTGTCGCCACCGTTACGCATACTGTTTAAGAAGGATCGCTCCGTTACCAGGATCAGACTGATCACTGAACACAGAAGCACTACCAACACCGTTCCTACGGTCTCCAGATAATGTAATAGCAGATAACAGATGCTGCCTGCCAGAATACCGCCGCCCTTTTTACCGGTGCTGCAGTTCGTATATAACAGTTTGATATCGTACTGTTCCATGGAGCCGGCAGTCTTCGCAATCAGATCGCATACCACGCCGATCATTAAAAACAATACGGCACCGGCGATCACTTTTCGGACTGCAGTAGGGTTCCCCTCATTTGCGAACCAGAAAGCCACTGCCAGAAATATTACGATGGGCGCTATATACGCAGTGAATCCGAAAATGCCAAATAAGACCCCGCTGACAGCATTGCCAACCGGACCGATAATACCAAAATTGCAACAAAATAATATCAACATCGCAACAAACAGGACGATCAGACCAATCTCGTGAAAAAGTTCACTGTCCTGTGCAGATCTCTGTGCCTGCCTGCTGCGACTGCTCGTCGTGCTTTTTCTTGTCCTGCCGGAAGATGATGTTCTTTTGCCTGATGAAGATGCCATGTCATCATACCCCTAACTTTAATGTTAATGATGCCAGGTTTGTGAGAGTGCGTAGCACGGAACAATCCATAGACATCTTTTACGTTAGCATAATAGCCATGAATAGAAGTATATCATTTTTCCACTGCCTTGTCATCCTTTTTTCTATTGCACCTGATCATCTCCCGGAGTTTGCTGATCGCCCGGTCGATGCCGCCTACTTCATCGATAATACCTGTATTTACCGCTTCTTTCCCCACCAGAATGCTTCCCACGTCTTTGGTGAGAAATCCGGTCTCCATCATAAGATCTTCCAGCTTCTGTCTGCTGATCTTGCAATGTCTGCACACAAATCCCGTGATTCTGTCCTGGATCAGCTTAAAATATTCAAATGTCTGGGGCACCCCGATCACCATGCCATTCATCCGTACCGGGTGAATTACCATAGTCCCCGTCGGTACAATGAAAGAATATTTACAGCTCACCGCAATGGGCACACCGATGGAATGACTGCCACCCAGCACCAGGGATACCGTGGGCTTGCTTAAAGAGGCTAACATCTCCGCAATAGCCAGTCCCGCTTCCACATCCCCACCCATGGTATTTAATAACACCAGAACACCTCCGATCTCCTCACTGTCTTCGATCGCTGCCAGCTGTGGAAGAATATGTTCGTATTTTGTAGTCTTGGAATTACCCGAGAGATTGTCATGACCCTCGATCTCACCGATGATGGTCAGCAGATGGATCTTTTTCCCGGAAGCTTCATCAGACAATGTCAGCTGCCCTGTTTTTTCAATCCTTTCATCTCTGTGTTCTTCCGCTTCGGTCTTCGGCGCTTCGTTCCTGTTCTGATCGGTTGCTTTATGATTCTGCACGGTCTGTTCCCTCCCTGTTTCAATGATTTATGATTTTTGAAATATAAAAACAAAAAGACGACACAAAGGCATTTTACCTTTCGTATCGTCTTTTAGTATATCCTGTTTTTATTATTTTAATGATCAAAATCGTCATCATCCGCTACCGGATAATCATAATCGCCGGCATCATCACCAAGCCTATAATCCAACACCTTTGGAACATGTTTCTTCGGTACCGGCAGAGGATTTTCGATAAACTGTACTTTTGGGGTCTCCTGCGGCAGCTCTTCATACTCCAGATCCTGTATGTTCAATCTGCGTTTCTTGACTTTATCACCTACGGGAACCGCTTGAGCAGTCTCAGACGGCATCCCGCCAGCATCCCGCAGTCGTTCCATTTCGTACGGCAGAATCGCCTGTGTTCCTGCACCGGCAACTATGGCCAGCAGCAGATACAAAAGCGTAAATCCCGTCATGTCCTCACTTAACATTCCGTAGCCACTTAAGATTCCAAGTACTAGCACCAGTGCAAGCCACACGGACTGTCTTTCGCATTTTAGCCTGCACCAGTAACTGAATACTCCGCTTGCAAGGATCGTAACCATAATGGCTGCTACCACCTGATAAGGTACATAAGTGTAGAGGGGCGGCTGTTCATAGAGGCCAATCCATGTGAATTTCCCGGGGGAAAAGACTTTCCACCATGCCAGAAGCACATTCTCCATCTGCTTCCCACTGCCCACAGCATCCAAAGCAATGCAGGCGAAAAATGCCACCGCAGTACCGAACAGACCTAACACTCCGGCACCGATTCTGCGCATCCATTTTACCTGCTGCTTTGTCTCCAGAAAAAGCACGGAAAACACTACGAGCAGCAAAAGCAGTCCCGTCACATCCAGGTAAGCAAGAATTCCTATGGCAATGCCACCTAAGAAAAATCCGCCCACAGAACGGATACCGGGAGTGTTTCCCCGTTGTCTGAAACTATCCAGTGCTTCCACGCATACACACAGACCGATCATCCACAACAACTGATATAACGGTTCCGGGCCTAAAATCACCGTTCCCGACAAAGCAGGACACAGCATCCAGTATCCCAGAGCCACCAAGGCAGCCACCGTACCGGTCAGTTTCCGTACCGCAAAATATAAAAAGATTCCGGTCAGAATCTGCAATACCAGCTGCAGTACCAGTGCCGCCGTCATTTTATTTCCTAAAAACACCAGCAGACCGTGCAGTACCTGTAAATAAAAATATACTGCACCATGCACCACCTGAGGGATCCGCGTGGTCTCTGTGACCTTTACCGCGTCAAACCAGATGTTACCACCCTCCCCGGAGATATCATACAGCATAATTTCTCTTACACGAAGTACGATTCCCACAGCGATCAGAGCTACTGCAATCACCCCTTCGATGATCAGCTTCACCTGTCCGGAGTTTTCAGCGCTTTGTGTCCATTTTGCCTGCAGGAATCTATGTAACAGAAAAACAACCAGCCCTGTCACCGCAAGCCATACTCCTGCGATAACAAGGCCGATCGGGCGGGAACCGCCCTCCGGCAGCATGACCATTGTCGTGCCTACCAGTCCGGTGCCCGCTATGATTGCATAAATGAACCACAATACAACACTTAAAATGCCTTTTTTATAATTCATTATTTCAGTACCTTTTCGATGTTATATCTGGGACGATGTTTTACTTCAATGTAGATCTTGCCGATATACTGACCTACCAGTCCGATGGCCATAAGCTGAATGCCGCCTAAGAACCAGATGGATAGGATCAGGGAAGTCCAGCCCGGTACCACATGTCCGGTACAATAAGAGATCAATGCATAGATTGCAGCCAGAATGCTTAAAAATACAATGATCATGCCGGCTCCCAAAATCATGCTGATCGGCTTGACACTGAAAGAAGAGATTCCGTTAAATGCCAGTGCCAGCATTTTCTTCAGCGGATACTTGGACTCTCCGGCTACTCTTTCCTTACGGTCATAGTAGACACAGTCGGTCTGGTATCCGATCAGAGGCATCATACCTCTTAAGAAAAGGTTCGTCTCCTGATATTTGGAGAACTGTTCTACCGCACGCTTGGACATCAGGCGGAAATCCGCATGATTGTAAACCGTCTTAACGCCCATCATCTCCATAACCTTATAGAAGCCCTGTGCGGTGGTACGTTTGAAGAAAGTATCGGTCTTGCGTTCCTTGCGGACACCGTATACGATGTCACAGCCATTATGGAACTTATCGATCATCTCTTCGATCACGGCCACATCATCCTGCAGATCCGCATCGATGGAAACTGTTACATCGGACAGATCCATTGCTGTGATCAGTCCGGCGGTCAGTGCGAACTGATGTCCCACATTGCCTGCCAGCTTCACGCCGCATACCTGTACCGGATGCGCTTTATGTTCTTCTTCGATCAGCTCCCAGGTGCGATCCTTACTGCCATCATTTACAAACAGAATAAAACTGTCTTCCGCGATCTTCCCCTTCCGGATCAGATCATCCAGCACACCCCTCAGTGCTTCGGAAGCAATCTTCAATACCTCTTCCTCATTATAACAAGGAACTACAATAGCAAGTTTTTCCATGCTGCCCCTACCCTTTCGATTTATTCGTCCCAGTTGTGATATACTGCCTGAACGTCATCATCGTCTTCTAACAGATCCAGTGTTCTCTGTAAATTCTTCATAGCAGTCTCGTCGGTCAAAGTTACATAATTCTGAGGAATCATGGTAACTTCCGCACTGATCATGGGGATTCCTGCATCCTCCAGCGCCTTACGTACCTCTTCGAAATTATCGGGATCGGTCAGAATCTCGAAGCTGTCCTCCTCTTCGGAGAAGTCTTCCGCACCGGCATCCAGTGCTATCATCATCAGATCATCCGCTTCCATATCACACTCTTCCTTGTCCACGATGATCTGGCCCTTTTTATCGAACATAAAGGATACGCATCCGGGAGTACCTACGTTACCCTGTCCCTTGGTGAATGCGCTTCTGACATTTGCAGCGGTACGGTTGGTATTGTCAGTAAGTGCATCTACGATGATGGCGATACCGTTGGGACCGTAACCTTCGTAAGTCACGTACTTGTAGTTTACATTGCCTACATCGCCGGCTGCCTTTTTAATACCGCGGTCAATAGTATCATTGGGCATGTTGTTTGCCTTAGCTTTGGCAATAACGGTTGCCAGCTTAAAGTTGTTGGCAGGATCGGGACCGCCCTCTTTTACAGCGACTGCAATTTCACGTCCGATAATAGTGAAAATCTTACCCTTTGCTGCATCGTTTTTCTCTTTTTTATGCTTAATATTAGCAAATTTAGAATGTCCTGACATCTTTATTACTCCTTTGAATTTAAAGTTTCTTTCTCTTTGTATGCGCAACTCCTGCGCAATAACGCTTTTTTTATCATAGCATTATTTTTGTTTTTCTTCAAGCACTGATTGTCCGTCTTCTGCATTCTCCTGTGTTTTTATCTCCGGAAGCTTTTTGACGAGGACACTTCCGATCATTTTTTTGACCACGGAAAGGATCTTGAAATTATATCCCTTATAGTCCACATCAAACTGCTCGTCCGGCTCCGGGATTCTGTCCAGTCTGGAGATCAAAAAGCCGTTTAACGTCTCGAATTCCTCCTCATCAAAGGTAATGTCTAAAAGCTCTTCCACTTCCTTAAGCGGTGTCTTACCTTCCATGACATATTCGCCTTTACCGCGGTTCTTGATATATTCCTGGTCTTCATCGTATTCATCCATGATATTGCCGACGATCTCCTCCAGGATGTCCTCCATGGCGATCAAGCCGTCGGTCTGACCGTATTCGTCTACAACAATGACCATCTGAAGTTTTTGGGACTGCATCTCTTTGAACAGTTCATCAATATTTTTTGTCTGAGGCACAAAATAAGGCTCTCTGAGCAACCCATCCAGCTTCGCAATGGGCACATCCAGCTTGTCATCGCTGATGTGGAACCTCATGGCATCCTTCAGATGTAAGATACCGATGATATGGTCAATATTCTCTTCATACACCGGATAGCGGCTGTTCTTACCTCCCAGCATGGAAGCAATGGCATCCTTTAACTTTGTCTCGCCGTCGATAGCTACGATACTTCCGCGGTGCGTCATGATGTCCTGGGCTTCCTTGTCCCCGTATTCAAAAATATTTGAGATCATCTCTGCTTCACTTGCCTGGATGACACCCTGCTCATGACCTTCCTGTACCATGTTGATGATTTCTTCCTCGGTCACATCATTTTCATCTGTGTTATTGCGGACACCGAAGAGGAATAATATTCCCTTTGCAGTCAGATTTACCAGCCCCGTCAAAGGAGATAAGAGTCTCGTAATCCAAAAGATCGGATCAATGCAGGCATATGCCCACTTTTCCGGTTTTCTGGATGCCATTTTTCTCGGGATCAGTACTCCGAAGGTCAGCAGAATATAAATCATGGCAACAAAAGACAATACCGTTGCAATCCCGGAGATCACTCCCGTGGGAACATTTTGAAGTGACAATCCGCCGACATTGATCACATGCAGGCCGTCGTCGATCGTCTGCAGCCAGATATTCAGGTAAAAGGCACCCATTAGAATATTGATCAGCGTAATGACTAACTGTACTGTATTAATATAGATCCCCGGACGGCTGACCATCTCAGAAAGCCGCACTGACCGGCGATCCTTTTCTTCCTCTGCTTTATGTAAGATCTCTTTTTCATTGAGGTTGTCAATGGCAGCATCAAATCCATAAAAAAACATATCTACCAATAGCAGCAGGAAAAAGAGAAATATGGCCACAGGCCCACTAATATCCATCGTTCATTTCATCCTTTCGTATTTTAATTCTTTTATATATTCCTCTGGATACGCAGGGTATCAGGCTATGTATCCAGTTCCAGACTTACCTTCAGTGCCCGGTTCACTCTCCGCATAATGTCACCGTCGAGATGACATACTTTATCCTTTAATCTCTTCTTGTCAATGGTGCGCAGTTGTTCCAGAAGCACTACCGAATCCTTATCCATATCATAAAGACGGGCATTTAATTCAATGTGTGTAGGCAGCTTCGCCTTATTCATCTTTGAGGTGATCGCAGCGCAGATCACGGTAGGACTGTGTTTGTTGCCAACATCATTCTGGATGATGAGCACCGGTCTGATACCGCCCTGTTCCGAGCCGATCACCGGCCGCAGATCCGCGTAATAGACATCTCCTCTTTTCATTTCTACTCCTTATATCAGCGATTTAGGATAAGTATTGCCGATTCTTACGGAGTTATACGAACACCTTTGATCCGTCAGAAATTTTCAAAATAGTCTCTTACTTCTGTGATCTCACCATGCTGTATGTAGACCCTGGGAATTCTTTTCCCCAGATCACAGACAAATTCATAATTAAATCTGCCGGAAAGTTCTCCAAGTTCTTCCGCTGTGATCCGTTCTGTGCCGTCCATACCGAGAAGCGTTACTTTGTCGCCATCCATTGCTTCTGGAATCTCCGAAATATCCACCATGAACTGATCCATACAGACTCTTCCGAGGATCGGTGCCCTCTTCCCGTGGATCAGTACATAGCCTCTTCCAGACAGGCTTCTGGGATAACCGTCTCCGTAACCTACGGGGATCGTGGCTACTCTGGTGTCCTTCTGTGCTGTAAACAGCCCACCGTAGCTGACGCTCTGTCCCGCATGAATCATCTTGCAGTATACAATATGGCTGTAGAGAGACATGGCTGCCCGCAGGGGTACAATGTCTTTACTTACTTCTTCGGAAGGATACAGACCGTAGGTCGTGATTCCCGCCCGAACCATATCCATATTCGCCTGGGGCATTTCCAAGATTGCAGCACTGTTGGAGCAGTGTTTGACGGGAATAGTAATCCCCAGTTCTGTCTGTATTTTGTCAATAAAATTCTGAAAAAGCTCCAGCTGATGATTCGCCGAAGTCTTATCCGCCTCATCGGATTTGGCAAAATGGGTAAAAATCCCCTCCACCTCCAGCTCCGGATGCTCTATAAGGAATCTGACGAACTCCAGTCCTTCCTCATCCGGCGTAATGCCGATTCTGCCCATGCCGGTATCTACCTTAATATGAACCTTTGCCTTCTGTCCGACCTTTACCGCTGCTGCGGCCAGCTCTTCCACCGTATCCCTGCGGTAGACTGCTGGACGGATCTCCTCCCGGATCAGTTCTTCGTAGCAATAGGGAAAAGTATATCCCAGGATCAGGATCGGTTTCTTCACGCCTGCTTCTCTGAGTACATGTGCCTCTTCATAAGTAGCTGCTGCATAGCCGAACATGAAATCCAGCTGCTCTAACATTTTCGCAATGGGAACACCACCATGACCATATCCGTCCGTCTTAATGACTGCCAGTATTTTCGTGTTCTCCGCAATATTTTCTTTCATATGGACCATATTTTCCCAGATGGCATCCAGATCCACTTCCGCCCATACCCGTTGATAGGACTCTAATTTTTCCTGCAGTTCTCTCGTCATATTTTCACGCTTTCTTATTTTGATTTTTCATCAGACATTCGGCGATATCTCCCGCCATCACACCATATTCGGTATGAAGTCCGGCCGCCAGATCTCCTGCCATGCCGTGCAGATATACGCCACAGGTCGCAGCCTCCGGGGCATCCATTCCCTGCGCCAGCAATCCCAGGATCACGCCGGTCAGCACATCTCCGCTGCCTGCCGTAGCCATTCCGCTGTTGCCCGTGGTATTCAGATAGCAGGCTCCCTGTTCCTTACATACCACAGTTCTCGCATCCTTGGCAACTGCTACGGCATGAAATCGTTTTGCCAGTATTTTCGCACATGTGGGGAGGTCGTCCTTGCACTCTGAGGTCGTCCGTTTTAGCAGTCTTGACATTTCCCCCACATGAGGTGTCAGAAGGATTACTCTGCCTTCCGCTCCCTGAGCGCGCAGTTCTTCTGCCAGCATCCTGCCGTTCTCCTCTGCCAACAGGTTCAGGGCATCTGCATCCAGCACCAGCGGCTTCCTGCTTCTCTCCACCACGGTCTTCAGACATTGCAGTGCCTGTTCTTCTCTGCCGATGCCGGGACCTATGGCGATGACATCCGCCCAGTCCAGACTCTCCACCAGCTGTCTGCAGGAGCCGTACAATGCTTCCGGAATCCCCTGCTGTATGATCTGTCGGTTCTCTTCCGCGGTAATCACCTTCACCATGCCGGCTCCGGTACGATAGGCTGCTTTCGCTGCTAAAATGGCTGCACCCGCCATGCCGTTACTTCCTGCAACAAGCAGTGCTTTGCCGAAGGTTCCTTTGTTCCCCGCAGCGTTTCTCTTAAGTAACTGCACGGAGCCTTTCTCATAAGTGTACATTTCTGGTTCCTGTCCTAAGAAGCTCTCCGATCCGATCCCCACATTCGCAGTCCGGACTTCTCCGGCGTATTCCGCACCGGGATACAGTACCAGTCCTCTCTTACAGAAACCAAAGGTAACCGTGGCATCCGCCAGAAATGCACAACCCAGCACTCTGCCGGTATCTGAGCAGATACCGCTTGGCACATCCAGTGCCAGCTTAAATCCCTCTGTCATGTTCATCTCTTTCACGGCATCCGCATAGTATCCCTCCACAGGGCGGCTTAATCCCACGCCGAAGAGGGCATCTACAATTACATTATATTCATCCACCACAATATTACTGTCTGTCTTCACCGGAAAATGTTGTAAAGTCTGCCACTGCGATTTCCACTGCTTGGTAGCTCTCTGCATATCTCCCACGCATTTTACCGCGACTGCGTATCCGTCTGCCGCAAGAAGTCTTGCTAACGCAAGGCCATCGCCGCCATTGTTCCCCATACCAGCAAAAATGAGCACTTTCGTCCGTTCTTTCACGGCATCAAAGCGCTCTTTCAGAAAATCCTCCGCTGCCAAAGCCGCTCTCTCCATCAGAACCGGCCCCGGTATGCCGAGGTACTCTATGGTATTCTTATCGTATTGCTTCATTTCCTGTGCAGTTGCCAGATATTTCATACTATTTTTGCTCCGGATTATATTTCATGTCAAACAGATTGACCACCTCTGCACCAAAGATGTCATGCATATAGTTATAGACCTCCTGATTCTGCTGTTCCATCTGCTGTTTCTCGATCAGACGCTTTTTCAACTCGATACGTATCGCGCTCACCCAGTCTGCAGTCTCCTGAATCTGTTTGTCATTATCCTTCATAATATCATAGCAGCACTCCATAGTAAACATCATAAGCTGAAGATTTAATCTTTCGATCTCCCGTGGGAGGTCTTTCAGCTCATCTTCATAAGCATCCAGCTTCTCATTGCACTCTTCGATCAGGCGCTTATGTTCTTCGATCTGCCTGTTCAGCTTACTGGCCTCTCCCTGCTGTTCTGCCTCATCCACCATGGGAACGATCTCTTTCATCAGCTTCTTTTTCAGATTACGGATATCCTTTGACTCCGTATTAAGCTTTCCCTGTCTTTTTAACAGCTGATTCAGAGCATCCTCCGTCTCTTTTAACGGAACAGAACCGGTCTTATTCAGCAGCTTGTACCACTTATTATCCAGGGTGAGTACGGGCAGATGTTTCCCAACAAGTGCACTTTTAAAAGCTTCCTGCCGGTTCCTCGCATTTTCTTCTGCGTTATCGTTGCCCATAATATCACTCCCTTTTATGCCTTACTCTCTCGTAAGCTCACGAATTCGTGCTATCGCACTCTTCATCCCGCTTCGCAGGATATTCGTTCGCTAATGAACCCAGAAAAACAAATGTCTGCTTCGCAGCCGCTTGTTTTTCCCTGAGGCTCATTATTTTATATCTGAATTGTAACGGTTAATATTATACGAAAGTTTCATTAAACTGTCTGACAGATGTACATTCTCTACCTGTATTCCCTCCGGAACGTTCAGATCCACATGCGCAAAGTTCCAGATGGCACGGATCCCGTTCGCCACCAGCTTGTCAGCCACTTCTACGGCACTGGTCTTGGGAATCGTCAGTACTGCAATATCTATGTCATTCTCCCGGATAAAAGATTCCAGCTGCTCCATGGGCATAACCTTCACACCACGGACATCCTTCCCCACAAGCTCCGGGTTCGCATCGAACATTCCTTTGAAGATAAATCCTCTGCGTTCAAAGTTCAAATAATTACCCAGAGCTCTGCCCAGATTACCGGCTCCGATAATAACGAAATTGTGCTGCTTATCCAGTCCTAATATCTTACCGATCTCACGGTACAGATATTCTACATTATATCCGTATCCCTGCTGACCGAAACCACCGAAATTATTAAAATCCTGACGTATCTGGGATGCGGTCACTTTCATCAGTCCGGAAAGCTCCTGCGAAGAGATACGTTCTACACCTTCATCCTTAAGTTCCCCCAAATATCGAAAGTATCTGGGCAGTCTGCCGATCACAGCCTGTGAAATTTCTTTTGCTTCCAATACTTTCACCTCCGATTTTTTTAAGTATACACCATATGTTAAAAACTTGTCAATGAATTGACAGGTTTTCTTCTTTTCGTTACAATAAAATTTAAAAAGCCCGGTCTCCGTGAGCTGGAAATACTGGAAATAAAGGATACATACTACCATGATATTATCTTGTCAGAATATTTCAAAAGCATTTGTAGAAAATCAAGTATTGAAAAATGTCTCTTTTCATATAGAGGATCATGAAAAAGCTGCCATTGTGGGCATCAACGGTGCCGGAAAAACAACGCTGCTCCGCATCATTGTAGGAGAAATGACTCCCGATGACGGACAGGTGGTTCTGGCAAAGGACAAGACACTTGGGTATCTTGCCCAGAACAGCACCGTGGATACCTCTCATACCATTTACGAGGAGCTGTTATCCGTCAAGGCGGATCTGTTACGCCTGGAGGAAAAGATCCGAGAATGCGAAAACAATATGAAGCATGCTGATGGGGACGCTCTGGAAGACCTGATGAAGCAGTACACCTCTCTCACCCACGCTTTCGAGACCGGCGGCGGCTATCTCTACCGCAGTGAGCTGGTCGGAGTGTTAAAGGGTCTTGGCTTTACCGAAGATGAATTCTCCAAGCCGGTTGCCACACTCTCCGGCGGTCAGAAGACCCGTGTGGCGTTAGGACGGCTTCTGTTACAGAACCCTGATCTCATTATCTTAGACGAGCCGACGAACCACTTAGATATGAATTCCATCGCCTGGTTAGAGACTTATCTGTTGAATTACAAGGGAGCCGTTCTCATCGTCTCCCACGACCGATATTTCCTGGACCGGATCGCCGGGAAAGTCATCGAGATCGATCAGTCCAAGGCTACAACCTTTATGGGCAATTATTCCGATTATGCCGTGAAAAAGGAACAGCTGCGTATTGCTGCCTGGAATGCCTATATGAACCAGCAGCGTGAGATCAAGCATCAGGAAGAAGTCATCGAAAAATTAAAGTCCTTCAACCGGGAAAAGTCCATCAAGCGGGCGGAAAGCCGGGAGAAAATGCTGGACAAGATCGAGGTCATCGAAAAGCCCTCTGAAGTCCGCACGGATATGAAGCTGACACTGACGCCCCGGATCTTAAGCGGCAATGATGTGCTTACCGTGGAACATCTGACAAAAAGCTTTGACTCCCATAAGCTTTTTACCGATGTCAATTTCGAGATCAAACGAGGCGAGCATGTTGCGATCATCGGTGATAATGGCAGCGGCAAGACCACTTTGCTTAAGATCTTAAACGGTCTCGTCCCCGCAGATCAAGGCACTTTCCGCTTAGGTTCCAATGTAGAGATCGGCTATTACGATCAGGAGCATCATGTGCTCCACAGCGAGAAGACATTGTTTGAAGAGATCTCGGACGATTATCCTTACCTGAACAATACCCAGATCCGCAATGTGCTGGCGGCTTTCCTGTTCACCGGAGAGGATGTGTTCAAACGCATCAGTGATCTGAGCGGCGGTGAGCGCGGACGCGTCTCTCTTGCCAAGCTGGTACTCTCCAACGCAAACTTCCTCATCCTGGATGAGCCGACGAACCACTTAGATATTATGTCCAAGGAGATTCTGGAGGATGCCCTGAACGGTTACGAAGGGACAATATTGTATGTCTCCCACGACCGTTACTTCATCAACCGTACCGCTCACAGGATCCTGGATCTGACAGAGGGACAATTCGTAAGTTATGTCGGAAATTATGACTACTATCTGGAAAAACACGACACCGTGATGGCTGCCATAGAAGCCAGTGCTCCACAGAGCGCTGACGCAGATAACACAGTTGCCGCTAAGGCTGCAGAATCCGAAGTCAAACTGGACTGGAAAGCCCAGAAGGAAGAACAGGCGAGACTCCGCAAGAAAGAAAACAATCTGAAAAAATGCGAAGAAAAGATTGCCGAGCTGGAAGAGCGCATCTCCGAGATCGACACCGAAATGTCCGATCCCGCCATCGGCACCCAGGTGGCGAAATTGCAGGAGCTGTCCAAAGAACAGACAGCCTGCCAGGAACAATTGGAAAAATTATATGAACAGTGGGAAGAACTGGCAGAGTAAATATTTTTAAGGGAAGGGCACAGCAACGATAAAGTCGTTTGCTATGCCCTTCCTTTGTTTAAACTACTACCTGTTCTTGCACTAACTGCAATATAACACAATATTACATCATTTTCTGGATAAAATAAAAAGAACCGGCTGACATTTTACTGTCTACCGATTCTTTCTATAATTTTGCTCTACAATTCTTTCTTTGATAGCGGCTTCAAATAATTCTTCTTTAATGTTCTCTCATCATTGAAAAAATATATTTCTGATTTTGACAACAAATGATTCTCCATCTTTAGTTCCGTCAACTTAAGTGTACATATCAAATCTGCAACTTGAAACAATCTATAATCAGCTGGAATTACCTTACGAAATTCAACGTTTTCCAATAATGCGTTAAAAACTGATGATAGAATTCTTGTTACCTCCACTTGTCCATTATCATAATATATCTTAACAGTATCATAATTGCAAAAGAAAGCATAATTATCACGAATAAATACAGCCAATTGCTTACTAAGCTTTCCGGTTGCTTCTATAGAATCCTCTATATGTTTCTTTTCTATGTATATTGACTTAAAGTTTATATTCAAACGACGTACAAAACTCATCATTTTCATAATAATTTTTTGTCGTTCTTTTAAATCATATCCTCGATATTCTTCTTCCGACCTTATCACCGGTCCAGAATGAACACTATGCTTTGGCCATCCAATATTACTAAGTTCATTCTCCAATATTTTCAAATCATCGACAATGTTAACTGCCTGATCATGTAATACCATAGATATAATATAAAATGGTGCATGATAAATCATAAACTCCAAAATCCCCAGATTCATCTACAAAAATGCTTAATTCTTTCATTCATCCCCCGTATAATAAAAATGGCGGGTGTCTTACCCGCCGTTTGGTGGACCCGGGTCTTACGACCAGCCCATATATTTATTGTGCATATGCACAACAGATCTTCATCTGTATTAATAGTATATGCGATTATTTCAAAAAAATCAATTAATTACATACTATTTTTTTCTTTTTTCTTCATTTAAGAATCTTTCTGCTTTGTCATTGCCAGTGAGCACCTCTGAAATACAGCATTCGGGGCACCGAAATAATATGCTCTTGTTTTATTAAACAACCATAAATTTTACTGTTTTGCATACTTTTACTATCTTTTTAAATTCTGTGTTATCCATAAATTGTATATCCTTATGTGGGTGCATAATTAAGCCAAATTTTTCTTGGGACTTCCCGTCCCCTCACAGTAGCTTCCATTTGAAAGCGTTTGAAATCGTCAAAAGTCATACCATTTAAATTATAATGTTATTATTATCACAAAACTCTCGTACATCCTCTTCAAATAAACTATAATTAATTTTTTCCTTTTTCGAAACAGATTTTACAGCTTCTAATATATTATCTATAATTAGTCTTTTTTTATTGGCAGTATCAGCTTTAACATACTCCTCATAGTCAATTTGTAAACTTACTGATCTCGTCCTTTGCTTCATGATATTGTCCCTGCGGTGCGCCAACTGACCGAGTGACCAGTACGCATCGTTCGGACAAGCATCCGGAAGCTTATCAAGCATGTTTAATGTTGCAAGTGCACTGGCTTCCGCATCATCACTGTCACTTTTGCGATACATGGCCCCCCGGTGCTTTGCCTGTCGATGTGAGATAGCGGTATTTACATCCTTTACAAAATACCCCTTATCAATCAGCCACACCGCTAAAGGTCTGCCGTAACCATAAGCATTCTCCAGACCATAGACTACTTCTTTTGCATCAGTATTGCATTTTTTAACCTTTGTTACCAGCTTAGGAAAATCGGCTGGTCTGTTTGGAAAAGTAATCTCTCCAAGCTTTTGATTGTAGCAGTCAATCATAACTGCTGTGTGGGTTTCTTTGTGTAAATCGATACCACATAAATAAAATTTTCTTTAACCATAAAATCAACCCCAATCTCAATGTTTGGCAAAATAGTGGCAATCTCAACTATTAAGCATCTTTCTCGGAATTACGCATCTTTTCAGCAACCAAGTGTGCAAGAGTGGTATAGCCTATCCACTTCTGGTCAGGCACAAAATATTCCGCAAAGGAACACCGCTGACTTTCATGGAGATGGATACATCCTGTAGAACACAGGACACGAAGCAGAAGAAATCTCCTTCGTGGTGTGTGATGTTAACTCTGAAAAAGAACAGTTGCAAGTCAAAATTTTTGTTTTGAAAAATCGGAGGAAACTTTGGCGATGTGAAGACAGAATTGGCTTTATGCCATAGACCAAAAACAGAGAAAAAACCGTAAATATGCACAAATTCATTTTTTAGACAGACAAGCCAACTTTCTCTTGCCCTTGTGAGAGCCTGTGTTGCCCCTGTGTGCAATTTTAAGAGCGAAGTCGAGGTAGTTACCCATGATAAACTTTTTAAGGCTTGTTGGGGAAATGTGAGAGATTTGATTTCTTAAGATAGTGCCAAAATAAATAGGGTCGAAAATAGTGCGGGTTAAAGGGCTTATGCCGCCAGAGGACGGCCTAAGCCGGGAAACACCCACCGGCAGAGCCGTTGGGAAGATATCCGCATGGCATAACTTTTTCTGCTGTTCCAAAATATGTTATGCTTTGGGACAGTTTTATCGGGATTGCCATGTAACAGAAAATCGAGAATGTCTCCATGGCAGTTGTCGCCAATAAAACATTCCCGATTCTATGTTTTTGTTTAGGTATTACGGGGATTTTTCATCCCTCTTACACCCCCCCTTGTGCGTGCCATTGTAACATGGACTTTTTGGGTTAGTCAAGGTTAAATGTTACATCCCTGCAATAATTAGTTCTTGATTTATTTTTCTTGCAATTCCAGATATAGTTGCAACTCCATAGGTTCCAAGCAATTTGGGCTGATTAGCAAGTTCTTTCCCATATTCATCAAAAAACTTACCTTTTCCTATGCTATAGAATCCATAATCCTTGACATTTAATATCTTGTCATAGTGTTCAACATTATAAAAGTAGCCTCTTGTCCAATATTCCTTTCCAACTATCTGTGGTGGAAGCAACAAATCATCTTCTTTTACTCCATTGCTAATACTTCCTTTGATATCAACATTTTGTTTAAAAATCAGTACTAGCAATAGGTCATCACCATTGATATTATAAATATGATTATTTAAAACAACGCCATAAAAATAAATATCATCTCTTGGATTAACTTTAAAGATATCTCCAATTTCTGGATAGACTCTTTTCCTTTTTATCACCTGCAGTTGATAATCCGAAACATCAGAATTATCCAACTCATTAAGTTTTTCTTTTATCTCGTCAGGTAGTTTTTCGCACCGTTCTTTCCATCTGTTTGAAATAATATTATTGTTTATATTTTTCAAATCCATCATATCTCTATTCCACTCCTAAGTATTGTTTTGCCCAATTCATTGCATCTTGATAATATTTATTATTCGGACTTATACTGTTAATCTTATTAAGAGCATTGGGGCCATTTTCAATATAATATTGTTCAATCGCTCTGGCCTGATTTCTGGTTAAGCCCTCATATTGAATATCTAAATCATCAAAAGCTTTACCTGCGTTATTATGTTGATTTAATCTAGCATTTTTTGTTTGTTTAGTTATTCCTGTATATTGAGCTGTTCCATCCTTCATTCCAAAGTACACTTTATTATCTGTTGCACCCTTACCCAACCAGTCATCAAATCCTGCTGTTGTAGAAGATGTACCACTCTTGACATAAACTCTTTACCCTTATAATAATCCAAGCCGATGCCACTCTTCCGGAAAATGCGTACACTTCCCAAAGCTGACTATCACATCTGCTTAAAATTCTACTACATATTTGCCATTATTTCACTACTTTTCGCCAGCATTTTCCACTACTGGCATACGGTACTCCGTACCGTTCTTTAACATCCCATAAATAACACTGATTAACCGTCTGGAAATGCAAATCAGTGCCTGTTGGCTGGTTTTTCCTTCTGCTTTACGTTTCTCATAGTATGCTCGTACTACAGGATTTCTCGGTGTACCCTTAGAAGATATCTGCACCATCTGAATCGCAAGGAAATAAATGGTTGCCTGCAATCGTCTGTTACCTTGCTTGGTGGCTAAATCTTTCCCCTTTCCGCTGGATGATAAATGAAGCGGTGCAATTCCGGCAAACTGTGCCAGTTTATTGGCATTACTAAAGCGTTTGATATCACCGATTTCAGCAAGAATCTTCACTGCTGTGATAACATTTACACCGGGAATGGTTGTAAGCGTGCAGCCAAGCATCTTATACATCTGTTCCAGCATCTTGTCTACCTCTGCCAGTTGGCTGTCATAGTGCTGTAAATCACTGACTATGCTAAGAGTCACCATATCCCTTGCATCTTGATAAGCATTGTTTTTCACCTTATCACTGGCTACTGCATCCAAGATTTTCTCGCAGGTCTTGGTGGAGCATTTATTGTGGCTGACAGGAACAAGTTCCGCTCGCAAATCTTCCACAGACTTACCTTTTAGATACTTTTTGGATGGGTAATGCTCCCAGAAATACAGTGCAGTAGGTCTGCTGATGTCATTAAAAAATGACTTGTAAGACGGATATGCAATACACAGCTGCTCGTGCAACTGATTAACCAGTCTGGTTCGCTGTTTCATGATGTTATCCCTGCGATGCACCAACTGACCAAGTGACCAGTATGCATCATTAGGGCAGGCATCCGGAAGTTTATCAAGCATATTTAGAGTTGCAAGTGCAATAGCTTCTGCATCGTCGCTATCGCTCTTGCGATACATGGCACCACGGTGCTTTGCCTGACGATGAGAAATAGCAGTATTTACATCCTTAACAAAATACCCCTTATCAATCAGCCACACCGCTAAAGGTCTGCCGTAACCATAAGCATTCTCCAGACCAAAAACTATAGTCTTACCATCCGTATTACATTTTTTCACTTTCGCTACCAGCTTAGGAAAATCGGCTGGTCTGTTTGGGAAAGTAATCTCTCCCAGCTTTTGATTATAGCAGTCAATCATAACTGCTGTGTGGGTCTCCTTATGTAGGTCAATACCCACATAAATATAATTCTCTTTAATCATAAAAATCTGCTCCATTCTCAATGTTTGGCAAAATAGTGGCAATCTCAACTGTTAAGCATCTTTCTAGGAATTACGCATCTTTCAGCAACCAAGTGTGCAAGAGTGGTATAGCCTATCCACTTCTGGTCAGACGCAAAATATCCCGAATGGATACCGCTGACTTTCATGGAGATGGATACATCCTGCAGAACACAGGACTCACAAAAGACTTACGAATCGCTTTCGTGGTGTGTGATGTTAACTCTGAAAAAGAAAGGTTGCAAGTCAATTTTTTGCTTTTTGAGCAGATTTTTATTTAAATCCATTAAAAATGAGCAGAATTAGCTTTATGCCATAGACCAAAAACAGAGAAAAACAGTAATAATGCACAAATATAATTTTCAGGCAGGCAAGCCAACTTTCTCTTGCCCTTGTGAGAGCCTGTGTTGCCCCTGTGTGCAATTTTAAGAGCGAAGTCGAGGTAGTTACCCATGATAAACTTTTTAAGGCTTGTTGGGGAAATGTGAGAGATTTGATTTCTTAAGATAGTGCCAAAATAAATAGGGTCGAAAATAGTGCAGGTTAAAGGGCTTATGCCGTTGGGAGAAATGTGGTATGGCATAACTTTCTCTGCTGTTCAAAAATTTGTTATGCTTGAGGACAATTTTATCGGGATTGACATGTAACAGAAAAATCGAGAATGTTCCATGGCGGTTGTCGCCAATAAAACATTCCCGATTCTATGTTTTTGTTTAGGTATTACGAGAACTTTTCATCCCTCTTATACCCCCTGGTGCGTGCCATGGTAACATAGAGGCTTTGGAATCGTCAAGAAAAATGTTGCAAAATTGTTACATTTTATTCATCACATTTTAAACCATATTTTAATAAAGCCTCATAAAAATCCATTTGCATTCCCTGTAATGCTTCTTCCTCATGTGAATACAAAGTAACTTTGCTTTTGCATATTCCAGCATCTATTTCAAATCCCAGGAAATCTCCTGTTTCTAAATCGACAACTGGAAAAAAAGACTTCTCTATAACCCATTCTTTTAATACATTATCCTTGATGTAAAACATGCCATTGCAGTCACATGAATACACTACTATAAATCCAAAATATCCTCCTCCATATTGGCTTGCAAAATCTTTATAAGAGTCTGGCAGTATTATGTCGTAATATTTTTCGACATCTTCAATCTTTTCAATATCTACTTTGGCATCTGACTCCAAGGCAAATAATCTGGGTTTCTTTTCTGACATCTCCCTAACCTTGTTTTGAAAACTAATTCTGTCCATATTTTATCCTCTCTAGTCATATATCCAGTCTGGTAGTAATTCATCTGCTCCCTGTTCTCTTGCTCGATACCACCAATGTAATTGCCTGTCTTCCATTCTCATTTCAGGAGTTACGCCTTGGTTGTATGTATTTGGGTGTAGTGCTGGATTATTTCTGTGTTGTCCTGGTAGTACTTCATGCAGGGCATCTCCTGGCATCTGTCCACCATGATGAATATCGGGACTTCCTAAACCTCTAGGTGGATGTCCTAACAATGCTTGTTTCATATCATTTTCAGTCCAATCACCATCTATTCTTACTGGAGTATCTCCTGCATCATATCCAAGTCCTGTAGTAACATCTGTTTTACTACCACTCTGGTCTTGACATTAACGCATCAGTGTTAAAATGCTCTAAGTCGGCAAGGAAACTCCTTGCCGACTTGTTCTTTACTTCTAATGCTAACACTCAAGAAATTTTTTATAAAACTCTTCTTCCACATATGTTTCTGCAAAACATTGAACTATATCATATGAATAGCTCCCTCCTTTTGCATATGTAATATTCATAACATCTTCTGTAATCTTATCAAGAACATCATTGCTAACACAAATATTTCTTTGTGATAGTTTTTTTCTTACGATTTCTTTGCACCTTTTATAATCGTTAGCACTTGAAAAAAGCATAGTACCCTCCTCCTTTATCGTGACAAGTCCTTAAGACTATTAAGCTTAATTTTTTGATATGTTAGTGCCTGTGTTGCACCTCCAGGACCATACTTAGGAAAATCCTTAGTAATTGGTTCTAACCAACTTGCTTGTCCCCACTTTCCGTTTGGTACTCTGATATCATCAATAATTTGCAATGTATCAAACGAACCACGAATAGATGCATCGTGTGGCACCTGAAGTCTGCCCGGAGTAGGTACATCAAATTTATCAAAAGTGATATATGTACCACTAGGATTCGCTGGTATCTCCATTGTATTTTTTAGCGATTCCATGTAACTTGCCTCCGCTGGCATATATCTATATCCAGTAGCAGGCACAATCTCTCCGTTAGGTTTAACATAAAAATCTGTCTTGACAGATGAAGTACCACTCTCCGCCACCTCACAGGCAGCACTCTCTCCCTTCATCAGGGCACCGCCTATCGCCACCAGAAGGTAATCCAGTATTGCAGCTCCGGTTTTCCTGCCGAGTGCAGAATCATATTCCCCGTTCCATGCACCCTTTGCGGTTCTCTTTGCCGCTTCCAGTTTCTCCTGTGGTGAGAAGTTCTTGAAATACTCCACATATGTAAGGGGATTGGCAGCTGCGTTGAGACCCTTTTGCGTTACGATCAGCAGGCTCAACTGGTAGTCTGCCTTGCTTATGATCTGGACATATTCCAGCCCCTGTCCCACAAAACCCGCATAAAATCCTGCGGTTGCAGTCCTCTGCATCTCTTTGCTGTCAAAGTTTCCCTTGATTGCTTCTCTTATACCTACCAAAGACGAAGGCAGCGTTACCGGCGGCCCCATAATGACATCCCCATAATCCAGGAATATCTGACCCTCCCTGTTGTTTAACAGTCCGCTATTGTGGGTGCGGAGCGTTTTGTCGATGCATCGACTCTGAAAGAAAAAGAAGATTATTATCGCGCGGTGGAAGAATATACGGTATTCGGCCGTGTGACCCCGAGCCAGAAGCGGATGCTGGTACAGGCACTGAAAGAACATAAAAAAACGGTTGCCATGACCGGAGATGGTGTAAATGATGTGCTGGCACTTAAAGATGCAGACTGCAGCGTGGCGATGGCCTCCGGCAGCGAAGCCGCTTCTAATGTGGCACAGCTGGTACTTTTAGATTCCGATTTTTCCAGAATGCCATCGGTGGTCGCAGAGGGACGCCGTGTGGTAAATAACATTGAGCGGACCGCCGCATTGTATATTGTAAAAAATATTTTCTCCATGCTGCTTGCTATTTTCTCCGTGATTCTGATGCTGGATTATCCACTGGAACCATCACAGGTATCGCTGATCAGTATGTTTACGATTGGTATTCCGTCGTTTGTTCTGGCACTGGAGCCGAATAAGGAGCTGATCCGCGGACATTTCCTGACCAACGTACTTGTGCGGGCACTTCCGGCAGGACTGACGGATTTTATCGTAGTAAGTGGTCTGGTGATTTTCTGCCGGGAATTTCAGGTAGATCTGGATTGTCTGTCTACATCATGTACCATTCTGGTTGCAATCGTTGGTTTTATGATTCTGCACCGCATTGCAAGACCGATGAATACCGGACATATTGTAATGCTGGTTGGTGTGATTGCAGGATGGATTCTTTGCATGCTGTTTGGCAGAAGCTTTTTCGGAATTACGGGAATTTCCAAACAGTGTGAAATGCTGATGGTAATTTTTGCAATTATTACGGAACCGGTTCTTCGGTATCTGAGTCTGATTGTTGAGTGGATTTCTGCGAGATGCCGCATGATCCATGCCCGTTTTTCGAGGGCGTAAAAGTGGGGCTGGTTCTTGCATGCATATAAGGAATCGTATATAATAAAAGACATACTAGTAGAAAAGCAGGTGTGGATGTGCAGAAGAGAATCAGGCAGATAGCCGCAGGAAAATTCGAATCGGATCAGCCTTCGCTTTCTATTTCGGACGAGGAACTGTTTCTTACGGTTACAGAAGGACAGGAATATACCGGGGAATTTGAAATTACCAGTGAAAACCATATTCCGGTGAGGGGCATTGTCTACTCCACCCACCCAAGGATGGAGTGCCTGACTCCCCAGTTTGAAGGCGAAAATATACGGATTCGGTATCAGTTTCATAGTAAGGGTCTCGTTGAGGGGCAGGAGGAAAAGGGTGCGTTTGTGATTCTTTGCAATCAGAGTGTAGATCGGAAGAGCACACGTCTGAACTCCAGTCACTGACCAATCTCGTATGCCGTCTTCTGCTTGAAAAAAAAAA
>ENA-USUK01000094-USUK01000094.1-human-gut-metagenome-genome-assembly--contig:-NODE-94-length-62870-cov-14.425398_pt1 | contig 62870 bp, 54 predicted proteins | sample MGYA00250062_ERZ773400 | MGnify/ENA primary metagenome ERZ773400 (study PRJEB29103, sample SAMN06111961) | human gut metagenome | biome: human gut; feature: ankylosing spondylitis patient; material... | reverse complement strand
TTCCTTTAGTGTACCCTAAAATCCATTCATTTTTAATTATTATAGGTCAGAAAGGGATGAAAAACAACCTGAAAATGGCAAGAAACAGGGCAAAGCAGAAGTTAGTCGTGCAATTCTTTTTCTGAAGCGTGGCAGTAGAAGTTACTAATGCAATCAACTGGTGGTAAAAAAATTGAAAAAGTTTGTAAGATTTTGTCGTAAATCGTCATGTAGTATATGAGGGGACAGATACAGTATTAAATTTGAGAGAAGAACGGTAAATTAATAATGAATTCAATGAAGGATAATTTCTAATTATTCATAGTTTATTAATGAATACTATAATATTTTATCAATCAAGAAGGTGGAAAAAAAGAATGATTACAATTACGCAATTTAAAAAATCTTATAGCAAAGCTATTCGAGAAGGATATGCTGCAATTTTTGCCGGAGCCGGATTATCAAAAGCGTCTGGATTTGTAGATTGGAAAGAGTTACTTGATGATTTAGCTAGAGAAATTAATTTAGATGTTGCAAAAGAATCTGATTTGGTAGAGGTTGCTCAATACTACGTTAACGAGAAAAATAGTCGAAATGAAATTAACGAAAAAATAGTAAACCGTTTTGTCACAGAGACACAAGAAAGTGAAAATATACGGATATTATCCGAACTTCCAATACATGTTTTTTGGACAACAAATTATGATCATTTGATTGAAGATACTTTGAGAAAATGTGGAAAGCATGTTGATGTAAAAATGACTCCGGAAAGTCTTGCTACAAATTTATCTGGGAATGATGCTATCGTATACAAAATGCATGGGGATTATATCGATCCGTCATCTTGCGTAATTATTAAGGACGATTATGAACTTTATAATGATAAGCGTCAGCTTTTTAGCACGACACTGCAAGGCGATTTAGTATCTAAAACTTTTTTGTTTATAGGTTTTAGCTTTGAGGATCCTAATTTGAAATATATATTAAGCAGGATCCGTGTGTTATTAGACAAGAATAGAAGAACGCATTACTTATTTTTAAAGAAAATTCAAAAGAGCAATTATATCAAACGAATAGAAGACTACTATTATGATTTGAATAAGCAAGAATTGCGAATTAAAGATTTAAAACGTTATGGAATTGAAACAATTCTTGTGGACGATTATAATCAAATTCCTAATATACTAACTGAAATAAAGCGTAGTACAAAATGTAAAAACATCTTTATATCGGGTGCAGCACAGGAGTATGGATCGGCATGGGAAAAAACAGCACCTACTTTTATAAGAAATCTGACAAGTAAATTATACCATGAAAATTATAAAATTATTACTGGGCATGCAAGAGGAGTTGGAAGTTACATTGTAAGCGCGGCCATTGAAGAATGTCAGGCAAATGTAGGTGAACTTGAAAAACATTTAATGATCAAAGCATTTCCGTATCAAGATAAAGATAGATCTAATTATAAGCAACTCAAAAAGGAATATAGAGAAGGTATTTTTAAAAATGCAGGAATCTGTATTTTTATGTTTGGCAATAAACCTTCTGATAATGGTAATATATTGGCAAGTGGTATATATGAGGAATATAAAATGGCATTACAATCTGGAGCATATATTATTCCGCTTGCGTCAACTGGCTATATGACCAAAAAAATATGGGATGAAGTGTATGCTAAAATAGAGCAGTTTCCTTATCTTCAACCTTTTGCAGATACATTGCAAAATTGTACGGAACCAGACGAACTAATAAATACTATTTTATCTATCCTATACATAATCCAAAAAGATTATTAGCTTGAAAAAATTTGATTATCTTGTAAGGCATTCAATAATTCTTTGATTGATACAAGTACAGAATTATATGCACCAACATATATATTATAAGTTGGAATGTTTTCTACTTCAAAACAAAACGTTCGAAGAAGATTATTTAATTGAAATGTTGTATCTAAAAGCATATTGTTTTGACTACAAGTAGCTGTATAAATACCATAAATAATACTGTTAATGTTGCATAAGGACACAATGGCCAGCCTAAAATCTTGAGAATAATAATCTCTAGCTCGAACTAATGCTGTCAAAGTGTCCTTACAGGGGAAATCATACTCTAGTAAATCTTTAAAACAATTTTCCAGTTTACTGGTAGTGTATTCTCCATAAAATCGCCCAAGAATTCGAACCAAAATATCCATATGAGTATTTAAATTAAATCTTTCTTCAGTCATATGTTCAAACGCAATACCTTCTAACCATGGGATTTTACTATAGACTATGTCTTTTTCTAGATTAACGAAGATAGGTAAAATGGCAGCACCTTCTTTTTTGAAAAAAAGTTGGAGCTCTTTTATCGTCCATGTACGATCTAAATAAGTGTCATCTATAATTGCGATACAGTAGTTAGATATTTCAATTGCATTTTCTATCTTGGTATATATACGTTCGCCAAGTAATATTCCTCTTCGATCTAGCCAAACATTAAAACCAAGATTTGTTAAAGCTTGCATGATTGGAATTGCTATTGTGTATTTTGTTTCTTTACTATGAGAAATGAAAAAATCAGGCTTATCTTTTGGAATTTCCATTAACTTATCCTCTAACTTTTGCTTAATGAATAAATTTCAAGTTAAAAAAATAGGCAACGGTAAAAATTATCTTACTAGAAATAATTAGAAATTATCCTTCATTAACCACCATAAAATTCCTAGGATGTTTATTCACCAGAATATCTTTCTGCTTAGCACTGGACACATGAGTATAGATTTCTGTCGTGCTGATAGAACTGTGCCCAAGCATTTTTTGGATATAGCGGATATCGACATCCTGCTCTAACAGCAGGGAGGCGAAAGAATGGCGGAACATATGAGGCGTGATATGTTGTTCGATTCCGGCGAGAGCGGCATAGCGGTTGATCATAAAACGGACGGACTGATCAGATAATTTATGCTTTCGTTTATTGACAAAAAAATACCCACAAGCAGAAATGTCCGCCTTAAAGGTGCTTTGATATGTTGTCAGGGCAGAAATGACCTCGCAATTCCCAAGCTGCAGAATACGTTCTTTAGAGCCCTTCCCGTAGATCAGTACAGTGTTGCTTTCTAAATCAATATCCGAAGGCTTCAGGGAACATAACTCTGAAATACGCATCCCTGTAGCAAATAATAGTTCAATTACGGCAATGTCACGCAGACAGCATTTGAACTGATAGACAGAGACAGCCTGCGTTTTCTGCGCATAGAGTACCGATAAGAACTTCTGAATGGAATGAAATGGGATGGTCTTGGGAAGAAGCTTGGCTTCGCGAAAATGTACATCCAGTTTGTCAAAGGGATTTTGCGCTAAAAGCTCTGTATACTTCAGGTAATGGAAAAAAGCTTTCAAACTGGCAATTTTACGTTTGACGGATTTGGGCTTGTAATATTTGAATAATTCTGTAATATAGGAATCTACAGCCTTTTTGGAGAAAGGGGCAGAAATATCTTGGCAGAAGCTGTTATACTGATTTAAGTCAATTTTGTATGCTTTAATCGTTTTGAAATTCAGCTGCTTACGATATTCACAATAGTTGAGATATTCTGAAATATAATCTTTTAAAGTGTTCATAGGTATGTTCTCCTTGAAGTTTTTTCTTAAGAATTTCTATGATAATAAATAAAAGCTTGTACTTGTAGCCTAAATTGATTAAAATAGAGAAGAATATACGATAAAATTGTTATAGAAATAGAATTGAGGAATATAACATGGAACTTACAATAAAGGGGAAGCCATTCCATATATGGTCAAAGAGGCGGATTCTATATACCCTCTGCTTCTTCCTATTCTGCGTGATTGATCAGAGGACGAAGACGGGGTCCGGTCTGGATGGTGTGATAGAGACTTTCCGCGATATGGCTGGAGTGCTGATGGCGGTTATCATTATGTCCCATTATAAGTGGGAAGAGTTCACGAGGTATAAGCTTCCCTATGCCGTCTGGACGGTGCTCAGTCCGATTGCAGGAGTTCTCTTTGTGGTATTCGGACAGCCCTTGACTTATTTTATGAATGAACGCATAATGATCGGTCTGGATGTCTGGGTGTTTGGCTATGTAGTAATCCATACAGTTATCAGCGTACTGATAGAGAAAAAGTATCCGAAACTGCATAAAGGAATGTTCGGACTGTGGGTAGTCATGATGCTGCTCATGATCTTCTCCAGAAGCGATTATATATGGCCGTTTTGCTATTTTATTATGTTTGGGTGCTTTTACCTTACCGATTTTACCGAAGATGAGCAGGAGGACTTGTATCAGGGAATCATGAACGGAGTCATCTTGGCTTTTTTTGCGTTTCAGGGATTTTGCTGTGTGTTTCGGCCGTATGACCAGGTGAGATATACGGGAATCTACAATAATTGTAATCTGAACGGGCTATTTTATCTGGTGGTGTTGGCAGCCATATTTGGAAAAATGTTGTATGTAACAAAAGAAAATAAGCACAAGTTCTGGAGAGTGTATTACTGGCTGGGGGCCGGAGTGGTGTATTCGTTCCTCTTCATGACAATCGGACGAACCGCATGGATGGTATCCATTATCCTTGGATTAATATTTCTGGCATTTTATCAGAGTGTGAAGAAACAGAGGCATTATATTCGGAATGGGTTATTGTTGGTGCTGTGTGTATGCATGATGTTCCCGGTGACCTTTGGGATGACCAGATATCTGCCGCCGGTGTTTCATCATCCTGTATGGTTTTGGGGAGAGTGGAACGAAGAAAGAGTACATTCCTGGGATGCATGGGATTCGGAAAAATATGTAAATTTAGAAGAATTGGTGGAGACTGCGGTCGGAAGGACAACGGAGATTACGGATGGACTTTTCGGAAAATCTCCGTTTGCAATTAAGGCGTATGCGGAGGAATTACTTTCGCAGGAGGAGAGATTACGAGAAAATGCTGTTTTGAAGACGGAAGAGGAATATATGAATCCTATTCTGGTACGTAAGACAATATATAGCCATTATTTTGCTGATTTGAATCTCTTAGGTCATACCCAGGCAGATCAGGGATTTCAATTGACGTATTTTTACTGGATCGGACATGCACACAATATATATCTGCAGTATGCAACGGATTTTGGTGTGCCTGCTGCTTTGTGCCTGCTGATCCTGTCCGCAGTGAGTATTATAAAAACGATAACAGCGTTTTATCGAAAGGAAGTGCCAGTAAGGTCAGCATGCAGTATTTTTATGATGCTTGTTCCGCTTCTGTTCGGAATGTTGGAGTATTCCTGGGGAAGTAATGCAATCACCATGATTTTATTATTCCTGTGCTGGAGACAAACTTTAGTTTATGAAAAATAATTTTTTGAAAATACCTATTAATAGAATCATTGCACTGCTGATTATGGATACAATGTCCATTATTATAGCATCTTTTGCGGCGATTTATATCCGATTTGACTTTCAGTTTAATGCAATACCAAAGGAATACATGCTGAAATTCGAGCATATTTTGCCTTTTAACATTGCATTTACATTGCTTTTTTTTGTAATCTGGAAGCTGTATAAGAGTGTATGGCGTTATGCCAGTGCAACAGAGATGTTGAATATTGTATTTGCAACTTGTTGTGCATCAGCAGCACAATTGGTATTTTGCCATTTGAGCAATCAAAAAATGCCTAGGAGCTATTATATTATTTATTTGTTCCTCTTATTTGCGATGAGCTGCGGCATCCGCTTCAGTTATCGTATCTTGCGCATTATTAATATGAAACGTGCGGATATTATCCAAAAAAAGAACGGTAATAATGTCATGCTCATCGGTGGGGGCGCAGCTGCAAATGCAATTATAAAGGAAGCAGAATCCAGTCAGTTTGTGTCCATGAATATTAAATGTATTATCGACGACAATCCCGGGTGTCATGGAAAATTCCTTCGTGGTGTGCCGATTGTGGGAGGCAGGGATAAGATTGCAGATGCTGTGGGACAGTACAGTATTGATGAAATTATTTTTGCAATTCCGTCCGCCAATAATAAGACACGCAAGGAAATATTGGATATCTGTAAAGAAACCGACTGCAAACTGCGCACTCTGCCCGGAATCTACCAGTTGATCAACGGTGATGTATCGGTATCAAAACTGAAAGAGGTAGAAATCGAAGATCTTCTGGGAAGGGATCCGATTCAGATCAATACAGAAGAAGTGCTGGATTCCGTGCATAACAAGGTAATCCTGGTCACCGGCGGGGGCGGGTCTATCGGCAGCGAATTGTGCAGACAGATTGCCGCACATTATCCGAAACAGTTGATCATCCTGGATATTTATGAGAATAGCGCTTATGAGATTCAGCAGGAATTGTTGCGGAAATACCCTGATCTGAATCAAGTCGTATTGATTGCATCAGTACGAAATACTGCTCGTATAGAGAAGATATTTGAAACATATCATCCCGATATCGTCTATCACGCAGCAGCGCATAAGCATGTGCCCCTCATGGAGACCAGTCCCAACGAAGCAATTAAAAATAACGTGTTTGGTACGTACAAGACTGCGCAGGCAGCAGCCAAATACGGTGTGAAGAAATTCGTATTAATATCTACAGATAAAGCAGTAAATCCTACCAATATTATGGGGGCGTCCAAGAGAATCTGCGAGATGGTGATTCAGATGATGAATCATACAACGGATACGAATTTTGTGGCAGTACGTTTTGGAAATGTACTGGGAAGTAACGGAAGCGTGATTCCGTTGTTCAAGCAGCAGATCGCTGCAGGGGGGCCTGTTACGGTTACAGATCCCAATATCATACGCTATTTTATGACCATACCGGAAGCAGTATCCCTGGTGCTTCAGGCGGGCGCTTATGCCAGAGGCGGTGAGATTTTCGTACTGAATATGGGGGAACCGGTCAAAATCCTGGATTTGGCTACGAACCTGATCAAGCTGTCCGGTTATAAACCAGGAGAAGATATTGAGATTAAATTCACCGGTCTGCGTCCCGGTGAGAAGATGTATGAAGAACTTCTCATGAATGAAGAAGGATTGAAAGAGACTGCGAACAAGATGATCTTTATCGGCAAACCGATTGAATTCGATGAAGAAGAATTCCGCAGACAACTGGATATTCTGGAACAGGAAGCGGTGAATGAGGATGGAGATATTAGGACAGAGGTAATGAAAATAGTACCGACCTACCATCCGACGGAGGAGTAAACTTTGTATAGGGAAGCGTTCCGAGAACTGTAGAGTCGACAATGTCGGACGCAAGAAGGGAAATGCCATGAGTACAGGAACAGGAAACAGCAGGCATATGCAGACATATACGGTGATAAAAAGAATTATCGATATTCTACTCAGCGGCGTGGGCATCATTGTGCTGTCCCCTTTGCTTCTGATCTTATGTATCGCCATTAAACTGGATTCCCCGGGACCGATTTTGTTTTGCCAGAAGAGAGTGGGAATCCATAAAAAGCATTTTATGATCTATAAATTTCGCACCATGCGTATCGATACACCGAAAGATATGCCGACACATCTGTTGAGCAATCCGGAGCAGTATATTACAAAAACCGGCAGATTTTTGCGTAAGACCAGTCTTGATGAACTGCCGCAGATATTCAACATCTTTAGAGGAGATATGAGTATTGTGGGTCCCAGACCGGCATTATGGAATCAGTATGACCTCATTGCGGAACGAGATAAATACGGCGCAAATGATGTGTTGCCAGGCCTTACCGGGTGGGCACAGATCAATGGCAGAGATGAACTGGAGATTCCGGTAAAGGCAAAGCTGGATGGCGATTATGTTGCAAAATATGGATTCGGTATGGATCTGCGCTGCTTCTTCGGTACCTTTGTAAGTGTATTACGACAGGAGGGTGTCGTGGAAGGCGGCACCGGAAGCATGAAAAAAGATGCAAGTGAGGAGAAGACCGGCAAAAAATGAAAAAAATATTGATTTTAGGTGCCAATAGTTATATTGGCACTTCTTTTCATAATTACCTTTCTGCACAATATCCCGGGGAATATGATGTCGAGCGCATCAGCTTGCGGGGAGATGACTGGAAGACGGGAAAATGGTCCGAATATGACAGTATTATCAATGTCACGGGAAAAGCTCACGCAGATCTCTCAAAACTGTCGGAGGAACAAAAACAGGAATACTATACAGTGAATTGTGAATTGGCTGTAGAGGCAGCAAAGAAAGCTATCGCAGACGGTGCCGCGCAGTATATTTACTTCAGCAGCATTATCGTCTATGGAGACAGCAGCAACAGCAGAAAACCGGTACGAATCACTTCGGAGACGAAACCGGAACCGACTAACTTCTACGGAGACAGTAAGTGGCAGGCAGAACAGCGGCTGCAGAAACTGTTTGATACTGCAGTAGGAAATACACAACTTGCAATCCTGCGCCCACCGATGATCTATGGAAATGGCAGCAAAGGAAACTTTCAAATGCTCGTGAAGTTGGCGGAAAAAATGCCGGCATTTCCAACATACCGTAATGAACGCAGCATGATTTATGTTGAGAACCTGGCGGAATTTCTCAGAATATTGGTGGAGGAAGGTACAGCAGGCATTTTTCTGCCTCAAAATGCGGAATATGTCAGCACCACGGATATGGTATATGAAATCGCACAGGTAGAAGGAAGGAAACTTCTGCGCGCAGGCTGGATGAATCCTTTTGTGAAAATAGCTTTGTATATACCTGGGAAAATCGGGAAGATGTCTAAGAAAGCATTCGGCAGTATGACGATAGATAAGGAGCTGAGTCCGGATATTTCGGATTATCAGCAATTTGATCTGCGGGAAAGTATTCAAAGGAGTATATCATCGAAAAAATGAAAAATGTCTTACTATTGGCATCTGTGGCATCTATGATACAACAATTCAATATGAGAAATATAGAACTGCTTTTGGAAATGGGATATAAAGTAGAGGTCGCATGCAACTTTGAACAAGGAAATACCTGTGCTGAAGAACAGATAGAACTGTTAAAAAAGGAGTTGGCGAATAAAGGCGTTGCCTGGCACCAGATTGATTTTGCACGGAATGTGTTTTGTATTGCACAGAATTTTAAAGCGTATCAACAGTTGCGACAATTGTTTCGACATAACACATACACATTTGTACATTGCCATAGCCCAATCGGAGGTGTGCTCGGCAGAATCATTGCACATAGCTGTAAGATAAAAACAATCTATACAGCGCATGGATTTCATTTTTTCAAGGGAGCACCATTAAAAAACTGGCTGATGTTTTATCCTGTGGAGAAAATGTTATCTTATGATACGGATGAACTCCTTGTGATTAATCGGGAAGATTATGAATTGGCAAGAAAAAAATTCCATATGAAGCATTTGACCTATTTGCCCGGAATCGGTGTAAACGTAAACATATGCGATAACAGCCAAGAGGAAAAAGACAAAAAGAGAGAAGAACTGAATATTCCTGCAGATGCTTTTATGATAATACAAGTTGCGGAATTCACACGGAATAAAAATCAGCAAACAGTGATTAAAGCGATAGAAGCGATAGCTGATCCTAATATTTTTTATGTGATGTGCGGAATCGGATCGGAAAAAGAGCCATTGGAGAGTTATGTAAAAGAGCATGGCCTTGATTACAATATCCGTTTTGTGGGGTTCCGAAGTGATATCCATGAATTGTTACAATGCGCAGACTGCTTTACGTTGTCATCATACAGGGAAGGTCTCTCTGTAGCACTTATGGAAGCGATGACAGAAGGTTTGCCTGTCGTCTGCAGCAAGATCCGCGGAAATGTTGATCTTATAGAAGACGGTAAGGGAGGATATCTCGTAGAACCGGGCAATCAGCAGGCGTATGAGGAGGCATATAAGAAATTATATGCTATGCGTAAGAACCGGCAAGACCGATTCGATACCATGGGAAAGTATAATCAACAAAAAATAAGACAGTTTAGTACGGAAACTGTAGATGAAATTATGAGGAAAGTGTATGAAAACGGTTGATAACGGAATGCCAAAACCGATGATATCCGTGATCATGGGAATCTATAATGAACAGAACCAAAGTCAGGTAATGAAAGCAGTGGAATCCGTTCTTGATCAGACATATGGTGAGTTCGAATTTATTATTTGTGATGACGGGTCAGAGAAGAGATTTTACAACTGGCTGGAACATTATTGCCGGAAGGATACAAGAATCCGCCTGCTTCGGAAAGAGCAAAACGGTGGACTGGCAGCGGCGCTGAATGCGTGTCTGGCAGAGGCAAACGGAGATTATATCGCAAGAATGGATGCAGATGATCTGTCAAAACCGGATCGATTCGAGAGACAACTTGATTTCCTGATACCTCATCCGGAATATGCATTGCTGGGATGCGGAGCGGAACTGATAGATGAGGAAGGAATCTGGGGAAGGAGGATTCCGACGGAAACACCGCAGAAACGAGACTTCTTATGGAGTTCTCCTTTTATTCATCCTACAATAATGATCCGGAAAGCGGTATTAGAAGAATTGGGAGGATATGAGACAGAAGCATATGCTGAACGTACAGAAGACTATGATCTGTTTATGAGATTGTATGCATCCGGTTATCAAGGATACAATCTGCAGGAATGCCTGTTCCAATATAGAGAGGATCGTAAAGCATATACAAAGCGGAAATATAAATACCGCATAAATGAAGCTAAGGTAAGATACCGTGGGTATCGTAGTCTTGGAATATTACCCGGGCATTTTCATAATGTCATAAAACCACTCATTGTTGGCCTGATACCGGTCAGTTGGATGCAAAAAGTGCGAAAAAAGCAATTTGGGAAATAACATGATAGGAATAGTAATATTAAATTATAGAAATTGGAATGATACCCTACGATGTATTAAGAGTATCGAAGAGAATCCGCCGAAAGAAAAATATAATATCATACTGGTAGACAATAATTCTCCAAATGAACCGGATTATGATCTGAATGCCATGATAGAAGAGTACCACATCACATACATTGCCAATAAAGAAAACCGGGGATATAACGGTGGAAATAATGTAGGTATCCGTGCGGCGCTGAACGAGAAGTGCGATGCAATCCTCATCTCTAATAATGATGTGTGCTTTCAGCCCGGAAGTATCCAGACGCTGGCAGATTATGCAAAAAAGCATCCGGAGGTCGGAATCGTCGGTCCTAAGATCATCGATGCAGAGGGAAAAGTACAAAAAGACAATCTCTGCAGAAAGACCGGACTCAAAGAAAAGTATTTGGTCAGAACGAGATTGAATGCCATTTTTCGTAAGAGTTACCGGACATATTTCGGTTTGGACAGAGATTACGATACTATATTCGAAGTGTATGCCGTGCTGGGGTGCTGCTTCCTGATGACAGCGGAATGTGCGGAAAAAGTGACACCGTTGGATGAACATCCTTTTTTATACGAAGAAGAACTGATCTTGGGAATCTGTATGGAACAGGCCGGATACCATACCGTCTATGATCCGGAGGCCGTAATAGAACATTTGCATGGTGGAAGTACGAAGCATGTAAAGGCATTCGCTTTCGCACATAATGTGCGAAGTGAAATCTATTATTGCAAAAAATATCTGAATGCTTCAAAAGCGGAACTCTATCCTTTGTATTGGTATAGAGTTGGATTGTACCTGATACGATGCCTTAAATATCAGGACTTCAGGGAACAATGGAAGTGGTTCCGGAAGATGACGAGAGAGGAATTGTTGTAAACAGAGGCAAAGTATGTTATGATACAAGTTGAAATTCAAAATAAGAGTATATGGAGATAAATATTGAAAGCAATAAAAGATATTACTAAATATTGGGAATATATAATTTATTCAGCGAGAGCTAGATTGAAGGCAGAGGTTGCAAATTCATATTTAAGTTGGATATGGTGGGTTTTGGAACCATTTTGTTTTATGCTTATTTATACGGTTATTTTTGGATACATTTTCGAATCAGGAGAACAGTATTTCCCAATCTATATATTCATAGGAAATACGATGTGGGCTTTTTTTAGTAAAACAATTATTTCAAGTGTTACAATGATACGTGGTAACGAGACAATAATTGCAAAGGTGTATTTGCCAAAATACATTTTAGTGATTACTGAAATGATGGTAAATGGATTTAAAATGTTGGTTTCATTTGGCTTGACGGCTATTATGATGGTAGTATTTTGGGTACCAATATCATTTAGAATACTGTGGGTTGTGCCTGTTATGATAGTATTCTTTTTGATCACATTTGGAATTGCAACACTGCTAATGCATTGTGGAGTTTACATTGACGATTTATCACATGTTATGAATATCGTGCTTAATATAATGATGTATTTTACAGGAATATTTTTTTCTATTGAGAATAGAATTCAGGAGCCTTTTGCCTCTATTCTTGGCGTTGGAAATCCGGTGGCTTTTTTACTTACATCAACGAGAAAAGCGGTTATGTATAATCAAACACCACAAGTGATGATATTAATAGTGTGGTTTGTAATAGCAATAATGTTGGATATGGTCGCAGTAACAATGATTTATAAACATGAAAATGATTATGTAAAAATTATGTAGAGGGATTTTATGCCAGAATATTCTATTAACGTGAATGATGTTTCTTTGTCCTATTATACAAGAAAAAGGACCTCAATTAAGAATGTTTTATTAAAAAAAGATATGCCGGATGCTAAATATCAGGCATTAAAGGGAGTTAGTTTTTCCGTAGAAAAGAGTAAGATACTTGGAATAATAGGAAAGAACGGAAGTGGAAAATCCACACTATTGAGAGCAATTGGTGGAGTGTTTCGTCCAGATGAGGGAAATATAGACTTATATGGGAATAAAGTATCGTTACTTTCTATTGGTGTGGGATTTAATGATTTATTAACAGGAAGAGAAAACGTTATATTGTCCGGCATGCTCACTGGATTTTCAAAAGAAGAAGTATTGAAGAGAATGGATAAGATTGTAGAGTTTGCTGAAATAGGAGAGTTTATAGACAGACCGGTGAACACTTATTCCAGTGGTATGTATTCCAAATTAGCGTTTTCACTGGCTACTGAGTTAAATACGGATATTATATTGATTGATGAAGTGCTTAGTGTAGGTGATGAACATTTTGCAAAAAAAAGTTTCTATCGGATGAAGGAATTGATAGAAGATAAAAGTCATACGGTAGTGATAGTATCCCATAATTTGCAAACACTAGAGGAATTATGTGATGAAATCCTATGGTTACATGAGGGAAAAATTAAATTGATTGGAGATCCTCAAACAGTGTTACCAGAATATAAAAAATATATGCAATAGGAGAAAAAATGAAAATCGAAAAGTTTTACGCACAACAGCATGGAGACAGTAGAGGACAGTTAGTTGCCTTGGAAAATCAAAAGGAGATTCCGTTTGATATCAAGCGAGTATATTATATTTATGATACGCAGGAGGGGGTTCGTAGAGGATTTCATGCACATAAAAAATTGAAACAATTGTTGATTTGTGTACATGGATCATGCAAGGTATTTTTGGATGATGGAACAAGCAAAGAGGTTGTATGTTTGGACAAACCGTATGAAGGAATATTTATTCAGAGCAATATGTGGAGAGAAATGTACGATTTTAGCCCGGATGCGGTATTATTAGTGCTAGCATCTGAATTATATGATGAAGAAGACTATATTCGTGACTATGATGAGTTCCTGAGGTATATCGAAGTTGCAAAAAAGTAATGTCCTACAAGATTATAAGAAAATGAAAACAATGATTTCTTATTATATAAAGCAACAGAAATGGGAAAAGGCATTGAAAACCATTTTTTTTGCAAGCAGCTTTATGTATATGATGAATCAGTTGTATTATGATGATGATTTAGAAGATCAACTACACTATATAGCTGCAAGCATTTTAAAAAAACCCGCGTCAAAAAGCAGGAATAGTCAAAAGATTATTTTTTATGACAGCTTTGGAAATGTAGGCAGAGGGTTAGCATATATATATTTAAAGGCACTTTGTGAATTAAAATACGACATTGAGTATATTACGGTGGCAAACGATGCCTTGTCCCGACAGGTAATAGCAGAACTGTTGGGGGAAAAGGGACGGATATACACTCTGGATGGAATAGAAAATTCTCAAAAAATGAAAGTGCTGCAGCAAATAATTGAGCAAAGTGAGGCGAAAATTTGCTTTCTTCACACTATGCCCGATGATGTAGTAGGAATAGGAACATTTTCCCTGTATGATAAGATCCTAAAGAGATACATGATTAATATGACGGATCATGCCTTCTGGCTTGGAAAAAATGCTTGTGATTATGTTATAAATTTTAGACAATTTGGATATTTAGTATGCAATCAAAAAAGAGAGATACAGAAAGAAAAATTGTTATATTTACCGTATTATCCACAGACAGATTTGATGGACCAAGGGGATGATATTGGGACATCGGCTAAACAGGTTATTTTTTCCGGGGGAGGCATCTATAAAACTTACAGCAAGGATAAAATGTATTACCGTCTCGTTGAAAACATATTGGATAGATATGAAAATATAATCTTTTCGTATTGTGGCAATGGATATTCAAAAGACATGAAAAGATTAAAAAACAAATATCCGGATAGAATTCGCTGGGAAAGGGAAAGAACAGACTTCTATTCGCTTATGAAACAGTGTACTTTTTACTTATCAACATATCCGTATAATGGTGGATTAATGACACAATATGCTTTGCGGGCAGGTAAAATTCCTGTAACATTTTGCGATTGTGGCGTAGACAGAGAATTGACTATACGGGATGATGATTCATTTTGGAATTTTTATTCGATAGACGAAACTATTAAATATATTGATAAGTTATTAGGTAGTGAAGAATTTCGAATAAATCAGGAAAAAAGATTAAGTGATTTTTTAATAGACAGTGATATCTTTTGCAAAGAATTGGAGAATGTTTTACAGACTAATTGTAGTAAAAGGAGAATCACGAAAACAGAAATAAAGACAGATGGAACAGAACATTATCCTTTAGAACTATATGAAGGAATGAATTATTACAGACTCTTTATAAGAAGAGGATGTAGCCACATGATAAGAAGATTCCCAATAAAATATACACTGGGTGCATTGACTTATATTACAAATAAAATGTTAGGAAGATATTAAGGGAGGAATATAAATATGAATATTTCTTATTTAAATTTAAAAACAATTCATGACCCAATTAAGGCGGAACTGCAGAAAAGTTTTGAGAAAGTATTAGATAGTGAATGGTTTATTCAAGGCAAAGAATGCGAAATTTTTGAAAAGGCATTTGCGGAATATTGTGGTACAAAATATTGTGTTGGAGTAGGAAATGGACTGGATGCTATTCGGGTTATCCTGAAGGCTTATGGAATAGGACCTGGAGATGAAGTTATAGTTCCGGCAAATACTTTTATTGCAACAGTACTGGCAATAAGCTATGTAGGAGCAACTCCTGTATTGGTAGATGCAGATATTCATACTTATGATATTGATGTAAACAAAATAGAAGAAAAAATCACATCAAAAACAAAAGCAATTATAGTAGTTCATCTTTACGGACATGTAGTAGAGATGCAGAAAGTATGGGATATTGCGCAAAAATATAATTTGAAAGTTATAGAAGACTCAGCACAGGCACACGGAGGAATATATAACGGACGTAAAACAGGAAATTTAGGAGATGCCGGAGCCTTCAGTTTCTATCCGGGCAAAAATTTAGGAGCCTTAGGTGATGGTGGTGCAGTTACGACAAATGATAAGGAACTTGCGGATAAAATAAGGGCAATTTGTACTTATGGATCATATCGTAAATACGATCATCAATTTAAAGGCTGTAATTCACGTTTGGATGAAGTACAGGCTGCGCTACTGGCTGTAAAACTGCCGCACCTGGATTCATGGAATAATGAAAGAAAAAGAATTGCGCAGATATATAACGAGAAGATTCAGAATGAACTGTTTACGTTGCCGAAGGTGGATAATGTGGCTTCGCATGTTTTTCATATATACCCTATTTTATGCAAGGACAGAGCAAAGTTGATTGATTATTTGCAGAACAATGGAATAGGTACCAATGTACATTATCCGACACCGATTCCGAGACAGGGAGCTTATGTGGATATGAACTGGGACATGAAGGAATACCCCATTACTGAAAGGATATGTGCAGAAGAAGTAAGTATTCCCTTATATCCCGGAATGACGGAAAAGGAGATAGAGTATGTTATTGATGTACTTAATGCATACAAGGGATAAAAGATGAACGCAATAAGCCTTATTAGTGGGATTGCATTCATTGTAAGTTGTATACTGAAGGTAGTGTCGGTTCCATTTGCACTAATTTATCATTTTATGCGCGGATTGATGAAATGCATAAAATATATTAAAACGTCTATAAAGAAATTTAAAATTCGGTTAAAACAGGATCGTAAGAATAAAGAAAAGAATCAGGAGGAAAAACACGGGGGGAAGGCTGGCTGCCTAAAAAAAATAATACGAAAAGTTGCGAGAACCTGTCCTTTTAGAGGAAAAATATATGCATTCTTTGTGAAGGTGTATGAGATTATATATAAGGTAGCCAGATACAGCTGGGAAATTTTATATCGAGGCATCCATTGGCTTGGTGGGTTATTATATCGAGGCATCCATTGGCTTGGTGGGTTATTATATCGAGGCAGCCACTATGCATATTGGATGCTTCATAGAATTTGGCGTTTCTTTTATGGAAAGTACTATTATACGAGTCGGAAGCTATATCAGGAAATTATTAAGAATGCATGGTGCGATGTCTTTTTTGTTTATTTGCGCAAATATCTGAAAGCAATACCAGTAAATTTTTCGGGTTATAATATTGTTTCCACTAAGAAATATGCAAAAAAAAATAAAAAAGTATTTTTAGAAATTATTGAACCTTCGCAGCTCCGTGAAGTATGTATTCCTGAGGTTTTTGAACATTCGGTGGAAAGGGTTGAAAAATATAGCTCGCCGGATATTTATTTGGCGTTGGTACCCAATGTCTCGGTTGTTGGTGGATCCAATGTCATAATAACGGAAAAATATTTATTAAATGATGCTGTAGCAGAAGAAAGAGAGAAGCGAATCGATATAAGGTATGCTTCCATAAAGACAGTGTTAAATCGTACTGCTCTTGTGGAAGATGCTGTTGAATGCATCAATATAGAAAAGGCAATCAATCTTATAGGTGCAGCGTCGTTTAATTATTATCATTTGGTGGTAGAAATATTATCAAGACTGGCATTTGTCGATAGAAATAAAGAATACGCTGATTATCCTATATTAGTTGATGAGGTAGTACTGAGAATTCCACAGTTTAATGCTGCACTGACATGTGTTAATAAATTAAATCATGAGGTTATATCAGTTAAAAAAGGTCAACAATATAATATAAAATATGCGGCTTTACCTTCTTCTAATGTATGGATGCCTACAAACGTATATAATAGAAATACTATTAGAACAGAGGATTTTCTTATATCAAACACGGTACTTAATAATATTCGGTCGTCTGTGAAATTGTATATTGAGAAAAAGCCGTTTAGAAAAATATTTATTTCGCGGAAAAATACACAGGCGGTACGTTTAAAGAATGAAGAGGTAATTCGTGAAATATTCAGAAATAATGGTTTTGAGATTATTTATACAGAAGAGTTATCTTTTCAGGAACAAATAGATTGCTTTGGACAGGCATCGTGTGTGGTGGCGGCGTCAGGAGCGGCTCTGACAAACATAATTTTCTGTCAGCCGGGAACTATTATAGGATGTATTATTCCAGAGGAGCATCGTTTTTATATGTACTCGACGATTGCACATTTATTAGGATTGGTTCCGTTTTTCCTGGATGGAAAAATAATAGAAAAAACACCTTATGCAGCAGCAGATACGTTTGTATTGGATGAGGATTATGCAAACCGCTATATAATGGAATTAAAGAATAGAATGAAAGAATAGTGAGGATGAATGAATGACTGTAGGAAAAAATGTTTTCATAGATGAGTCTTCAAACATTGGTGAAAATGTTGTAATAGGGAATAATGTAATTATAGAGGAAAACGTTAGTATCGGAGCAAATTCTAAAATAAAGGATGGTTGTATTATTGGGGCAAACAGCTCTATAGGGGAAAACTCTTTTTTGGATTATGCAGTTATAGTTAGGGAAAACGTTCAAATTGGAACAAATGCTTTTATTGGGGCAAGAGTAATTCTGGGTGAATATTTAGTTGATTTTATTGACGAAAGGGATTATCAAAAACATAAGACTCAAATAGGAAATGATTGTGTTATACGGAGTGAAACGATTATCTATGGAGAAAATGTCATTGGAGATAATTTCCAAACGGGTCATCGTGTAACAATTCGTGAAAAAAGTAAAATAGGTGATCATGTACGTATTGGCACGCTTTCGGATATCCAAGGGGATTGTGTAATAGGTAATTATGTTAATTTGCATAGTAATGTTCATATTGGTCAGAAGAGTACACTTAAGAATTATGTATGGATATTCCCGTATGTTGTTTTAACGAACGATCCTAATCCGCCTTCCGAGCAGCTTTTAGGAGTTACGGTAGAGGAGTTCGCTATTATTGCTACAGGGTCTGTGGTTCTTCCGGGCAAGGTAATCGGAAAAGATTCTTTAGTAGGCGCTGGAGCGGTTGTAAATAAAGATGTAGCAGAGGGAAAGGTTGTTGTTGGAAATCCGATTCGCGAAATTGGTGAGACCAGCAAAATAAAAAATAAAACTACAGGCGAAGCGGTATATCCCTGGAGATATCATTTTGACAGAGGAATGCCATGGAAAGGCATCGGATATGATGAATGGGAAAAAGGCATTCAATAATAGAAACTGTGATCATACGGAAACTATTTGAAAGTGCAACAGAGGACTTGAAAATTATATATAAAGAAGGTACGCAGGTATTGTTAATGCTGATAGCTGTCATGTTGTGACACTTTTTCTTTGAGATTATTAGTATATGAATGGAGAAACAATGAAAATAGATTGTAAAAAAGTTAGAGCAGTTTTTTTGAGTGTGCTTATATGTGTTTTTTTGCACATGCGTATTGCTATTTGAATCTCTTTCGCTCACATGATTCGGTCATGGTTTCACAATATGCAGATGGAGCATGGCAAATAGCTATAGGAAGATGGGCTCAGCCGTTATACTACCGGATACGGGGGGGGTATACAACCCCTTCTTGGTCGGGGGCTTTTCGATGTTTTTTTAGCATGTGATGTTTTTTGATTATAGAAATTTTGGGAATTAAAGAAACATATAATATGCTTTTTATATGTGGAATCTTAGCTATGAACTCTATGATAACATATGCGAATGCAACATACATCTATTTGTCAGATATTTATATGTTATCATTGCTGTGTGCTGTAGCAGGTGTGTTTTTGGTAAAAAAGGGACGATAGGAATAATTGTGGCATCGCCCCTTTTTGCCATTTCATTAGGGTTATATCAAAGCTTTATACAAGTTGCTATTCTTTTATATATGTTTTTGATTATAGCAGATTTAGTGTATAATAAACATTATCTTAATGTAATAAAAAGTGCAGTAGTGTACGTAAGTTCTCTTATAATAGGGCTACTAATTTATTTTGTAGGCTATAAAAAAGCTGTTCTGGCATTGACAGGGTTAACAACGATAGAATCATATAATAGCCCACTTAAATTAACTGATTTTGGAAAGCAAAAAGAAATAATATCATTAATAACAGGAACGTATAAATATGTAGTGCATTATTTTTGGAATCCATCCATTTTTAATGATAAGATCATGGCGGTGTTGACATTAATTTTATTTGCATATAGTGTGTATGCATTGTGCTACATAAGTCATAAGAATAAGGTTTGTTTGATTAATAACTCAAACTTCCCACACCTAAAAGGTGTGGAGAACCTTGAAAACTCTATACTTTAGACCAACAAAAAAGTCATAAGCCTCTCAAATAAGGTATAATTAATGTGCTACCAAAAAACATACCGTTTAGAAAGGACTTACGCCATATGCATATCTTATCACAGACACAGCCTACAGAGGAAGAAATTAATTGTTCCGTTGCAGATTTTATTTCGGAGTTCCATGTTGGCAGTCTCCTTAAGAAATGCAATGCTGCAAAAGCAGAAGGGCATTCTGGTCATGCAGATCTTCCGATACAAGCTTGCAAATGTTTTCTCTAAGAGTAGCATGTACATGCAGATGAAGTCGAAGCACTTTGCTGAGTTTTTCTCAAAGAATTCGTTTTACCGTTTTCTGAACGATGCCAGAATCAACTGGTTTCGTTTCACGACGCTTCTGGCGTTAACGGTCATCCGAGATTTTTTTGATCCTCTCACAAGCAAGGACCGAAAAGATGTGTTCATCATCGACGATTCCCTTTACGAGAGAGCTGGATACAAGAAAACGCAATTGGCATCAAGGGTATTTGACCATGTATCCATGAAATTCAAGAAAGGCTTCTGTCTCCTGACGCTTGGCTGGTCGGATGGAAACTCCTTTGTTCCTGTCAACAGCTGCCTGCTGGCATCCTCTAATGAGAGCAATCAGCTTGGAAACTTCGCAGAACTGGATCGTCGTTCTCTGGCTGGTAAACGCAGAATCATGGCGCTTACCAAGGCACCGGATGTTATCCTTGAATTGCTGCGGTATGCAATCAAGGTCGGGCACAATGCCCGATACGTTCTGTTTGACAGCTGGTTTTCAACACCTCATACGCTGGTGAAGATCAAGGAAATGATACTTGACACCATCGCAATGGTGAAGCTGAGTTCCAGAATCAGCTATGAGTATGAGGGTAAGCGGATGAACGTCAAGCAGATCTATGCCAGAAACAAGAAACGACGTGGACGTTCGAAGTACCTTCACACCATAGATGTGAAGGTTGGCAAAGGCACAGCGGACGAGCCATCTGTACCGGCCAGAATTGTCTGTGTTCGAAATCGCGTCAACCGGAAAGAATGGCTGGCACTGATCAGCACAGATACATCGCTTTCAGCCGAAGAGATCATTCGGATCTACGGCAAAAGATGGAACATCGAAGTCTTTTTCAAAGCATGCAAATCACTTCTCCAGTTCAGGACGGAATGCCACAGTCTTTCCTATGATACATTGACTGCACATGTAGCCATCGTATTCACACGCTACATGCTTCTGTCCGTGTATCAACGGAAGGATCAGGACGAGCGTACCATAGGCGAAATCTTCTATGCACTTATCCAGGAAATGGAGGACGTTACATTTCAGCATTCTCTGTTCATCCTTATCGAAGCGATGACGGAAAGCATCCAGCAGGTGCTGCATATTTCAGACGAGCTGCCGAATGAAATCTATATGGATTTCTTTCGCCGGCTGCCGGAATATATGCAGGATGCGCTTACGAACGACTATAAAGTTGCTTGAGGGTATTTTTGTAGTCTAGAATATAGAGTTTTCAAGGTTCAGTGCCCACTATTTATGTGGGAAGTTTGAGTACATTTTTAAAAAGGGCAACAGCTGAGGGATTTTATAAATTTCTAAATTGGATGGGAGCAGAGGTCGTATTTAATCATGCGGATTATCGACTGGTTTCATCCAAAGTACTGTAGGAATTTGCTAATTATAAAGAGGTTAATTTATTTTTAAGAGGAATGTTTCCTTCAGTAGGATTTAAAAGTACATCCGTATACTATGAAAGACATGAACGGATTGCAGTGGAAAGCCATTATCCATTAAAAAAATGTTGGCGCTTGCATTTGATGGCATTACCAGTCTGAGTGTAAAACCCATACACATGATAACAGGGCTTGGATGTACAATTGCAATACTTAGTTTTGTAGGAGTTGTTTGGTCTATCGTTATGGCACTGTTAGGAAATACAGTAGCTGGATGGGCCAGTACAACAAGCGTTATCTGCTTTATTGGGGGCGTTCAACTAATATGTCTTGGAGTACTAGGTGAATATATTGGAAAGATATATATGGAAGTGAAACATCGCCCGATATATATTATAAGTGAAAGAACAAAGGAAAAGTGAGACCTTATCTGGTAACAGAGGGCGCTTTCAGCAGGTGCAGACATAGAGATGGTAACCATTTTGGGCATACATTGTTTTTCAATCAGATGATTTAGGGACTGCTTTTTATAGTGTACAGCTCGCTGGTCGGATCTATCACATTTTTATAATAGAGTATCTTGTTTAAAGTGTTTGACAATATATTGTTTATAAGGAGAAAAAGAATGATTACTATTGGGTTGGTTGCCGACAGATTTGTTGAATCTTTTGAATATACTTTGCAAATGATATATAGTCAGACATATAAGGAAATTCGACTGATTATTTCATTGGATCGATATGATGCGAATAATATAGCTGAAATTATTGATGCCATTAATATTATCGGATTTGAGTTTGAAAATGTTGTAATTCGATATAACAAAGAGAGAAAAGGAATAAAGTCAAATACAGAATGGATTATAAACAATTGCAATACCGATTATTGTATTATACTAAAAAATGGTGATACTTTTTACGAAATTGATTCACTTGAAAAAATACTTGCTTATGCTGAAGAAAGGAATGCTTATAGGGTAAATGGACAGATAGTTAATATATCTTCCGAGGGAGAGTTTATTTCATTAACAGAGGAAAAAATTATCTTTAATCCAGAGCTATATGGTAAAACAGAAAATGCTCAGGGAGAGACGATGCAGGCACCTATTGTCCGTAGGATTGTTTGCTCAAATGATGAAAGATTTAATACAGATATTGGTCATTTTTTCTCTGAATCTATGGAGTTAAATAAAAGTGATTATAAAAAATTTCTTGAATTACGTTATAGAGATGTAAAGGCGATTGATGAAGAAATAACATGTATCTGTAAAAATGGAGCTGTATCAAAGTATGGCATGACATATAGCAAGAATACGCTTGTCAATGTCTTGGGTCAAATACACGCAGACAAGGAAATTCATTTCAACGTTAGAAAAAGAATAAAATTACTTTTTCTTGTAATGGAATTTAGTACATTTCCTTCTGTGCAGAAGATATATGAATTAAGTTTAAGGGATGATAGATTTGAAGCAGATTTGGTATACGTACCGTTTTACCATCCCAATAATATCAGATCAGATGAAGAGGAAATGAAATCCTACAGGGATCACGGATATAATATTATCTTTTATAAAGATTATAATTTGCAAATGAGTAGTCCTGATGTTGCTTTTTTCATTAAATCTTATGATTCTGTTCCAAAGGAGTGTTATATCTCGGAGATATACAGAGTTGTTGATTACAGTATTTTTATAAGATATTGCCCGGATAATATTGATGCTATTGACAGTATATTTTTTGAGAAGACGGCGTATAGATCATCACTAAATTATTTGGCATGGAAAAACTATGTTTCTTCAAAAAAAATATTTAGTAATGCTCAAAAACGTTCTTGGAATCATGGGGAAAACTTTTTTTTGGAGGGTAGTCCGAGGTATGACTTAGATATTACTTCGATAGAAAAAGGTTTTGTGGAAGAATTTAGGGAAGTGACCGGCAGAGCCAAAAATAGACCGATTGTATTGTGGAATTCCAGCCATCAGTTAGTAGAAGGAGATCATTTGGGAACCTTTATAAAAATGGGTGAATCTATGATACAATTGTTTGAGAGCTTTAAAAATATTTTCTTTATTTGGCGACCGCATCCTTTATTTTGGAAAGCATTATTAAAGGCATATGGGGAGGATAAAATTGACGAAATTAGGACGAGAATTAATAACTGTGAAAATATTTTTTTAGATTCTTTTGAAAGTTATTTGCCGAGTTTTTGTATGTGTGATGCGCTCATATCAGATGTGTCCTCACTTGTGGGGGAATATTTTGTTACACTAAAACCGATATGCTTGTTAGTTAATGAAGAGGCAGAAAAAATATGTCCCCGAGAGTATTTAGAGTCATTGTATGTGGCGAGAGAAAGTGTAGATGTGGAAGAATTTTTGACAAATATGACGTACTCAAAGGATCCTTTAGGTGAGATACGCCATGGCTATGTTAATACATTTTTTGCGGTTAGTGATACAAAGCGATGCGCATCGCAGAAAATATTGGATGATATTAATGACTTTTTCAAAGGATAGTCAGCTTTAAAGTAACGGAAAGATTAAATTCAGATGAAGCATTTTTAAAGGATGCCGAGCTTATGGAAAGTCATTCAAGAGGGTCTGGTATAAACTAGACCCTTTAATTATAGAGTTGATTATATTTGAGGTATTGATGATATCAGAAAAATCTATTCGTAGATTGATTATATGTCGTTGGCATTATAAAAGGATTACCTTAATAAAGAAAGTTGTTTTTTGAGTGGATGACTTCAAAGGAAAGGGGCATATGGAATCAAAATATAAAAATATTTCTGTCATAGGTGGTGGAAATATAGGAACACAAGTGGCATGCGTTTGCGCGGCCAAGGGTTATGGCGTGACTGTTTATAGCTCAAGACCAGAAGCGTATGATGGAACATTGCAAATTATAAATGAATATGGACAAATTACCAAAGGTACCCTCAAAAAAGTGACAAATTCATTAGAAGAAGCCATTCGCGGGCAAGATGTTATTTTTGTTACGTATCCAGCTTTTAAACTAAAGGCATTAGCGGATCAATTAATTAAGTATATATGTTTAGGAGTTGTTATCTGTGTTATGCCAGGCACAGGTGGAGCGGAATACGCATTTAAAGAATGCATCAATGCTGGAGCTATATTGTGTGGTCTGCAAAGGGTGCCGTCTGTTGCGAGACTGGAAAAATACGGGAAAATGGTAAGGTGTGAAGGGTTGAGAAAACAATTATACCTAGCAGCAATTCCTTCAACGGAAACAAATAGACTTGCAGACTTTATGACTGACTTATGGGAAAGCCCATGTATAGGTTTACCTAATTATTTAAGTGTAACGCTAACACCGAGTAATCCTATTTTACACACAACGCGATTACGTGTACTATTTAAGGATTATGAAAAGGGCATAACCTATACTCGAAATCCCTTGTTCTATGGAGAGTGGGATAATGAGTCCTCGGCTCTTTTACTGGCGTGTGATGAGGAACTACAAAAATTATGCAGACATATGATAAAGCTAGATTTGAGCAATGTTAAATCGTTAAAGGTACACTATGAAAGTGGGAATGCAGAACAAATGACTGAGAAGTTAAAGAGTATCAGGAGTTTAAATGGATTAAAATCGCCTATGAGACAAATAGAAAATGGGTGGATACCAAATTTTGAATCTAGATACTTTATGGCAGATTTTCCATATGGTTTAGCTATTATAGAAGAACTGGGTGAGCTTTTTTCAGTGGATATGCCAAACATCTGCGAAACAATGAATTGGTATAGAGAAGTAACAGGAAACGTAGAACATTTTAAATTTTCTGATTATGGGATTAGTCATGAGAAAGAGCTCTATCAGATATATAATTCGTGAGAGATATAAGGACGGTTGTGGATATACCTTGAAAGCTATCCTTAAGATATGTGAGAGGGATTTCAAAGTGGTAATAGCTGGTTAATTGGTAAGTACTCAAACATGGATACCATAAAATAAAAGAAACCGTCATTTTACTGGCGATTCCTATAGATTTGCTCTTTGACGGTTAAATTAACTTTTTTTGGAAACTTTTTTCAGACTGCTGCATTTTTTCTGAGCGGCTTTGGACCAGGGGAGAAGGTCTGCAAGGAAATCTCGGCTGGTATCATCCTGGTGCGCTGCCAGTTCGGTCAGCACATATTCCAGATATTCGTAGACGCGGAGTCCGTTTGCTTTTGCAGTTTCTACCAGACTGTACATGATGGCACTGGCTTCTGCTCTGCGGATGGAATCTACGTTGACCCAGTTCTTACGCCCAAGGGTGAAAGGACGGATGGCGCGCTCGGTAGTATTGTTGTCCATGGTGTTTATGCTAATCTAAATTTAGGTCACATGGCTCATTGAAATGTAGGTCACTCCAGACTTTTATGTTATCCTTTATCTACCCAAAGATAAAGGAGGCTGAAAGGTGTGATCACACTGATCATCAAACAACGTATCATCCTTGCCCATATAGATGGCATGAGCAACCGAGCCATAGCAAACCTTCTCCATCTCAGCAAGGATACCGTTAACAAGTATGTTAACGAGTATAACGAAAAACGCGAAGAATTACTTCGCATGAATCCGGACATGGATACCTCAGAAATCATACAGGCTTTTATTGAAAAGCCAACTTATGATTCCAGCAATCGGATTCCCTCTAAAGCTACGCTGGAGCTTTTAGAAGCTGTCGAGAAATGTCTCCAGCTAAACCGCGACAAGCGTCTCATGGGGTTGCAAAAGCAAACCATGAAAAAGATCGATATCCACGACTACCTCAAAAAGCAAGGATTTGATGTAAGTTATTCTACCGTGAAAAGGGTAACCCAGTACCTTGAAACCAAACACCAGGAAGCTTTCATACGGCAGGAATATATGCCTGGTGAGATCTGCGAATTCGACTGGGGAACTGTCAAGCTTGATATCGGGGATTCTGGTTACCAAAAGTATCAGATGGCTGTCTTTACCTCCGCTTACGGAAACTTCAGGTATGCCGTTTGTACCTGGCACAGGATACTGTCGCATCTCAGGAATCCCATGCAGACTTCTTTTCTTACAGTCATGGTGATTTTCAAACAATGGTCTACGACAACATGCGGGTTGCTGTAAGACGTTTTGTAGGGCTTACCGAAAAGGAGCCCACAACAGCACTTACAGAACTGTCCATCTATTATGGTTTTAAATTCCGCTTCTGCAACATTTACAGCGGAAACGAAAAGGGACATGTAGAACGCAGCGTCGAGTATGTACAGCGTAAAGTTTTTGCAGGACCCGAATGCGATAAGTTTGATTCCCTGGCAGAAGCCAACAAGTTTCTTCTTCGTGAATGCATGAAGCTAAACACAAAGGCTATCTACGATGGCACTGTGTTTTTACAGACAGCGTATGATTATGGTGTGCCAGCAGGAATTCTATTCATCTTGATTTGGATCTGTGGAATTTATCAGGCCTTAAGGATGCGGAAACCGGAGGGGGGCGTGCACAGCGTACTTGCTTGCTTTGGGATGTTGGAAATGGTAGTGACTCCGGGACAGATTACGGCCGTGATAATGTGGGTGATGTTTTATTTTGTGGGATTGGAGAGTAAAAAAGGAACTCAATGATTGAGCTCCTTTTTGCTTTTATTTTTCTAAATCGATTGTCTTGAGTAATTCTTTGATCTGTTCTACGCTTAACCATTCGGTATTATTACCTGAGCTATAGGAAAATCCTTCGGGGACTCTCTTGCCGGTAGGCACTGCACGTCTGGATTCGCTCCATACCATCTGGGGATATACAATAAAGTGTTTATCATATTCATAAGTATTCAGGGAATCTTCCACAGTTACCATAATTTCATGAAGTTTTTCACCTTCACGAATTCCTACTTCCGGCATTTCACATCCGGGCAGCATTGCCTGGGCCAGATCTGTGATTTTGAAAGAAGGAATTTTAGAGATAAAGGTCTCACCACCCTTGGATTCTTCCAAAGCCTTGATAACCAGTTCAACACCCTGCTGCAGGCTGATCCAAAATCGTGTCATGCGATAATCGGTAATGGGAAGCTCGGTTCCACCATTTTTAATTATATTATTAAAGAATGGAATGACTGACCCACGGCTACCGGCTACATTACCATAACGAACGATGGAGAAGCAGATGTCCTTGCTTCCGGCATAAGCGTTGGCAGCGATAAACAATTTATCGGATACCAGCTTGGTGCCACCGTACAGATTAACAGGATTAACAGCCTTGTCCGTGGACAGGGCAACTACTTTTTTAACACCGGTATCCAGAGCAGCATCAATGACATTCTGTGCGCCGTGGATATTAGTCTTGATAGCCTCCGCGGGATTGTATTCGCACGCGGGTACCTGCTTGAGAGCTGCAGCATGGATGACGTAATCTACACCTTCAAATGCTCTGGTCAGGCGCTCCTTGTCTCTGACATCGCCGATGAAGAAGCGAAGCTTGCTGGCATACTGCTTGAATTCATTCTGCATGATGAACTGCTTGAATTCATCACGGGAATAGATAATGATCTTCTTTGGATTGTAATTGTCCAGTACGTATTTGGTAAAAGCCTTACCAAAGCTGCCGGTGCCACCTGTAATCAAAATGGATTTATCATCTAATAACATAATGTCCTCACTTTCGATACTAAAAATTCTTATACATCATAACATATTATGTGGAAAAACGCAATTATTACAAGCAAACGCCCATGGCAATTATTCGATGGATATGATATTATAGTGAAGAAATAATATAGTCCGAGATATAGAAGCATCAATTGTCAGATTGATAAAACAGAGAGAGTAAGCTATGAATATGATACTTTTGTCGGGCGGATCAGGACAGCGTCTATGGCCGTTGTCTAACGAGATTCGGTCCAAACAGTTTATTAAAATATTCCATACAGAGGACGGTGGCCTGGAGTCTATGGTACAGCGGGTGTATCGTCAGATACATGAGGTGGATCCGGATGCCAGAGTAACCATTGCCACTTCAAAAACACAGGTTTCATCCATATACAGTCAACTGGGACAAGAGGTGGGAATCTGTATAGAACCCTGCCGTAGAGATACTTTTCCGGCAATTGCACTGGCAGCGGCATATCTGAAAGATGTGCAGGGCGTAGCAGAGAATGAGCCCATTGTGATCTGCCCGGTGGATCCCTATGTGGAGAAGGATTATTTTGAGGCATTGCAGGACTTGTGCGACCGCGCCGGAGAATCAGATGCGAATCTTGTATTGATGGGAATTGAACCGACCTATCCCAGTGAAAAATACGGTTATATCATACCTGAGACAGCAAAGCAGCTGAGCCGCGTGACGATGTTCAGGGAGAAACCCACCAAAGAAGTGGCAGAAGAGTACATTGCCCAGGGAGCACTGTGGAACGGTGGGGTATTTGCCCTCAGACTGGGATATGTATTGAAGCGAGCACATGAATTGATTGATTTTACGGATTACGAAGACCTGTTTCACAAATATGATACGTTACAGAAGATCAGCTTCGACTATGCAGTAGTAGAGAAGGAACCCGAGATAGAAGTAATGCGTTTCGCGGGAACCTGGAAGGATCTGGGGACCTGGAATACACTGACCGAGGCAATGGACAGTAATTGTGTCGGTGAGGGTGTTCTGAATGATACCTGTGAGAATGTACATGTAGTGAATGAACTGAATGTACCGATCCTGTGCATGGGATTAAAAGATATCGTCGTGGCAGCCAGCCCCGAGGGAATCCTGGTATCAGATAAGGAACAGTCCAGCTATATCAAACCGTATGTGAACCAGTTTGACCAGCAGGTAATGTTCGCGGAAAAGTCCTGGGGAAGCTTCCGGGTACTGGATGTGCGTGACCACAGCATGACGATCAAAGTGACACTGAATCCGGGACACCGGATGAATTACCACAGTCATGATTTCCGGGATGAAGTATGGACGGTGATAGCCGGAGAAGGCCGTGCGGTGATCGATGATGTGGAGCGTAATGTGAAGGTTGGAGATGTGCTGACGATGAAGGCTGGGTGCAAACACACGATTATTGCAGATACGGAACTGCAGGTGATCGAAGTACAGATCGGCGATGAGATCAGCGTGCATGATAAACATAAATATTAAATCTGAGGAATAATAAGGGCGGAGAAGGAACAAAAAGAGAAAAATTGATATATTAAGACAGCTACGAGGGAGCAGATGGGAGATACACAGAAGATGACAGAACAGAAGAAAAGATATACAATCCTGGGTATATTTGTGGCAATGTTTCTTTTTGGTGCTTTTTTTCTGCACGAGACAGGTGTGTATTTTGATGAACGTTCGGAAGAAGAAATCCTTTATATGAATATTCTGCAATACGGCGAGACTTTACGAATCTCGAAGATCACGAATTGGTTTGAAGGGAAGGACGAATATCATCCAATCTGCGAATCAATAGAAAAGGATCACGGAAGTGCTTTGTATTATTTGTGCGGATTGTTGTTAATGAAGTTGGATCAGCATTCAGATGCAACCGAATTAAAGAGTGAGATATGGCATGCGTATACATATGCATTGTTTTTCCTCGGCGTAATCTATATGTACCGTTTGTTATGGGAATTATTTCGGAACAGGAAAACGGCACTTTTAGGAACCTTTATGTTGTTTCTGACCCCAAGGATATTTGCAGATGGATTATACAATAATAAGGATACAGTACTGATGTCCCTGATTATTGTTATGCTATTTTATGGGATTCGTTTTATTAAGTGCAGGGACTTTTTAAATGCATGTCTGTTGGGAATCTGTGCCGGATTTTGTAGCAATCTAAAAATTAGTGGAATATATGTATTTGCATTGATTGGTGGATTTTATTTGTTGAAGCTTACGATAGACAAAAAATGGAGCATGAGAACATTTTTGGTGGGACTTACAGCAGCGATAATCGGCTTTTTATGTTATTTGGTGCTGACTCCTGCAATTTGGGGACGAGGGTTCCAATTGCGAGAATTCCTGCTTTGGAATCTTACGAACAGCACTGAATTTTCCAGAATGGACGGAAGAGTATTGTTTGACGGAATTTGGTATGTACATTCCGAGAATCCGCTACCATGGTATTACTTGCCGAAACTGATTGCATTGACGATACCTGTCTACCTCAGTGTTTTGTTATGGTGTAGTATTGGTATTTGGATTTATAAGGGGAGAAAGCTTCAGTGGAATTCTGCGGATGGTTTCTATCCTCTCTTTGTGCTGATTCCCGGGATTCCTGTGTTAGTAGCTATGCTTTGCAGTCCGAACTTGTATAATGGCTGGCGGCATATGTATTTTATCTATGGCCCGATGGTTGTACTGGCAACTTATACAGTTGAATATCTGATACGCGGAAAACAAAGCCATGTAAGGCGAATTGTGACGGCTATATTGGTCGTATTGATTGGAAGCAATGGTGTTGGAATTGCATTGACAGGGCAAAGCTCCTGTGCGTATACAAATATTTTGGCAGGTGGTGATTCCTGTGGACGATATGAGATGGATTATTATGGGGTGACGACCAGGAAGATCCTTATAAGTCTCGTGGATCGGTATGGTGAGATATGGATCAAATCCGATGGATCCGGCGCAGTGATTGTCAATTACTATACGTTGCCAACAGAGTATCGGGGGAAGATTCATTTAGTATCTTCCGAAGAAGAGATATGCAACGCCCGAGAGCAAGGAAAAAGGGTAATTGGGTGTGTGAATCCAACTTATGATGTCCTGCCTGAGAGGGAGGAGGTAACTTGGCTGGAGGATTGGGAGGCATGGGGGAATACTTATATGAGGATTAGAAAATATTGAATATATTTTGTGGAGCAGACGGAGCAGATAAGATGGATTCTAAACTGCATAAATGTGTGTTCCGCCCACTGGCAGTGGGCATCAGCATGATACTGGCATTGCATGTAATATATACATATCTGACAAAATGTGACTATATCACACAGGACTATCTGTCATACAGTTCAGTGTATGCGCTGATGCTTTTACTTGGAGTATTCACAATATTTATTGCGGTTGTATGTGTGTTTTCAAAAGAAGCATCTATGGCGGAAAAATTCCTTGGCGTGATTGTAGTGCCCATATATTTGCTTTCGGTGATAGGAAGTAGCACGGAATTCCATTTGGGAATGAACAACTATTTTGTACTGATGCCGTATTTACTATGGGAGATTTATAGTTTTTGCAGACGAAAGGCAACTGTTATACCGATCTATCCGGCTAAAATAATTATCACTGCATTTGTTATATTTTGCTGTTCCCTGACGATAGGGTTCGGACAGAAATTCATTTATGAAGAAGCCGGAAGTACCACAGGGTGTGAATACTGTGTAAATGGAAACAGGACACTTCGTGGAATTTATATGACACAGAGGAAAGCTGAAATTGCACAGGGACTGTCCGATTACTTGGCAGATCATGGATTGCAGGGAAGAGAAGTGATTCTCTATGACATGAATCCTGGGCTGGCATTTTATCTGCAACTGCCACCTGCGTTCGACAGTTGGATATCCCTGGGAAGCTATTCATGTGAGAAACTGCAGGCTGACCTTGAGAGAACAAAAGAGAAGAAGGAACTTCCCCTTATGATCGTAAGCAATAATTTTGAAAGTGATGAAAGAGTGAAAACAGAAGTACTGCGACGGTTTATGAAGGAATGCGGATATGAAATGAAGTACTCGGTCGGACAGTTTGAGATGTTTGTGGCGGAGTGAGATCAGCGTACATGATAAGCATAAATATTGAACCGACGGAGGAAAGAGCAGAAGGAGTGGATTAACTCCTTCGACTTTTTTATAATTCAGCTTTATAATTCATTTGATCTATAAACATATTGAAGTCCCTTATTTTGGCCGATACATATATTACCTAGAAAATACAGAAAGAGAAAACAAAAATGAATGACAAAAGAATAGTAAAAACGATTCCTGCAATAGCCCTGTTATTATCCCTGGCACTGACCGCTTGCGGGACACAAGATTTTCAGCCACTGACAATGGTAGAACAAACTGTACCTGCGATTGGTACACAGGAAGCGGAAGCAGCTACAGAGACTGTGGCAGATACAGAAAGCCCTTTGGCACAGAGGGAGACTTTGGAATGGGAACAGCGTCTGGACTATAATTCCGAGAGGCAATCGCAGTTGGCGGAGATCACGATAGACCTGATACAGGATACAGAAGAAGTGCAGAATAGAGCGGGGGAATTACTGGATGCCATGGCAGAAGGAAATGTTGAGGCAGCGGCAGACAGTATTCTGACAGAAGATTGGTACACGGTAATGCTGTCTGATCTTTTAATTGGACAGAGAAATTATACAGGTATAGTAGATAACAGTGAGTGGAGAATGACGATCTTGTCAGATGAATTGGGACAACACTGTACAGCGGTAGAATATCCTCTTGCAGATGGCAGACAATTCTATGTGCAGGTGATGGATTCGGAAATCCGGTATTATGTATGTGCAGCAGAGCGGACAGGATCTTTTAGCAGTGAAATCCTGAATCTGATGGATGGCACCTATGTAGGATACGAGGGAACATTAGCTTCGAATAGTCGTCCGGAGGGAACATTTACGGTACGCAAGGGTAACGTTGATATAAGCAACGGAGCTTCTGAAGCCTTCCACAATCGTGGCTCCCAGGTGGATACTTATGAAGGAGATTTCACGGCAGAAGATGCCGACGATGCTTTCACACCGGAGCAGTTGGGAATTTCTAATATCTGGGAATAGGCATTAGAATGTGTTTTACGACAGGAGTTACTTATGACATATAAGAAAAAGAGTTTATTGAGTATAACATTATTTGTATGTGGCTTGTTGCTGTGGAAACCTGTTCAGGCAGTGGCAGCAGAGCAGACGGTAGCCAATCTGGTACTGATGGTGGATTTTGCAGAGGATCAGAATAATGATTTCGCTGCAGGATATAAAGCTGTTGAGGATATGTATAATACTGCGGGTACGAGTGGAGTACACTCTTACATCAAAGCAATCTCGGACGGAAAAGTGGAAGTCAAAAGCTTTTTCCCGCAGGATTATAATGGAGGCTTTCAGGCAATTACATTACCGGGATCCGCGGACGCTTATGCACAGAGTGATGATTCCGGATTTATATCTGCTGTAATAAATGAGATGAATACATTGCTGCAAAACGGGAAACTGGAAACGATTCCCGGGGATCAGTTGGATACCTGGAAGAATAGCAGACAAAATTTGGATGGATGTATTGATAATATAACGTTTTTGGTACAGACTGCAAACAATGGAACATTTTATCCCCATGCGGCAGGATATGGTGGAGATCTTACATTATATGGGAAAAAGGTTGCACAATATAATATTGTTCCCAGAAGTAGTCTTATTTTAACTGGAAGCATGTGTATGGGCTATGCGGTAGTGTCGCATGAATTTTTGCATAGTCTGGGAGCACCGGATCTGTACCGGAAGGGAGGCAATAATGCTGCGGGAGAACCGGTAGGAATCTGGGATGAAATGGCGGAACCGTTAGCGTCTGGAGCGAGTTATCCATTGGCATACACGAGGAAAGATCTGGGATGGTTGGATATTCAGACCGTGACAGAAAGTGGGGATTATATATTACAGCCGGCAAAAGCTTCCAGTGGGAACCGCGCGTATATTTTGAAGACATCAAGATCGGATTCTGAATTTTTTGTGATAGAATATCGTCCTGGTAGCCAAGAACGCTTTGAATATGACAGTCTTTATGCAAATGAAGGTTATTTTATTCAAGGCGGACTGATCGTATACCGTGTAAATACTTCTATACAGGACAATACAAATGTTCGGGGAGAAAATTATATCTATGTTTATCGTCCGGGTACAGCGGTAGATTGCGAAGCTGCCACGGAGGAGAGTCAGGTGAGGCCAGGTGCGAATGCTGTTCGCGATGCAGCAATAACACCGACCGGCAGTAGAACAAGCTTAGGCAGCACAGATTTAAATGCACCCTGTACGGATGATACTATTTTTTACTCCGGAGGATCAAACAGCGGAATTGTAATTGATAATGTAAGATTTAATGATGATGGCACGGCTACATTTCATGTAGAGTTTCCGGTATTGAAGGAAGAAGAATATTGGCAGATGCAGGGAACTTCTGTCAGTGGATTGAAAAATGCGTCATTGACCGGATCAGAAGACGGTTCAAAACTGTATCTAGCGGGAATAAAGGGAGACGGTCAAAGGAAGGCTTATTTGTATTCCTTTGACAGTACATCAGGAAACTGGAAGGAATTATGCAGTACGGATGCATCTCTTGGATTTACGGATGTATTGTATGTCGATGGTAATATTTATATTGCGTATTTTACGGCGGATGCTAAGGTAAGTGTGGCGCGTTATGAAAATGGAAGATTGACTCCATGCTATATCTCAGCAGAGTGGTCATCCAATATGGAATTGATATACCGGGACGGAAAGATATGGCTCTTTTATTATGGAGACAAGGGGATTCATCTGGTAGATATAAGCTCCGGCAGTTCCTATCAGACATTGACGGTACCGGATTATGTTGCAAGTGCCAATGCATTTTATTTACAGGGGAAATGGTATGTGGCTTACAGTAATTCCAAAGTTATAGGCGGTACAGGGGATGAAAAGGGCAGAGTAGCATGCTATGAAAACGACAGTTGGAAGGATATTTATGAAGTCAACAGTGCATCCCGGATCACGCAGATAGATACTTGTATTGTGGATAATAAAATATATATGACTGCAGTGGATGGAAGTAAAAACATAATATACCTGACCGGAGATGGAAGTAACTGGACAGAACAGATATTGGATGGCATAGAAGTTACCAATGGTCAGCAGTTGGTGGTAAAAGATCAAATCCCTTATATCTTCTTCGTGGAGGGAAGCGTATTACAGGCAAAATATTTCAAAAATGGCATTTGGACAGATTTTGGTACCATCAGTAGTGACACAGGAGATTTTGATGTATTTTGTGGAGAAAACAGTCTGTATGCAGCAACCTCTTCGTTGGGAGGAAATGTTTCCGTACGCAGGATGAAAACAGTTCAGGGAACAATGGATCCGACGCCGGGAGTAGGGAGCGGAAATGTGGTTTTGGCACTTCCGATAGGCTATGACAGTAGTGCAAAGATTTATATAGATGGAGTGGAGGCAACCAGTACAGCGTGGCAGAATGATGAATCCAAACGACTGGTGGCGATAAGCAGCATTGATCAGTTGAAGACGACAGCAAAGACCGCAGCAGTGTATCAATATAATGAATCCGGTATACCGGCAGGCATGTATGTCTGGAGACTTTCCTATAATGGAAGCTATTATACAGCAACAGCAATTCCGGAGTTCGAGGATTTGTTTTCCTACCATGGATTTTCCGTGCGGTATATAGGAAATACCGGTTTGCGGTGCACTTTTGGTATAGATACGACGAAAAAGACACAGTTGATCAGTAATTCCGGGGTGGCAGGATATCGAATCATGGAGATGGGAACGCTGATCATGCGCCCGGATCTTCATGAAGATAATCCAATGATTTACGGAAGTAAGAAGGTATCCGGTGGAAGAACATACTGGGTAGAGAATGGTAAGGTAAATAATAGAGTGATTCGCAGAGCAAAGGGAAGAGACCATTTTGCAAATGTCCTGACGGAACTTCCAGGGAGCCGTTATAACACAGCATATATTTTCAGACCTTATGCAGTAATGGACGATAATGGAGAGAACATAGTAATCTATGGACCGGAGATGTCCAGAAGTATGTATACCGTCTGTAAGCAGATTATGGACCGGGGAGATTTCAAACCCGGAACGTCAGGATATCAGTTCCTTAACAATATTGTAGATACTGTGGAAAAGCAGTAAGGCATAAACAAAAGGAGTTATAACAGATGAAACGTAAGAGAAACACAGTATGGATCGTTCTTACCTGTATGTTGGCGGCGCTTGTATTTGTATTGTCGGCAGCGTTATATCGTTCCTGGAGGATAATGGGGGCTCTGCAGACTCAGCTCACTGAAGTGCAGAATGGAGCGTTAACGGTGGAAGTGGATCAGGGACAACAGGAGACTGCTACAGCGGGAGATGTTCAGACGGTGCGTGTCATAAATGGAATATTACAGCAACAGGATACAGACGGTCAGTGGGTGGACGTGGCTCCGGTAGAGGAACTGACTCAGGCAGATCCGATATTGGCAGGGAGAAATAAAATGCAGGAACTGATCGTACAGAATAAAGAAGCAGTGCAAAATGGAACCATCAGTGCGGAGCAGATTTCACCGCTTCTTGCAAAGCAGAACTCTATAGAGGAAATGGCATTGGCATTCGCATCTCAGGTACAGAGCGCGATAAAGAAAACAACAGTACAGACGGTAAAGCCGATTGCGAATAAGGCAGTCACAACTACACCTGCGGCAACGCCGGCACCAACACAGCAGCCGACGATTAATAACGCCAGTAGTAGCTCGGGCAGCAGTTCAGATAGTGGTTCCTCTGGCGGTAGCAGCTCTGGAGGCGGTTCAGACAGTGGTTCCGGAGACAGTGGAAGTTCTGGAGGCGGTTCAGATAGCGGAAGTTCGGGAGGCGGTTCGGACAGTGGTTCCGGAGATAGCGGAAGCTCTGGAGGCGGCTCAGACAGCGGTTCCGGAGACAGCGGAAGCTCTGGAGGCGGCTCAGGCAGTGGTTCCACAGATGGCGGAGACGGCGAAGATGTAGGCTGGACAGACGAAGTGCTGTAAAGAGATTGACTGATATTCTTTGCATTCCGCAAGCAATAATTTTGAAAGCGATGAGTTTGTGGCAGAGTGAGATATGAAGTATAATGAAGAGGAAAAATGTTCATGTGGTAACACATGGACATTTTTTGTTTAAGACAAATAAGGTGCTCTAGAAAGAAAACTATGTCGAAAAATCGAAACAACTAGGTGACTAAGTCGAAACAAATATAGGTAAAGAATAAGGTATAATTAAGGTGTCATCAAATTTTTAGGATGATTTTTTAATAAATGGAGAATGACTATTTAAATAGGCAGGGGAGAAGAAAAATGGGAAAGAAAATTTTTTTTCATATAAGTATTATGATAATCAAGTACAGAACCTGAATGGACAGAGTAATTCAACAGTTAGAGATTATGTTGATAAATTTGAAGAAAAATTAGATTTAGAAGATGATATTTACAAGGGTGAGAGTGATGGAGAAGACTTAAGTAAATTATCAGAGGATAGTATTTGGGAAAAGCTAAAAGATAGGATTTATGATAGTTCAGTGACTATAGTGTTTCTTTCGCCTGGGATGCGAGAAACGTGGAAAGAAGATAGGGAGCAATGGATTCCGTGGGAGATTTCATATTCTTTGAAGGAAACTTCTAGAAAAAATAAAAACGGAGATTCTGTAACAAGTCATAGTAATGCTATGATAGCAGTTGTTTTGCCGGATAAAAATGGATCATATTCATATTATCTAGAGAAGAAATATTGTTGTGTAGGTGGCTGCACAATGCACCATACGAATGATTTATTTACTATTATTAGAAAGAATAAATTCAATAGAGTGAAAAATTCTTCAAACAGAAAATGCGATAATAACGATACAATTTGGACCGGAACGTGTAGTTATATAGAAGGTACTTTTTATGGGGTAATTGTGTTGTCGTTAATTGTGTTAGTAGTAACATTAAAGGTATTTTAAAATGTTTCAATGTAATTTTACAATAAGATAAAGATATACATAGCAGAAAGAGGGGGATAATCTGAAGACTTTTTTATTGTCAGGGGTACATGGCGTTGGAAAAGGATATTTTCTGGATAAGGTAAGAAAGTGTATTCGAAACTACGATGTATACTCAGCCAGTCAGTTGATTGAAAAGTATCATTCGGCCGCCGATGCAGGGTATAAGCGAGTAAGCAATATAAGTAATAATCAACATGTTCTTATCCAGGCTATTAGGAAAGAACAGATTCAGAATACACAGAACCTGATTATAGATGGGCATATATGCCTTTTCAACGCAAGCGGATTGGTGGAACGAATTCCGGAATATTTTTTTAGTGAAACCGGAATTGCTGGAATTATTTTATTACAAGACATTTCCGCTAACATTTGCGACAGGATATTGCAAAGAGATTCAAGGAGAATCAATATAAATGATATAGAAGAAATGCAAAGGGAAGAGCGGATATATGCTTTAGAATTGCAAAAGAAATACGGTATACAGTGTATGACGATAACACATAATTATACGGGAAGACAGTTCGCAGAGATACTGGAAGAAATGGGGGAACAGTGATGGGGAATAATATAGTATGTAAGACATTTTCGGAAATTGATTTAAATGATCCTTTTTTTGAATCGTTACGAGAGGATTATCCTGGATTTGATGAGTGGTTTAAAGGCAAAAGTGATAAGAAGGCTTTTGTACAGTATGAAAATGGAAAAGTAATTGGTTTCCTATATCTGAAGTTAGAACGAGAATTAGTAGATGATGTTGTTCCAAATATTTACGCAGATAAGATTTTAAAAGTCGGAACATTTAAAATTAATGCCCATGGTACGAAGATGGGCGAACAGTTCATAAAAATAATCATTGATAGCGCCATGAGTGCCGATGCCGATGTGTGTTATACTACAATATATGAAAAACATCAGTCTCTTATCGGATTGGTTCAACGCTTTGGTTTTGAATTGTGTGGGACAAAGGGTGAAGGATCACATAAGGAAAATGTATATGTAAAACAAATGAAAAGAATAACAGGAAATATAGATAAAGATTTTCCCTATATTAATTGCAGCGGGAGAAAATATTTATTAAGCATATATCCACAATATCATTCGGTTATGTTTCCAGATTCAATCTTAGTAACAGAGAATAAAAACATAATAACGGACGTTTCTTATACAAATTCTATTCATAAAATATATGTATGCAGAATGGATGGGGTAGAATATTTGAAACAGGGTGATATCTTGGTCTTATACAGAACCGGAGAAAGAGAGAATGGAAAAAGTGCAGAATATTCTTCGGTAGCATCTTCTATTTGTGTTGTAGAAGATGTAAAAACGCAAAATGAATTTAAAGACTTTGAACAATTTTATAATTATGCCAGCAAATATAGTGTGTTTGATAAGGAAAATTTACATTATTGGTATAAAAGAGGATATTGTAAAGCAATTAAAATGACCTATAATTTCGCCTTCAAAAAAAGAATTGTCCGTCATGATTTAATAGAAAGTATTGGATTAGATCGCAGCCAATACTGGGGATTCCTTAAATTGTCGGATGAGCAGTTTTACAAGATTGCCCAAAGAGGCGGCGCAGATAAAATATTAATAAATAGGAACTAATGTTCGACGGAAGGTTGAAATATAAGGTGCTTTGAAGTATAATACAGTAGATAGAAGATTAAGAAGTGGAGTGAATGATATGTGCGCCATATTACTGTCAATTAATCCTCAGCATGTTGAAAACATAATGAATGGAACCAAGAAATATGAATTCCGGAAGAGGGCTTGCAAGCGACACGTTGATAAAATATTGATATATTCCACCAATCCTGTCATGAAAGTTGTAGGAGAAGCAGAGGTTGAGGATATTTTAATTGAAGATCCGGAAAGCCTTTGGAAGAAGACACAAAAAAACTCCGGAATTGATAAGGCTTTTTTTGATAAGTATTATATAGACCGGGAACAGGCTGTGGCATACAAACTGAGGAACGTAGTGAAATACGAAGAACCAAAGAAGTTGAAAGATTACGGAATTAGTAGTGCTCCTCAGTCTTTTCAGTACATAGAAGAAATGTAGTAGGTATGATGCAGGATCAATTATAGAAAGCAGAAGGTTAAAATTGTTACCTTCTGTTTTTTGTTTTGAAAAAACGAAATGGACTATGAAAAAAGGCTGGAAAGTTATCCAGAGTTGCCAGTATATAATTTTTTTGAAAGATTTTGTCGTTTCTTGTCATGTACTTTATATAGACATAAATACATGACAAAGGCGGTATAGCAAATGTACAATTCCAAAGAAAAATGTAAAGAAATTGCGCAGAAATTTAAAGAGTTATGCAATGCGAGAGGAACAACACCGTACAAGGTTGCCGTTCAGGCAGGCTTATCTACATCTACGGTTAGTTGCTTCCTGTCAGGGAAGACAATTCCTAAGCTGGATACAATGCTGATGCTTTGCAATTCGTTGGGAATATCTATAACAGATATTTTCGATGAAAGAGAAGTTATAGATCAGCAGACACAGGAGGAGCGGAACATCTTAGAAAGCTATCGTAATCTGCCGGAGCAGAAAAAGGAGTGGCTGCGCATAGCTTTGAAGATGTTATTGCAATATACGGAAGGATAAAAGTAACAGAGAATCGCTATTCCGGAATTCCCACGATTCGGAGAATGATGCAGGAATATGATTTACAGCAACCGGAATTTTTAGATGAAAGAGGAATCTTTATTGTTAAACTGTATAAGAGCGTAATAGAACAAAAAGCGGATGAAATGGAAGAAGTTAAGATGAGTATCCCGGAGAAGCCTAAGAGTCCCAAACAGTTGTTTTACTGTGACTAAAAACTTTTTAAAGGAACTAAAAATAGAATTTGATTATTTTGAGTTCCTTTTTTGTTTCTAGACTAAAACATTTCATGTGCCACCGCCACGCCGAACAGCCACCGTCCCTCTTCATTGGGATGGATGGAATCCGCCAGATACTTTGCGGCATTATCAGCATCCCACCGCAGTACCTCGTTAATATTCAGAAAATCAACGCCCTCCGCGGCAGCGGTCTCTTCTGCGGCAGTAACATAGTCTGCCAATACGTTACCTTCGTCTCCCTTCGGGGCGGTACCCTTTTCAAAAGACAGAATATAGTTGGAAGAGATCACGAGAATATGGGCATTCGGATAGGCATCCCGCAGGGTGTGGATGCCGCTGCGGAGCCCGTCACAATATTTTTCCAGAGGATATCCCTCAAAATAATCATTCAGACCATAGTTGATGACAAAGCATAGTTTATCATCGTCGGGCAGTGAGAGGCTCGATGTGCTCAAAAGGTTTTCGACGACCTCATTAAAGGATGCGTTTTCCCCATTGCTCCGGGTAGCGGAGGAGCCGCCGACAGCGAGGTTATGCACTTTGGCGCCGGTCAGGGCACCGATGACTCCGGGGATGGAGGTGAAATCCTTGTAATTGCCCATGACGCTGTCACCGAAAAATACGAGATCATAATCGGACAGGTCGGGATAGGTGGCAGGGGAAGAGACTGCCTGCTGCACCAGTGCGGAAAAATGATCCAGACTATTGTAGTCTTCCGTATCCCGGTACTGCATGGCGCCGCTCAGTATTAACAGCATGGTGGAGCGGGCGGCGACAGCATTTAACTCCCTGGGAGTGTCGTAGGCATCGGGGTTGGAAATGAGCCACTCTTCCTGGCCCGGAAAATACAGAGTGACATTTTCTCTGGCGGACAGAGGGGCAGCCAACACACGGATCACATTGCAGTAAGTGTCGAGATCGCCGTCAGCATGGGACTGCCAGTAGGCGAGGGAAGGTGCAGAGAAAATAACGGTGAATTCCGCACCGGCATAGGTATCTATGTATGCCAAAAGTTTTTCTTCCAGGGAGGCAGCAAACTGCGCATCCCGGTGCAGACTGCTGTCCCACAGGAGCAGAGGATCCAACATCAGGAAGACATGGGCGACTTCGTTATCGGAGGAAAAAGCTGTCTCCAGGTAGTCGGACAGATCGGAGAAGGAGGCAATGCGATGGGAACAGCCTACGGCATCATAGCCCATATAGGTGGGATAGATATCCTCGGGAAATGCTTCCGGTGCACACATGGAGAAGAAGACTCCCTGGTAAGCTTCCTGCTGCAGACGGGCAAAATCCGCGGAGCGTTTTGCGGGTTCCTGTATTTTCAGGTAGAGAATTCCTGCGCCTAACAGCAATAGCAGCAGAAAAACGGTAACAATACCAAGGATAAGTTTTAAGGGTGATCTATGTGTTTCCTTCATAAGAGTATGCGGATCCTTTCCGAAAGTAAGTGCAAAGTAAATGCAAAGCAATTCGTAATAGAAACAACTCTATTATAGCATTGTTGTTTTTCTTACCGCAATATGTTAAGATAAATCAGTACAAGTCAGCAGACAGGAGGCAGCTATGGAAGAATTAGCTATTTTTGGTGGAAAACCTGTAAGAGAGAATAAGATCTTCTACGGAAGACAGTATATTGATCAGGCAGATGTGGATGCGGTGGCAGCAGTAATGACCAGCGATCTGATCACCTGCGGACCGAAAGTGAAGGAACTGGAGGAACATCTGTGTGAACTGACCCATGCAAAATATGCGGTAGTGGTATGCAACGGTACGGCAGCACTGCATCTGGCAGCACTGGCAGCAGGATTCGGCGAGGGAGATGAGGTTATCGTAAGCTCCATCACTTTTGCGGCATCCTCCAACTGTGTACTTTACGCAGGGGCTAAGCCGGTATTCGCAGACATCGATCCCGAGACCTATAATATCGATCCGGCATCGATTCGCAAGCTGATCACACCGAGGACCAAAGCTATTGTTGCGGTAGATTTCACCGGTCAGGCAGTGGAGCTGGATGAGATCCGCGCAATCTGCAAGGAACATAACCTCATCCTGATCGAAGATGCAGCGCATGCGATCGGCACTACCTATAAGGGACAGCCGGTAGGCAGCCTGGCTGATATGACCTGCTTCAGCTTCCATCCGGTGAAGACAGTGACCGGCGGAGAAGGCGGAGCGATCACGACCAATGATGAAAAACTGTATCGTCATCTGATGAGATTACGTACCCACGGCATTACCAGAGATCCGGAGGAAATGGTACATCCTACCGATGCACTGTGGTACAACGAGCAGGTAGAGCTGGGTTTCAACTATCGTATGACAGATTTCCAGGCGGCACTTCTGTTAAGCCAGCTGAAAAAGCTTCCAATGTTCCGGGTACGCAGAAAAGAGATCAAGAAGCGCTACGATGAAGCATTCGGCAAGATGCCGGAGCTGATCTTACAGAAAGAGATTCCGGAGTCCGATACGACCTGGCATCTGTATGTTCTGCATCTGAATCTGGAGAATCTGAACTGTGACAGACGGCAGTTCTTCGATGCGCTGTATGCGGAGCACACCTGCCCGCAGGTACATTACCTGCCGGTTTACTGGCATTCTTATTATGAAAAACTGGGATACGAGAAGGGATTATGTCCCAACGCGGAGAAATATTACAACGAGGTCATGAGTATTCCTCTGTACTATGGTCTGACGGATGACGATGTGGAGGATGTGATCCACGCAGTGAAAAAGGTAGTGGCTTATTATACGAAATTGAAATAATTTGCCCCGCCCCTTTGTATGAACTCGGATAAAATAGCTGCGAACAAGAATGGTAATGAAGAAAAAGTAGTGGAGCAAGAGTGGATAGTTAAGCTATGAGACAACAGGCAAAACAGCAGACGGAAAGTAAAGACAATAAGAACTATATAGGAAAGATATTGTTTGCAGCGCTGATACTGATTGCATCGGCAGTTACGTTTGCTCTGTTTTACCGCCAAAGCGTGGAAAGTATGCTGGGATCCGGTCTATATCATTCCGACATGAAAGCATACATTCTGGAAATGCAGGGACAAGACAGCGGATACAGCTTCCCTTATCCGGTCCTGTTCAAGCTGGCAGCGCTGATCCATCTCGTGACCGCCTCCATAAACAACGGAGCGGAACTGGCGATGGCACTGGCAACGCTGCTGTTAAACAGCGGAGCGATGGTATGCCTGAAAGTTATGCTGGATAAGCATGTGGGCGCGGAACTGCAAAGGAATCTGACCGGAAAAGAGTGGCTTGCAGATGTGCTGACCGGAACGGTGGCAGTGTCACTATTCTTCGTATCCATGGTCTACCCACCCACGGGCATCTACCTGCCAGGGATCAAATATAAGTATCTGGGCGTATTTACAGCGAACCCGTTCCACAATGCGACGTATATGGCAGCACGACCTTTTGCGATTCTCGCATTTTTCAAATACGGAGAGCTGTTGCCAATATATGAGCAGAAAAATGCCTGGAAGGAACACAGTAGAGATTACATTCTCTTTGCACTGTATCTGTTGCTTGCTACCATGGCAAAACCGAGCTTTACGATTGTGATGGTGGGGGCAGCCGGAATCCTGATGGTATGGAGAATGCTCTGGAGCAAATTCCGGAATTTCCTGCCTACGATCTGGCTGGGAGTGTGCTTTATCCCCACATTCATTGATCTGCTGTACCAGTTCCGCGGCGTATTCGTACCGCAGGAAGGACAGGAGGGCGGCATTGGGTTTACCTTCGGGCATGTTTGGCTGCAATATTGCAACAACATTCCCCTGGCGATCGGACTGGCGGTCGGATTCCCCCTGTTGGTGCTCCTGCTGAATTATAAGCACCTTCGCAGAGACAGCATCTACCGTTTCTCCTGGCAGGTGTACGTGATGAGTTTCCTTATGGCATTCTGCCTGTATGAAAAGGGCTTCCGGGAGATGGATTTCAACTTTTCCTGGGGATATATGTATGGGATCTTCTTCGCGTTTGTGGGGGCACTGTTGGTGCTGTTGCGCGCGACGGTGAAAGCAGATACCGGGAAGAAAAAGGCAGTGATTGCCTTGCAGTGGCTCGCCTATCTATGGCACCTGGTATGTGGACTGTATTATTTCTGGGGATTTTTGCAGGGAGCTATGTACTACTGATACAAATTGAGAGTTACGCGAGCAATGAGCCGCGCATAGGCAAAATAAGAACCGTGATTGGGAGCTTGCTCACAAATCACGGTTTTTATTTTGCCGTGATGCGGCGAACGCCTGCCGCAGGCATTCTGGAATATATAATTTCCTTGTTATACCTTCCGTTTTTCACAATTTGGGTATCAGCAACAAAACAAGCTTCTGATACCCACAAACTTTTCATGGCGTGGGTATCAGCAACAAAACAAGCTTCTGATACCCACAAACTTTTCATAGTGTGGGTATCAGCAACAAAACAAGCTTCTCATACCCACAAACTTTCCACAGCATGGGTATCAGCAACAAAACAAGCTTCTGATACCCACAAACTTTTCATAGCGTGGGTATCAGCAACGAAACAAGCTTCTCATACCCATAAACTATTCACGCTGAGGCGGAAGAAGGGTACAGAGAAGCTTGCTCCTATTATATGTGCCCACGCTGAGGCGGAAGAAGGGTACAGAGAAGCTTGCTCCTATTATTTGTGCCCACGTTGAGGCGGAAGAAGGGCACAGAGAAGCTTGTTCCTGTCTCCTGTGCCCACGCTGAGGCGGAAGAAGGGCACAGAGAAGCTTGATCCTATCTCCTGTGCCCACGTTGAGACAAAAGAATGGGTACAGGCGGAACTTGTCCGGTCTACGGCAACCCTACGTTACAAGCCAGGCACTCAATTCATAAATGTGTCGCAAAGGGCGCTCCACATTTATTTCATTGACGGCTGTCGCCATATAAAAATAGAACGAAATAACCTCTTGTGTGAGCAAGCTCCCACCGAGGTATTCCGTTCTATTTTTGCATGGCTCGTAACTCTCAAGTTAATTTGGTGTAAAAATCTTAAAACAATGAATTCCGTACAAATAAGTTCCTAAATCAGGAATTTTTGTACGGAATTTCTTCATTTTGCATGCTCAGCGAAAACTGTATACACCCCCGCAGCGCAGTACGGCATCAGCAGCAGGCTATACAGGAAGATATAGCGGGAATTGGCTTCCCAGAGGATATGGAACAGGAAGCCTCCGAGTACGGCGATGAGTCCCACATAGAGATACAGGGAAGCTGTGTTGCTGCCCTGCGGAGCCGTGGCGGTGTACTTCCGTTTGCGATGAACTGCGCTTACGCAGAACACCAGTGTTCCCAGATACAGCACGTTCTGCCAGGCATTGCCCCATTCGATATAGGCAGAACTGAGGGATCCGTCATAGACTTCCTGGAAGAATCCACTCCGTCCGCCGTAAGAAGCAAGGGTTGCCTGGCGGCTGGCGTAGGTGCCGTCTGCCCACTGGGACAGATGCTTGCGAGCATAGAAGTCCACAGCATATCCCGGATGTTCCCGGAAGTATGCCAGGCGCTCCAAAACTGCCTGCCGGCTGATCTCATTTGCCAAAGCAGAATCCATTCCGGCGGCATCGTAGGTATCGATATTGAAACCGTTATACCAGCCGCATCCCCGGGAGGCTTCCTGCATTCCCATGGCAAAATAGGACATGGCGGTGACACCGGAGCTTAACGTGTTACCGGCCTTTTTCTCATAACATTTCTGTACCAAAGGCAGAATCCCCACAGAAGTAACAGCAAGACATACCGCCATACCGAGCAGGCATAAGCGTGCACGAACGCTTCGTCCAAAACGCAGCGATTCGAAGAGCAGCACCAGCAGTACGGCGATGATCGGAATCAGTGAGTTCTTACGCAGCATTACACTCAAAGCGAGAAATAAGATGCTGCCGGTACCTGTAAAAAATGCGGACCGGGTGCAATGAAGCTTTGGAGACAATATTGTCTCGGAAGATGCCTCGGAGGCAAAAGGCTTCACCGACATTCCTTTACAGGAGATGTCAGAGGCGCGTCCCGGAAAAGTTATGCCGGACAGCAGCCGCAGCAACAGGTACAATCCCACGGACAATGCCGCGAAGGAAGGAATCTCCCCATAGACGAAGGAACTGTACATGATCATGGGGAGGTTACAGCATACCAGGAGCAGATAGCAGCAGGAGATCTCCTCCCAGTGTTCCCGCCACAGGTATTTTAAGGACAGATACTGGAACAGGACCGCCGTGCACAGCAGGCATACATAGATGAGCTTGATAAAATGCCAGGCAGGTGCGGAGATGCCGGTGAGGTTCCAGATCCGGAGGAACAGTTCTAAAAATGCCATCAGCCCGATCTGCTGTGGATAATAAGAGAGATAGGAGACGGTGGGGTGGATCACATCAAGATTTCCTTGGATCCATTCCAATGCTGCATTATATACGGACATGGCATCCGCAGCCGGAACCGTGCGCCCGAACAAAATCAATAGAACACCCAGGCAGAAGATAAAACCCAAAGTAAAAATCAGAAGCCCTCGTCTGAATTTTCTCCCAAACTTATCATAGAAGTGAAGACAAGCACAGAATAAGAGCCCAAAGCCTGCAAGCTCCAACAGATTCCACAGTGGATTATCCAGACGAAACAGCACCTGTTGTGTCTCCATATTTTCGGCGTAGCAGGTGGTGAGAAAACTGCCCGCAAACAGCAGCACAGCGAGAAGCAGAGTTAGAACTTTTACTGCGCAAAGAGATATTTTATATAACTTTTCCATGAAAAATATCCTTTCTGAAAAAAAGCAATCATAGCGCCAATATGCGGTCAGAAGTGCTCTTAACAGATATGATTATAGCATAAGTTTTTTTTATACCCAAGAAAAAAGCAAAAATAGTGGCTGTAAATGAATAAGCGTGGTACAATAAACTTTGTATAAGCACTTTTGACACAAAGAGATAAGAGGAATAGAAAATGGATAAAATCGCAGTACTGATTCCCTGCTACAATGAAGAGAAGACCATTGCCAAGGTAGTATCCGATGTGAAGAGATTCCTGCCGGAGGCAGTGACGTATGTATATGACAATAACTCCAAGGATCGCACGGTGGAACTAGCTACGCAGGCTGGGGCAATCGTACGTTATGAATATGCCCAGGGTAAGGGAAATGTGATCCGCAGAATGTTCCGGGAGATTGATGCGGAATGTTATCTGATGATCGACGGCGACGATACGTACCCCTTAGATTGTGCTGCTAAGATGGTGGAGAGGGTGCTGAAGCACCAGGCAGATATGGTAGTGGGAGACCGGTTATCCTCCACCTATTTCACGGAGAATAAGCGCCCGTTCCATAACTTTGGCAACAGCCTTATGCGTGCGGGGATCAACAGCCTGTTCCATGCCAATATCAAGGATATCATGACCGGATACCGGGCATTCAGCTATGAATTCGTGAAGACTTTCCCGGTATTCTCCAAAGGATTTGAGATCGAGACGGAGATGACTATTCATGCGGTGAACTATAACATGCAGGTGGAAAACGTGGTGGTGGAATACCGCGACCGTCCGGAGGGCAGTGAATCCAAGCTGAACACATACAGTGATGGCTTCCGCGTCATCCGCAAGATGCTGCAGTTGTATAAAAATTATAAACCCATGCATTTCTTCGGGATGCTGGCATTGTTGCTGACGGTAATCGCTGTGATTTTATTCGTACCGGTACTTCTGGAGTATCTCAGTACCGGACTGGTGCCCAGATTCCCGACGCTGATCGTCTGCGGATTTATTTTGTTAGCGGGGATCCAGTCCTTTTTCTCCGGCATGATGCTGGAAGTTATGACGGCCAAGGACCGTAAGGATTTCGAGTACCGTCTGAATCGTGTACATGGGGAACATCAGGAACGTAAAGGATTGTAATATGCGGGAGACGAGAATACTTCCCAGATGTAAAGGGTATCTGTTGCTTTGCGTTCTGGGATGTCTGTTTGTATTTTTTGTAAAAACAGAAAAAGATCTGGCAGCAAACGGGAACGTTCTGTGGACCGCCGGATATGTGGGAAGCACTTTGGTATGGTCGGTGATCCTGGGATGCGTGCTTGGAATGGTGGGGACCCGGGTGGTCTACCATATAGCAGAGAATACTGCTGCAAGGCAGAATAGTCAGACGCAGAGCCAAGATAACATGGATGGCGCTGACGTCCGCCAGAAGGCAATAGGTTACAAAAGATGCGCCGCATGGATACAGAACCGCTCCGGCGGACAGGTGCTTCTGGGAAGCCTGCTGTTACTGTTACTTGCGTGGCTTCCGGTATATCTGGCATATTATCCGGGGATCTGTGCCTATGATGCGCCGGTACAGACCGGTCAGATCATGGAGCATTACTATTTTGATCATCATCCCATCGTGCATACTCTGCTTTTACAGGGAATGCTGTGGCTGGGTTCCCATATCTTTGGCAGTGTGAATGCGGGCATGGCATGTTATACGGCTGCGCAGATGTTGCTGCTTGCAGGCAGCATGGCATATGGTATGTGGGTATTACACAGAAGAAAAGCCCCGGTGGCTATTCAGTTGTCTGTGTTGTTACTTGGAATGTTTTTTCCGTTTCACTGGTACATGAGTGTCAGTATGACCAAGGATACTGTGTTCAGCGCATTTTTGTTATTACAGCTGGTGGGCCTGACGGATCTTCTTATGGAGGACCGCAGGAGTATCCGTCCCGGGATCCGGGATCTGTTGTTTGGAATCGGAACCGTAGGAATGATTCTGTTTCGGAATAACGGAAAATATGCTATGATCGTATTGTTGGCTTTTTTATTCCTGATGTTCTGTTTTGGAAAAAGGGCGAGGAAGCTCTGGGGGAGGCTGTTCGCAGTGAGTGCGGTGGCTTTCGGCGTAGGGCTTTTTGTGCTGTCTGCGGTATTTAACATCACCCATGCGGAGCAGGGAGACAGACGGGAGATGCTAAGCATGCCGATCCAGCAGATGTCGCGGTGCATGATTTATCACGGTGGGGTGGGAGTCCTCCCGGAGGATGACGGCACCATGACAGAGCAGGATAAGGCGCTGATCCATGATTTCATCCTGGATGAAGCGTATAGAGACTATGATCCGGGGATCGCGGATCCGGTAAAGCGCCATACCAACACGTATGTAGTGAGATATCGTTCCGGGGAATTTATAAAGACCTATCTGCATCTGCTGAGCGCCTATCCGGGAGATATGATCAATGCCGCACTGGCGGTGGATGCCGGATTTTTATCACCGTTCGATACGACCCATGCCACAGTGAACCAGACGGGAGAAAAGGAAGGACTGGGTTATGTGCAGACCCGTTGGGACGAGGGTGTGTTAAACGAAAGAGGCATCTATAAAGACAGTAAATTTCCGTGGCTGTATGAACGGCTGGAGAAATGGGCGGAGAATAACGGGTATCTGCGGATACCTTTGCTGAAATATATTTTCGTGCCGGGAAGTTATCTGTGGCTGTATCTGGGACTGGCAGCAATACTGTTCATTACAGACAGGAAGCGCTTCTGTCTGCCGCTTGTCATCGTGGGAGGCTACTACGGCACGATGCTGCTGGGACCTACGGTGCAGATGCGTTATGTCTACCCGGTGATGCTGGCGCTGCCGTATCTGCTGGGACTGTTATGCAAGACAGCGAATAGGGACGAAAGGACAACCAAATGGACAAGTTGATCATAGGAGCGGGGCTGTATGGACTGTATGCCGCGCTGTATTGTGCAAAAAAAGGGCAGCAGGTAGAAGTGCTGGAGATTGAGCAGGAACCTTTTACCAGAGCCACATATATTAATCAGGCGAGAGTGCACATGGGATATCACTATCCCCGTTCTCTGTCTACCGCTATGAAGTCGGCAGGATATTTCAAGCGCTTTGTGGAGGATTATTCCTTCTGTATTCATACGTCATTTGAGCAGATCTACGCTACTTCCGCCCATTTTTCCTGGACGGATGCGGCGGAATTTTTGAAATTCTGTAAGGACGGCGGGATCCCCTGCAAGGCACTTCCGGTGGAGGAATATTTTCAACCGGGGCTGTGTGACGGTGCTTTTCTCACGGAGGAATACACCTATGATGCCCATATCCTGCGGGATTATTTTCTGGAAGAGATCGCAAAATATCCCGGTGTGAAGCTGCATTTTGGCAGAGAGATCACGAAGATCGTAAAGCTTACGGACTGTTATGAGGTGACCGCACTGCATGAGGGGCAACAGGAAGTCTATCGGGCGCCCTTTGTGCTGAATGCCACCTATGCTTCTGTGAACCAGGTACTGGAAAAGGTGGAAGGCGTGACGACGGAACCCTTCGGACTGAAGTATGAATTGTGTGAGATCATTCTCTGCAAGGCAAGCGAGAAGATCCATAATATCGGATTCACGGTGATGGACGGTCCCTTTTTCTCTATCATGCCCTTTGGCAGGACGGGATATCATTCCCTGACTTCGGTGACCTTTACACCCCATAAGACCAGCTACGACACCACACCCAGGTTCCCCTGTGTGGGACAGGATGGGAATATCTGCCGGAATGGGTGGCTGGGCAATTGCAACGACTGTCCGGGCAGACCGGAGAGCGCCTGGGAATATATGTCCACGCTGGCGAGAAAATATCTGCGGGAAGAGTACGGTTTTAGCTATGAGAAATCCCTGTTTTCCATGAAGCCGATCCTGAAGGCTTCGGAGATCGACGATTCGAGACCTACCGTGATCCGGGCAATTTCCACAGAACCCACATTGATCAGTGTACTGTCGGGTAAGATCAATACGGTATATGATCTGGATCCATTTTTGGAGTGAGACACAGAGAAAGGCTATGGAGAAGAAAGTAATGCAAAATCAAGCAATGCTGAATAAAGAAAAAAATTTCGTGTCCTGTGTGCTCTATCTGCACAATGACGGCGCAGGCATCCGGGATTTCCTGAAAACGGTCTGCGGTACCATGGAAGAAAATTTTGAAAAATATGAGATCGTCTGTGTCAATGACTGCTGCATGGACAATACCGTAGAAGAGATCCATAATTTCCTGGAAGAGAGCGGCACCCGCCATGTGGTCAGCATGATCAATTTAAGCTTTTATCAGGGCGTGGAGATGGCGATGAATGCCGGAAGAGATCTGGCAGTGGGAGATTTCCTGTTTGAGTTTGATAAATGTCTGCCGGATTTTGAGCCGTCCCTGATCATGGAAGTATATCGCAGAGCTCTGGAGGGGTATGATGTGGTGGCAGCGGCACCGAAGCATGATGTGGCGTTTACCTCCCGGCTGTTCTATGCGGTATATAATCTGGGAAGCCGCAACACGCACAAGCTTCGCCAGGAGCGGTTCCGTATCATCTCCCGCCGGGCGGTGAACCGTGTGAACCAGATGAACGCGTACATCCCTTACCGTAAGGCAATGTACATGAACTGCGGACTGAAAGCGGACACATTGGTCTATGATAATAAAAGCATAGCAAGCAGTGGCAGGAACAGAGAGGAACGCAGTACCCGCAGCAGCCTGGCACTGGATACGCTGATCATATTTACCAACGTACTGGAGAAATTCTCCATGTTAGTGAGTGTGATCCTGTTCTCGGTCATGGTGATCATGTTCGGCTGGATCGTGTATTCCATTTTCAGCACGGTACGCCCCGTAGAAGGCTGGATGAGTCTGATGACGCTGATCTCCTTTGGCTTTTTCATGATGTCTGTGATGCTGACACTGATCTTCAAATATCTGTCCGTGATCCTGAACATGAGCTTTAAGAGACAGCGCTACGTAATAGAAGGAGTGGAAAAACTGACAAAATGATGTTTACGATTATTTTTCCGGTATTAAATGAACGCCTGCGTTTAGAGAGCGGTGTGACCCGCACGGTGGAATATCTGCACAAGATCGCTTTTGAAGATTATGAGATCATTATCGTGGATAACGGTTCCGAGGACGAGACACCGCAGATCGCAGAGGCGCTGTGTCAGAAATACGATAAAGTGCGATATGAGAGAATCAATGTCCGGGGTGTGGGCGCCGCATTCCGCAGAGGCGTAGAATTAAGCCATGGCGATGTGGTAGGTTACATGGATATTGACTTGTCTACCAATATCAAACACCTGGGAGAGGCCATTCACCTCTTCGAGACACAGGATGAGATCCAGTATATTAACGGTAGCCGTTTCGCCAGAGAGTCCGATACGAAGGGCAGGAAATGGTATCGCAGGATCACTTCACAGGGACTGTTGATCTTATTAAAATTATTCCTGCGGATGAAGTCCACGGACGCTATCTGCGGTTTTACCTTTGTACGCCGGGAGACGGCGATATCCCTGATCCGGGGCTGCAGTCAGGACAATGGGTGGTTCTACATGATCGAATTCCTGCTCCGGGCGGAGAAGAGAGGCGTGAAGATCCTGGATTATCCTGTGGAGTGGCAGGAAGACTATAATACTACCGTTAAGGTATTTAAGACGATCTGCAATTATCTGGTGCAGATCGCAAGGTTATTCAACGAGTTTTATATTAAAAAGCACATATAAGTGAAAGAAGGACGACAGAATGGCACATATTAAGAGAATCGATCTGACGAGAGATGTGGAGGCACATGCGGATGCATACAGAGAGGCAATCGAGAAGGTATGTAGGGAAACCGCATTTTCCGGCGGAAAATATGCGGACACCTTTGACAAGGAGTTCGCGGCATATGTGGGAAGTAAGTATGCTAGTGGTGTGAATAACGGAACCTCCGCACTTCATCTGGCAATGTTAGCCCTGGGTGTGGGGCCGGGAGATGAGGTCATCGTGCCTGCCAATACTTATATTGCTACGGCATGGGGCGTCAGCTACACCGGTGCTACACCGGTATTTGCGGACTGTACACCGGATACCTGGGAGATCGATCCTTCTGTGCTGGAAGCGAAGATCACGGATAAGACGAAGGGGATCATCGGGGTACATCTCTATGGACAGCCCTTTGATTACGCAGGTGTCCGGGAGATTGCCGACCGTCACGGACTGTTCGTGGTGGAAGACTGCGCCCAGGCCCATGGTGCACAGTTTGAGGGCAGAAATGTGGGAACCTTGGGAGATCTGGCATGCTTCAGCTTTTATCCGGGGAAAAACCTGTATGCGTTCGGTGAAGGCGGCAGTGTGACCTGTGAGAAAGAAGAATACTATAAGCATATCGACCGCCTGAAAAATCAGGGCTGTGATGTGCGTTACTATCACGATGAGATTGGATATAATTATAGACTGGAGGGACTGCAGGGGGCAGTGCTGAGCGTCAGCTTAAAATATCTGCCGGAGTGGACGAAGAGACGTCAGGAGATCGGACACCGCTATATCCGGGAGATCACGAATCCGCTGATCACCATGCAGCACCATCCGGAGAATACCACACCGGTGTTCCATCTGTTTGTCATTACTGTTCCGGATCATGAGGACTTTATCCGCTATATGGCAGATCATGATGTGGAGTGTAACATGCACTATCCGGTGCCCTGTCATTTACAGAAGGCGTATGCGGACTTAGGATACCATCCCGGAGACTGTCCCAATGCGGAATACCTGGCAGACCACTGCGTGACACTGCCCCTGTTCCCCGAGATGCGGGAAGAGGAGATACAGAGAGTCATTGCTCTGTGCAATGCATACAGACAGTAAGGAGAGAACAATTGCAGACAGTAACATCAGTAAATAACACACCGGAAGCCATTTCTGAGAAGTACCGGGATACGGAAGCCGGAATTTATCTGCGGCTCATGACCTATGAGGACACGGACCGGATCGTGGCATGGCGTAACAGCGATGCGGTGCGCAAAAATTTTATCTATCAGGCACTTTTCACCAGACAGTCACATGAGAACTGGATCCACACACACGTGGAGACCGGGGATGTGGTGCAGATGATCATCTGTGATCTGGACGGAGATAAGCCGTTGGGATCTGTGTATATCCGGGATATCGACAGACAGCATAACAAGGCGGAATACGGAATCTTCATCGGAGAAGCGTCTGCCCGAGGACGTGGCATCGGTACGGCGACGGCGAAGCTGATGTTAAGGTATTGTTTTGAGGAGGAAAAGCTGCACAGAGTCTACCTGCGGGCATTGTCGGAGAACCTGCAGGCAATCCGCAGCTATGAAAAGGCAGGATTTGTCAGAGAGGGATTGTTAAGAGACGATGTGTGTATTGATGGTGTGTACCGGGATATTGTCTGGATGGCAGCCGTGAATCCGGCAGATTAAGAAGGAGTAGGCAATAAAAATGGACAGAATAAAAAAAGTAAGTTTTGTGATCCCCTGTTACCGCTCGGAGCATACACTGCCCCATGTGGTGAAAGAGATCCGGGAGACCATGCAGAAGCTGACGCAGTATACCTATGATATTTTCCTGGTAAATGATGCGTCACCGGACAATACCATGGGGACAATCCGGGAACTGTGTGAGAAATACGATAATATCAAAGGGATCGGCTTCGCCAGAAATTTTGGACAGCACGCGGCATTGATGGCGGGACTACGGCATTCCGACGGCGATTATGTAGTGTGCCTGGACGATGACGGACAGACTCCGGCAGATGAAGTGGATAAGCTTCTGGACAAACTGGAGGAAGGATATGACGCTGTGTATGCCAGCTATGAGCATAAGCAGCATTCCGCATTCCGGAACCTGGGAAGCAAAGTGAATGAGCTCATGACCCGCATGATGTTAAATAAGCCGGCAGACCTGTACATTTCCAGCTATTTTGCAGTGAAACGGTTCGTGGTGGAGGATATGATCCGCTATGAGAATTCCTACCCTTATGTCATCGGTCTGGTACTCCGCGCGACCAAAAACATTACCAATGTGCCGGTATGCCACAGAGAGCGGGAAGAGGGGAATTCCGGCTATACGCTGAAGAAGCTGCTTGGACTGTGGTTCAACGGATTTACGGCATTTTCCGTGAAGCCGTTGCGGATCGCCACATCTTTGGGTGTGGGCTGCGCAGGACTCGGTTTCCTCTATGGGATCTACACGATCATCAAGAGACTGGTGAATCCCAATGTCCCCATGGGATTCAGTGCGCTGATGGCGGCGCTGGTATTTTTCGGCGGTATGATCATGATCATGTTGGGACTGATCGGGGAATATGTGGGACGTATCTATATCAGTATGAATAATTCTCCCCAGTATGTGATCCGCGAGAAGATCCATCTGGAGGAGTAGGGAGATCAATAATTTTATGAAGAAAAAGCAATTTACAGACTGGTGGAAACAGGATAAAAGATATCTGACCCTGCTGAAGGCAGTGCTGATGGCACTGCTTCCCGTGGTGTGCTGCCTGGTACGGACAGCGGCGGAAGGCAGGAGCATCGGGCAGGTATATCTGCCGGCATCGGAATGGAACGATGAACTGTTTTACTTTAAGCAGGTGGAAGGCATTGTAAATTACGGATTTCCGAGAGGATTTTTTGGATTCAATGAAAGCCATGCCCTGCAGCTTTCCTTTGCGGCATGGAGTCCGGTACTGGTATTCCCCTGGATTTTGTGGGGGCTGCTGTTTGGATGGAATCTGATGTCTCCGGTGATCTGCAATATTGTCCTGCTGACCATCACGATGTTTGTATTTGTATGGCTGGTGAAGCCCACCTGGAAGCAGATGGGGATCCTGACCATTCTGTTTAGTCTGTACACATTGTTTACGCGATATATGCTGTCCGGCATGCCTGAGGTGATCTGCTTTTGTATGCTGATCCTGTTCTACGGACTGGCCATGTCGTATCTGAAGCGGGAGACAAAAGGTAAGCTGATCGCCATGTTTGTCGTTTCTGTATTACTGACGCTGATGCGTCCGTATATGCTGTTATTCCTGATGCTGGCATGCTTTTTCTGGATCCGTAAGAACAAATGCATCGGCTGGGTCGGATCATTTGTTGTCGTGGCAGTGACGGGAATTACGTATGTGCTGATCAAGCATTACCTAGGAGCGGAATATTTTACCCCGCTGTTTTACACAGACTGGATCACGACTTTTTTCACTGAGGGAATTGGTGCCGGATTTAAGAATTTCTTCGGAACCCTGCACTGGAAGGGGCTGGAGTTTTATAGACACTGCATCGCCGGTGTGAAGACCGGACTGGCTTCTGGAGCCTTTTTTGACGGGTATCTGTTACTTTTGGCGATTCTGCTGGTACAGAGTACTCTGGATATCCGAACACTGCGCCGCACACAATGGGTGGAACGGGGCGTAATGGAGCCGGCAGATGAGAAGAAAGCCCTGAAAAATCAGGTGATCATCGAAGTACATTTTGCCTTAAGCCTGATCGCCATGCTGTTTGCCCATCTGTTGATGTATAAAATGGTGGAAGGCAGTAAGCACTTCCTGACATTTATTGCAGCGGGAATTTTTATCGTAAGTATGCTGCAGACCAGATATTATAAAAAAGCGGTGCTTTTGGGAGCGGCCTTCCTGTATCTGTACAGTTATAAGGCGGTGGAACCTTATGATTATCAGGTCCCCTATGTGACGCAGGACAGGCAGGAGCAGGTGGACTACTGGCAACAGATTTTCACCCAAAATCTGACGCTTAAGACGGAAAATGTACCGAATTACGACAATGTGATCATCTGGACCTTCGGAGATGAGACCCCGGAGGGCAGCCAGAATCTGAAGTGGCAGTTGTTATACAGTGCGCCTAAGGGCTTCGGTATCAGCTGTTGTGAGAGAGAATATATTCTGGAGCATCTGACAGAACTGCAGAGTAAATACATTGCCACTGTAAGCGGCGGCGAGATCGATGAACTGTGTAGTGCCAAAGGTTATGAAGAAATTGGCAGAGATGCGGATATGGTGCTGTATTGCAGGTACTAATGACACTGATGGTGAGAGTGCATAGCATGGAACATAAGCAGGTATCAAAGTAGAGAAGAAAGGCATTAAGACCCCATGGAGACACGTGACAGGAAAGCACGCAATTTCATACAGACGAATTTCCGGACACTGCTGTGGCACGGACTGCCGGTGGCGGCACTGGTGATCTGGGGAGCTTTTTGCATCACCAATAACCTTTGGTATGATGAGGCATATTCTGCATCCATGGTGTCTCTTCCCTGGAAGCGGCTGATCTATATCACGGCGACGGATGATCATTCCCCGTTTTATTATGTATTGTTAAAGCTGTTCTACCATCTGTGCGGTGGTGGAACACATTTCTGGGCATTGAAGCTGATGTCTGTGCTTTTCATGCTGGGTTATATGCTGCTGGGCAAATATTATGTGGCAAAGCTGTTTGACCGGAAGATTTCGGTATATTTTATGACATTTTCCCTGCTGATGCCGATTTTCAGTGTACAGGCAGGCAATGTGCGTATGTATGCGGTGGCACTGTTTTTCCTGACACTGACCGGACTTTCCGCGTACGATATTTTCCGGGAAGCGACCGGGAAAAAGTGGATCGTATTCTGCCTGGCGAGCATCTGCACGGTGTATTGCCATACGTTTGCGCTGATCCAGACCTTTCTCTTCTATGGTTTGTTCCTGCTTACAATCCTGATCTGTCGTAAAAAAGAGCTGATCAGGGGATTTTTGATCTCAGGATTTACGGTGGCGATCGTGTTCTCCCCCTGGCTTGCAGTGACATGTAGGCAGTTCATCCTGCGGATGCGTTATGACGACGGTTCCACCGCAGAACTGGCTACCCTGAATTCTGTGATGGATTACTGCAAGGAATGGTTCTCGGCGGTGGAGACCCCCATCGGCATTGTGGTACTGCTTGGAATCGCATTGTGCCTGGTATTAAGCTACGGTGCGGTGGACTGGGTGAGACAACACGGGAATGCCGCTCCTGCGATCGGCGCAGCGACTTTTGCGCTGACCGGAATCGTGGGAGGCGTGATCTCCGCTACGATCAACAACTGTTTTATGGGACGTTACGCGTTCCCGGGCATGGGATTTGTCATGCTGTGGTATGCGGTGGGATTTACGCAGCTTGTGGAGAATGCCGGGGAGAAGAGCAGAAAATGGTGGATCGCGGGTACCTTAGGAACCGCCGGTCTGTGCTTTGTATTGCAGTATACTTCAGAGATTCATCTGGAGTATGATCAGGGACTGGAGACTTATGAGAATTTTATAGAGACCGAAGTTACGGAAAATGATGCGATCATCGGTCCCTATACCCATACGATTTTTCTGAATGTCTATCATCCAAAACTTCATTATTATCTGGTGGGATATAAATTATACAGTCTTCCATTTGCCAACACGGAAGCCCTGATGGAGTACAGCCAGCTCGATTCCTATGAGAATGTCTGGTATATCTGCTTCAAAGGCGGCGAACCGGATCCGATGGAGGACGGTTACAATTATGAAGTGGAACTGGAATTCCATTATATGTACTATGATTTTGTGATATATCGCTTGGAGCCGAAAACAATAGAAGATGCCAGGGTCAAAAGGTCTAAGCCCACATGAGCTAGCTCATAAGTGGGTGAAAGACCTTATGAACCGCCCCGATATGAGCATAAAAGTGGGATGATAATCCCACGATATGCGAATAGAGGGTAGGATTGTGAGAGTGCGTAGCACGGAACAATCCGTAGGCATCAAAGTTGGGGGCTTTTGACTCCGACATCAATAGAATAGCGGCAATAAGATCAGGAACAGGGGCAGGCAGAAAAGGAATGGAGAAATACAGAGAACATAAAAAATCAGTAGTAGACTGGAGCAGATTTTTTCGTAAATTTTGGGAGAATCGATGCTTTATGGGGATACTGCTGCTTACAGCAGTATGCGCTTACGGTTATAAGGTGACAAATGTTACCATCGGTATCGATGACACTCCGTCGCTGTATTATTTTGAAGAAGGGCTGATCGCCATTGTGGGGCGGTGGGTACTGTTCCTGCTGAACAAGGTGATCTCCCTGGCGGAGTTTGTGCCTTTTGTGACGGATTTTATCGCGGTAGGCCTGCTGGTACTGGCGGCAATCGTCTGGACGGTGCTGTTTTATTCTGTGCTTGGAGAGAAGATCCCGGTGGTGGGATATGCGTTTTTTGCCGCAATCTTCGTGTCCAGTCCGCTGATCAGCGAAGTATTTACGTATTTTCTGCATAACGGGATCGCCATCGGCTATCTGTGCTGCGGACTCAGTCTGTGCTACGTGCGGGAATGGCAGGGCAGCATACGGAAAATGCGAAAAGGCAGTGGGATCCGGGAGAAGTTTGGCTGTCTGGCTGTGATGAGGCTTGTGGCGGCCGCGGTATTTTTATGGATCGCCATGGGCTGTTATGAATCCTTTATGATTCTGTGGCTTGCCGGACTAATGCTGTTGTTACTGAGCGAAAGAATCGGGATGGGAGCGGAGCGTAAAGGGCAGATCGGGACGTGCGGAGTCTTCTGCACACTGGCAGGAGGAGTAATGTGCGCCCTGGCAGCAGTGATCCTCAGAAGTCTGATGATCGTTGTACTTACCAAAGTGTTTCATCTGGAATATTTACAGGGAGAAGCGGTGCAGCGTTCGGTGACGGAGATGTTAGGCTGGATGTTTCGGCCCGGAGCCTTCAGTGAGCTGGCAATGATCCTGAAGCGAACCTTTGTATTATACGGCGTGTTTGCCTATGCGTATCTGCCGATCCGCATTTTTGTCCTGGCGGCAGTCGTTATTACGGTGGTGGCGATGACCCGAGTGATCCGCGGCAGAGACCTGTGGGCACTTGTTCTTCTGCCGGCAGCGTATCTGGCAGCGTTTTCCTTATTATTTATTGAAGGAAAGGCAACGTTGTACCGCTCGGCGCAGTTTTTACCCATTTTCTGTGGCTATGGGGCACTGTTATCTGCCTATGGTATCTGGAGCCTTACGGGATGCATTGGACGGGGCATGCACCGTAAGATATGCCTGGGAGTGCGTGGTATTGCAGTGGCAGTGCTTGTGGTGATCACCTGGAACCAGTGCATGGATATGACAAAATGGTTCTATATTGACAGGCAGAAATATGAGGCAGCGGTGAAGACTGTGGACCAAATTGCCCTGGATCTGGAACGGGATTTTGACACTTCGAAGCCGGTGGTATTCACGGGCAATTATGAGATCCCTTACAGCATTATTCAGGATGCCTATGTGGGGTATGGAACAGAGACTTATGCAAAGATGAAACGGATCACGGACAGGATCGATCCGGATCTGTTAGATAAATACAACCGCGGTTCCAAGGGTGTATGGGTGGCACAGACCCCGGCGCTGTCCGTCATCGAATGGGGGCGGTATGCTTTCGATAACGATGCGGAGCTGGTGAAGTTCTTCGCCATGCACGGACATACGATCGTTCCGTTATTAGACGGCAGTCTGTATGCGGAGGCGGAAGCTGAGTCTATGGATCTTCCCAAGTATCCGAAAGATGGGTATATTGTAGATCAGGGGGATTACATCATTGTACATTTCTAAAGTCGAAATCTTAAAATTTCATAAGATTTTTTACGGATTTGGAAAAGTGTGTTATAGTTACAATAAAAAATAGAAGAGATTATAAGATTATAGATGAAAGACAGAATTTATATATGTCACACCTACTATCATGTATATGTGACCTTTTTGAAAGAACTGAAATTGTGTGCTGAGGCAGATCCTGCGAAGGAAGCGGGGGCTGCTACTTTAGTGCTGTCCAAAATGTCCACCAACTTCGAGAACCTGAAATCCCGCGTGGAGAGCACAGGATTATTTGAAGAGGTACTGGAATTTGATGAGAAGCGGGAGGACTTTTTCCCGGAGCTTGCAAAATACCGCAAGGACACAGGAAGCTTTCTGGGGAACCTGAAGAACCGGATCCGGTTTACGAAGGAATATGCCAGACTGGAAGCCCCTTACGTGCCGGTGAACCTGAAGGAATACAAGGACATCTATGTCTATTGTGATTCCGACCCCATCGGTTATTATCTGAATCAGAACCGGATCCGCTACCATGCGGTGGAGGACGGTCTGAACTGTCTGAAGAATTTTGATGCGGCGAGATATGACAACAGAGGCCATTTTAAGCTGAAAGCCTTTTTGTCCATGTATCTGAATCTGATCTTTGTGCAGAACGGTTACGGAAAATACTGCATGGATATGGAGGTAAATGATATCTCAGCAATTCATTATCCCTGTCCCAGATACATTGAACAGCCGAGGAAAGAGCTGGTGGACCGCCTGACGGAGGCGGACAAGCAGCTGATCCTTCAGGCGTTTGTGAAAAATAAGGAAGAACTGGAGCACCAGATTGCCGCTAGCAGCAAGGTAGGGGATAAAATACTGATCCTCACGGATCCTCTGTGTACTTTGGATGTCAGAGAGAAGATATTCCGGGACGTTATCAAAATGTACGAAAAAGAGGGAAGTATTTTTATTAAGCCTCATCCCAGAGATGAACTGGATTACCGGAAATTGTTCCCGGAGTATCCGCAGTTCGATGCTACCGTGCCTATGGAAATGTTGAATTTCTTCCCGGGACTGAAGTTCAAAAAAGTAGTGGGAGTGCTGACGGAAGTGAAGGGGCTGCCCTTCGCAGAGGAAGCGGTGCGTCTGGGACCGGATTTCATGGATGCCTATGAAGATCCCCTGATCCACAGACAGAATGAACAGATCTGAGAAATGAAGAACCGGAGAACTGGAGAACTCTATGTTACAGATAATTAAGAAAATGAATGTCCTGCTGGACAAAAAACAGAAGAGAACCATGGTGGGGCTGATCATCCTCATGGTGATCAGTGCATTTTTACAGACCGCCGGTGTGG
>ENA-USUK01000085-USUK01000085.1-human-gut-metagenome-genome-assembly--contig:-NODE-85-length-64507-cov-13.633882_pt1 | contig 64507 bp, 62 predicted proteins | sample MGYA00250062_ERZ773400 | MGnify/ENA primary metagenome ERZ773400 (study PRJEB29103, sample SAMN06111961) | human gut metagenome | biome: human gut; feature: ankylosing spondylitis patient; material... | reverse complement strand
GACGGTCGCCTACAGGATCGCTACAATGCGTACATCCGCGAAACGAACGAACTTCTTGATTGTGATGTTTGCGTTGTTAGCCTTAGCTACGGAAGCAACGTACTGGGATACGCTCTGCTTGCCATCTTCTGCCTTAACGTAAACCTGATCCATCAGACAGAATTCTTTTAATTCTTTGTTAATACGTCCCTGAATCATGCCCTGGATAACTTTCTCTGGCTTGGAAGCTTCCTTAGGATCGTTCTGGATCTGAGCGATCAGGATTGCTTTCTCATGCTCGATGAATTCCGGGCTAACTTCGTCACGGTTTGTAAAGGTTGGCTTTAATGCAGCTGCCTGCATTGCTACGTTTCTAGCCATTTCCTTAACAGCGTCATTGATAACGTCAGTTTCAACGTCAACTAAAACACCAATCTTTCCGCCTGCATGGATGTAGGAAGCAACAAAACCATTCTCTTCTGTTACTTTCTCAAAACGGCGGATGTTCATGTTCTCACCGATGATAGAGATCTGGGAAGACAGAGCCTCTTTTACAGTCAGAGTAGTGTCTTTTGCCCACTTTTCAGCCATGAAGCTGTCCATATCAGCTGCAGAAGAAGCCAGTGCCTGAGCAGCTACATCTGCTACGTATGCCTGGAACTTAGCATTCTTAGCAACGAAGTCTGTCTCAGCATTTACTTCTACTACTACAGCAGTCTTCTCATCAGCGGACATTGCGGTATCAACGATACCCTCAGCTGCAATACGTCCAGCCTTCTTAGCTGCACCTGCAAGTCCTTTTTCTCTTAAGAACTCTACAGCCTTTTCCATATCACCGTCAGTAGCTGCAAGAGCCTTCTTGCAGTCCATCATTCCGGCACCGGTTGTTTCTCTTAACTCTTTTACCATTGCTGCGGTTACTGCCATTTTGTCATCCTCCAAATATTAATTTAAAGTTTTTTGATTACGCTTCTGTGCTCTCTGCTGCGAAATCAGCTGGAACTTCGATCTCCATTGCGCCTTCTAAAACTTCACCCTGCTTTGCTTCGATAACAGCGTCAGCCATCTTGGAAACGATCAGTTTAACGGCTCTAATAGCGTCATCGTTGCCTGGGATCACATAATCAAGTTCTTCTGGATCACAGTTAGTATCTACGATACCGATCAGCGGAATACCCAGAGTATGAGCTTCCTGTACGCAGATGTGCTCTTTCTTAGGATCTACGATGAAGATTGCGTCTGGGAGCTTCTTCATATCCTTGATGCCGCCCAGGTTCTTCTCTAACTTATCCCATTCTTTCTTTAATTCGATAACTTCCTTCTTAGGAAGAACATCGAAAGTACCGTCCTGAGACATAGCCTCGATCTCTTTCAGTCTTGCAATACGGCTCTGGATGGTCTTGAAGTTGGTCAGCATACCACCTAACCATCTCTCGTTTACATAGTACATACCGCAACGCTCAGCCTCAACCTTTACAGCGTCCTGTGCCTGCTTCTTGGTACCAACGAACAGAATGGTGCCGCCCTGTGCAGCGATCTCAGATACTGCCTTGTAAGCCTCATCAACCTTAACTACAGACTTCTGCAGATCAATGATGTGGATACCGTTTCTCTCGGTGAAGATGTAAGGAGCCATCTTAGGGTTCCATCTTCTGGTCTGATGTCCAAAATGAACACCTGCTTCAAGTAACTGTTTCATAGAAATAACGCTCATGTCTTTACCTCCGTTTGGTTAAAATCTTCCGCTTTTCTTTTCTGCCGGGACGCGTTAAGAACCCGGTTAGCTCTGACAAAGACTTCTGTAAAAACAGTAAGCACCATCGTCAAATCGAAAGGCGTGTTTTTTGTCACAACAGTGCGATTATAACATAGGAAAACCCCTGTGGCAAGGGGTTTTTAATGTTTTCCTGTGATTATTTTGGCAATTTCTTCTTCCGAAGTCCCGGGAGCTATTTCATAGATGCCGGGATTGATGCTGCGACTGTATCCATTATTACATAAATAATTGTCAAATGCTTTCGCATTCTCCACCAGACCTGCCTCATAGAGCACTCTGCTGACACTTCCGGAATCGGAGCCTTTCTTAATAGTAATGGTTGTCTGTGACTGTTCCGGTGCTGTGATTAATTCAGGCTCTTTTGTTGCCTCAGGCTCTGTTGTCATTTCAGGCGCTGCGGTTGCCTCAGGCTTTGTCGTCATTTCCGGCGCTGCGGTTGCCTCAGGCTTTGTCGTTGTTTCAGGCTCTGCGGTTGCCTCAGGCTCTGTCATTGTTTCAGACTCTTCTGTCACTTCCGGCTCCATCGTTGTCTGCGGCTGTGCACTGTTTTGTAGTGCCGCCAGGGTCAGTTCGCTGCTGTCCACCATCCCCAATTCCGAAGCCCTCTCTCTGATCTGCTCATCTGTCAGTGTCTGCGCCTCTTGTCCTTGTCTACCGGAAAAACTGATTCCTAAAATCAGTGCTGTTACAGCCATTCCTATCCCGAGACCGCGCAGATAATATTTTAACTTCATTATTGTATTTCTCCGTCCTTATCCTTGCTTCGCATGATTCTTATCAGGCCTTGTACAGATCGATCACAAGCTTTACCTCTCCGACACCCAGTCCAAGTTCTTTGGCAATTGCCACTGTGGATTTGCCCTGTCTGTGCATTTCCAGGATCTTCTCGTTATTGTTCTGCCCCTCCTGCACCGTCTCTCCCATAAATCCGATCTCGGGAGAATTCTCCGGCTGTATAAGAGATTCTGTCTGGGAAGTATCCGCTGTTTTCTCTTCCGCCATCGTCCCGGCGGTCTTATCTGCGGCTGCTTTATTTTCCGCCGTTTTATTCTCCGCCGTTTTATTCTCCACCGTTTTATTTTCCGCCGCTTTGACCGCTTTATCCATTTTGGATACGGTGTCCTTGATATTTGCATGCTTGCTGTTCAGCATATCATATAAGAACATTACTTCTTCATGATTTTTATGAATCTCCTGTAATACCGTGTCGGAATATTCATTAACTGCCATGATCTTCTCATTGGTCAGACGTTCCAGAGCGCGTTCTGCTTTCTCTACCGCGTCCTCAGAGGTCTCTTCCATTTTGTCCTGCATTTTACTGCGGACGTTATTCATTTCCTCTTCCACCAGACCGTGGATCTCTTCTTTTGCTGCTTTTTGATCGATTCCTGTGTCTTTTTCCCCACCAAGCGGCAAAAAGAAACTTCCTGTAAATATTATGATTCCCGCAATCAGCAGGACGATCTCCAAAATACCCATGTTACTTGTTTTTCCTTTGCATTGTCAGATCTTAATATCAAATCCCTGATGCTCTTTTTTCACCACAACACCATCTTCTGGCTGCTTTTTGCGGCGTTTGCCGCCGTTTCCCGCATACTCGTTATTTCCCTTTTCTTTGGCGTCGTATTGTCCGGTGTACCAGTCCGCATTGTCACTGCTGTGCACCTCTTTGGTGAGCTGCTCTGTGTGCTTCTGCGTCTGCTGTCCCAGAGTCATCTGTTGGAATGCCCCCTTGTTGTCTTCATTCTGCTTCATCACAGTATAATCCTGTGTCCGGGGGATCGAAGCAATCTCTAAAGAGCCAAATGCCATATCTATGCCTCTTTTCTGTGAACTCTTACAGGGGAGTGGACTTCACATCACCGTCGATACGTTCAAAACGACAGTAATGATAAGTGCTCTTCACCTGCATGGAAGAGTCTCCGATAATGATCGTAGTGCCGGGATATACCTCTCCTTTTACCAATACCATTGCTCTGTCCTGGGGATTGAATTCCAGCTGCAGCTCCTGCATTTGGCGGTTCTTCTCTTCCAGACTCTTTTTCTGTGTCTCCAATATAGCTGCAGAGTTCCGGATATAATTGATCTGATCCGGTGCAAAACGGACCCCTTTGCTCTTTTTTTCCGCAAAGCTGGTCAGAATCGGCTGAATGCCCCGGATGGTTTTAACAATCTCGGAGACTTCCTTCTGAAGTCTCATATATTCTGCCTTTTTCTCGGGATCCACACCTACTTCCACCACCGTAGGTGCTCCCAGGGTCGCTCCTAAGGTCTTCACTTCGATCTTCTGTCCGGCACGTACATGTCCGCCGGTGATGAATCCTCTCTTACCGGTTACCTGAATCTCCGTAGATGCCGTCACATTGCTGTGCAGGATGGATTCGGTACTGACATATCCTCCGGCTGTTGCTGTGGAATTCTCCAAAAACTTCGCCACAATATTGCCGCCGGCTTTCAATATTCCCTTGGACATGCCGTTCATGCCTCTTGCAATGATAATGTTGCCGCCGGCCTCGATATGCGCGCCTTCCACGACACCGCTGATGATCACGTTGCCACCCGCCCGGATGACAAAATTGGATGACACATTGCCCCTGACCTGTACACTTCCTTCAAAATCAATATTACCGGTAGACAGATCCACATTTTCCACTTCGTAGACATCGGATACAAAAACCTTGCCTTCTACCAGGGATACATGTCCGTCTACCATGGAAGTGATCCTCCTGCGGTCTTCGGAGATCTCAATGTTATGACCAAATTCCAGATGCGCTCTTTTCACCTGTCTCGGCTTTATCTTAGCGCCCTGTACCGTGGTCCCGTACTCACCCTCATCCTCCGGGATGATTTCCGCCAAAAGCTGCCCCTTCTTGCAAGGGTTGATCATATTCAGGTGGAAATAGTCCACCGTTCCGTCATCTTTTAAGGTAGGTCTGGCATGAACATCGGTGTTGAAATAATACTTAATAGATGCATCCGTTCCGTGTCTTGGTTCTTTTCCTTTTGCCACCACCAGATCTGTGCAATAGATTCCCTCAGACATAAAGTGATCCTGCAGAACACTCATCTGGATTCCATAGACTATGTTCCGGAACCTCAGATCTTTGATCACACTGTCCATAGTCACTCTTTTCCCGGTCTGTGATGCAGGATAAAAGCGTAAGGTGACCTGCATGTTGTCCTGAGCAACTTCGATACTGTATGTCTCCTCCAGCTCCGGGCAGTCTTTTCTCTCTAAAAAGCAGACGGTGTCCTCACCGTCCAAAATTGCTTTTTTGATCACCATGGGATCGTAAGGCACCGATTCTCTGTCAAGGTATAAGAGAACCTCCTGGAGGTTTATGCCACTGCCCCCGTCCTTTGGCTGTATGAGCCGCAGTCCATAGCCTCCCGGTGCTTTTACTATCTGAAAATATCCGTTCTGCATATGCCTTTCCTCTGCCTTTCTTCCCTGCATTCTGCGCAGATCAACAAAGTTCTATAAAAGTCCCATGTAGTTCCCCATTTTGGTCTTCATCTTCTGTAAAGCACGGGTATGCAGCTGTGATACCCTCGATTCCGATACTTCCAGAATATTACTGATCTCTTTCAGCGTAAGATCCTCATAATAATATAAAGTAACTACTTTTTTCTCTTTTTCTGTCAAAAGCTCCAATGCTTCTCCGAGTACTTTGGTCAGTTCTTCTTTTTCTATGCTCTCTTCCGGACTGTCAAATCGTGCCGTCGTATGTCTGCTGTAATCCTGTGAGACATCACTGCCCTGTTCCATGTATTCATTTAAGGATACTAACCCTGTGACTTTCATCTGGGACTGCCAGTCCAGGTATTCCTCGGAGGATATTCCCAGCCCCTGTGCAATATCTTCGTCTGTTGCAGTGCGTCCGGTAGTCTGCTCCACTTCCTTGATGACAGCATCGATTTTTTTCTGCCGCTGCCTGATCGTCCGGGGAATCCAGTCCATTTTTCGGATCTGGTCAAGAATCGCGCCCCGGATGCGCAGACTGGCATAGGTCTCGAACTTTACTTCCTTCATACAATCGAACTTGTCGATAGCATCGATCAGTCCAAAGATACCATAACTTACCAGATCTTCATAATCTACGTTGTATCCCAGGTACATACTCAGTCTTCCGGCTACCACTTTCACGAGCGGAGCATATTCCAGTATCAGCTGTTCCCTGGTCTCCGGTCGCTTATTAGCAGCATATTCTTCTAATAACCTTTTCTTACCGGTTTCATCCATTCGATTCGCTTACACCCTTCTGCCCTGCGTCTTCTTCCGTCGCAGCTGCTTCTTCCGCCTTCGCTTCCTGCTCCTGCTTTGCCTTCTCCTCGTTCTGTCTGTCAAATCGGTCCAACAACAGACGAATCGCACTTCCCAGACAATAGAATAAAAGCATCACCGCAAAAAGCGCCACCAGGCTTGCCAACACCGAGTATGATCTTACCAATGTAATGATGCAGGTGCATGCACCCGCGGTCAGCATCAGAAGCAATGGCATGTTCTTTCTGTTCATAATCTTCTTCCCATCTAAACCCTGTCAGATCACCGATTCATCTCTTCCCACAGCACGGATATGAAATTCTCCGGTCTCGGGATAGAAGGTTACAGTTCTTCCGTAGTTTTTACCTGTATCCTCCGCAAGAATAGGGATACTGATCTCTTTCAGCTTTTTCTTGACCGCCTCTACGTTGCGTTCCCCCACCTGCATCATATCGTTACGTCCCTGGAATGTGAACATGGTAGCTCCGCCGGCGATCTTGGCAACCATTCTTGCCTTTCTCGCACCGAGCTTTTCCATCTGCCTGACCAGTTCGTCGATTCCCGTATCTGCAAATTTTGCGATATTCTGATTACTGTTGCGGATCGTAGTGCTGTCCGGCAGCATAATATGTGCCAGACCGCCTATTTTCGTCACCGGATCGCGGATCGCTATTCCCACGCAGGATCCCAGGCCCAAAGTAGTCACTCCGTCGGGGCTTACGCAGGTCTTCAGATCCGCCATTCCTACTTTAATTATCTCGCTCATTCTGCTCCCCTTCTTCTGCTTCTGCCTTCCTTATTCCACCGATATTCCCAAAGATGACAGGATTTTGGGATAGGATTCAATATCAGGAACCAGAATGAAATAACCATCAATCTCTACCTCATCATAGAACTGTGACTGAATCAGTAAAATCTTATCTCCCAATGTTCCGAATTCAATGGCGGGCACACTTAAGATCGCACCTGCCATATCCAGAGTCAGAGAGGGAGGAGTCGGGATGATCGTCAGATTCGTCAGCATAGACAGGGAATTCAGATAGGCACCTGTAATAATGTTGCCGATCTCCTTCATGGCAGAAAATTCAATCTCCGAAAATCCATCCTGCTGTACCATATCCCCCAGGATCTTATGGAGAAGATGTTTTGCACTGTTCTGTTCTACCAAAAACATCATGCTGCCGGTAATGTCACCTTCCACTCCTAAGAAGACTCCGACCATTACCTGCTCTTCTCCGCCCATCAGGGCTCCTACTTCGTTAAAATCCAAAAGCTTTACCTGCGGTACTTTCATGTCCACCTTGCAGTTAAGCATCTGGGAGAGTGCTGTCATAGCGTTGCCTGCTCCAATGTTGCCGATTTCCTTTAAAACATCCAGATATGTTTCCGAAACTTTTTCTAAACTCAGGTCTCCCATGGATCCATCTCCTTTATGCATTTTCCTCCAGTGTAATGGAATTCAGATCCAGTAAAGAGATCAGCTCCCCATTGTGTTTACCGACACCCGTGATGAAGCTTTTCCTGATTTCGCCGGTATTCTGAGACATTTTTTCAATCTGACTGGTGCCGAGAGTAACAACCTCCTTCACTTCGTCAACAATAATTCCTACGCTTCCCTGCTGTTCCTGCTTCAAAATAATGATTCTGGTAGCACGGGTCATTTCATCTGCCTCCAGTCCCATTTTCAGTCGAAGGCTCATAACGGGCAATACTTCTCCACGGAGATTGATCACGCCCTTCAGGTATGCAGGCACTTTGGGAACTCTGGTGATATGCTGCATTCTTACAATATTATCGATATAGCGGATATCAATGCCGTACTGTTCTTCTCCGAGACGGATCACAATATACTGGAAAAATTCCTCCTCAACCTTACGCTCGTCTCCGGCTTTTAATGCTTCTCTCATGCTAAGTTCTTCCATAACTGTCATCTCCCTCCTTACAGTAATGCATTGGCATCCAGGATCAGTGCTACCTCACCGTCTCCGAGAATCGTTGCGCCACTGATGAATTTGCACTGCTTGATGTATTTTCCAAGAGATTTGATAACGATCTCCTGCTGTCCGATCAGTTCATCGATGACAAGACCTGCCATCTTGTCACCTTTCTTGACGATAACAACGATCAGGTTGTCCTCCGGGGATCTGGTGCTCTCGACATCCAGCACTTCTGTCAGACGGATCAGCGGGATTACAGTTCCTCTTAAATTGATGACCTCTTTATTCTCTACCAGTTTGATGTCCTTCGGGGAGATATCTTCAATCGTCTGGATAGATCCCAAAGAGATTGCATACTTTTCTCCGCCTACGACTACCATCAGAGCCTGTATGATTGCAAGGGTTAACGGCAGGCGAATCGTCCAGGTGCTTCCCTCGCCCCACTTGGACTTCACTTCCACTTCACCGCTTAAGGATTCGATCTTGGACTTCACGACATCCAGTCCCACACCTCTTCCGGACACATCGGTTACCTTCTCGGAAGTAGAGAAGCCTGGCTGGAACAGCAGATTGATAATATCCTTCTCCGGCATGTTGGCTGCCTGCTCTGCGGTTACCAAATTACGCTCGATTGCTTTATTCTTAACAGCTTCCACGTCAATACCGTTACCATCATCTCTTACTTCGATGACTACGTTATTGCCATCCTGATATGCATCCAGGAAAATAGATCCCTGCTCGGGCTTTCCGCGCTGTGCACGCACTTCTGCGGACTCCAGACCGTGATCGGCAGAGTTACGGAGCAGATGCATCAGAGGATCTCCGATCTCATCCACCACGGTACGATCCAGCTCAGTCTCTTCACCGGTCATATACAGCTCCATCTTCTTATCCAGCTTCTTGGACAGATCCCGGATCATTCTGGGGAACTTCACAACAACACTCTCGATAGGTACCATTCGTACCTTCATCACGGATTCGTGGAGATTCGTGGTAACATTCTCCAAATATTCAATCTGCTCATTGAAAGCAGTATTGTTGCCCTGGTCGTTGCTGGATGCCGCTACCAGAGAGTTCTTTGCAATGATCAGTTCACTTACCAGATTCATCAGGGAATCCAGTTTTTCAATATCCACACGTACGGTACGGTTCACTACCGGCTTATTTGCAGGCTTCTTCTCCGGAGCCTTGGCTGCAGCCGCGGGTTTTTTCTCTTCCTTCTTAGGCTCTGCCTTAACTTCCGCTACGACTTTCTTTTTCTCCTCTACGGGTTCGGCAGTCTCTTCTTCGGGATGATAATTTTTTGTCTTCTCCAGCTCCAGAACACCACCGGTTACCTGTGCAATCTCGGATACGCTCTCGGCTGCCTTGATGATATCATCCAGGGAATAATCGGATAATACGATCAGAGTGAAATCCTTATCGAACTTCTCATCTTCCACATCCTGTGCGCTGGGAACGGATACGATGATCTCACCTTTTTCTTCCACTGCTTTGAATACCAGAAAAGCTCTTGCTGCCTTCAGTATGCAGGTCTCCTGTACCACCACGTTGATTCCGTATACATTTTTGCCCTGCTTCATAGCCTCTCTGATCACACGGATCTGGCTGTCGTCAAAAGCAATATCATTCCATTTTTCAGTACCTTCTGTGACGGCTGCCGCTGCAGGCGCAGCAGCTGTGTCTGCAGATACCTCTTCCTTTGCTGCAGGTGCTTCGGTCTTGCCACCGTTTAAGATATCGTTCAGTGCTTTGATGAGGTTCTCGTTGTCATTGGTTCCCTCATCAGAGGTCTCCTGAATATTATTCTTGTATTCCTCCAAAGCATCCAGGCACTGGAACAATACATCGATCATCTCCGGCTTTACTTTAATGTTACCGTTACGCACTTCCGAGAACACATTCTCCATATCATGGGTCAGATTCTGCATGCGCTTGTAACCCATGGTTCCCGCCATTCCTTTCAGGGAATGTGCCGCACGGAATATCTCATTGATATTGTCCATGTTCTCAGGGTCTGACTCCAGTTCCAGAATCTGTGTATTCAGATTCTGCAGATGTTCATTTGTTTCATCCAGAAAAATTTCAAGATATTGGCTTACGTCCATCTCTTCCTCCATTCTGCCTGCCACGGTATCGCCGAAAGCGGCTTGTATTGCTTACTTGCTTACTCCTACATGAAGTATGATCTCCTGGGCTATCTGGTCTAAGGGTACTACCTGATCGGCAAGCCCTGCCTGGATTATACTTTTAGGCATTCCAAACACTACACTGGTATCCTGATCCTGCGCGATCACATATGTCTTCCCGGAAGATTTTAATTTGCTGATTCCTTCCGTTCCGTCTGCTCCCATGCCCGTCATTACGGCACATACTACCGTATCAAAACGGCTGTTTTGCAATGATTCATACATATAATTGGCGCAGGGTCTGACACCCTCTCTGTAAGGTTCCTCCGACAAATGCAGGGTATGTCGTCCTGCCGGAGAAGTGACGACATTCAGGTGTTTACCGCCCATAGCGATATAGACCCATCCCTTTTTCAGTTCTTCTCCCTCTGCTGCTTCCTTTACATGAAGCTGACTCAAATTGTCCAGTCTCTCTGCCAGGGATGCTGTAAATCCCACCGGCATGTGCTGTACGACTAACACCGGTGCATCTAAATTGGCCGGTAGAAGAGGGATCACGGACTGAAGCGACTTCGGACCTCCCGTGGAGCTTGCGATCGCTACGATCTTGCTGCCGGACACACTGACCGGATGATGATTGATGATCTTCATCATCTCTTTTACGGTGCTCTTCTCTTCGGAAAGCTTCTCCTCCGCAGCAAATGTCGGCAACTTGCTGTTTGCTACCACATTCAGTGTTCGCAGAAACTCTCTTCGGAAATTCTCGCCCCGGCAGTCCACTGCACTGTCCGGCTTATGTACAAAATCCAGCGCTCCCAGTTCCAGAGCATCCAGAGTGGTTCTGGCTCCTTCCCTGGTGTCGGTACTCGCCATCATCACTCTGGCCGGAATCTTGTATTTCCGCAGTTCCTGTAACAACTGCAATCCGTTCATTCGCGGCATATTTACATCCAGGACTACCGCATCGTAGCTATTTCTGCTCAACAGGTCAAAGGCTTCCAATCCGTCTTTTGCCCTGTCAGTCACCTGGAATCTTATGTCTGCATCTATTATATCACACAGCACTCTTCTCATAAGTGCAGAGTCATCTACAAGCAGTATTTTTTTTGGCATTACTACATTCTCTCCTTTTTGCGGCTCTTACGTTCTTCTTCGAATATAAAACGTATGATCTCTTCCCGGGTATTCACATCCAGATTGTAGTACTGGACTCTGTGTTCAAAGGTTCCCTTTCTGTTCTCCAGTTCCCGTACCGCCAGCACCTTGCCTACCACATCGTATTTTTTCCTCTCGCCGTCCTTCGTGAACAAATGATAACTGCACAGAATCAGGCTGCCCGGTTCGTATCTCTGCATTGACATGAACCGTAATCCCCCGCCGCTGATATCTACGATAACACTATGCTTCAAGGGAAGTCCCGGCTGTAATTCGTAGGGAGAATTCTTCTCCAGTGCCTCAATCTCTTCCTCTTCCAGATTCCTGGCACACATGTCCAGAGCACAGCTGAAACGGTAATATTCTCTTCGCTGATATTTTCTGAGATTGCTGGTCAGTTCCATGACCAACACGTAGACATTGTTGCTCTTATAACGGTCCACTATTCTGGCAAAACACTGATACAGGCTGTTCTCCTCAAAAAACACCATATCATATTCGCTCTCCACCGGCAGAAGGATCAGTCTGGTCTGTTCCATTGGCATGGAAATCTCCAGTGTATCCTCCGATAGGATCTGCAGTACACGGCTCTGGTAAACCTTTGTCGTATTTTCGGCTCCGGATTCTCCCAATCCATGTTCCAGCGCCCGAAGCTCTACTTTAGAACCTTCTTCCACAAATCTGGACAACATATTTTTATACCTCACTTATCTGGATTGTTTTGCAGCCCCATTCCTGGTTCCTATAATGTGTGAGAAAAAAGCTGCCATTCCGCGTCTTTTCTGCTCCTCCTGTGTCTTGTCGCACAGTCTTCGCGCGATCCGCTCATATGCCTGACTGGATTTTGCCCCAGGGTTCTGTATGGATACCGGTACCTGCTGCATCACCGCCTGCACGACCTGCGGATCCTGCGGCACACATCCCAGATATTCCATAGGAGTCTTTAGGTATCTGGTGACTACCGCATTCAGTTTATCGAACAATATCTGTCCTTCCTTCACATTATCCACCCGGTTGGCTACCATTTTGACCTTGGTATAATCTTCCTCGAACCTCGGATGTCTGTACAAAGCCTTCAATAACGAATAAGAGTCTGTGATAGAAGTCGGTTCCGGCGTGGTCACCAGAAGTACTTCTCCGCTGGCTACTAAAAATTCCAGCACACTTTCCGAGATTCCTGCACCGGTATCCACAATGATCACATCTGTTATGGCATCCAACTCGGCCAGATTCTGTATGATGCAGGTCAACGCATCCCGCCCCAGGTTCGACATGCCGGCGATTCCCGAACCGCCGGAGATAAAGCCTACCTCCATAGGTCCCCAGGTAATGATGTCACTGATGCTCTTGCCCTCATAGACCAGATCGCACAGATTGTGCTTCGGTACCGCTCCGAACATGATCTCAATGTTAGCCAGTCCGAAGTCCGCATCCAGAATGATCACTCGTTTCCCCATTTTACGGAATTGAATTGCCAGATTGATGGACATATTGGATTTTCCGACACCTCCCTTGCCGGAGGTGACGGTAATGACTCTTGCAGTAGGTCGTATCTGCTGATTTGCTTTAATGATCCTTAACTGTTCCGCCTGATCCATTTTCCCGCGCCTTTCTGTAAAAGCTTATTCCTTTCCGCCAAGGATCTGCTTCACTGTCTTCTGTGGATTGAATGCTTCCATATCGTCCGGAACATTCTGTCCGCAGGTCACATAAGCGATCGGCGCATCGGTATAAAGCTTCATATTCAGCAGATTCCCCACTGCCTCTGTTTCATCCAACTTGGTAAAGATCAGCTCAAAGTCTGCGATCTTACCGTAACAATCCGCGATCTTCTGAAGATCCCTGTATTTGGTAGTTGCACTTAAAACCAAAAATACCTGATAACTTTCCGGTCTCTTCAGTGCTGCCACCATTTCCTTCATTTTCTCCAGTTGATCCGTATTCTGATGTGATCTCCCCGCTGTATCTATAAAAATATAATCACAGTCCCAATAATCATCCACCGCTGCCTGCAGCTCCTCCGGGGTATAGATGATCCGAAACGGAGTCTCTAAAATATTTGCATAGGTTCTGAGCTGTTCCGCTGCAGCAATACGGTAAGTGTCTGCCGTCAAAAGTGCCACTTTCTTTTTCTCTTCCACACAATATCTACCGGCAAGCTTCGCTATGGTAGTCGTCTTGCCCACTCCCGTAGGTCCGATGAACAGTACGATTCTGGGGCCCTCTTGCGATGGAGTGATTCCTTCGGATTTTCCGAATTTGAGTACCATCTTCTGATAGATATTTGCAAGCAGATAGTCAAATGGCAGATCTGCTTTTTTCGTCTTCGAAGCATCTTCCAGAATGCTGTTGACATATTTTTCATCCATTTCATTGTCCAGCATCTTATTATACAGAAGTCGTATGAATTTATCCTGTTCGGGATTTTCCTCTTCTTCCTTTTTCTCCGCAGCAGCCATATCGGAACACTTATCCTCTTTTTCTTCGGTTTCCGGTACATCCTGCGCCTTCGCGGATTCTTCTTTTTCGGATTGTCTGTTATTTAACTGGCTCTCCAGCAGCGTCTGTAAACTGTCCAACTTTTTTTCGATGTTCTCTGTGCTGTTTTTTGTTAACAGGTTCTGTTGCTCCGTCCGGATCTCCTTATCCGCTGCTGTCCGGAGTATGCCGCCGTATTGCGGTCTCGCCGGTGTTTCTTCCTCCAGTGCCGCGGTAACCTCTATCTGCTTCGGTAACAAGAAAGCAAACAATCCTTTCCTTTTTACCTCACGCACATTCATGATCACAAGGGTACTTCCCAGTTCCTTTTTCGCAGCCTCTGTGGCTTCCGCTTCTGTCTTCCCCGTAAATTTTTTGATTATCATACTAATCTCCATTCCGCAGACGGTTCCTTTTTATTTTTCACACTATCCCACGCTCCTGTGGCGGTTCACTGTACCTGTTCTCAGGCTGTGACCATTCCCACAGACTGTAATTCCACATTGGATTCCACTTCATTGTAGGATACCACGACCAGATCCGGATAGTAATCTTCCGTCAGTCGTTTAAAATACATTCTTACAATGGGAGATGTCATAATAATGGGAGTTTTTCCCATATTTTCCAGCTTTTTGATCTCCTCTCCCACCGCATTCAGGATGGCTTTGCTCCTGGCAGGATCCAGATTTAAGAAAGCTCCCGTCTCCGTCTGCTTCACGCTTCCCATCACCTCCTGCTCGATCTTCGGATCCAGCGTCAATACACTGGTAGTCTCATGAGAAGGAAAATATTTTGTGGAAATTGCTCTCTTCAGACTCTGTCTGACATACTCCGTAAGAATATCCGTATCTCTCGTCGTCGGTGCATAATCCGCCAATGTCTCTAAAATCGTCAGCAGATCTCGTATGGAAATACCCTCTTTTAAGAGATTCTGCAGTACTTTCTGAATCTCACCGAGCCCAAGCAACTTCGGTACCAGTTCGTCCACCAGAGAAGGATTGTTCTCCTTGACATTGTTGATCAGGTTCTGAACATCTTGTCTGGTTAGTAATTCTGCGATATGCTGGCGGATGATCTCCGTCAGATGCGTGGCAATAATGGAAGGTGGATCCACTACGGTGTAGCCCAGGCTCTCCGCACGCTCTCTCTGTCCCTCCGTGATCCAGATCGCCGGCAGATGAAAGGAGGGCTCAAAAGTAGGAATACCCGTGATCTCCTCTTCTACGTATCCGGGGTTCATCGCCATATAATGGTCAAACAGGATCTCGCCTTCGCTGACCTGAATTCCCTTAATCTTGATAATATACTGGTTCGGATTCAGCTGAATGTTATCACGCAGTCTGATAATCGGCACCACTGTACCAAGTTCCAATGCGATCTGTCTTCGTATCATAACAACACGGTCTAACAGGTCGCCCCCCTGATTAACATCCGCTAACGGAATGATACCGTAGCCGAATTCCAGCTCGATAGGATCCACTTGCAACAGGCTGTTGACATTCTCCGGCTGCCTGATCTCTTCCGCCGCAGCCTCTTCACTGTCTACCTCCTGCTCGATCCTGGCTGTCTCGATAGTTCCCTCGATATTTCTGGCCACAATGATAAATACCAGTCCCAGTCCCACGAACAGGATCGTATTTAACTGTGTCACAAATCCAAGGATCGCCAGCATGGCTCCTACCAGATACAGCGCCTTCGGCACACCGAATAACTGGCTGACCAGTGTGGTTCCGAAATCTGCGTCCTTACTTCCTTTGGTCACCAGGATACCGGTGGACAGAGAGATCAGCAGTGAGGGGATCTGGCTCACCAGACCGTCACCGATGGTGAGGATCGCGTATTTATTCAGAGCTGCGGTGATATCCATGCCCTGTCTCGTCACTCCCATGACAATACCGCCCACGATATTGATGGTTGTGATCAGAAGACCCGCTACTGCATCTCCTTTTACGTATTTCACGGCACCATCCATGGAACCGAAAAAACTTGCTTCCTCCTGGATCTTCTCTCTGCGTCTCTTTGCTTCCGCATCCGTGATCGCTCCTGTATTCAGATCGGCATCGATTGCCATCTGTTTACCGGGCATGGCATCCAGGGTAAATCTCGCCGTTACCTCGGATACACGTTCAGAACCTTTATTGATGACCATGAACTGGATCAGGATCAGAATAATGAAGATAATAACACCGATGACCAGGTCACCGCCGCCTACGAACTCACCGAAAGTCTCCACGACATTACCCGCATTACCGTCTCGTAAGATCAGACGGGTAGAGGATGTGTTCAGCGCAATACGGAAAATCGTGGTGAACAGAAGCATTGTCGGGAAAAAAGACATATCCAGTACTTCCTTGCTGAACATTGTGGCAAATAATACAGTCAGCGCAATAGAAATATTGATAGCCAGCAGAATATCCAGAAGCCCGGAAGGAATCGGCACAATAAACATGATGATCGCCGCCATAATGTAGAGTGCTACCCCCACATCCGCTTTTTTTATTTTCATCTGTGCCTTACCTCCTTTCTGTCTGTGTGTTTTCTAATCTTAATATTTTTCTATACTTTTCCCTGCAGATGATATACAAATGCCAGAACCTCCGCCACCGCCTGATATAATTCCGGCGGCACAGCCTGTCCCACATCCACATTTGCATACAGCATTCTCGCAAGTGGTTTATTCTCTACTATTTCAATCTTATGCTCTCTGGCAATCTCTTTGATCTTAGCTGCCAGATTGTCTGCACCCTTGGCGATCACAATAGGAGCCTCCGCCACCTCGGGATCGTATTTTATAGCAACCGCATAATGGGTGGGGTTGGTGATGACCACATCCGCCTGGGGAAGGTTCTGCATCATTCTCCGCTGGGATACTTCCCGCATCTTCTGCCGGATACGTCCTTTGACCTGCGGGTCACCTTCCTGCTGTTTATATTCTTCTTTAATCTCCTGTTTGGTCATCCGCATGTCCTTACTGAACTTGTACTTCTGATAGATGAAGTCCGCCGCAGCAATGATCATGTAGATCAAGGAGATCCGGATACCTAAGTCTGTCACTGTCTCGCCGATCAGAGCGATCGCCTGGGTCAGATCCATGTCATATAAGGTATACAGTATCGGCCATTTGTCCTTCAGGTAATTATAGCATATGTATATGATCAGTCCAATCTTCAGCAAAGATTTGATCAGCTCCACCACGGAATTGACGGAAAAGATCCTCTTGAATCCGGAGACCGGACTCAGTTTGGAGAATTTGGGTTGCATCGGTTTGCCCGTGGGATGCCATCCCACCTGCACCACATCACTTAAAAAGGCTACCGCAAAACCTATCAGTAATATCGGTGCCATAATGATCACCGATTCCAGCATCATGTCACGAAATGCAATATTTGCATCCGTCTGTGGCATATTTCCGTGCCAGAAGGTTACGACTTCCGGGATCTTTTCATAAATCGCGGAAAACACATTTATGAACTGGTAGCCCATGTGTCCCACCCATAGTTTCAATACCAGAAACACAGCAAGGAGTCCCAGTCCGTTGGCGATCTCACGGCTTTTTGCTACCTGACCTTCTTTTCTGGCATCTGTCAGCTTTTTCTCGGTAGCAGGTTCTGTTTTCTCTCCGCCCTGTCCCTCTGCGGCAAAGAATTGCAGATTGTATTCTAAGCTCACATCATACCTCCGATAAAGGACACCACCATCTTCTTCATCTCCTGATAGACAAAATCCACTGCTCCCGGCAGCATTCCCGCTGTCAGAAACATTGCTGCCAGTCCCGTCAGCACTTTCAGCTGAATGCCGACTGCAAACATGTTCATCTGCGGCGATACTTTCGCCAGTACACCTAAGATCGCATTCAGTAATAATGTTGCACAAAAAATCGGCAATACAATGCGAAAGCCGATCATGATATAGTCATTCATAAATTCGATCATGGACTGTAACAGTCTGTCTGCGTGGAACACCACGCCGTTCACCGGGATCAGCACAAAGCTGTCTGCCAGTGCCCCGAACAGGTAACGGTACATTCCGGAAGCGATCAGCATCAGCATAAATGAATACTGATACAGTACACCGGTAATACTGGTGCTCTCTCTGGTCGCCGGATCCATCAGTGTCGCCATGGAAAGTCCTGTCTCCATATCCGCGATCGAACCGGCAAAATTAACGATCGCCATACAGATATTTGCGCCAAAGCCGATCAGCAGACCGGCGATTGCCTCTTTCATAACAATCACGGCATATTCCATTACCGTGTCAAACACCACTGCATCCACCGGTGTCAGTGTCTCATAGAGCAGAATTGCCGTAAATGCGCTGATACCGATCCGTATCCTGGCAGGTGTATCATTCATTCCGAAATAGGGAGCGATATACACAAAGCAGGATACCCGGACAAAAATCAGTAGAAAATATTCAAGATCGTATATGGAAAACGAAAAATCTATCATGTAGTCATCCTATCACCTGTGTACATACTGGCTGAAGCTTGACCAGAGCTGCACGGTGTATTCCACCATGATATTCATCATCCAGCTTCCCAACAGGACAAGTGTCAGAAATATTGCAATGATCTTGGGTACAAATGTCAGTGTCTGTTCCTGAATAGATGTCACTGTCTGGAAAATACTGATGACCAGACCAACGATCAATGACACCAAAAGCACAGGAAGGGATACCTTGATGATCACATATAACGCATTATTTGTCATTTCCGATACTGCATCAATCGTCATAACAAAACCTCATCTCCCGGTTAATAGAATGTCTGCACCAGCTGTCCTATGATCAGTGCCCAGCCGTCAGCGAGAACAAATAACAGTATCTTGAAGGGCATGGAGATCGTCGTAGGCGGCAGCATCATCATACCCATGCTCATCAACGTGGATGCAACTACCATATCGATCACGATAAAAGGAATATAGATCGTAAATCCGATCCAGAACGCAGTCCGAAGCTCACTGATCATAAAGCTGGGAACCAGCACGGAATTGGGAATGTCATCCAGTGTTCCATCCCACTTAAGTCCTGCAATATCCATGAACAGCTCCACATCTTTCACCTGTGTCTGGGGATACATAAATTCCCGCAAAGGTGCCATACCTTTTTCCAAAGCTTCACTCTGATCTATGGTACCTTCCTCAAAAGGCTGTATCGCTTCTTCATTGATTCTGGTAATGGTAGGTTCCATAATGAAAAAAGTCAGGATCAGCGCCAGCCCGATCAGAATCTGGTTCGGTGGTGCCGTCTGCGTGTTCAGGGCAGATCTGGTAAAATGCAATACAATAATGATCCTCGTAAAAGAGGTCATCATGATGATGATCGTAGGAGCCAGCGCGATCAGTGTCAGAGTGATAAGAATTCGCAGTGCTCCGTTGATCTGTCCGTTACCGTTATTGTAAGTAATGCTGACCGTGTTCGCAGTGTTCAGACTTCCCACCTCTTCCGGTGTGGTAGCCGTTCCTGCCGGATTGATCACGGTAGATACCTCGGTATCCCCCGTCAGATGACGTTCTGTCGCATGTACCTTCACCGGGGTGCAAATACACAATATGCCCACCGTGACCAGCAGGCATACCATATAAATAACCATCTTTAATTTTCTGTCGGAATCAAAATCAATGATCTTTCTCTTCATTCTCTTTCTTCGCCGCACGTTCCAATATCTCCCGGAAGCCGGAAGTATTTTCCAATGTTGACATATCCTTTAGTTGTTCTGCGGGAATCTCTCCCAGAGTCGTCACAGTATCCTTGCAGACCGCAACAGCAAAATAAGTCTCTCCGACCCGGATCAACTGAATGTATTTATTGTTGGCGATCCGGACGGTCTCTCTTACTTCAATATTGCTTTCCGCTCCCTGTTTTTTCTGGTATCCTGCGATCCATTTTGTCACCCATGCGGTTACCGCCAGTACTGCCACGAAGATCAGCAGTACTGTAATAAACTGGGCATAACTGTCTGCTTTTCCGGTGAGTATGATCATTAACCCACTACCTTTTTCACTGCTTCGATAACACGTTCTGCCTGGAAAGGTTTTACGATGAAGTCTTTGGCACCTGCCTGTATGGACTCGATAACCATCGCCTGCTGACCCATTGCAGAACACATGATCACCTTAGCACCTCCGTCGATCTTCTTGATCTCTTTCAGTGCCTGGATGCCGTCCATCTCTGGCATGGTAATATCCATAAGTACCAGGTCAGGATTTACTTCCTTGAACTTCTCCACAGCCTTCAGTCCGTTCTCTGCTTCACCGGCAACATTATATCCGTTTTTGGTCAGGATGTCTTTGATCATCATCCTCATGAATGCTGCATCATCACAGATTAAAATATTTTTAGCCATTAATTTTTCCTCCGTTTATTTGGTCTATTCTCTGCTTATTTTATAATCTCCGTAATTCTTACACCAAAGCTCTCTTCAATCACAACTACTTCGCCCTTGGCTACGAACTTGCCATTCACCAATACATCAATCGGTTCTCCGGCGATACGGTCGAGTTCTATGATCGTTCCCGGCGAGAAGTCCAGAATATCGGATATGGATTTTGTCGTCCTTCCGAGTTCTACGGTTACCTCCAATGGTACATCTTTGATCAGGCCAATGTTCTCCTGCCCCGTCATTCCCATCTGATCATTGGAAAAACTCTGGAACTGTGCGGGCTGTACATTCACATTCTGTCCAGGCATTCCCATCTGATTCATCATGCCCATGCCATTCATATTACCCATCTGATTCATCATGCCCATGCCATTCATGTTACCCATCTGGTTCATGCCATTCATACCCATTGGGCTGTTGCCCATAGGATTCATGCCGTTCATGTTGCCCATTTGGTTCATGCCCATGCCACCCATTTGGTTCACGCCGGTCATACTCATAGGGGTATTACCCATCTGGTTCATTCCCATGTTACCCATAGGATTCATGCCCATCTGGTTCATACCGTTCATATTCATGGAACCCTGCTGTCCCATGCTGTCCATACCGGGCTGGGTCATATGATCTGTTGCGCCTGCCATAGCAGCACTACCCTGCATATTTTGTTCAGATGCACTGTCCTTCACCTGTGCGGACTGCTCTTCCACTGTTCCATCCAGGCTGCTCATCTGGGTATTGATAAATGTCTCTACTAACTTTTTTGCAAAGTCAATCGGGTACAGCTGCATAATAGTACTGTCCACAAGATCATCGATCTGCATCCGGAACGCGATTTTTACAAAAGTGCCACCAAGGAACGGAGAGATTTCTTTACCGTCCTTTACTTCCGTCAGATCGAAAAGAGACGACTCAGGAGGGCTGATATCAATGACTGTCTGCAGCAGTGTGGAAAGTGAAGTCGCCGCAGATCCCATCATCTGATTCATGGCTTCAGAGATTGCACTCAGATGCAGTTCTCCCAGTTCCCCATCTGTATTGGTACCGTCACCACCCATCATCAGATCAGTGATTACCTTTACATCATGTTCCTTCAGCACCAAAATATTGGTGCCGTCCAGTCCCTGGGTATATTTGATCTGAATAAATACACAGGGCTTTTCGTAAGCATCCAGTAAGGTGTTCCATGTAGCCAGTGTAACCACCGGTGTTGTAATATTTACTTTACGGTTAACCAACGAATATAATGTAGTGGCGGAAGAACCCATACTGATATTGGCGACTTCACCGATGGCATCCTTCTCCACATCAGTCAGTGCCTCTTCGTCTCCGATTGTCGGTTTCGTGTCTGTCACATATCCGTTGTCATTATTGTCAGCCGTGCTGCTCTCCGACGCAGGTGCCGCCGTGTCACTGCCATCCGCAGTGTCCGACAGATCCATGCCTTGCAGCAGGGCATTTATCTCATCCTGAGATAACATCCCATCCATCGTTACTCCTCCTCTCTGATCACCGATGTGATCTGAACAGCATACGAGTCTCTCTCCGTGCCGGGCAATGCCGTGAACTTCCTGATATTACCCACATACACATCCATGTCGGCATCGACTCTGGAATCCAGTCTGATACAGTCGCCCACCTGCAGATTCAGGAAATCATTCACCGAGATCGTGCTCTTACCCAGCACGGCCTTAATGGGAACATCCACTCTGCGGATCATGGACTCAATGTAATCCTCGTAGTGTTCATCATGATTCTCCTGCATTGTGGAGAACCAGTATTTGGTGTTCAGTTTATCCATCACATCTTCCAGCGTAAAGAAAGGAAGACAGATATTTATCATTCCTTCGACATCCCCGATCTTCATATTCAAAGTCACGATGGCGATCATGTCGCTGGGTGCGATCACCTGTGCAAACTGGGGATTTGTCTCCAACCGGCTTAAGACCGGTGAGATCTCAAGAACATTTTTCCAGGGTTCCCGCAAAAGCTGAGTAAACATAACCAGAAGCTTCTGTAAAATCGTCAACTCTATATCCGAGAAATCTCTGCTTTTTTCCAAAGGCTGTCCACTACCTCCCAGCATACGGTCCAGCATGGCATAGCACAGGTTCGTTGCGATCTCTATGATAATATTGCCGTTAAGCGGCGCGAAATTAACAATACCAAGTACTGACGGATTTGACAGTGCATTGGAGAATTCACTGAATGTAACTGTTTCCGAACTTGCCACCGTTACCTGCACATTTTTGCGCAGATATACCGGAAGGTTCGTGGAGATCAAACGGCTGTAATGTTCAAATATGATCTCTAACGTCCTTAAATGCTCTTTGGAAAACTTGGTAGGACGGCTGAAGTCGTAATTCTTGACCTGCTTTTCATCCTCGCCCTGGATCTGATCCATGTCCAGATCCCCGTCCGATAACTGCTTCAGAAGGGCGTCAATTTCGTTTTGCGAAAGTATATCGCTCACAGGTCCTCACCTCCTGTCATCTTATTTTTGTGTCTCATCAGCCAAATTTCACTCCGCTGATTGCGACCTTATAGATGAAGTCGGATTGGAACAGATTCTGAATGGATTTCAAAATTTCTTCTTTCAGCCCTTCCATGTCCTCACTGCACTCTTCTTCTGTATGTGCGGAGACAGTAGCCGTAATGGCATCCTTGATCAGATTTTCGTAGCTGGACAAGGTATCGCTGCTTCCGTAGGTCTTATAATCTTTGCTCTTCTTATTGATGGACAAAGATACATCGAACATAATGTAATCCTGCTTGGCACCCGCCTCACTCTTTAACGGAATCGTCATTGTATCGGAAATGTTATAAACCTCCGTATCGGTAAGAGACACATTTGCTGCGCTCTCTGCTCCGGGTACCGTCAATTCCAAATTCATGGCTGTGGTGATATTATCCACCAGCTGCGCGGTTTTTTTATTGGTGCCTACAATACTTACCAGCATGACACTGGTCAATACGATATTCACAATCAGTAATGCCAGAATCAACACCGTCATCAGGTTTTTCTTCATTTTTTCTATGCTTCCTTTCCCTCTCCGTATTAATTTGCTGCGGAAGGATTATATATTCTGATCTCTACACGTCTGTTTTTGCTGCGTCCCTCATCGGTAGTGTTATCGGCTACCGGAGTGCGATCTCCCATTCCTGCATGTCTTAAGTTAGAAGGATCCAGAGAGGTATTCTCTACCAGATAGTAGAACACCGACAATGCTCTGGCACTGCTCAGTTCCTCATTATCCGCAAATTTAGAGTTGTGGATGGGAACATTATCCGTATGTCCCTCGATCTCGATCACTGCATCGCTGCCGTAACGCTCTAAGATCACACCTACTTTATCCAGTACAGGTTTCGACTGATCCTTCAGTACAGCACTTCCCGAATCGAATAACAACGCACCTTTCATGGACAGTTGTACATACTGTGCCGTAAAAGATACATTGACCTGATCCGCCAGACTGTTCTCATCTATTGCTTCCTGCACTGTCTCGGAAAGTTCTTCGTTACTTTGCAGGTTCTTCTCATTCAGAGCCTCTTCCAGAGCGGCTGCACTTTCATATTTTTCGTAATTGTCGGAATCCGTCTCGCTGTCTGCATTTCTTCCGGCATTACTGATATATTCATCGAGATCGTTCAATTGGCTGACGCCGTTACTGATCAGTATTCCCTCACCGATGGCCGTAGAGCCGGCGTTAAAAATACTAAAAGCACTGTTAGACATTGCCGCAGCCATTTCATTCCATTTATTGGCATCAATAGATGACATGGAAAATAGCATGACAAAGAAGCACAACAGCAAATTCATCAGGTCACTGAACGTCGCCATCCATGCCGGGGATCCTGCTGGTGGATCTTCTGGCTTACGCTTTGCCATTAAGCTTCACCCCCTGCTTCCGCTTCATCATCTTCACTTGTTCTATCCTTCGGAGGAAGGAACGATTTTAATTTTTCTTCAATGACACGGGGATTCTCTCCTGCCTGTATAGACAAAAGCCCCTCGATCATAACTTCTTTCTGCTGCATCTCTATTGCATTATCCGCTTTTAATTTGTTGGATACCGGTGTACAGATCCAGTTAGCAAGCAAAGATCCGTACAAAGTCGTGATCAATGCAACCGCCATTGCAGGTCCCAGTGTGGACGGATCCTCCATGTGATACAGCATATCTACCAGACCGATCAGGGTACCGATCATACCCCAGGCAGGGCCCATGGCCGCCAGTGTATCCCAGAAACCAATCGTATCCTTATGTCTGCCCTCCACGCTGACAAGCTCTGTCTCCATGATGGCACGTACCAGTTCGGGGTCGGTACCGTCGACGATCAGAAGAATTCCTTTTTTAAGAAACGGTTCCTCTAAATCTGCCGCTGCTTCTTCCAGAGACAGCAGACCTTCCTTACGGGCTACGTTGGAAAGTTCAATGATCTTTCCGATCATATCCGAAGTATTCAGTGCGGGCGCTTTGAAGATCAGCGTGAAGGATTTCAATCCAGCTATGTAGTTCTGCAAACTCATGGACATGAGGGTACAGGAAAAGGCTCCGCCAAAGGTGATGATTGCAGAGGCCGGATCCAGATATTCATGGAATCCTCCCACACCTGCAGAGCTTATGATACCAAATACCAACATGAATAATGCCAGCAATATACCGGCTAAAGATGCTATATCCACTTAAATCACCTGACATTCTGCATTATCTTGCAAAAATATCCTTTCTGTATAATATTACAAGATTTTTTATTTCTTGTCTACTTTCTTTTACAATAATTTTCTTCCCGGTGGTCAGTGTCAACACTGTATCCGGGGTCTCCTCCACCAGTTCGATCAGGTCCGGATTCACCAATACCCTGACTCCATTGATCTTCGTAACTTCGATCATATTGTCGCCTCCTTCTCTGCCTTCCGAATTTGGCAGTTTTCCTGTTATGACATAGTACTTTTTTCCCTTGCTGTTTTATGTACGCAAAAGGGACAGGCTTCTATCCTATCCCTTTATGCCGTCAAATTATTTTTACGATTTCTTAACGCTTCAGGTTGGTCAGTTCCTCAAGCAGTGTATCGGATACCGTAATGATACGGCTGTTCGCCTGGAAACCTCTCTGTGTGGTGATCATTTCGGTAAACTCAGAAGACAAATCTACGTTACTCATTTCCAGCTGACCGGTGGACATGTATCCGCCACCTGCAGTGATATCTACACCGATACCGTCGAACTCACCGGAGTTCAATGTCGCGGAGTAGAGGTTGTCTCCTTCCTTCTCCAGACCGGAAGCATTGGCAAATGCCGCGGTAGCGATCTGGCCTAACAGTTTGGTCATGCCGTTGTCATAGCTTGCGTAGATCATACCATCCTTCTGAATGGATACACCGATCATATCTCCCAGACGACGTCCGGTTCCCAGTCCATCCAGGTCTCCGCTGGTAGCACCGATGGTCGAGGTACCCTTATTATCATAGTTGGTACATTCGGACAAGTCGATGGTAATATCCGAGAAGTTGCCACCCAGCTGTGAAAACGCCGCATTTACACCAAGATTCGTAGTGGAACCTCCTACGCTCTCCAATTTACCGGTATCTTTATTAAATACTACAGTAGTTCCTTCAAAGTAACGTCCCTCCATGGTAATCGTACTACCATCAGCAGGAAGTACATCTGTAGTTTTACCAGCCATCATATTTCCAAGCAGGTCCTGCATCGTCAGCTGTTTATCCGGGTCTGCCGCACTCGTAATATACAGATTCAGGAATTCATCGGTAGATCCTTCGTATCCATAAGCCTTAGCAATGGCATCCAGTGCTTCCTGTTGTTTCTGTGCAGCTGTATCATCCGCGGGAGTGATCAGACTTCCATCCGTATTAAAAATATCTGCAAGATTGGCTATCTCTGTAGTGCCATCCTTGGTTTTCAACGTTTTGCCATCCCACTTGTAGGCATCGGTATTCAATGTTACCTTTGTCTCCATCTTCTGTTGGGTTCGATTACCAAATTCCAGTTTTGAAATATCTATTTCCTTTCCGGTAGAATCCAGAATCTTATTCAATTCCAGGCTGTATTCATTGGTCTTATCACCGCCGGACTGCTTAAAGGTGAACTTTGCAGTGTAACTGTAACCTCTTGCATCGAAGAAGTTCAGGTTGACTGTTTTGCCGTTGGCGCTGGTTACATCCTTATCGTTCTGATCCAGGATTCCGGAGATATTCGCTTTTGTGGTAGCCTCAGGGGGATAAGTCATATTCGCAGCACTCATAATACGCAGTGCGGTTACGGTATCCTGCTTGATGTTGCCTGTGGTCTCATCCACTCCCCATCCCATAACATTGTAACCGGTGCTGGTCATTGCCAGGTTCCCGGCACCATCTACGTAGAAAGAGCCGTCTCTCGTGAAGAAATTCTCGGAGCCGTTGCTGACTACGAAGAAGTTGTCTCCGGTGATCATGATATCAAAGGGGTTACCGGTAGACTGTGCGGAACCCTGCGTGGTAATGGCAGTATTGATAGCACCTGCCTTAACGCCCAGACCGATCTGTTTGGCATTGGTACCGCCGACACCGGTGGTGGCGTTGGCACCGCTGGCCTTTTGTGTGGTCTGGCTCATCAGTTCACTGAAAGTCATGGAGCTGGATTTGTAAGCTGTTGTGTTGACGTTGGCAATATTATTACCGATTACGTCCATTCTGGTCTGGTGTGTTTTCAGTCCTGCTACACCAGAATACAATGATCTCATCATAGTGCTTGTTCCTCCTGTGTTCGGAACCGTACTCTTTCTCTGTCATTCAAAAGAGTGTAACCTCCGTTAAGGTCCGGTCTACATAATTACGGCTCCGTTAATATTTGTAAATACATTTTCTTCGGTTTCTCTGCTGTCCATCGCAGTGACTACGGTCTTATTGGGTACATTCACAATAAATGCCAGATCGTCCACGATCACCAGAGAATCCCTGATTCCCTTCTGTCCCGCTTTTTGCGCTCCGTCGTTCAAGCGTTCCAGCTGTGCATCGGTCAATTCAATGCCTCTGTCTGCCAGCCGCACCGTAGCATGTTTGGAAAATTTCAGTTGCTCGTTACTTTTGCTCTGTAAGATTTCCTGGAATGATACCAGATTTTCCTGTGCTGCTTTTACGGTCTTACGACTGTTGTTTAAATACTGATTTGCCAGCTGGTCAATGGACAGAAAACTGTTTTTCTGAATATCCATATTCAAACACCTCTCTGCGTCAGCCGCTTACTTACTGTTCTATGCTTCTTCGGTACCCTCTGTCTTCTCCGTACCCCCGGAATCCTTTTCTTTGGCTTTTTCTTCCGCCTCACGGATCTCCTTCAGTCTCTCGATGTACTTATTCAAACTGGTTACGGTATCTTTGGCCAGGAAGGATTTCTCATAATCACTCATCTTGTTATATTCCTTCTCCAGCTCATCAATGTTCTCACCATCCGTAGAATCAATGCCGTTTACATTAGGAAGCTTGTTCAGCTTTACCGTAAAGTTATATGCCTTGTTATACGCATCCAGATAATTCGCATCCACAATGGAATCCAGATCATCAATGGAATATTTCTGTTCATTAATATAGAGATAGGCCTTATTGTTCTCGTATGCTACATAATCCACCTTTCCCTGTACCAGCTTGGTATCTCCGGAGGATGTAGTGGTCTTGATGTAAACCTCCTTGCCTACCAGTGCGCTTGCTCTCTGTAAGTCCATGCTGCTGGACATATTCTGCATCTGCTCTACCTGTGAGAACTGTGCATACTGGGATATGTACTCGGTGTTGGATGTGGGTTCCAGAGGATCCTGGTACTTCATCTGCGCTACCAGAAGCTGTAAAAATGCTTCCTTGTCCATTCCGTCTTTGCTTGATTTTGTAGATTTTTTCACAGAAGTCTGGGATGCGGTTTCTACGATCTTGCCGTTTTCCACGGGTGCAACCAATGCCATTTTCTTTTCTCCTTTCTGATATTTTTTATGCGGTGAAATCCACCGTATTGCCGTTCGCTGACATAATATCCGCTGCGATCCGGTCTTCTTGTGTCTGCGGTTCGTCCTCTGCGAACACTGTGTTCAGATTGATTCTACGGGTACGTCTTCTACCCACACCGGCTTCTGCTTCCCGGCTGCCGTTGTCATCTCTGCCCTGTTCTAAGTTCTGTTCGAACGGATGGGTCTGTACCGTAACTTCGATGGCTTCCACTTTAATGCCCTGCTCTGCGAAGTTTTCCTTCAGCTGTACCATCTGGCTCTCCAGTGCTGCCTTGACCGTCTCATTTTCTGTGATGAAGTTCGCCGTGACCACACCGTTCTTGGCTGCCATCTGAATATGCAGTGTTCCCAGGCTCTGCGGATGCAGCTGCATTTCCAGATCAGAGCTGTCCGGCTTTACGGATACTTTCATATAATCCATGATCTGACGCATGATGTACTGTGTGTCTGTCTGTCCCGCTTCCTCAGTCTGTGCTGTCTGCTGTAACTGTGTGAGGAAATTGCCTTCCTTCAGATTCTGTAACAGAAGATTGCCATGCTCGCCGTTCGCCGCCTGTTCCTGCTTCTCACCAAAGTCTCCGGCTTTCTCTCCCTGCGTGTTCTGCGCTGCCTGATTTTCTAAAATTTCCGGCTCCTGCGTCGGGATTGCTGCCTCGCCCGTCTGGGATCCTGCTGCCGTATTCACAGTATCATCCATCTCCACGGTGATCACAGGTTCCGCCACAGTCTCCTGTGCGATCCCGGCAACTGTCTGCTGCCATTCTTCGGGAGCCAGCTTCAGGTCTTCCTGTGCCTGTCCCACAAGTTCATTCTGCAGATTCATGATTCCCTTTACATTGCCATAAAGATTCTCATCTGTGAGCAGTGCAAATGAATCCTGTGCGCCGCTGATGTTCATAAGGAGTTCATTTAAGCTCGCGGGATCTGTCAGATCCAACCTGGTCATTCCCAGATCATCCATAATTCCCTGCAATTCTTCTTCGCTGATGGAAAAAGTCCCGGTGATCTGTCCGATCAGATTCTGTACAATGGTTCCCAACACTTCCTGCGCTTTCTCCAGGTCTTTTGCATCTGTCTTCTCGGTGTCCATTCCTTTGTCATCAGAAGCATGCACGAGATTGTCCCTCTGTCTGTCGCCGTTTTTTAAGGAATCCCCTCTTCTGACATCACTGTGATCTGTACGGTTACGGTTATTCGTGCTCGCGTTTGCTGTCTGGGCACTGCTCTGGGTCTTATTCCATACTGCCTGAAAACCGGTTCCCGCATTCTGCTTTGCTGCTGTTGCCATATCCGGCATCTGCATATTGCCACTGTTTTCTACGCCCCTAATTGTCGTTCCTGCCATTTTTCCTCCTTTCCCAAGTCATCTTTTTCCCTTTTCAGGGAATCTGGCTTGTAATTATACTACAGATTATTTATCGGAGCTATTGCTTAATTTCTTAAGATTCCGGATCCATAATTTTTGTGATCTTTGCTGCCACTTCAGAATCCATAGCACCTAAAATAGCACCTCTGTCATCCGCACTCATTACCTTCAGTATCCGTGCCGCCAGATCCAGATTGTTGGTCATCTTCTCAAAAATGGCCGCTGCCTGCTTCGGCTTCATGGACGAATATGCCGCTGCATAATCCTGCACTTCTTTACTCTCCTGCAGCTGGGTTACTACCTGCTTATAGATATATTCTGCGGTTGCAGGATCCATGGATTCATAATATTTCTTATACTCTTCCGCACCCGGTCCCTTGTCGGAATAGACTACTTCATCATAGAATTCCTTTTGGATACGCTGGAATTCCACCTGCTGATCCTCAAATTCTTTCAGTCGTAAGACTTCGGCTTTCAGCTGATCCAATTCCTCATCCTTGGCTGCGGATGCCGTCTGTGCCTGCTCTAACTGTAACTCCAGACTCTTGATCTGATCCACTGCATCCTGTAAGCTGGTATAGCCACCGTAGGCGCTTCCGTCCGTAGTCTCCGTAATGGAATTGCCGGGAAGGATTCTGTTAAGCACCGGAACATCCTTTAAAATAGGCGTCACCACGGAGCTTCCGAATCCGCCGATATCCAGCTTGATGACTGCACAGATCACAGCAATCCACAGAATTACGATCAATATGGTTGCACCGAACGTAAGCAGGCTGCTGCCTTCGCTCCCGTCGTCTAAAGCGTCTTCCTGCTTTGCGATCTCTTTTGCCCGGCGTTTTGCTTCTTTACGCTGCGCCTGCTGCTCTTTTTTCAGTTTTTTCTTTTCTTCCGCCAGCTGTTTTCTCTCGTTATCCGTTGTCTGTTCTTCCGGAGTCTTCTCTCTTGCCATTTAAATTCTCCTGTTGTCTCGTTTACGCCTGCCTGGTCTTCTGCCCGTAGGTATAACTGGTCAGTTCATCGATTGCCTTGCTTTCCGCATGATTCTCTTCCTGCAAAAATTCCTCGAAGGCCTTTTCCCGCAGTGTCTCATGCATTTTTCTCTCTTTCATGGCTTCTGCCATACGTTCTCTGGCAGCCTCTACATTGTCTTTGGCCTTTTCCACCCGGATCGTCTGCGTCGCCACAATGCTGTCCATTTTAAGCAGTGCTTCTTTGTCCTCTTCAATGGCACGCAGATCCAGTTTTCCATTTAAGAGACCCGCAGACTGTGCTTCGTACTCTCTTCTGCGTGCTTTCAGCCGTTCCAGATGTTCGATTTCCACATTCAATGCCGCCTGCGCCGTTCCGAATTCCTGCTTTGCCTGCGTCTCCATTTTTTCTTTGATATTCAGAATGTTCTGCAGGGAGTATCTGAACTTTGCCATTTATCTCACCCCTGATCTGCAAATAGGTCTTCTAACATCTGCACCGTCTCTTCAAAGGTAAACTTCTCTTCTGTGCCCTGGCACAGGAAGCCGTTCACGGCATCGATCCGGGAGATTGCATAGTCAATGTTAGGATTGCTGCCCTTTTTATAAGCACCGATGTTGATCAGGTCTTCCGCTTCATTATAGGTTGCCAGTACATTTTTGAGCTTATTGGCTGCCTGCTTATGTTCCCTGGCAGCGATCTGACTCATGCATCTGGAAATACTCTGTAAAATATCAATCGCCGGATAATGGTTTTTATGTCCCAGTTTTCTGTCTAACATAATATGACCATCTAAAATACTTCGCGCCGTATCCGTGATCGGTTCGTTGAAATCATCGCCGTCTACCAAAACGGTATACAGACCGGTGATGGACCCGACCGACGCTCTTCCGGCGCGCTCTAAAAGCTTTGGCATCTCGGAATACACACTGGGGGGATATCCCCTGGTCACCGGCGGTTCTCCACTGGCCAGTCCGATCTCTCTCTGTGCCATGGAAAATCTGGTCAGTGAGTCCATCATCAGAAGAACATCCTTCCCCTGATCTCTGAAGTATTCTGCGATAGCGGTAGCTGTCTTCGCCGCCTTATTACGTTCCAGCGCCGGTCTGTCGGAAGTCGCCACGACTACCACTGATCTGCGCATACCTTCCTCGCCTAAGTCTCTCTCTATGAATTCCCGGACCTCTCTGCCACGCTCACCGATCAACGCAATGACATTGATGTCTGCCTTGGTATTTCTGGCAAACATACCCATCAACGTAGACTTTCCGACACCGGAACCGGCGAAAATACCGATTCTCTGCCCCTTGCCGACAGTGATCATACCGTCCACCGCCTTTACCCCCAGGGGAAGCACCTGATCGATGATCTCTCTGGACATAGGATCCGGCGGTGCCGCTTCCACAGGATAAGCAGCTCCGTTAATGGTCTCTCCGTCAATGGGAATGCCCAGTCCGTTTACCGTCTTACCAAGCAGCTTGTCGCTTACTGTCACCTTCAGAGGTGCGTCCGTATTCTCCACCACGCAGCCCAGTCCGATACCATCCACGGAATCATAAGGCATGAGCAGGGTCTTTTTGTCACGAAAGCCCACCACTTCTGCCATGATTGGCTTCGTTCCTTCCGTCTCCGGGAGAATCCTGCACAAATCTCCCAGCTTAGAATCCGGTCCTGCGGATTCTATGGTCAGTCCCACCACATTCACTACTTTTCCGAGCTTACGATAGAAGGTTTTATCCGCTACTTTATTATATTTTTCAAAATTAATGTTCTTTATGACCATTTATCAGCCTTCGTAAGATAGCAATTTTAATTTTTGGCGCAACTCTGCAAGCTGTGTTCCCAGTCCGCAGTCAAAAATACCGCCCTCTGTCTCGATCAGGCATTCTCCCTTGCCAAGTGTCATGTCTTCTATGATCTCCACGGATGCATTCGGTGACGCTGCCTGGGCAGTAATCTGCTTTTTCTGCATGCTGACATAGGGGTAATCTTCCTTGGACACATGAATCAGAAAACTCTTGTTATCCTCTGTGTTTCTCATGGTTGTAGAGATCAGATAACATAGAACCTCTCTGTAAGAATGCAGGTCTACATGAAAAATATGCTCGTAAATACCGGTGATGGTATCTACGAACTTCGGTTCCAGTTCATCTATCATTTTCTGATATTCCGCATCCAGTCCGGCTGTCTTTTCCCTGTATTCAGCTTCCCTCTGTGCCTGTATGCGGTCTGCCTGTGCCTGTGCTTCGTTCAGTCCCTGTTTCCTTGCCTGTTCTAACACCGCCTGCTTCTCGGACTCCGCCTGTGCCCTTGCATCCTGTAAAATGCTTTCCGCCTGAGTCTTTGCTTCCTCTACGATCTGCGCAGCCTGTGCTTCAGCATCTTCCCGCAGCTTCTGTAAATCTTCTCCTGCCTTGATCACATTCCCACAGTTCTGCGGTTCCACTTCGGGCTCTTCCGCATCTGCCACCAGGGCATCCACTTTATCTGCCGCAAGACCGGAGACAAAACCCACCGTTTTTGTCTGCTGCATTTTTGCAGACAGTTCCTGAATCCGCTTTGCCACCAGATCATTGGTATTGATCACTCTGGTATCGTCTTCCGAAAGCTTGGTAAATCCACGTTTTAACAGATTACTAGACAACGATCTCGTCACCTCCGCCTCTGGAAATGATGATCTCACCGGAATCCTCCAGCTTACGGATAATATTGACGATCTTCTGCTGTGCTTCCTCTACATCCTTCATACGGACAGGTCCCATGAATTCCATATCTTCCTTGATCATAACCACCAAACGCTTGGACAGGTTATTGAAGATCGCATTCTGTACCTGTTCGTTGGCACCCTTCAGTGCCACTGCCAGATCGTTATTGTCCACGTCACGCAGCACACGCTGTATCGCTTTGTCGTCTAACAGAAGGATATCCTCGAATACGAACATCTTCTTGCGGATCTCGTCTGCCAGCTCCGGTTCCTCGATCTCCAATGTCTCCATGATATGCTTCTCGGTACCGCGGTCTACCGTATTCAGGATATCTACCACTGCATCGACGCCACCGATAATGGTGTAGTCCTGATTCACCAGACTTGCCAGCTTGGATTCCAGTACCTTTTCCACTTCTTTGATGACATCGGGACTGGTACGATCCATAACGGCGATACGTCTTGCCACTTCCGCCTGACTGTCGGGAGGAAGTGCAGATATGATCAACGCTGCCTGGCTGGGAGACAGATAAGACAGGATCAGGGCTATGGTCTGCGGATGCTCATCCTGAATGAAGTTGATCAGCTGGCTGGCATCAGTCTTACGCACAAATTCGAAAGGCTTCACCTGCAAAGATGCAGTCAGCTTGCCGATAACATCCATTGCTTTGTCGGCGCCCAGTGCCTTCTCTAACAGTTCCTTCGCATAGTTGATACCACCCTCGGCAATATACTGCTGTGCCAGACAAACTTCATAAAATTCGTTGATTACTTCTTCCTTCACCTGGGGAGTTACGCTTCGGGTATTGGCAATCTCCAGGGTCAGTTCCTCGATTTCTTCCTCTTTTAAGTGTTTAAAAATCCCGGCGGATCTCTCCGGTCCCAATGCGATCAGAAGGATTGCCGCTTTCTGCAATCCTGATATTCCGCCTTCTGCTTTTGTCCTTGCCATAGTTACTCCGTTTCTTAGTTCCAGTCCTCGTTCAGCCAGTTACGCAATAATGCTGCTGCGGATTCTGGATTCTCATCTACGAATTTCTCGATCATCTTACGCGTCTCGGATTTGGATTCCACATCGATATCTTCCAGGTCCGACTCAGGAGTGGATTGCAGCATATTCTCCACAGATACTTCCTCTTCCTGCTGTACTGCCTGTCTGGTGCGCATGCTGTGCAGTACCACAAAGGCTAACAGTCCGAGGATCAGTACTAACATTACTATGCTGAGTATGTTCTGTACACTGACAGGCTTACTCTCCTTATCATAAAAGATCGGGCTTTCATAAGCAATGATCGTAATTTTATCTTCGCTGATGCCGGTGGCATTTGCTACCAGGCTGTACATATCCTGATCCACATCGATTTTGGTGTCTGCACTGTTCTGGGATTTGTATTCGTCCCATGTTGTGCCATCCAAAAGTCCCTGTCTCTTCACATCCTCGTAATGGACCTCCCGGTAAGTGATGGCCGCAATAGAGATGGAAGAATTCGTATAATTGATTCCCCCTGCCGGAGTTACGGTGTTCGTAATAGACTCGTTGGGCAGGTAATCTCTGCTCGTCTCGGAAGTGGACGAAGAGCTGTTATTGCTGTCCGGTGATACATAGGTGGTATTACCGCTCTCACCGTTGGAGGTAGTACCGGGTACTCCGCCGCCGTCATTGGTATTTTCACTCTCATAAGTCTCCTCATGGGAAAGCATACCCTCGGTTCTGTCGGAGTTCGCATAATATTCTTTTACGGTCTCCTCGTAATTGGAGAAATCCATGCTCAGATGACTGGTAACTGCCGCATCGTTATACTGTTTGGTTCCCAGCAGTACCTTTTTTACCTGGTTGGCGATCATGGATTCCGCCTGATTCTGCAATTCCTGCATGGAATTGGCAATGCCGGCGGAGGTATAATCATCGCCGCCCGCAAACAGCAGATTGGAGTCTGTGTCCATGATCGTAATATTCGCCGTAGTGTCATTTCGCAACCATGTAGCCACACATTTTGCCAGTGCTGCCGCATTGGCGGAAGTAAAGGTTCCGTCCAGTTCCAGCTGAATGAACGCAGAAGCCTCTTCCTTCTGTGCTGCCAGCGTTCCGTTATCTTTCGGGAAACTCAGGTGAACCTTCGCGGATTTCACCGCACTCTGTGCCTCGATTGTCTGTGTGAGATATTCTTGCAGATAGGAATTGTAAAGTCTTTCCTTATCGGTAGCAGTCGTAGACATACTGTTGCCCAGATAATCATTCAAGTCCAATGCATCCGGGACATAGCCCGCGGAACCCAGTGCCAGATTCGCCGCGCTCTGCTGGCTGCTCTCTACATCGATCTTCAGTCCGTCATTGGATTCTCTGTGTGTAATCCCCGCACTGTCAAGAGTATCTATGATTTCAGATGCCTGTGCTGTCGTCTCGCAGCTGATCAGCCGTACATACTGTGGTTTTGTCATCACATACATGATGATTGCAAACGCAAAAACCACGACAGCCACGGCTCCGATGATAATGCTTTTCTGTCTTGTAGTGAACTTGTTCCACCATTCCAGTATTTTTGCAGGTATTTCTTTTAATCTGTCTGCCATTGCAGCTCTCTCCTCTTACGTCAAGAATAAAAAGGTATGCCTTTAGATCTGGATCTGCATCAGTTCCTTGTAAGCATCCATCACCTTATCACGGATAGCTACGGTATACTGTAACGCAGTCGAAGCCTTTTCCATGGCAATGGTGAGATCATGGGTATTATCCGTCTCACCCAGTGCAAAACGGATCTTCTCATTCTCGGCATCCGAGAGATAACTGTTGGTAGTCTTCACATTGTCGATTGCTGTATTCAGAAAAGCTTCGAACATGGTGCCTTCTGCCTTTTTCTCCTTCTCCGCCAGCATTCCCGTCAGAGAAGTGGGTGATACTGTGGCAGTACCGTTTACACTGTTCAAAGCTGTAATTGCTGAAATATCCATTTTAATAAACCATGTCCTTCCTTACATGTATTGCGGCTTTTGTATCCGGCAGCCGCCTAAGGGATCCGCCAGATTACTGACCGATCTCAAGACCTTTTAGTGCCATGGACTTGCTGGCATTAAATGCCGTAGAGTTCGCCTCGTAGGATCTGCTGGCATCGATCAGGTCTGTCATCTCAGTGATAATATTCACATTGGGATAGGTCACATAACCGTTCTCATCCGCATCCGGATGGGAAGGATCATATACCATATTCATCTCCGTTGTGGTGTCCTCGAAGATCTGACTCACTTTAACACCACTGCCGGTATAGCTGCTCTTCACATCATGGAACACCTGACTGAAGGTCTGTTGCTGATTCTTCTGCTGAAAAGTAACGATCTTGCGGCGGTAAGGGGTACCATCTTCGGTTCTCGTGGTATTGGCGTTGGCAACGTTTTCAGAGATTACGTCCATACGCAGTCTCTGTGCGGTAAGTCCCGACGCCGTAACATCAAATGCTGAAAACATACTCATACGCTATTCCTCACTTCATCACTGTCTGTAAATTGGTAAATTCCTGATTAATACTGCTGATCAATCCTTGATATTTTAGCTGATTCTCCGCCAGCATTACATTTTCGTTCTCAATATCCACATTGTTGCCGTCCAGGCGGTAGGAATAATTGGCATAATCCACATACGCTCTGCCACGGAGTCTGCTTAAGTTAATATTGCTAACCTTCTCATCCATGGATTCATACCGGTTGTTCCCCAGTGCCTTCTGCAGTACTGATTCAAATGCCACATCCTGTCTCTTGTAGCCCGGTGTATCCACGTTTGCAATATTATTGGAAATAGCTTCATTGCGTTGCCATGCAGCATCCGCTGCACGATTTAAAACATTGATATAATCAAACGCGTTTGTCTGTATCATACTACCTCACATTCTGCTGTTCCTTAGGAAATCGATAAAATCGCATAGGAACCGCTTCTACCATACCCACTCTACTTTATTATAAAGTATTTCGACAAAAACACAATACTAAAATAAGAGAAGAGACCATTTTTCACAATAGTCTCTTCTTCCTAATCTGTCGTTATTTTTGTATTTTTTGCTTAATTTCTGCCGTTCTGACGCTTTAATTCTTCGATCTCATCAAACACGGCATCATTCAATACCTTGATATACGTTCCCTTCATGCCGGAGGACCTGGACTCAATAACGCCGGCACTTTCAAACTTCCTTAAAGCATTGACAATGACTGATCTGGTAATACCGACTCTGTCGGCGATCTTGCTGGCTACCAGGATTCCTTCCATACCGTTTAATTCATCGAAGATATGGGTAATGGCTTCCATCTCCGAGAACGACAGGGTGCTGACTGCGGATTTCACAACCGCTACCTTACGACTCTCTTCCGCACTCTCTTCGTTTACTGCCCGGAGCATTTCCAGTCCCACCACGGTAGTCCCATACTCGCAGAGAATAATATCGTCAATGTCATACTGTTCGTTACACTTGTAAATAAAGAGTGTTCCCAGTCTCTCACCGGCGATCTCGATAGGAGTGATGATCGCCTGGAACTTTCTCGTATCGATATTCTCGAAGCCCAAGGTCTCCAGATTGACATTCTCCTTCGTGGATAACACACCAAGCAGTCTCTCATTTAACATCGGATCGATAAATCCGCCGATATTGTCATCCAACAGCTCTGTAATGGGTTCGATCCCGTCGGATTTACCTACTCCCAACACCTTACCCTTCCTGCTGATTACCAGTACATTGGAATTCAGGATCTCGCGCATTACCTTACAGATATCGCTGAATACCACTTTGCTGGAGTTATTATTGTGTAACAATTTACCGATCTTACGTGTCTTGTCCAACAATTGTACGCTGCTCATCTATCTTCCTCCGTTTACACATACTACGAAACTACGAGATGTTATGCACATTGTAGCACATGTAATTTCAGATTACAATGGAAATAGCGCTAATTTATGAGAAAATTCTGACAGTATATAAAACTACTTCTCTTCCGTCGGTTTATTTTTTACATAACCACATTGTTCGTCCATGCAGACCAGCTTGTTACCTTTTTCCAGCAGTAGCTTACCACAACGGGGGCATTTCTCTCCAGAAGGCTTCTGCCATACCATGAAATCACATTCCGGATTATCGATACAGCCGTAATATCTTCTGCCCTTCTTGGTCTTCTTCATGACAATATCTTTGCCGCACTTGGGACATGCCACGCCAAGCTTCTCGAAATAAGGCTTGGTATTGCGGCACTCCGGAAATCCGGGGCATGCCAGGAATCTGCCGTGAGGTCCGTATTTGATCACCATGCGTCTGCCGCACAGTTCACAGATTTCATCCGATTCTTCATCCGCGATCGTCACCTCTGCCAGATCTTTTTCAGCTTTTTTCACTGCTGCATCCAGATCCGGATAGAAGTTCTCCACAATGGTCTTCCACTTCACAGTGCCTTCTTCCACACCATCCAGTAAGGTCTCCATATTGGCAGTAAAGTTTACATCCACGATGGCAGGGAATGCTTCCTTCATCATGTGATTGACCACTTCCCCCAGCTCCGTTACATAGATATTACGATTCTCCTTGGTAATATATCTTCTGGCGAGGATCGTGGTGATGGTAGGTGCATAGGTACTGGGACGTCCGATGCCCAGTTCTTCCAGGGCACGCACCAGACTTGCCTCGGTATAATGTGCGGGAGGCTGGGTAAAGTGCTGCTTCGGATCAAAATTTAAAAATTCCAGAACACTATTCTCATCCAGGTTGCCGCCCAGCACATTTTCCTCGTCCTTATCTTCCTCCTGAGTATAGACACTCATAAAACCGTCAAAGCGCATTTTTGATGCTGCCAGGGTGAAGATCCGGTCCTTTGCCTGGATCTTTACAGAAGTGGTATCATACTGTGCCGCACTCATGCGGCTTGCTACAAAACGCTTCCAGATCAACTGATACAGCCGGAACAAATCTCTCGGAAGCTGCTCTTTGATAGCAATGGGCATACGGTTTAAATCCGTAGGGCGGATGGCTTCATGGGCATCCTGGATCTTCTGACCGTTCTTTTTTTCTGAATTTGCGGCAGTCTTGTACTTTTCACCGTAATGTGCGTCGATGAACTGCTCAGCCTGTGCTTCCGCTTCTTCCGATACACGGGTGGAATCGGTACGCAAGTAGGTGATCAGACCTACCGTACCTTCTCCCTTGATATCCACACCTTCGTATAACTGCTGTGCCAGACGCATGGTCTTCTGAGTGGAGAAATTCAGCACCTTGCTGGCTTCCTGCTGTAAGGTGGATGTAGTAAAAGGAAGGGGTGCCTTCTTCACACGCTCGCCGTGGCGAACTTCCTTCACCTCGTATTTGGCACCCTTCAGGGAATTCATGATCTCATCAGCTTCTTCCTTGCTGCCAATCCCCTGCTTTTTCTCCGTAGTTCCGTAATATTTTGCGCAGATGGGCTTTTTCTCGCCCTTTACCTTCAGATTCACATCCAGGGACCAGTACTCCTCCGGAATGAAGGCATTGATCTCATCCTCTCTGTCGCAGATGATCCGCAGAGCCACAGACTGCACGCGGCCGGCACTTAAGCCTCTCTTGATCTTCGCCCACAGAATAGGGGAGATCCGATAGCCTACAACGCGGTCTAACACACGTCTCGCCTGCTGGGCATCTACCAGATTCATATCAATCTCTCTGGCATGCTTTAAGGATTCCTTCACCGCACTTTTGGTGATCTCGTTAAAGGTAATACGATATACTTTTTTATCTTCCAGTTTCAAGGCATAATATAAATGCCAGGAAATGGCCTCTCCCTCACGGTCCGGGTCGGTTGCGAGATAGATCTTCTCTGCTTTCTTCACTTCCTTGCGTAAGGATGCCAGCAGATCTCCCTTGCCGCGGATCGTAATGTATTTCGGTTCGTAGTCATGTTCCACATCAATTCCCAGCTGACTCTTGGGCAGGTCCCTCACATGCCCCTGGCTGGCCATAACCTCATAATTCGCTCCCAAAAATTTTTTGATTGTCTTCACCTTCGCCGGTGACTCTACAATTACTAAATATTTTGCCATATATGCTCCCATCCATCCATTTTCGCAGGCATACGGCTTTCGGTTCCCGCCTCTTTGCCGTAATTTCCCCATGATTTGAGTAATCGTGAACCACTATACAACAAAAAAATGGGAATAGCAAGAAAAATTTATAAAAAAAAGAGCCAAAAAGCAATCATTTCTGCTCTTCGACACTTTTCAGGGTTGGGCTATTCTATTAAAAGAATAAGCAGCTGATAGGGGAATCGAACCCCTGTTTTCGCCGTGAGAGGGCGACGTCTTAACCGCTTGACCAATCAGCCATAGGTTACTTACGAACCTTGTTCAGTATAATACATTTATTTGAAAATTGCAAGTATTTTTTGAAAAATTTCTACAATTTTCAAAGAGCAGCTGATAGGGGAATCGAACCCCTGTTTTCGCCGTGAGAGGGCGACGTCTTAACCGCTTGACCAATCAGCCACAAAAGCAGTACTTGCATAGTATAATCGAGTTGTCGAAAAAATGCAAGAGGTTTTTTAAAAAATTTTGCGCGGCTCATCTTTTGCTTCATGGATCGGGCGCTCCGCTCATACCGTGTGGAACACGCTGCTTTGTACGCAAGCGTCCGCGCAGTGTGTTCCACACGATATGGCTGAGCTGTTACACCAGATCAAAGATGCTGATCTGATTGGACTCGGGCAGGTCTCCTAATAATCCTAACGAATCCATAAGGTCAATTATCGTCTTGGAAACCTTAGTTCTTTGACGAAAATCATCCTTGGACAGAAAGGGACCGTCTTTTGCCGCTTCCACGATGGCATCTGCCGCCTTCTCTCCCAGTCCGTCAATACTGTTTAGGGAAGGCATCAGCTTCCCATCCGCGATCTGGAACGATCTGGACTGGGCCCGGAAGATATCAATAGGCTCAAACTCAAAGCCTCGCGCATACATCTCCTGCACGATACGCATATCGCCCATAGCATCTTTTTCCTTATTAGAGAGAGTATCCTGTCGTTTTTTGTACTCTGCCATCACACTCTCCAAGTGTTTCTGTCCCTGACACATGATCTCGTAGGAAAATGCCTTGGCACGGATACTGAAAAACGCACCGTAATAAGCTAACGGATAATGGATCTTACAATAAGCAATACGCCATGCCATCATAACGTACGCCGCCGCATGGGCCTTTGGGAACATATACTCGATCTTCTGGCAGGATTCGATATACCACTGGGGTACGTCATGCGCCAGCATATCCGCTTTCCATTCTTCCCACATGGCACATTTCCCCTTAGCCACCATACCCTTACGTACTGCCTCCATGATCTTGAAGGACTTCTCCGACTCCACGCCCATCTGGATCAGATACAGCATGATATCATCACGGGTACAGATTGCCGTGGAAATAGTCGCCACGCCGCTCATGATCAGATCCTGTGCATTGCCCAGCCATACGTTGGTACCGTGGGACAGACCGGAGATACGCACCAGATCGGAAAACGCCTTGGGTTTCGCATCGATAACCATCTGCATAGCAAAGTCCGTACCGAACTCCGGAATGCCTAATGCTCCTAACTTTGTTCCACCGATCTGTTCCGGGGTGATGCCTAACGCATCCGTATTCTGGAACAGACTCATAACATCCTGTCCATCCAGCGGGATCGTCAGGGGATCTCTCCCCGTCAGATCCTGCAGCATACGGATCATAGTAGGATCATCGTGTCCCAGAATATCCAGCTTCAACAGGTTATGATCGATAGAATGGTAGTCAAAGTGTGTCGTTATGGTATCCGTGGTCATATCATTTGCCGGATGCTGCACCGGGGTAAAGGAGTTGATATCCTGTCCTAAGGGCAGCACGACGATTCCACCGGGATGCTGACCGGTACTGCGTCGTACGCCGGTACATCCGGAAGCAATACGGTCGATCTCGCTGGTCCGCTTATGAATGCCACGTTCTTCAAAATAATTCTTCACATAGCCGAAGGCGGTCTTATCCGCCAGGGTTGCAATGGTTCCGGCACGGAAGGTCTGACCAGCACCGAAGATAACCTCCGTGTATTTATGCGCCTTGGACTGGTACTCACCGGAGAAGTTCAGGTCGATATCCGGCTCCTTATCTCCCTTGAATCCCAGGAACGTCTCGAAAGGAATATCAAAGCCATCCTTATGAAGCTTCTCTCCGCATACCGGGCACACCTTGTCCGGCATATCGATTCCCGCTTTACCGGCGTAAGCTTTGACCTCTTCACTGTCGAAATCCACATAATGGCACTTGCTGCAATAATAATGGGGGCTTAAGGGATTGACCTCCGTGATTCCCGCCATGGTCGCCACGAAGGAGCTTCCTACGGATCCACGGGAACCTACCAGATATCCATCCTCCACCGACTTCCATACCAGCTTCTGCGCAATGATATACATTACGGCAAATCCGTTTTTGATAATGGAATTCAGTTCCTTCTCCAGTCTTGCCTCTACGATCTTGGGCAGATTGGGTCCATAGATCTCATGTGCCCTATTATAACAGATCTCCGTCAGTGTCTTATCACTGTCCGGAATGACCGGAGGACATTTATCCGGGCGCACCGGCGCAATGGTCTCGATCATATCGGCGATCATATTCGTATTGGTAATGACGATCTCTTCCGCCTTGTCACTGCCCAGATAGGAGAACTCTTCCAGCATCTCCTCCGTGGTATGTAAATATAGCGGTGCCTGGTCATCCGCATCATCGAACCCACGTCCTGCCATGATGATACGACGGTAGATCTCATCCTCCGGATCCAGGAAATGCACATCGCAGGTAGCTACCACCGGCTTATGGAACTGCTCTCCCAGCTCTACGATCCTGCGGTTGATGTTCTGAATATCCTCGACAGAATTCACATTTCGGACACGTTCCGAAGCGATCATGAACTTATTGTTGCCGCAGGGCTGAATCTCCAAATAATCGTAGAATTTTACCAGCCTTGCGATCTGCGCATCCGACTGCCCGTCCAGCAATGCCCGGTACAGTTCTCCCGCCTCACAGGCACTTCCTAAGATCAGTCCTTCCCTGTACTTCATCACCAGACTCTTGGGAATCCTTGGATGTTTGTTAAAATAGGTCAGGTGGGACTGGGACACCAGCCGGTAGAGATTGATGCGTCCCAGATCATTTTTTGCTAAAATAATGGCATGGTAGGAGGGCATTTTTTTCACAGCATCCACACTGGATGCCCCCAGCGCATTGACTTCCGTCAGATTATGGATATCCTGCTCCTCCAGCATTTTAATAAATTTCACAAAAATATGTGCTGTACACTCTGCATCATCCACGGCTCTGTGATGGTTCTCCAGAGATATTCCCAAAGTCTTCGCTACCGCATCCAGGGTATGCTTCGACTGATTCTTCAACAGTACTCTGGAGATGCCCACGGTATCCACATAGGTAAACTCCTGCGGATATCCCAGTCTTCTGCAGTTCTCCATAATGAAGCTCATATCGAAGCTGGCATTGTGTGCCACCATGATACAGCCCTCACAAAACTGCAAAAATTGCGGCAGGATCACATCGATCTGCGGATAATCCATAACATCCTCATCCCGGATACTGGTCAGTTTCTCGATTTCAAAAGGAATGGGCACATCCGGGTTCACAAAGGTGGAAAAACGATCCACGATCTCACCACCGGACACCTTGACCGCACCGATCTCGATGATCCGGTTATTCACCGGGGAGAATCCCGTGGTCTCGATATCAAACACCACATAATCCTCGTGCAGACTCTGTCCCTTATCATTGGTCACGATCTCCTTCAGATCATCTACCAGATAAGCCTCCACACCATAGATGATTTTGAAAAAGTCCTGCTTGTCCGGATTCTCGTCTCCGGCATCCTTACGTTTGCCCTTTTCCGCCTTCCACAGATCGTCCCAGACATGATTGGCATCGGTAAAACTCTGTACCACACCGTGATCTGTGATGGCGATGGCGCGATGCCCCCATTTATAAGCACGTTTTACGATATCTTTGGCTTCCGAGACGCCGTCCATATCACTCATTTTGGTATGGCAGTGCAGTTCCACACGTTTTCTGGCGGAGGTATCCATTCTTGTATTGGTAAAATCAGGGATCTTCTTGATTCCGGCGATGGAGCCGATGGCAAGCTCATGGTCGAACTTATCCATCATACAGATTCCCTTTACCTTTAAAAAGGCTCCCGGCTTAATATCCCCGGTCACTTCCTTCACCTGTTCCGTACGCACGAACATCTTGATGGTCATGGTATCGGTAAAATCGGACATATTGAAGATAATGATGGTCTTCTCATTCTTAATATCCCTGGTATCCACGGACAGTACTTTTCCACGGATGGTCACTTCACCCATATCACCGATCAGTTCCTCGATTTTCATGGCTTCCTCTTCAAAATCTCTGCCATAGATCACATCGGGATTGTCCGATCTCTTCAGGGCACCTTTTTCAAAATTGCCTCCCTTACGAAACTCTCCTTTTTTGAATTCGCCACGCTTGAATTCGCCACGGCCGCCCCCCTGGAAGCTCTTGGTCACGCCACCTGCCGGTTCGCTTTTTGCCTTGTCGGAATTGTCTGCCTTTTTTTGTTCCGAGCTCTGTGTATTTTCCTGCTCTGTGTTCTGTGCAGGCGCTGTGCTGTCCACAGCCTCTTCCTTCCTGCCTCTGGTGCGGCTGTAGATGGCGTCTACCTTCATGCGGATCTTAGCTTCCTCTTCCTCCTTGAATCTTCCGGTCTCTTTTTCCACATAGGCTGCATATATCTTCACAGAGAATCCACAGCGTTCCACCAGTATCTTCTCAAGGATCTGTAATATCTCTCCTTCCATGCTGCGGTTTAACACCGTATCCTCCATCGTTATCAGCATTTCATTTTCCGCAGGATACTCGATCTTGGCCGTCTTCAGGGCGTTGTACTGGATATGACTGTATTCCCGGAATTCCTCCAGTATACTTTCTTTATAGATATCCAGCAGCTTTTCCGGATTGTATTGGGAAGAAAGTTCAAATTTTTCATATATTTTTACTGTCAGATTGGCATCCGGAAACAACTGCTTTTTAATCTCCCGTTCCGCGGTCCAGATATCTGTTTTCTGAATCAGGCGGGTACTTTTTAAATACACCCGAAGAAAGTCTCTGCGTTTTGTCGCCGAGACTCTCTCTACTTCTGTCTGACCCATCAGGTCATGAATATCCGTATTTAACTGTAAATTCGGAAATACTTCAAAAAAAGGTTTACTCATCTACTTTAACTCCAATGATCCAATTCCTCTTTTAAGGCGGGGAGCAGCTGATCCTCCGGAAGCTTTTTCACGATCTCACCGTGTTTGATCAACAGTCCTTCTCCGATACCTCCCGCTACTCCCAGATCCGCTTCCTTCGCTTCTCCGGGTCCGTTCACTACGCAGCCCATTACCGCCACCTTAATATCTAACGGATAATCCTCCACCAGCTTTTCCACCCTGGTCGCCAGTCCGATCAGATCGATCTGGGTTCTGCCACAGGTAGGGCAGGATACGACCTCGATGCCGCCCTTTCTGAGACCCAGGGTACGCAGGATCAGCTTCGCCGACTTGATCTCCTCCACCGGGTCTCCGGTCAGGGATACACGGATCGTGTCACCGATGCCCTGGCTTAAGATCAGGGACAGACCGATAGCCGATTTAATATTGCCGCTGTTGACTGTACCGGACTCGGTAATGCCCACATGCAGCGGGTATACTGTCTTCCCTGCCAGCAGTTCGTGGGCTTTCACGCACATTAATACATCCGAAGACTTGATACTGATGACCAGATTGTCATATCCTAAGTCTTCGATCATGTGCACCTTATCCAGTGCGCTCTCCACAATGCCCTCGGCTGTCACTCCACCGTATTTCTCTATTAACGGCTTTTCCAGGGAGCCGCTGTTGACACCGACACGTATGGGAATATTCCGCTCCTTCGCTGCATCCACCACAGCCTTCACCCGCTCCGTACTTCCGATATTGCCGGGGTTGATACGGATCTTGTCCGCACCGTTCTCAATGGCTGCCAGAGCCATACGGTAGTCAAAATGAATATCCGCCACCAGCGGAATATGAATCTGCTTCTTGATCTCACGGATGGCTGCTGCCGCCTCTAATGTGGGCACCGTACAACGGATGATCTCACAGCCTGCCTTCTCCAGACGCAAAATCTGCTCCACCGTAGCCTTCACATCCTCCGTCTTCGTATTGGTCATGGACTGGATGGCGATCGGATTCCCTCCACCGATCTTCCTGCCTCCGATCTGTATCACTTTCGTATGCATTCTGTAAGTATCTTTATCGTTCATAAGGGGTACCTGACCTTTCTCATCATTCTCATGTATGACTATTACTATACCCCTTTTTTCAAAGCCTTGTCAATTCGCAGAAGTGCCAAAATACCCCGGGCTGCTTTGTCTCACATACCCGGAAAGTTCCAGCTCCATCAGTGCCCGGTGTAATGCGGCAATGTCAAGATATTCTCCCTTTTCCCACAGCTCTGCAAGAATCGTCTCCGCAGTCTTCGGCACGGGAGTCAGTCTCTCATACACCTTTTTCAGAGGCTCCTTCAATTGCAGATTTTTATTTTTTCTGTGCTTTTTCTTTCTTTTATAAATATCGCTCTCCACCGGAAGCTCCTGTCTCTCTTCCCAGCTTTGCAAAAATTCCTCCAGAAACTGTTCCGGCGAAAGCACCACTCCTGCGCCCTGGTTGAGCAGCCGGTTACAGCCATCGCTGAGTCTGTCCGTGATCCTGCCCGGCACCACATACACATCTCTGCCCTGTTCCAATGCCATATCCACAGTGATCAGTGTCCCACTCTTCTGCCTGGCCTCAATGACGATCAGCGCATCCGACAGTCCGCTGACGATACGGTTTCTGGGTGGAAAATATGCCGGCATGGCGCGGATCCCCGGTGCATAGGTGGAGAGCAGTCCTCCCTCCCTGCCCAATTCCTCATACAGACTTCTGTTCTGGCTGGGGTAGCAGATATCCACGCCGCATCCCAGTACCCCGTAGGAGGTGCCTCCCGCTGACAATGCTGCCTGCTGACTGATTCCGTCAATACCTCTCGCCATACCGCTGATGACCTGGATTCTATGTGTGCCAAGATACCTCCCCAGTTCCTCCGCCACATATCTGCCATACTCCGAACATTCTCTGGCTCCGATGACCGCCACCGAAGGAATGGTATCCTCCGGTAGCCGTCCTTTATAAAAAAATCCATACGGTGGATCCGGTATAGTCAATAACTTTTTCGGAAATCCTTCTTCCCAGGGAAACACCAAATGGATCTGTTTCTCTGCAAGCTGTGCATATTCCTGCCTCCATGCATCCTCTTTTTTCTGCCTGTCCATATACTCCGCAATGGATTCACTCACGCATTCTCTCCAACCGGTTACTCCGGCCTCATATATCCCCTGCGGTGAGCCGAACCGCTCTTCGAGCTGTCCCGCACGTACACCACCGATCATGGGAATACTGCATAGAAAATACGCATACATTCTCTCTGTTTCCATCCTATTCATACCGTATATATTCCTTTCCTTCATCCCTTAATTCCAGTATTCCTCCGAAATTCCTCCGAAGGTCTGTAACAGGCTGCCTCCAGCAGATGATCCTTCGTGATCTCCCCATATCCCTCCAGGTCGGCGATGGTGCGCGCCGTTTTTAAGATCCTGTGATATGCCCTCGCACTCAAGGCAAGTGTATGATACATCTGTCCCATCACCTTTTTTTCTTCCGTTCCGAGCACACAGTATTTTTCCGCATCTGCGGAAGAGACATCTCCATTGAACCGGTAGTCGGTGCCTGCATATCGTTTTTCCTGCATTTTTCGTGCCGCACCTATTTTCTCCCGCATCTCTTCGCTGCTCTCTCCGGATCCGTTTTCCTGTAAATGCAGGATATCCACAGGCTGCAGCTCCACACACAGATCAATACGGTCTAACAGCGGTCCCGACACTTTTCCTAAGTATTTATCGATCTGGGGCTGTGTGCAGCGGCATTTGTTCCGATCTGGATAATATCCGCAGGGGCAGGGATTCATGGCTGCCACCAGCATAAAATCGGAAGGATAGGTGATCAGTCCCGCACTTCTTGCAATCTGTACCCTGCGTTCTTCCAGGGGCTGACGCATGCTGTCGAGCACCACCCTCTGAAACTGTGGGAGTTCATCCAAAAACAGCACACCCCGATGCGCCAACGACACCATTCCCGGTCGCGGCACCGTCGCTCCTCCACCGATCAGAGCCGCCAAAGTGACGTTTTGATGAGGTGCATAAAAAGGTCTCTCTGTAATCAGCGCCTGCTCCGGTGGCAGAAGCCCTGCCACACTGTAGATGCTGGTGACCTCCAGGCTTTCCTCCAGCGTAAGCGGTGGTAAGATTCCGGGAATCCTGCCGGCGATCATGGACTTGCCAACACCGGGCGGTCCCATCATTAACAGATTATGAAAGCCTGCTGCCGCGATCAGCGCACCTCTCCTGGCACTCTCCTGACCCGCCACTTCCCGAAAATCCCCTCTTCTGTCTCCCCCGTTGCATTTCAACAGATCCTCCGGGCAGACTCTCGGTCTGTATATTTTCTCTTCATCCTCCCCTGGATGTAACAGTGCCGTAAACAGTTCTCCCAAATTCCCAACGCCCCATACTGTCACTCCCGGGATTACCGCTGCCTCCAGGGCATTTTCCCTGGGGACAATGACCCTGTGAATTCCCCGGCGGGTCGCCTCTCTTACAATCGGCAGTACTCCTTTGGCTTTTTTGATCTCACCGTTTAATCCCAGTTCCCCTAAAAACAACGTGTCTTTCACCGCGTCCTCTTTCAGAAGCTCCATATCCTGCAACAGTCCGATGGCTATGGGCAGGTCAAATGCGGTACCGTCCTTCCGTCTGTCTGCCGGTGCCAGATTCACGGTAATATGGCCGGGCGGAATCTGAAAACCTGAATTTTTCATGGCAACACATACTCTTTCCCTGGATTCTCTCACTTCACTGCCCAGGGAACCCACCATCAAAAAAGCCGGCAATCCTCCCGCCAGATCCACCTCCACGCGGATCAGATACGCCTGCAGACCACAGACCGCGCCGGAATAAATTGTAGAAAACATAAACTACCTCCTTTATTTTTGTTATTTTTATAAATAATGAAAAATGGAAAACGATTGCAGAAATTCTGCGGAATGTCCCAAAGGACAGTTGCTTGAAAAAAACTTTGATAATACTTAGAAAAAAGAAGAAAAACGAATACCTATGCCCCGGCGGCCCACGATACCGTAAGCTGCCGGAGTCTTTTATTACCTCTTAATCAGATCTTATTCTCCATGCTGTCGGGATCCTGTGCAAACTGGATCGCATGCTCTCTGTCGATTTTACCTTCAAAATAGAGCTGGACAATGGCTTCGTCCATGGTGATCATGCCAAGCTTCCGGTTCGTCTGCATGACACTCGCCAGCTGATGGGATTTGCCCTCACGGATCAGGTTACGGACCGCATGGTTGGCATGCATGACCTCAAACGCTGCCACACGATGCTTACCGTCCGCGGTAGGGATCAGTTGCTGAGAGACTACGGCTTCCAGGGTATTGGACAGCTGTACTCTGATCTGTTGCTGCTGATGGGGCGGGAATACATCGATGACACGGTCTACGGTACTGGCGGCACCGATGGTATGCAATGTGGACAATACCAGATGTCCGGTCTCCGCTGCCGTGATCGCTACGCTGATGGTCTCGAAGTCACGCATCTCTCCTACGAGAATGACATCGGGATCTTCACGAAGGGCTGCTCTTAAGGCATTGGCATAATTGTTAGAATCAATGCCGATCTCCCTTTGGTTGACCATGGACATCTTATGCTGATGCAGATACTCGATGGGGTCTTCCAGAGTGATGACATGGGCATCTCTGTTGTTGTTGATCTTGTCAATAATAGCGGCAAGAGTAGTGGATTTACCACTTCCGGTAGGTCCGGTGACCAATACCAGTCCACGTTTGCGCTGATACAGATCCACTACGGATTCCGGCACACCCAATTCTTCCGGAGAGGGCACCACGGTACCCACCAGACGGAACGCCAGTGCCACAGAGCCTCTCTGTTTATAGGCATTGACACGGTAACGTCCACAGTTAGGGATGGAGAATGACATATCGTATTCTCCCCGTTCCTCGAAACGTTCTCTCTGTACTTCCGTCATAATATTGACTAATACCTCCAAAGTATCCGCAGGAAGCATCTTCGGGTAATCCATGGTGATCAGATTACCGTTCACACGCATCTTCGGCGGAATACCTACCGTAAGATGCACATCACTTGCTCCCGCCTCCTTGGCGGCTCTGAGTATTTCTTCGATTGTTGGCATAGTTGCTCCTCACTATTTGCTGAATATATATCTGTTATCCATGGTCTTCATGATATCCACGATGTGAATATCTTCGTTCTCCGGAAGTGACAGATTCAAAATACTGTTATCCCGGAAACTTACCAGTGTGGGACGCAGTACATTTTCTTCATTTTCATTTAATACCAGTGCCTTTTCCCCGGTGCTGAGTTCCACGCATGCCCCGGGCGGCAGAATATTGATGGAATGGATCAGCGCCCGTACCGTCTCCGGATCATAGACCTCAGGGTGTTCTATGAATTCCTGGATGGCTTTCACTTCCGATTGTGCTGTGCCCTGCAGCGTCATGGCTGTGATCTCATCATAACGGTTCGCCACCAGCAGGACACCGGATCCCGCCAGCATCTTGTACCGGCTCTTCTCCCCGTCTGTCGGGAACAGATTCAGCTGCTTTCTCGCTGCCTGCTGGCAGATTCTGCGGATATGCATTCCTTCGGTTGCAAAAGCTTCCTCGATCATCCCATAAGCTTCTTCCTGGGTCTCACAATTCTTAAGCATATCTTCCCCGGAGTAGGGTGCTCCGTAATACACAGCATCCTTTTTCCCAAGTTTGCCCATATCGTGGAGAATTGCAGCACATACCGTATGGTACTGTTCTTCCCGTCTTAGATTCATTACATGGGTGATCATGGCACAGAGTATTGCCACATTCAGGGAATGTCTGGAGACATAGTCCTCCAGGCTCCTCAGATTCTGATAGAAATTGATCTTCTCATCCAGATGTCCGTAATTGCGGATGATCATATCTGCGATCGTCTGGGTACGGCTCTGCTTTCTGTTTTTTCGGATATGCTCCTGTTCCTCCTCGATAGCGCCAACTGCCTTGATCTGGAACCGTTCAAACTCCAGGTCCTCCTGGGTCATGGGAGGAAGCGGTTCTGCCGGTTCCAGCACGTAGACACCGATCAGTCCGAAATTGCGGATACTTTCTATTGCCTGTACTGACAAAAGGGAATTCCGGTCAAACAAAAGAATACTTTTCTTATTATAAACAGGTCTCGCCAGGCGCATTCCTGTCTTTAAGTCTTCCGTTCTCACAAAGAGCATCCCTTTTCCCCCTTTATCCTGTGTAGTAACACTATTACCAATATATCACAGCGTCGTACTCTTGACAAGCCTGCGTTATTCTTCCTTCAGCTCTGCTGCCAGCTTCTGCAGTGCTCTTTTTTCCATGCGGGAGACATAGCTCCTCGAGATTCCTAAAGTATCTCCCACTTCCTGCTGGGTATACTCTTTGTATCCTAAAATTCCGTAACGCATCACCAGGATCTTATATTCTCTCTCGGTCAGACATTGGTCTAACGCCACCAGCAGACGTTTTCTGTTCCTCCAAAGCTCCAGGTCCTCTACCACATCTCTCTGCTTCTCTTCGATCACATCCAGCAGATGAATGGCATTGCCTTCCTTATCCTGCCCGATGGGTTCGTACAAAGAGACTTCTCTGGACAGTTTTTTGCGGCTGCGCAGCATCATCAGAAGTTCATTATCGATGCAGCGGCAGGCATAGGTAGCCAGTCTCCCTTTTCCGGAATCAAAAGAATTCACCGCTTTGATCAGGCCGATACACCCAATGGAGATCAGGTCCTCCATATCTTCCTCTACATTTTGATATTTTTTCGCAATGTGCGCCACCAGACGCAGGTTCCTCTCTACCAGAATCTCTTTTGCCTGCCTGGCTTCTTCCACGGTACCTTCCCTGAGCATACGGATATAATAAGCTTCTTCTTCCGCGGTTAATGGCTGTTGAAAGGTCTTCAAAGAGCACCTCCGTGGACAGTTGCTTATGATAGTTTATGTGATTTTCTGTCCACAAGTGCCTGTCAGTCTCCCGGAGATCTTCAGAATAAAAACTGTGCCATGACATAATTGCTTACATCCAGCCCCCGCCCGGTAAGCGTAAGACGCCGTCCCGTCTCATCTTCCCTGACAGTAAGCAGCCCATCCGCTACATTTCGTGCGATCACTTCTCCGTAGACCTCTTCCAATGTCTGCCCATAGCAGCGTGCAAATTCCGGATACGACACGCCCCGTATTAACCGCAGTCCTAAAAACATGGTCTCTTCCATCTGTTCCTGTGTGGTAAGGCTCTGTTGTTCTTCCCGACAGGCAAACGGATGTGCCAGATAAGCGTTAAGATCCCTTCCGTTCTGAAATCTCACATTGCCGATCAGGGAAGCCGCCCCTATACCAAATCCAAGATAATCTCTCCGGATCCAGTAGCCCACATTATGCCTGCATTCGTATCCGTCTAAAGCATAATTGGAGATCTCATAACGATGGAAACCGTATCCTGCCAGCACCTCTATGGTCTCCTCATACATGGCGCGCTCCGTATCTTCTTCCGGCAGAGGCAGTTCTCCTCTGTCCGCCATCGCCGCAAAAGGGGTTCCTTCCTCCACGATCAGGCTGTAAGCTGAGATATGCTGCGGCATGGGTTCTAACCGCAGCACCTTTTCCAGTGTGTCCTTATAGCTTGCAAGTGTCTGTCCCGGCAGTCCGCTCATGACATCCACATTGATGTTCGTAAAACCTGCTTCCACCGCCTCCCGATACACCTGACAGAAACCGTCAAAATCATGGATTCTTCCAAGTATCTTCAGTTCCTGCTCCTGCGCCGACTGCATGCCGATGCTGAGACGATTGATCCCCGCCGCATAAAATGCTGTGAGTTTTTCCGTAGTGGCAGTGCCCGGATTCACCTCCATAGTGATCTCCGCATCCGGTGCCAGTCTAAATCCTTCCCTGATATGTTCCATCAGCTGTTTTATGCTGTCTCCGGATAACAGGGAAGGGGTTCCGCCGCCGATAAATACGCTGGTTACGATACGGTCTTTATAATCTTTTGCTCTTCCCCCGATCTCTGCAAAAAGTGCAGCCATATAGGCTTCCCTGGTCTGCTCCGTGGCAGGGGCAGACAGGAAATCACAATAGCTGCACTTTTTTACGCAAAAGGGAATATGAATATACAGTTCCAGTTCTTTTTGATTCATATTGCTCCTTCAAATGACTTGTGGTTAATTTTTATCATCCAGCTTCAGGACGCTCATAAATGCCTTCTGGGGGATCTCTACGTTGCCGAACTGACGCATACGTTTCTTACCCTCTTTCTGCTTCTCTAATAGCTTCTTTTTACGGGTAATATCACCACCGTAGCATTTTGCCAGTACATCCTTACGCATGGCTTTTACCGTCTCTCTGGCAATGACCTTGCCGCCGATGGCAGCCTGAATAGGGATCTCGAAAAGGTGTCTGGGAATCTCATCCTTCAGCTTCTCACACATCTTACGTCCTCTCTCGTAGGCGGAGTCCGCACAGACGATAAAGGACAGGGCATCCACTTCTTCACGGTTGATAAGGATGTCCAGCTTCACCAGATTGGATCTCTCGTAACCCTTTAAGTCATAGTCAAAAGAAGCATAACCGCGGGAACGGGATTTCAGTGCATCAAAGAAATCATAAATGATCTCGTTTAAGGGCAGTTCGTATTTTAACAGTGCTCTGGTACCCTCGATGTATTCCATACCGAGGTATTTGCCCCGGCGCTCCTGACACAGTTCCATAATGGAACCGATGAATTCAGAAGTAACCATGATCTCCGCATTCACCACCGGTTCTTCCATATATTCGATCTCGGAAGGATCCGGCAGGTTGGAGGGGTTGGTCAGTTCGATCACTTCGCCGTTGGTCTTGTGCACTTTATAGACTACACCGGGAGCTGTAGTCACCAGATCGAGGTTGTACTCTCTCTCCAGACGCTCCTGGATGATCTCTAAATGCAACAGTCCTAAAAATCCACAGCGGAAACCAAATCCCAGTGCCACGGAAGTCTCCGGTTCATAGAACAGGGAAGCGTCGTTTAACTGTAATTTCTCCAGTGCATCCCGCAGATCCGGGTACTTAGATCCGTCTGCGGGGTACAGTCCGCAGTATACCATGGACTGTACTTTTTTATAACCGGGCAGGGGCTCTGCGCAGGGATTGTTGTCATCCGTCACGGTATCACCCACCGCCGTATCCTTTACATTTTTAATGGACGCAGTAATATAGCCTACCATTCCTGCGGAAAGCTCGTCACAGGGGATAAACTGTCCCGCTCCGAAATAGCCGACCTCTACCACTTCTTCCTTCGCTCCGGTAGCCATCATGCGGATCATGGTACCTTTTTTGACGGTACCTTCCATGACACGACAGAATATAATAACACCCTTATAGGAATCGTACACGGAGTCGAAGATCAGCGCCTGCAGCGGCTTGTTGGGGCTTCCCTTGGGTGCGGGGATCTTTTTCACGATCTGTTCTAAGACTTCCTCGATGCCGATACCGTTCTTGGCTGAAATTAACGGTGCGTCCTGTGCTTCAATACCGATGACATCCTCGATCTCCTCGATGACTCTCTGGGGATCCGCGCTAGGCAGGTCGATTTTATTAATAACCGGGAATACATCCAGGTCATGATCCAGCGCCAGATAGACATTCGCCAGGGTCTGTGCCTCGATACCCTGTGCTGCATCCACGACAAGGATTGCACCGTCGCAGGCTGCCAGGGAACGGCTGACCTCGTAATTGAAGTCTACATGTCCCGGTGTGTCGATGAGGTTAAAAATATATTCCTCTCCGTCCTGTGCCTTATATACGGTACGCACGCTCTGTGCCTTGATGGTAATACCTCGTTCCCTCTCCAGGTCCATATTGTCCAGCACCTGTGCCTGCATCTCTCTGCTGGTGAGCAGACCGGTCTTCTCGATGATGCGGTCTGCCAGGGTGGATTTACCGTGATCTATATGTGCCACAATACAAAAATTGCGGATCTTACTCTGGTCTATTGCTGCCATACTACTGTCCTTTCCTGACATATTCTTACGTCTGACAATTGTAGCATAAATTCCGCATTCTTGTCTATGTTTTTGCTTCGATTCCTTGCCTTATTCTCCCTTTAGCACCATATCCAGGATATGTGCCAGCGGATCACAGGCATTCATGGCCTCCTCCACCGTATTGTTCTGCGCTCCCAGCTCCACCAGAAGCGTCCGGGGACGTAAGTGCATGTTGTACCGGTAGCCCTTTAAGTAGATCCGGCGGGTCAGTCCCGGATAATATTCCGCTGCCTTTAGCTGCATCTGAAAGGAAAATGCCAGGTTTGCCTCCTGGTTTTCATTCTGAAGATAGTCAATATCTCCCGTCTTGCGGGTGCGGCTGAGCCCGTTGAAAAACATAAAGCGCGCAGTGGGTCTGCCCTGGAGATCTGTTACCAGCCTCGTTCCTTCCGCCACTTCATCCCGGTGCAGATCTATGATCACCTGTATGGACGGATTTTCTATAAGGATCTGCTCCACTGCCGGAAGGGCTTTAGAATATGCATTGTCTCTGGTCTCCACATCGTACTCGCCGGTATGGTGCAGCACCGCGTAGCCATACTGTTTCGTCAGGATCTGTGTCAGGCGCTCTCCCACTCCTACGATACCGGTATTCACATCTCCCGGTACAGAATCCGCAAAAGCTTCCTGGGAATGGGTGTGATAGATCAAAATCTGCGGTTCTTCTCCTTCTTTTACCAGTGTCATATCCATCCCCAGAAGTTTCTCTGCGGACAGTTGATCACTCCCCGCCATGGTATTGGCATCGATGGCATAGAAATTCTGTACCAGGGTTTCATAATCGGTCAGCTGCGTTCTGTCGATCTGCACCTGTCTGGCTGCCGGTTGGAATCCTCCCTCTGCTGCCCCGTCGGTCTGCTCTGCGGGCTCCGGATCCTGCGCTGTCTGTGTCTGTTCTTCCGGGGACTGTGAAATCAGAAGTTCCTCACTGATCAGATCCTCCGTGGTCAATGTCCTGCAGGTGGTCTCATCCTCCGCGATCTGCGTTTTTTGCTCCGGCAGACTTCCGTAGCCCAACAGTGGAACCACCTCTTCCATACTCTGCTGAAACGACCATCCAAAGCCGCCTGTCTCTCCCGGGAAAGCGCCTGCTCCGGTAAGCACCGGAAATTCATTTATTCCTCCATCCACCAGCAGCAATCCGCAGACAACCGCCAGAAAAAGCAGTTTCGGACGACCAACGGCATTTTCGGTTTTTTTCACTGTCCACGCTTTCCTTTCGCGCATTCTCTCTTATATATATGCATCTATACCCAGTTTTTTTCCATGGCAATATTGATTCCTTCGGATACAGTATAGCTGACACGTTTGATTACGGAATCTATATCTTTTCCGGTCATATACATATTATTCAGTTCTGCAAATGCCATCCGGTGCTGCCCCATGTATTTGACGGCATCGAACTCTTTTTCCCCGCTCATCAGCTTCTCCAGGGCATCTCCCACGATGGTGGCTGCATCCACCACTGTGGGAATCCCGATGGCGATCACCGGCACCCCCAGCGTTTCTTCGGTCAGGGCATTTCTGTGATTTCCCACGCCGGATCCCGGCTGGATCCCGGTATTGGTGATCTGAATGGTACGGTTTAACCTTTTTATACTGCGGGCTGCAAGAGCATCCACCGCGATCAATACATCCGGTTTTGTCTCCTTCACTACTCCGCCTATGATCTCTGCCGTTTCCATACCTGTTTTCGCCATCACACCCGGTTCAATACTGCTGACCTGATTCATGCGGGTACAGTTATAGGCTGCCTTTCCATAGGCTCTGACCACATGTCTGGTGATCAGCAGATTATCCACCACCTGAGGCCCCAGGGCATCCGCCGTCACTTCCCGGTTTCCCAGTCCAACGATCAACACCGCCAGTTCTTCCTGCTCCTGCGGCAACATTTTTAGCAGTTCCTCCGCCAGTGCCTCCGAGATTTCTCTGTGATAATCATCATCCGGTTCCACCATGGCGGGGGCTTCCATAGTCACATAGACTCCCATGGGTTTCCCCAGTGTCTTTTCCGCATTTTTGGTGTCGATGGTCACCTTAGTGGTCCGGATATCCGTCTCTTCTTCATAGTGTTCTTCCACCGACACTCCCCGCAATCTGCTCTCTTCCTCATTGACACTTTCCCGCGCCTCCAGCGCCAGGTCTGTTCTGATCTGAAAAGTCTCCATTTTCTAACCTCTGTCCGCCTTTCGTAGATACCATATTTTTGTAATATTTTTTGCAAAAATCCGCAAAATATGTATTGACAAAAGCTGGCAGATTGTCTAAACTACAATAGTATGTTTACGTTAGTCTTCCGTGTCTGGCTAAAGTGAAACATTTCTTGTAAATTATAATTTTATTGTATACATTATGGAGGTGTACGACTTGGCTAACATTAAATCTGCAAAAAAGAGAATTTTAGTATCCCGCACAAGAGCTGACAGAAACAAGGCTATCAGATCCGGCGTTAAGACCGCTATCAAGAAGGTATACGCTGCAATCGAGACCGGTGACAAGGAAGCTGCTAAGGCTGAACTGGCTGCTGCTACCAAGACCATCGAGATGGCTACTTCTAAGGGCGTTTACCACAAGAACAACGCTGCAAGAAAGGTTTCCCGTCTGAGCAAAGCTGTTAACGGAATGGCTTAATTTTTTCTTGAACCGATACAGAATTTAAGGCATACAAAAAGCACCTATACCGTCATGTAGGTGCTTTTATTGTGCAATTTAATATGTGCGGGCTTATCGCCCGCACATATTTATTTCACATTTCTTATCTTCTGTGTCCACCGCCGCCGTGACTGACACCACTACTGCTTCTGTGGCTTCCGCCATGACCTCCGCTGTGGTGGCTGCTTCCTCCGCTGCTACTGCTGGTCTCGATTCTTCTGGTAACCACATTCTTACGCAGATACTGATCTCTGGTATCGTTGATCTTTGGCTTTTTACCGTCAACATACTGGTTGGTTGCGGTAGTATCTTTCGCTTTGTTCTGATGAAGATTCACCGCTGCATAGATCAGCGCGACCACAAGTCCTACCAGGATCCAGGGAGCAAATGTCATGGGCATATCTTCCTGGCTCTCCTCCATGGTCCGGGTCACATAACTGATACAATTCTTATACGCTTTGTAGGGGCTTTCGTCTATGTAGTCATCCACTGCATACAATGCCTGGTCGATCTCATAATCTCCAAAATAATCATAGACATTTCCACAGGTGGACAGCCAGCTTCCCTTCTGTCCCTCATAGGAATTATCCAGAAGCAGTGCGCCATTGCCATGTACCTTGTTATAACCGTAATTATTGTAATCGTAGAAGTTATCCGCCAGATCTCTCATGGCAGTGCTCCAGTCGGTGCTGCCGACCTCCTTCGCATGGAATGCCTCCGGAAGATCCGGATTCTGCAGATCATATTCTACCGATTCGGAGATCGTTACGATGACGATATCTGCCTGAATCTTCTCCTCACACTCCGCGATATATTCCCGCAGACTCTGCTCTTCTTCGTCTGTCAGCATATCCGCGTAGTCATATACGCGCTCGGCGGGCTCCTGGCTGTTGCCCCGTACGGTCTTAGGCGTGAGTGCATGAACGACTGCCGCTCCGATGGTGATTACCGCCAGTATGCCGGCAATGATAAACCATATTTTAAAATATTTGAAGTACTGTCTCAGCGCTTCTCTTTTAATATCTTTTTCCATTGTCCTGTTATCCTTCCCTCATAATCTTTACAACAGACTGGCAATCGCATTTACCATGCATAAAATTGCCGTCAGTGTCACACCCAGTGTTCCCGCATAAGCCCACACCTTTGCTTTGGAAATCGGTGCGATACCTACCAGTTTACCGGTCTGTCCGTTCACATAGAAAGGATACTCTTTCCCTTTATAGGTATAATCATACTTCCATACCGGCAGAAGGCCGTAATTTACATCACTGCCTGTTACGCTGATATTTTCTCCCAGTTTGCGTACACTGGAATAGCCGGAATAACTATCATGCAGCATCTTCTGCGCATCTTCCTGCATCTTCGCCTTCGCACGGCTCTCCACCAGATCGGAGGTCATATTGTAACGCTCACTGTAAAATCCGGACAGATACTCCGGCTTGAACTCCTGCAACTCCTTATAATCAAAAGGCTCCATCAGATCCATGACATCATCCGGCATTCCTATGGATGCATCCACCGGAATCTTATCAAAATTAATATCCATATCCCGGACAACATCATAATAAGAAGTCTCCGTATACTGCGTATTGCCGGTAGTCCAGCTGCGCACCTTGGTACCCTCGCCGTGGAATGTACAATTGGTATCATAATCGTAAAACCAGAACGGTACATAATCACCATGGATGCCATTCAGTCTTACCTCAGACAAAAAATCCGTCGGTGCGAAAATACATTTTTCAAATTTGTCACGGATCAGCTTTTTGCAGCCTTCCTTCCCCATACGGAACGGGATCAGCATATGCGGTGTGTAAGCACCGGCAATCTGTTCATCCACGATCACGTAATTGTCACAGTACGGACACTGCGTAGCAGAAGTACTGGCTGTCATAGAAATCTCACCGCCACAGTTGGGACATACCTTCGTCACCTTTTTCTGAGATTCTCCTTCCGCCGCTGCCATTCTGCTTACCGGCTGACCTGCTCCCGCCTGTGTCGTTTCCTCCGCAGCACCGTTCTCCTCACCGCTTGTCTCGATCACGCCATCCTGGCGCTCTTCACTGTCCTCACTTTCACAGAAAGGACAGAACATTTTCTTTCTCTCCGGACTGTAAACTACATTACCGCCGCAGTTTTTACATTTAAAGATCATCTTACCCCTCACCTTCTGCCTTTTACGACATTTTTCTTGGTAGAACCTTAATTATCTTACCATACATTTTCTCGTATTTCCATAGCTTAAAATGCACATAAGCTTTCTTATCGTTCGGATTACCGCACTCTTAAGCCTTCTTAAGCTTTCATCAGATCTGCATAATCCTCCGGCAGAAACCGGTGATAGATCACATGGCATCCCTCATCCCGGAAACAGTAACAGTATGGATCTTCCATCTCCTCCGGGAATCGGATCATAACATCAAAATCCTCTCCCCGCATCTCTTCTATATGGATATTCTCACTATACCGTAAAAATAATTGCCGGATGTCTTTGATCTTACAGTCATGCTGTCCGATCAGCCGGATCAGTTCATAGATAAATCCTGTCTCCGCAAAATGCTCATGGACATAGGCACTGCCCTCCTCCGGAATACAGAGGCAGAACCGGTCTCCTCTGCGGGTAACAGTGATTTTTCCAAGCTTCTCTGTCATGCTCTCCGGCTGTCCGGTCAAAGTGACTGACATCTCCTCTGCCGTATCCGCAGTATTCAATAAATGGTTCAGCGTGGATAATGGATAATACAGGCGGATCTTCTCACGGCGGAATCCAAGCTTTGCCTGCTCCTCCTGGATCACATCCATGAGATTTTTTTCTAATTTTTCAAATGTCATGACCTATTTCCTCATAAAAATTTATCCAGTTCCGTCTCTACGATCTGCTTTTTCTTAATCTTAAGATTGCGGATCACTCTGCCCTGTGCAACGACCATATCCACATTCCGAAGCACACGCAGATCTTCTAACGGATTTTTCTCCACCACAATCATATCCGCGCATTTACCGGGCTCCAGTGTACCGGTGACATCTCCGATCCCCGCCATCTCAGCGCCCCTGCAGGTAGCGGTATACAGAGCAAAAGCATTGGAGACTCCCACATACTTGTGAAAATAATATAATTCTCTCCAGAAATCATACTGGGTGATCCAGGGACATCCCACATCATTGCCCAGTACCACAGGAATATTATTGGCAATCGCTGCTTTTGCGCAGTCAATGATACCTTCAAATACCACATTGCCGTTAAACTGTTCCACTTCGGAAGCATTGGTAATGGAGCGGTTGAACAATGCATAAGGAAGTGCCGGAGACAATGTAGTGCACAAGAATGCATTATGTTCCTTGAAAAGGTTGATCATCTCCTCATCTGTTTTTGCACCGTGTTCGATGGAGTCTACCCCGTTTTTCAAGGCTACTTTTACGCCTTCCGGAGACTCCACGTGAGCCGCCACCTTATATCCCATGGAATGTGCCTTGTCACAGACTGCTTTCACCATCTCGGGTGCCATCTTCAGTTCTCCGGGCACGCCCTTTTCCTTCGCATCCAACACACCGCCGGTGATCATGAGTTTCACAAGATCCACCTTCTGGACTTTTGCGGTCTCCAGATGCTGTAATGCCTCGTCTATGCTGCCAGCTGCGATAGCTACGGATCCTGCCATATGACCACCGGGGACAGAGATGCCCTCGTTCGCAGCCAGGATTCTGGGACCGGACTTTTTGCCTGCGGCAATGTCATCCCGCAATCTGGTATCAAAGTCTCCCAATCCTCCTACGGTACGGATCGTAGTCACGCCACTGTAAAGTTCGTCCTTTGCGAAACCGCAGACCATACGGTAGGCAATGGCCTTCGTCAGCCCGTTGCTCATAATCTTTTTGACCAGAGCTTCATTATCCCGCTGCTTCTTCTGTGGCTTTCCGTTACCTGCCAGATGTACATGCATATTGATCAGTCCGGGCAGGATGTATTTCCCCAGCAGATTAATCTCTTCATAGCCGGATGCCTTCAGCTCACCTATTTTGCCTTCCTCATAAGGTAAAATTCCTGTGATCTTACCATCTTCCACAAGGAGGACCTGTCCTTCCTGCACCTGCATTTCCCTCGTACCGTTTATAATTCTTCCATTGGTAAATAAATACTTCACATCTATACCTCTCTTTCTCCTAAATATCTTCCCTTAAATATCTTCCCTGATCTCTTGTACCAGTTCCTCACTGCATTCCGCAATGGCACAGATATCCTCATTCTTATAGCCTCTGGCAATCATGTTCCGGACGATCTGCACCGTCTTCCCGGTAGCTCCGATCTGTTCTCCGATCTGTTGTCCAATATGCTGCCCGATCTGCTCTCCGATCTCTTGTCCGATACTCCGTTCCTCTGCCCGCAGATCCATCAATGCCTTACACATATCATATCTCTCCTCTCCGCTTTCCTCAATCGTCACATAATACTCCATATTCTCTGTCAGTTCCCAAAAGCCCATAAGTACTGCCATAACTGCCGCCGTATCCGCAGGCAGTCTGCGGTATGCAGGATCTGAAGATATCAGTTGCTCCAGTCTCTGTCTGTTCCCACGACAGGCAAGTGCCTGAAATACCTCCCGCAGATCCGTACGGAACCGGTCAAAATCATCCTCTTCATTAATACAATATAACTTCATGGGATAATCTGCAAAAGGAAGTCTCGTCCTGACCGTCTCTTCCTCCAGATTCATCATATCCGCCAGACACAGCGGTCCGTCCCAGGTATCCTCCCCGTGGTATAAACATAATGTATACACCGGAACCAGTCTGTCCTGCTTGCGGATTCCGCTGAGACGCTCTGCGTTTCTAAGTTCCCCGGTCCCCGTATATCTGCTCCGCAGTTCCCGAAGCTGCTTTAAATATTCCTGTACATCATATTCCATGCAGCGCAGAGGCATTGTATAGTCCACATAGCTTTGCGCCTCCACCGCCAATATCCGGAACATGGTACCATCTTCCATTCTCTTCTTCACATCCCGGTATTCTTCCCGATGTTTTCCGTTCCCGGGTCTTTTTCGTCGGTCGCCTCTCCGCCCTCCGGGATGCCCTTGCGGTTTAGGTGGATGTACCGCATAACGTTCCGACTGTTCACTTAACATCTGAGGTTCTATCACCTGCTCCCCCTGAAAAAATACAACATTGAACAGATCCGCGAACCGGTACGCATCCCCCAGGTACTCCTGCATGACTACTGCTGCTTCTCCCATGTATTACCTCCTTGGTAGTATGATAGGAGATTCCAGCAAAAATGTCTGCAACAGCATACACGGCATTTACGTACAAACGCATTTAACACTATGCAAAAATTACATTGGGAATACGTCAGGTCAGAATCTCCTGCTTTTAGAATGTTGGATCTTATTGAAAAAGCACGATTTTCCGACTTGTCAGATGTACCAGATTTGCCAAAAAGAAAACTACTATGCTTTGTATCTAACATAGCATAGTAGTCTCTTCGTTGCAAGTATTATTCTTATTTTCTAAGAATTATTTGTTATAACAAACAATCTGTCCGAAATCAGCCTTCAGGGAAGCACCGCCTACCAGACCACCGTCGATGTCTGCCTGTGCAAACAGTTCGGGAGCACTGGAAGCAGATACGGATCCGCCGTACTGGATACGGATAGCTGCTGCGGTTGCATCATCGTAGATCTCAGCGATGCACTCACGGATTGCCTTACATACTTCCTGTGCCTGCTCGGTAGTAGCTACCTTGCCGGTACCGATTGCCCAGATGGGCTCGTATGCGATCACAGCGGTTGCTGCCTGTGCAGCAGTTACATTCAGGAATGCGATCTTGATCTGCTGACGGATGAAGTCGATGGTAACCCCCTGCTCTCTCTGCGTCAGAGTCTCACCACAGCAGATGATGGGAGTAATACCATGCTCGAAAGCCTTGAGAACTTTCTTGTTCACGGTCTCGTCAGTCTCTGCAAAGTACTCTCTTCTCTCGGAGTGGCCGATGATCACATACTTCACACCTGCATCATCTAACATTGCGGGAGAAATCTCGCCGGTGAAAGCACCCTTCTCCTCGAAGTACATATTTTCGGCACCAATCATGATATTGGAACCCTTTGCTGCCTCCATAGCGGGAATGATGTCGATTGCAGGAACGCACAGAAGTACGTCTACTTCATCATTTGCTACAAGGGGCTTTAAAGTATTGATCAGTTCTACTGCCTGGCTGGGAGTCATGTTCATCTTCCAGTTGCCGGCAATGATCTTCTTTCTTGCCATAATCATACACCTCTTATTTTTTATCGTTCTTATCGTATACCGGAGAATGCCTGAGGCATCTCCTCAGAATAACTTAGAACTACTTATTTATCATCTGCTGCTGCCACGCCGGGAAGCTCTTTGCCTTCCAGGAACTCCAGGGAAGCTCCGCCACCGGTAGAGATGTGGCT
>ENA-USUK01000077-USUK01000077.1-human-gut-metagenome-genome-assembly--contig:-NODE-77-length-70057-cov-8.286682_pt1 | contig 70057 bp, 75 predicted proteins | sample MGYA00250062_ERZ773400 | MGnify/ENA primary metagenome ERZ773400 (study PRJEB29103, sample SAMN06111961) | human gut metagenome | biome: human gut; feature: ankylosing spondylitis patient; material... | reverse complement strand
CGAAGGCATCATTCCGGCACCGGAATCCTGTCATGCCATCGCTGCCGCCATCAACGAAGCCAAGGCGTGCAAGGAGAGCAGGGAAGAAAAAGTCATCCTGTTCAACCTGTCCGGACACGGCCTCATAGATATGGCCGCTTACGACCAGTACCTGGCCGGAAACCTGACCAACTACGAACTGAAAGACGAAGACATCCAGCATAACCTGGACGAGATTAAGGATTTGTAAACCGACGGCTCCGGCCTATCCGGCAACATATCAAGCGTCCATGCCCTTTCGCCCTTCCGATTACGAAGGCGAAGAGGCATGGACGCTTGTTTACAGGCACGAAGCCAAAGTATTAAAGTCGGACAAAACGGGGTCTCAGGAGGCTGCAAAATCATTTGGCGCAGAACGAGAAATCAATCTCAGCCGAACGAAAAATCGTTCGGCTGAGATTGATTTTCAAATCTACGGAGATTGATTTCGCAGTATCTTTCGTGCAGATTTACAACAAGTTAGACATCCACACGCGAAAAAGCAAAAGATTCGGACAAAATGAGGCTACTTACCAGTCAGACCGTAGGTCCCGGACTTCGCCTTCCCCCACATCCAGATTCGTATAACAGCTCGTCACGCTGAAATCCGGAACCGGATATTCAAAAAACGGGAAGCGACGCTCGGTCTCGCCTTCGGTATATGCCCAAAGCGTTTCATACTCACCCATATCTTCTCCCATGTCCTGCAACTGCAACAAGTAACGGTAGACCGGCTTGTTCTCCCGGATATACACTTCGTGGACACGGTCGATTATCGGGCTGTGCCTACGGGTGCGGTCATGGTCGAACCGTAAGATGCGGCGTCCCTTGGCGTCCACTCCCACCAAAGCGAAAGACATACTTTTGCCGATACCGGGCAGATTGAGCACACTACGATCCGTAGCCAGGAAAGGCACGTCATGCGCGGCACAAAACTGCCGGACGGCCACAGCCTTGTTCGGTGCACCGTCCAGGCTTTCCAGAAAGTCGTGCTCAGCCTCAGGTGCCAGACGCCCCCATGCTTTCTCCTCGGCACTTTCCTGCAAGGAACGGGCATTCGGGGCAAAGACCTCATAATTCTCCTCAAAGCCTTTCACGGTGAACGTGTAATAACAAATCACGCCCAGGCTGTTCAGCACCTTCCGCAGTTTTGCCGTATGCCCCCGGCGCGAAGCCGCCACGTTGTAGACCAACTGGTTCGTGACCGCCCATCCGGTAGACAGTATCCTCCGGATGGCCTCCCGCGACTCGGGCGTGACCTCCAAAGGTGACTGGAAATGCGTCTGCACGAAAAGTTGGGTGATGCCCGCCTCTGCGGCTTTCTGCCTGAAATCTCGCAGGATGTCCAACAGTTCGTCGTCCACACGCATCGGCAAGTACACCGGCAAGCGCGTCCCCAGACGGACACGTTGCAATTCCGCATACTTCTCTCCGTCGGAACGGGACAGGTTAGCCTGCCGTTTGCGGACGGCCATCTTGCAGACGGCATCCAGGATGTTGCGCAACGTGGCATTGCGGCTCATCAGCGCGTCTCCTCCCGTTATCAGGATGTCGCGTATCTGCGTGTCGTGTTCGAAATAGTCCATCAGCTTCCGCAGGCGGGTGTTCCAATTTTCTTTCGGCTTCAATTTCTCCAGCTCGAAGTTCAGCCTCCGGCTTTGGAAGTCGTACATCCGTTGGCAGGAAGCGCACAAGCCTCCGCAAGCGCGCCCCATCGTGTCGGGGATTAAGATGGCCACTTCGGGATAACGGCGGTGGATGTTATGCCCGCCGGGCAGCAGCCAGCCGGCCACGTTCGGTTTGCCTTCCTCGACGATGTCCTCACGTTCCCATGCGCGGATGCCGCCGAACGTCTCGACCAAGCGGGACGAATAAATGACATAGCTGCGGATGGCCGCGTCGTCGTAGCCTTTCCCGGTAGGGTTCAACAAGGAGAGGTAATAAGGCGTGACAAAAACGGGAATCCCTTTTTCCTGCGCCTGTTGGTAAATGCGCAGGGTCTCGCCGGAAAGCGTGCCGTCCAGCATCCGGTTCAGCTCGGCGGCGCTCTTTACGGCCATGGACAAATGGAAACGGGCTTCGCCCCACCACCGGCGCACCCATCCGAGCTTTTCCGCCTCGTTGCACCCTTCCGGGAACACATAGCGTCCGGAAGAAGCCGGACGATGTTCTATCTTCCGAACCAACAACGCCATAATCCTCTCTTTGTTCGCCTCACGGATGGCCCTCACCTGTTCATTCAGTCCGTCCGGCCAACGGCGCATCCACCGGAGCACATCCTCTTTCTCCGGCACGCCGGAGGGGGCGGCATGCAACCTGGAAAACTGGTGGTACAACTCGAGTGCAAAATCCGGAGAAATCTCATCTTCCCCTATACGCCCGGACAAGAAACGCCACAACAAGGCAAGGGTCTCCACCTTCACGTCCTCCCCGACCGAAAGTTCATGAACGACCCTGCCGTCATACTCCAACAAACGCCTTACCACCCGTACCCCTTCCGCATTCCACGACGCATCCGACAAATAAGCGTCTATCTTTTGCCGGAAAGAGGCCTCGTCCGGACTGTCTACAGCCCCGGCGAGCAATTCTGGAAATTTATTTTCGAATAACAGTCTGACCTCATGCAGGGTAACCGCCTTATTCTTTTGCTTCATACATATTCTATTTTAGGGTCACACAAAAAAAACGAAACAACCGTTTCATTCTTCTAATTTAACGAAAAAAGGGCACGTCGGCAAAAGGCGGGGAATCATTTTTATTCTTTTAAAAAAACAAACCCGAAAAAACACACATTTTTGCTTATCGCTATATTTGTTACACGAAGACAGGAGGCGGCTCGGCATAGTCAAACTTGAAAAACTTTGTTTTTCGTTTGTCTCTGCATTCGCCTTGGATTATCTTTGTTACACGAAGATAGGAGGCGGCTCGGCATAGCCAAACTTGAAAAACTTTGTTTTTCGTTTGTCTCTGCACTCGCCTTTCGTTATATTTGTGATAGTTTGGTGAATTTTATTTGACTATCAACGAATTATATTCAACTCGCATGAGAACGGGCAACGGATAAGAAAATGCCAGACTGTTCAGAATCACTATATTCCTCATGCTTTCAAATAACTCTTTATCTTGATGCAAAGATAGCATTTTTTTCCGAGAATACCGGAATTTTCCGGGCATAATCTCGTTATAAATCCATGAAATAATCCATATCGGACAGAACAGCCATACCGCAGCCGAGTCCCCCTAACTCACAGGCAAAGGTAATCCGTGTCCTGCTCGTACAATGCAAGGTCAAGCCCTCCGGGTGTCGTGGAAAAATCATCCTCGCCCGGAGGGCTTTCGGTATTTTTCCCGCCAACCTTGCATGTACGGGACACGACCTTTTATAGCCTGTAGTTACGGGAACTCCGGCCCCGAAAAGCCGGACTAACAAAAATCAATTGTTATGTTACAGCAGGCGACAAAAGAAAAGTACAGTATTGAAACACTCAGAGCATGGAATGTTTCATACGACAACGAGCACGGGCTGACACAGAAAGATGTCGATATGGCCAACAGTTATGTTGAACTCATCGAACGTACACGTTCGGAGATTACACCGCAAATCGGAGACAGGCTGGTCTATGTGACCGAAGACGGGGATTATTACGGCAACGCCCTCATCGAGAACCGGCATCACACAAAGGAAGGGCATCTTTCCATATGCGAACAGCCGTATGTGCCTTTCGTGTGGGAACAAGACGGGAATATCCGTCTGAGCGTCAGCGGAGGGGCATTCCACGGAGTGAATCCGAAGGATATGAAGTTCCTGCGATGGACGGACGGCGCGTTCAAGGACTGGGGACATTGCGGCGCGTGTGCCAACGGTGCAGTGACATTCATAGCCAAAGTGCCGCTATGGTTCTATGCCGAACCTAACCCAAAGTACGGGAACTTCACTACCGAAACTTACCGGAAATTCTACCTCACCAAAGACACAAGCGGTTCCGCAAGAAATCTCTATCAAGGTTTTGATGCAGCTTTCAGTGATGAAAAAGAGTTCCAGCAATTCCTAAAGGACTACGAGGGAACGGTATTCAAAGGCAACTGGGACAACAACATCGTGGTATGGTGCTTCCGTCGGGAATATGTCTTCCTTCCTCTCGCCGAATGGGAAAAGATTGATGCTCCGGCCGAAGAACGGAGGCTCAAATTTTATCCCGAACAGGTGAAGATTGTCAAGGACATGGAAAAACACATCACCTGCTTCTACCGAATCAAATCACAGAACTTCTAACACTTAAAAATCCAACTGATATGCAAACGACAACAGCAACTAAGGCCGGCAACGCTCCCGACCTGCTTTCCGGTATCCTGAGCGTGCAGGTGAAAAACGAGGACAAGATTACGGAGCAAGACCGGATCTATTGTCAGAACCAACAGGACATGCTTTACAAAACACTCGACCGGATAGACCGCTGGTACGCCATCTTCAAAGAGGAAGCGGAACAGTACCGGGAGGAACGCAAGTTCCACTACGAGGAGAACGGCAAGGTATCCATGCGTGATTTCTATTCCTACCATAACGACAGGGACGACTATTCGCACAACGAGTTCAAACCGTTTGACATCCTCAATGATATGGTTGACAAGAACTGTAATGCCAACGCTAATTTCGCCAGCCGTATCATCTCCTATTTCAACAAGACATATAATGTCTCTGTCCCCGTACCGGAAATTGAGAAAAATACCCTTCCGATGGGCTTCCGTCCAATCTATGAAACCTACGTGGATGCTGTCATAGAACATCTTGGCGGCAAAAGTTTCAGGGAAACAGCAGAGGAGGAACTGTTGAACAGGTTCTTGAAAGTAGTCCGTCCATCATGCTGGAGCAAGGTCAAGCCGGAACTGAAGAAAGATAAAATCACATTCCCTGAAATTCTGAGATTTGATGAGTTCTATCTGTCATACAACCGTAACCAGATTCATTACAACTATCGGGGCGACATAGAAACCTTCTGTGAAGGCATCGCGTTCGGTGCCGATGACACCATTCATGGTTCAAGCAATATGATTACCGGCTTCCAGGCTGACAATGTTGATGTTTCCGGCTGGTACGACCTCACGACGATCAACGCCGAGCAAATCCGGTTTTACAAGAACGGACGCATAGATGTCAAGTTCAAGGACAGCACGACTGCCGAAAACTGTTTCAAGCGTCTCCGCCTTGATGAAATCACGCTAAGAGAGAACTGATCATGAAGAAAAAACTCACAGCACCCCGTAAGACGATTCTTGCGGGGTGTTTTCATTTTCAACCGTAAACAACCGACAGAATATGTATGCCATCATTCCCCAACAGATACCGCAAGGTATGCGTGCCGAGGTCAACGAGAAGATACTTTTCGCCATAGACTCCGGCAAGGACCTCATTCCGGCGGAGAGCATCTATAACTGCTACACCGGCATCGGAGGGCTTCACAACCTCAGGCAATCCGATTTCGCCAATTACAACGAGTACGCCGAAGCGAAGAAGGAGTTTGAGATGGGACAGTTCTTCACCCCGCATGAAGTGTGCAGGGATATGGTGGAGATGCTTTCTCCCAACACTTCCGAAATGATACTTGACATGTGTTGCGGTATGGGCAATTTCTTCAATCATCTGCCCAACCAGCACAACACCTACGGCTTCGACATAGACGGGAAAGCCGTCAGCGTGGCGCGATACCTCTATCCGGACGCGCATATCGAAAAATGTGACATCCGGCAGTATTATCCGGAACAACGCTTCGATGTAGTCATCGGCAATCCACCTTTCAACCTGAAGTTCGATTACAAGCTGTCACAGGAATACTACATAGACAAGGCATACGACGTGCTCAACCCGGCAGGAATCCTGATGGCCATAGTACCCGGCTCGTTTATGCAGAGTGAATTTTGGGAGAAAACACGGGTTGCCAGTATCAATAACAACTTTTCTTTTGTCGGACAGACAAAACTGTCTCCGTCAGCCTTTGCCTCCGTCGGAGTCCGCGATTTCAATACGAAAATCATGGTATTCCTGCGCAAATCGGTTCATATCGAGATGCAGGCTTACAACGCGGAGGAATTCATAACGGCGGAAGAATTGAAGAACCGTATCAGCGAAGCAAGGACGATGAAACACAGGCTGCGTTTCGACCTGATGCGCGAGACAAACAGGATAGACAAGGAAGAGCTTGAAGTGTTCGAGTATAGGCTCGCCAAGTACATGTACGAACTGAAGGCACACGCCAAGTTGAACAAACATATTGGCAAGGCGGAAGCACTGGTCACGAAGTTCCGCAACCAGAAACCGCCGGAGAACGCCACACGGGAACAAGTCGCGCAATGGGAAAAGAACAAGCTTACCCCGAAGAAAGTGCTTGCCGTCATCCGTAGGTACATCACCTCGCAGAATGTCGTGCCACGCAAGGAAGTGGCATTGGTAAAGACCTCCTACGGGTTCAAACTGAAACAGTACGCCCCACGACTGTTAGACAAGGTTTCGCACAAGGCGGCAGGCATCAACGACCTCGTGTTGGGGCGCACCGAACTGCCCATGCCGGAAATCCTGACAGAAAAGAACATGCGTGAAATCCATGTGGCAGAGAAGCTGATCCGTAGGAAACGCAGGCAATATGAAATCCAGAACCGGCAGTTTCCCGACATGAAGCCGGACACCCAACTGGCGGAATACCTTGACAGGGTGACATTCATCAACAAGGACGGTGACGTATGCGAGTTCACCGCACTCCAGAAGCACGACCTGAACCTCGTTTTGCAGAAACGCTACGCGCTGCTTAACTGGCAGCAGGGATCGGGCAAGACAGCGGCGGTCTATCACCGTGCCAAATACCTGCTCAAATTCCGCAAGGTACGGAACGTCATCATACTGGCCCCCGCCATTGCCACCAACATGACATGGATACCATTTCTCTCCATAAACAGGGAAAGGTTCAGGATTATACGGAACAATGCCGACCTTGAAACCGTACCGGAAGGCGTGTTCATTGTGCTCTCCACCTCCATGCTCGGCAAACTGAAACGGGGGCTGACGAAATTTGTCAAACGCTCCTCAAGAAAACTATGCCTCGTTTTTGACGAATCGGACGAGATAACCAACCCTTCGTCACAGCGCACAAGGCATATCCTCGGACTCTTCCGCAGGTTCAAGTACAAAATACTCGATACCGGAACGACCACCCGAAACAACATCGCAGAACTGTACAGCCAGTTCGAGCTGCTGTACAACAACTCCGTAAATATGATCTGCTGGAGCAGCCGGGTGTACCACGAGAACAGGGACAAGGAGATAGAGGAAGAAAACAACCCGCATTACGGTGAGCCGTTCCCTGCTTTCAGGGGGCATGTACTTTTCCGCGCCTGCCACTGTCCGGGAAAATCCACCGTGTTCGGAATAGAGAAACAGAACCAGGATGTCTATAACAAAGAGGAACTTGCAGAGCTTATCGGGAAGACCGTCATCACCCGCAAGTTCAGGGACTTTGCCGGCGAGAAGTACAAGATACGGACACACACCGTCAGCCCTGCCGATGGCGAACGCGAGGTTTACCGTGTCATCATCGAGGAGTTCTGCCGTATCTGCGAGTTGTATTACAACAGCACGGGTGACACGAAGAAGGATGCCGGACTACGTCTTATGCGGCAGATCAAGCTACTCATCAAGGCCTGTTCCGTCCCCCACCTGATAGAGGGCTATTCCGGTGACGGGATTCCGAAAAAAACAAGGTACATCGAGAGACTGATACGGAAGATTCCCGGCAAAGTGGCCGTCGGCTGCACGTCCATAGCCGCATTCGACCTCTACGGGAACCGTCTCCGCGAATGTTTTCCCGACAGGCCGGTATTCGTGGTCAAGGGAGACGTGGCTTTCAAGAAACGGCAAAGCATCGTGACGGAGTTCGACTCCACCGTAAACGGCATACTGGTCTGCACGCAGCAGAGCCTGAGCAGCTCGGTGAACATCCCCACCTGCAACGACGTGATACTTGAATCGCTCCAATGGAACATCCCGAAGATGGAACAGTTCTATTTCCGCTTCATACGTCTTGACTCTAAAGAGCTGAAGGACGTGCATTATGTCACCTACAAGGATTCTGTGGAGCAGAACCTGATGGCCCTGGTATTGACCAAAGAACGGCTGAACGAGTTCATCAAGACCGGAGAAGTGAAGGAGCAGTCCGAGATTTTCGAGGAGTTCGACGTCACCATGTCCGTCATCGAGAGCCTGCTGGTCAGGGAACGCGACAGCGAGGGAAAGATACACATCAGCTGGGGAAGCCAGCGAATAATGAGTTGAAACAATGGAGAAACTTATGAGAACCGCAGATTACATTCCACAGGCAAAGGTAGCCCGCACCCTTTTCCGGCAGAGCAAGGTCAGGCCGCAGGCGGTTTTCGGGCAAATCATCCTCGCCGGAGGCTCCGGTATTTCCCCGAAAAACCCTGCACTGCCGGGGCGCGGACCTTTATACGCCTGTGGAATGAAATCCCCGGTTCCGCATCATAAACCGTAATGAAGAATATCATGGACTTGAATCAGGCAGAAGTGGCAGTGACCACGCAGCATCTCATAGACACGAGGCAGGAAAAAGACAGCCTGCTGCAAATGGCCGACTTCGGCGACATGGGGGAATTCCTGTGTACCTGCTCCGAGCTGTTTCCGGAAGAGGAAACCCCGGAATACAGGTACACGAGATGGGAGGACATTCCGGACTCGCTCATCAACAGGGAATGGCTGTGTCCCAACTTTTTTGAAATAAGGGAAGCGATGGAACAACTGGAGGAACCCGACAAGGATTGCTTCTTCGACTGGTGTGACCGTTACGGGCACGACATCGGCACGGAAGACCCTCACCTGCTGGTGGCGCATTATATCGAACTTTTCGGGAACGCGACCTATATAAATGACGAACCTTGCCCGGACAGCGGGGATGATAGTTTGCTGTACTACCCGGGCATATCGGGCAACTATTTCGAGCCGGGCATTCCCCGCTTCGAGATATTCGATGACAATTACGACTAAAAAAAACACGCTTATGAATATCAATTTTCTCGGGCCGGTCCTGCCGACAGACCGATTCGTACAGATGGCCTTCGTGGAAATCCTGAACATCATCCTGACAGCGAACAACATCATGGACGTGAACAGGATGCTCGTCGGGCGGAATGCCAATCCCGTTTTCGGCTCCCTGTCGGGACATTTCCGATGGTCCTACTCGGACAACCATTTCACGTTGTGGCAACGGATGGAGTACAACTCGCCGCTCTGTTTCAAACAGCGCATATTCAGCATCCATTTCGGAACGCTGGCAAGCCGTGACAGGGAAAGGGATAATACGATAATGAACTAAAACATATCAATATGAGTCACCAGATAATAACAAGAATGGCATACAACGCTAAAACCAAGCAGATAGAAACTTGGCAGCATTCCAACAACGTGTGGCCAAGAACCGATTATTACTATGCTTTGGATGTCAGGACGGACGAACAAATGCTCGGATTCATAACATTGGTGGCAGAAGGTGCATGGCAAGGACGCAAATGGGAAAAAGCGTTCAAGACCCTTTTCTGCGAATATCCCGAACTGGTTATGAATTCATACAAACATGAACTTAACAAATCCTATGAGGAGAATTGTGCCATCCGTCGGAAATATAAAGAACTTGCCCGAAGCAAACGCGATGAAATAGTTGCGCGATTCAAGCAACTGGCCGGAATTGTCTGACTCTAAAAGTGAAAGCATATGGAAATAATGAAGATTTCAAACCGCCAGATTGCGATGATGGCTTTCGACAGGCTCCGCAAGGAAGACAAGAAGGATTCCGCGTTGAAACTTGCCAGGTGCCTGCTACGTGGCACAAGCATCTCTCTCGGCATAGGTGATATCGACTGGGACATAGACATGGCTATACAGCAATGCGGAGGAGAGCCGAGGACTGGATACCGATACACGGCGCATTTCCACTTCAACCGGAATACGGAAATGGAAAAGGACAAGTATGACGGGATAGTAAAGGAACTGTATGGGTAATGAAACGAACACGGAGGCGGCCGGAAGGCCGCTTCTGTCATTTATAACGGTATGTACGGGAAAAAGAATCCTGCCGTACACAGGTAACAGAAATGGATGAGCAGAAAACATTGACATTGGATTTCATCAAATCCCTGATGGAACCGTCCTATACACTGATTTGGACGGATTATGATGACAATCTTGACAACCATCGGTGGCTGGTTCAAAAATGTCTTGACAGCAAAAGCCCCGAACATTTGTGGGAAAAGGCGGACGAGTGGTACAGCGATGCCGAATGGGAGGCTGTCCGTGAGATAATCGCCAAATTGAAAGAGGAATGTACAGTTTTCAATGATTTCGGTGAAGAGGATGTGGATACCTTCTTCGATGAGCACGAGGATGAAATCCGGGACGAGGTTTACAGCCGCAACGACTCGGATGTGATAAAAGACCTGATAAGGCACACGGACAACATTCCCATTCGTGTGGAGATGCTGTCCGACCACGACTGCATCAATTCCAACTGGTTTGAATCACAGGGCGGTTACAGGTACGAGGAATCCTACTTCGGGGACATGGTAGACTGCCTGAACCTCAATCCGGCGAGAGTGAAGAGACTCCTGACGGAACACGGCTACAAGACATACGGACGTTTCCCGAACCGCAGAAGCCGGAACGGCAAGGAACAGGTTTCATACGAGCAGTTCTACAAGGAGTTGATAAATTCCTGTTGCGGCGCGAACCTGCTGGTCTATATAGGACGTGTGAACTTGAATGAACTGTACAATGCAGAGTTTTCGCTGAATGAAGTTATCATCCCGAAAGGCAACTGTTGCGGGCTGTTCAGCTCTACATTCGGTGGCGGAAGCCTGCTTGAAATGGAACTGAAACAGGATATACGCCTGAAGTTGGAAATCAAGGGCTGTAACGGCTTCCGTTTCCGGCTGGATGACGAACGCTCCAAATATGACTATTCAGTCCAACATGTATATGGGGTGGATAATTCCTTTTTCGGGGATGCGGTACGCATTGTATCCTGACAAGAATCAAATCAATAACAATCAAACAATAGAAGATTATGACAAAGTACAATGTACAAGTAAGGTACATCTTCGAGGGTACCTACACAGTGGCGGCGGAGGACCGCGAAGAAGCGGAAAGAATGGTATCGGAAGATTGCGGGCTGGTATTGGGCGGCAACATCCATACGACACGCGATGACGATGAGGTGACGGACTGGAACTTCGGCTGCCATCCGGACTTGCAGGTCCTCTCCGTAAGGCAGAGAGGCGGGAAATCCCCCAAACTGGTGTTTGAAGACAGGATCAAGAAGTTGCGGGAGGACATCATCGGTGCGATACGGCAGTTGCTCCATGACCATGCCATGAACGCGATACGGTTTCCGAATGAAAATGAACACGACCCTGTATGGGTAATATGGTTCAATGACGACTGCGAACCTTATGAATGTTGGGTGTCCGGCATTGAGGTAACAGACAAAGGCCTGACGGTATTCGCAACAATGAAGGACAGCTTTGAAGAAGTAAGTTGCGATTCCCCGTTTGAACTCGGTGCAAGAAACATAGACTGGCTTCACGAGATGTATGATGCCGTATGGCACCAGTTGGAAGAAACAAAGGATGTTGAACCACAAACGGAAAAATCATGAACTATCCAGCAGAAAATGCAGTCTCCAGTTTCTTTTACTACATGTGGAATGCCTGGAGCAAGGAGGAATGCGAAATCGTATTCGGTGGAATGTGCAAGCATTTCTGGGAAAAATGGAACTCTTTTGCAAACGATTCTATCTTCGGTGCGGCGGAACGATTCTATGCCGCCCTGTCGGAAAACAATCGCAAGTTATTGGTGGAGCGTGCCGTCTCCATTTATGACGGCCAACGTTTCAGGAACAAAAGTATAAACATTGAAAATCAAATATTATGCAGACAAACATCATTAATCTGATTTGCAGTTCATGCAACTGCGGTCAGGCAGAAGCACAGGAGTATCTGGACTCCGAAATCCGGAACCTGCGCGAGTTGCAGGAACTGGACGATTTAAGGGAAGATGATATTGATATGGCGTGTAGCAACCTCGGTCTTGACTTTGACTACAGGGAATATTTTATCAACCGCCTCGCAGGGGCATAAAAACTTACAGCTATGGCTTATTTTCAGAACATACACTCTCTGGCGGACTTGAAGAAAGAGTACCGCCGTCTGGCATTGCAGCACCATCCCGACAAGGGTGGTGATACTGCAATCATGCAACAGGTGAACATCGAGTTTGAAAGGCTTTTTGAGGTCTGGAAGGACAAGCCGGATGTTTCCGCCACTTCGACCGGGTATGAACACGACTATTCGGGAGCTACGGCAAAGGAATACACCGAGTACGTGTATAACGAATACCGCTGGAAAGGCCGCAATTACAAGGGGCAGCACGCCCCTGAAATCGTGGAACTGGTACGGTCATGGCTCAAGGAGACCTATCCGAGATACAAATTCTCGGTCAAGCGCGAGAACTACCATTCCATCTACATTCGGCTGATGAAAGCGGATTTCGAGGCTTTTACCAAAGAATCCGGGAAAGTCCGGGATGACATCAACCATTACAATATCTCGTCCGACAAGTCCTTGACCGACCGTGCGAAAGAGGTGATGCTGAATGTCTGCGATTTCGTGATGTCGTATAACTTCGATGACAGCGACCCGATGACGGACTACTTCCACACCAATTTCTACCTGACTCTCGGAATAGGCAGCTACAAACAACCGTATAAAGTGGAGTTGCCGAAACTTGCCTGCAAGGAAAAGGACAAGCCTGAAGTGTTCAAACATCCCGAAGGGGCTGCGCACAAGGCCATCCGGCAGGCATTGGGCAAAGCCCGTTTTGACTTTATCGAACACAGGAGGCATTCCGGGGAAATGATACTCGGTGAAGACCATTACGGCTCACACGGCGAGCACTATTTCTGGCCGAAAAATTATTCAAGTGCGAAACTGGCGCAGAAACGGATAGACAAATTGGAAAAAGCCGGCATTCAATGCAAGCTTACAGGCTATAATGGCGGTTACATCCGTTTTCTCGGCTATGCTCCCGAAACGGAAGCGTTGCTGGAGCAGGAACGGCAGGAGGTCATCGTTGCACACAAGGCATGGCAGGCAAGACAATCGGCAACTTAGTCAACAAAAATAAAATGGTTCAATGAAAGCCCTCACGAACCATTTTATTAAAGATTATCAAATCACCATTTGAATTCTCTCACTTTTTTTAGGTCTATCTTTTTCACAAAAGAATCTATACGTTTCAAGTCTTCGGGAACATGGTAAGATATAGCCCATGGCTTGTCAATCCCAATATGTTTTACAATCTCTTCCATATATGGCCAATCAACTTCATAAAAAGAATGACCATAAACAACTACCTGCTCTATATCAGATAAACTATTAAAGAAGTCCAGATTTTGATGAATGATAGAAGACGAAACTTTTATTAAGCCATTCATCCACTCTATAATTTTACTCCATGTTTGTTGCAGGTATAACATTTGGCTTTCATCATTATATGCATCTTGTGGATCCCGATAATTATTATGCCCGATAATATATTCTTTATCTGACAATCGTGACCCGTGAATATGCAATATATTAGATTCAGGTATAGAATATACCCTTTCCAATGTTTCTGTATAATTGAATGTCAAATATCTACATTCCATTGGTAGGTCAAGGACTTTTTCAGCATCGTTTATATTGATACTGTCTACCCAATTTCTGAATTCTTCAAGAAACTCATCCAATACTGGTCTGAATATCCAATCCGGTGAATCTTCCACTGCCGCCATCGAACGAGTAGGATGGTCATAATCAAAATCCTCGTCGGGTTTACAATACTCCAAAATACTATCTTCATCGTATTCTCCAAGGGCTTTTTCAATATCACCCCATACATCCCGTTGATTGCTAAAAAAAGTGTCCATCAAACCAATGAGGCGATGTTTACTATTCTTTTGTAACCATTCTTTAAAGTTGCCGTAACTGGACTCAATACCATTTGCCAAGTCAAATCCATTACCAATGACAACAAGTGTCTTTTTATTCTGTTGTTCTATTTCTGGAAATAAATAGTTCATATAGTTTTCAATTAATAATTTACAAAATTACTCTTTTTTGAAACATTGAACATAACAAATAAGGATGAAACTCTATTGAATCTCATCCTTATTTAATTTTATGGAATGTACAGCAGTCTGAACTCCTTTTTCCTTCGTCGTTCAATGCTTGGTACCGCTTTCCCCTTGTAGCACCTGAAGGAGATATATTCGTGGTAGATATTCCTGTCACCGGCTTCCAATTTTTGAATCAGTTTGCTTTTTGGGATTTTTCCATAGCCTACCAGACGGTAATACCCCACATTATATGAAAGGGTTGCGACGAGTAATGCGTCCTTTCCGAAACGGCTGCACATCCTGCACAATTTCATCAGATCCGCCCTCAGCAGGGAATCCGCCTGCGCCTCGCTCATGTCCGGCATGAACGTCTCGCCCGGCAACAGTTTATGGCCATATCCTACATAAGGCAAATGATTTCCGTGCCATCCTTCATGTTCCTTGATACAGGCGATTGCCTTTTCGAAGAGTGAAGCCGGAATCTGCAAGGCGGTGGGAGGCGAAGAACCGCCTCCCCGTGGTTGCGCCACCATACCGCCGCAGGTCAGAATCAGGCATAAAACCGCTACAATCATTCGCATAGGGAATCCTTTTCAGATTTCGATACAGGCGGTCTTACAATAACGAGCGAATCCCTAATCCAAGGAGTTCCGGGATCGGATACAGTCCCTTCCGTTTTCTCTTCAGTCTCCTCCTTTCTTTCGTTGTTGAAATCAAAACTGAGCAGGAACAGCAGTTTCGGTTCGCTGTTGTCTTCAAAATAGATGTCAATCGACTGCCGGTCCTCACACGCGGAAGTGTAATACAGTCGGAACACTTCTCTGTCAAGCGGATAGTGGTCATTCGGCAGCAGTACCATCCCGTCATCCATGCGGAGTGTACCCTTGCCGTCCGGCTGGAAATAGCGGATGGTGTAACGGGCATCGGAGAAACGTCCTTCCCGCTTGAGTTCACAACGTATCTCCACGGTCTCGCCCTTCACTATGCGCGTGGGAACAGGCATCGTTTCCACCGCGAAGGGATAAGCCTGCTGCACGTCCATATCGTCATTGCAGGCGGTAAACATAAAAGCCGTCAGGCTCAGGAACAGGACGGACAAAAGTCCGCCAAATCCTCTTTTTCGAATCAATGTATTCATATCCAATCTGATTTTTAATTTGTTATACTTCATTGTTTTAATCCTGTGGCAACCTGTTTTGCAAATACTCGTTCAAATCCTTGAACCCCTTGTACAAGGCTGAACGGTCCTCAATCCTGTTTCCATAGCGTTTTCGGAGTGCTTCCAGTGTTCGCCTCCCGGCTTCGTCCCGGTCCAGATAGCAGTTTATCGTCTCATACCTGTCAAAAACAGTAAACGAACGTTCCAATAACGCCACCGAGTTCAGCACGAGACAGTCATCACCGTACCCCAATCCCAACACCATCCACGAGAGGTAGTCGATAAACCCCTCAAAGAGGTTGCAGATATCCGATCCGTTGTCTGTCAGCGAAATGTCCTTCGGGGACAGGCTTCCCTTGAAAAAACGGTTGCGCAGTTCATATCCGCCGCTTCGATTCCTGAACCCGATGGCGAAATACTGTTTCCCGTGCAAGGAATACCTGACCTCCTCGCAGTTCGGTAATGCCACATCGCTGCAAATGCCCCGTCCCTCCAGATAGCGGAGCAGAACCTTATTGTAAAGCGGTCCGAAACGGATATCCGTCATACATTCCCTTTCATCCGAATTATCCTTGCCGTTCTCTTTCGGACGGAAGACCGTCTTCCTTTCCGGAGCCAGCCCGGCATAAATCCTCGTGATGAAATCCGCCTGCTCCTTGAAATCGTTACTGCCGACAAATTCCCCGGCAAGGGTGAAAATATCACCGCCGCGTCCGGTTCCGAAGTCGTGCCAGACATTCTTGCGGATGTTCACCTGGAATGAGGCAGTCAGTTCCTCACGGTAAGGAGCGAGATACCAGCATTCATCCCCGCGTTGTCTTTTCGGCCCGTATCCCAATTTCGCGAGGAAATCGGTAATGGGAACAGCCCTTATGTCTTCTATATTCATAAGCGGTAATTTTTAGTTGATGATGAATTTCAATCCTATCCCGAACTGGGTCGTGAATACCCCGAGCGAACTGCCCCACAGGGCACGCTCACGGACACTTGCCAGCAGCACGATACGGTCTGTGACATAGGTCTCCAGTTCCAGCGTTATCGCCCCTCCATAGACAAAGGCATCCTTGACAAGCAGTCTGGAACCGTCATACAATATCCTGTCACCCCAGTTCACGGTTTCATAACCGGCCATTGCCGAACCGCCGATAGAAAGGAACAGTGTCTTGGATGGATCGGACAGGAACTTCAGGTAATATCCGCCTTCGGCCGTGAACTGCGTACGGGGAAGGGACACATTACGGTATCCGTAATTCTTTTGCAGGTATTCCGCACCGACCACCCAACGGTTGGCTCTCTTGGTATATCCCGACACCGCGAATCCGGTATAATAGTTCAACGGATTCCTTGAACCGTTGGCAAAACCTCCGCGAAGTTCCACTCCCGTCATGCCGGGGAGATAGCGTTGGGCGTGCGCCCGCCCTGAGAACAGGGCTAGCGACACGACCGTTACTATGATACAAACGACTTTACGCATGGTCACTTCACTTTAAGTTCATTGATTACCCTGGCTCTCACGATGTCCTCGTTCTCCACGGTGAACGACTGGTGGCGACCGCCGCTTTTCTCGTTCAGTTCCACCACCAGCACCTTGTCGGCCGGAATGGTGAACTTGTCAAGAGTGAATACGGTACGTTCTTCCTTGTTGCCGGCAACCACAGTGGCGTAGTTATAGGCACGGAGCGGAAAGATGACCTGCTCCTGGATGGCTGTACGCTTCATCACTTTCTTATCCATAATCTTGAACGTCACGAAATCCACCTCGAAAGGCACATTGGAAGAGTTCCTGATCTGCGTATGGAAATAAAGCAACCCGTTGTGGGTGTAAATTCCGCGCAAGAGGTACTGGATGCCGAAAGCCTTGCTGCCGATGTGCTTGACATGGCGTCTGTTTTCCTTGTGGATGCTTTTGTTGATAAGCTGCACTAATTTGGGAGATTCACAGCCCAGTTCCTCTAAATAGATGTCAAGCGCGTTGTTCGGACGGTTCACCTTGCTGCCGTCATGGATAAAGTCCTTCATCTCCACATTCAAAAGCAGCGGCTCATCGGCGTACTTGACATTGAAAGTGTAAAAGCTGCCGCTTTCAGTGATGACCGACATATTCGTCTCGTCACGGAAATTCTTCACCACCGCCTTCACACGGATGACATTCTCCGCACCGTCAGCCTTGCCTGCCACGAGATTCGGGGAACCGAGATCCACATAACGTACAGCCGACGGGAAGATGATGTGGGTCGTCTTGTCGTAGGTCACTTCCAACCCATACGGAGGTACCATCCTGTCAAAGGTGAGTTTCCGGGTCAGACCATGATAGAGGTCGCCGTCTTCCTGCTGCGGATAGACATCCTTGGCCAGTGTCACATTGTTTTTTTCTGCCGATACGGTATCGGACTCATTCTGTGCGAAAGCACTCGTTACGCCCAATGCAAGGGCAAGCATTACAAAAATCTTTTTCATACTTCTTGAATTTTAATGGATTGTTATTGATTCTCTTTCTGGTAAAGCATCAGGGTATAGCCGGACTTGAGGTGTACCTTCTCCTCACGCATTTTCCGTGATATGTATTGCGACACTCCCTGTATGGCACCCCTTCCGAGTTCGGACAGCAACTGATCCTTTGCCGACTGGTTGGTGATGGAGATGCTCGTGCCGAGGTTCTGTCCCAGGTTGGCGGCCACCTCCCTGACCGCATTCGCCTCCATGGAACCCGGAATGAAGATTCCGTCCTGTCCGTCATTGTCATACACGGTGAGTTCCACCGGAATGATGACTCCGCCATGCTCCACCTGGATGATTTCGATACCGAGCCGTTCTCCCTGTATGCGTCCCTCTCCGGTAACTATGGAATTACGCGGGAGCGTGTACCTGCCGACACGCATAGGTTCCAAAAGTCTCAGCCTCACGCCTTGCCCGCTGGTGACGGTCTGGTCGCCATGCACACAGGCGCGGATGGTATTCCGGCTATACTTCTCTCCAGAGTTTCCCACAGCGGTATGGAAGCCCATGTTTCCGGATTGCTCCAGCCTTGCAAACAACACGGAGTCACTGATTGGCTGATGAAGTGACGATACCACCGGCGTGGATACCTGCCCCACGGGAACGGCTTTCGGTTTCCTGCTGTTGGAAACAGGTTCCGTTTCTTCCCGGCTCTCCGTCCTCTCGCCATCCTTTCCCGGCGTATATCTGGCAGCCAGTTCGTATGATTTCTCCAACAGAGCCACCTGCTCCTCGTAGGTCATCTGCGCGGGCTGCTGCATGGCGGTAGCCTGCCTCAGTTGCTCGACTTCGGCTTTCAACGCCTCCTTCTCGGGGTCTTCTTTCGGGGTCTCGTAGAAACTGCCGAGCGTGGCGTTGATGTCGTTGTAGGCTGCCGTGGACGATGAGAAAGAGCCGCTTCTCCGGTAACTTCCGCCGTTACGGTTGGATGTGCCGCTGCTTGGATAGTCCGTATCCGGTGAAAGTTCAATGACATGTTCCGTGGTCACCTCCTGTCTGCCCCCGTCCGCCATCGCAGAGAATTCCTCCAATGTGCGCATCTTCTCTTCCTGCCTGCGTCTCATGTCCGCCTGCTCGTAAGCCGTAATCTTGTCCGCCTCGATACCCGCCCCTCTCGGGTCGGGCAGTTCGGTGTTGAATCCGGCGTTCTTCTCCTTTTCCTGCCTGTCCTTTTCCGAAGGGGCGAAAATCCACCACATACAGCCGATGAACAGCAGGAACATCCCGGCAAAGACCAGGTACTTTCTGATTTCCTGCCGTTTTTTCAATTTGTTCACATCATTACTCATTGTCTTATTTGTTGAATTGGTTAAAAAACTCTTCCATCTCGCGGATTTTCTTGTCCGAAAGCGTGTCTGCCGGAACAAAGTCCGGAATGTTCAGAGGCTCTATCTTGATAATCTCCTGTTTTGCATCCTCCCGTCCGATGTCATGGATGGCACGGAAAATCATATAGAAATTCCCGACGGCGAACAGGACTGCCAGCACCACGATGGTTATCACTCTCTTTTCCGGACTCAGCCCGGCGCACAAGCCGCGCAGTTTTCCTTCGGCCAAGTCCCGGATTTTTACAAAAATCTTTTTCATACATTCTAAATTTTAACGGTCATACACTCTTATATCCCTGTTCTCCACCACGCGGAAGGCTTCGAGGATGAAGCCGTGCGGGTTGTTTTCGCTGCGCGTGGAATTGAGCAGCCTGCCCCGCGTGACGAGGCTGCGCTCCGTCACGCTTTTCTCGCGGATGATGGAAAGGCGTGCGTACGTCACGACTTCGTAGGGATAGGTGTTGAAGTCGCATTTCACGCTGTCGATTCCGATACGCTGGTTCATGTTGCCGGAGATGACACGGTTGTAATAGCCCTGCTCCGCCAAGTCCCGGTAATGGGCGTATGCGGAACGGTCGCTCAGGAACATCGCGCGTTGGATGTTGCCCTCAATGGCACTCTTGTCAGGCGAAAGCGTGAAGAACAGCTCGTGGAAACGCCTGACATGCTCCCTCGCCTCCACTGGGCGGTTCTGCTCCAAGTCTTGCGAGAGGGCGAGCATAAGCGATTTCCCCTCGTCCAGCACATAGATTTTCTGCCGTTGCGCCTCGGCAAAGCCATAAGCCTTCCACACGGAGAATCCCACGAGCAGAGTGCAGGCGCAGAGATAGACGATACCGAACAGACGCAGCTGCCTGAAACTGGTCTCGATGTTTTTTAGTGATTTGAATTCCATTTCAATGTCGTTTTAATGTGATTACTTGATAAGCCTTCCGGCGATATTGCCCACCGCCGCACCGGCCGTACCCGCCACGATCGACCCGGTCCTGGATGCCGTCTGGCTCACGTTCTTGCCGTAATTGCCCGCACCGCCGCCTGCCTGGATGATCCAGTTGGCCACTGTCGGGATGGTGAAGTACCCGATGATGCCGATAATCAGGAAGGTGATATACACACCGTTCGAGCCGTCGGGGATGAAATTGGGATCAGCAAGTAATTCTATGTCCTGCTTGAGCATCAGCACCTGTATTCTTGCCAGCACGCTGCTGAACAGGTCGCTGACCGGAAGCCACAGGTAGATACTGATATAGCGGACGAACCACTGGCTGAGGGAAGCCTGGAAGCCGTCCCAGCAGGAGATGGCAAAGGAAATCGGCCCGAGTATCGAAAGGACGACAAGGAAGAATGTCCTGAGCGTATCGACGACAAGGGCGGCGGCGTTGAACATGAGTTCCAGCAGTTCACGGAAAAAGTTCTGTACCGCCTTCTTCATGTTGTACATCGCGCGGTCCACGTACATCCCGCAGGCTTCTATCGCGTCCAATACACCCAGTTCATCCAACTTGTTGTCAAAGGCTTCCTTATCCACTAAGTAGGCCGTCTCGGGATTGCGTTTCATCGCTTCCAGCTCCAGTCTGTCCTTCTGTGCCCTGTACTCGTTCATATCGAAGGTCTGGGTCTCCAGAATCGTGTGCGTACCCTTTACTATGGGTGACATGACACTGTTCAGCGTACCCAGCACAAGGGTCGGAAAGAACATGATGCAGAGCCCCAGTGCGAAAGGACGGAGGAGCGGGAACACATCGACCGGCTCGGCCCTTGCCAGGGACTGCCATACACGATATGCTACATAAAACAAAGCTCCCAATCCGGCAAGTCCTTTTGCCACGCCCGTCATTTGCGAGCATAGCGGCATCATATCCGTGTACAGGTTTTGCAGGATCTGGTGCAGGTTGTCAAAATTTGCTGCCAACAATACCATAAGCGTTCGGATTTAGGATTACCAGTAACGTTCGTTAGGCGAGCCGTAAAGGGCCATCACGCGGTCAAGGTCGTTCCGTTTCTTGGCACGCAGGTAGGAAACGCCGATGTTCTTGTTGGTGTAATACTGCACGAGACTGCGGTATTGCAGCATGTCGTTGTAGCAGCGGTCGATTATATCCATCCGTTCCTTGTCGTTCATCGACAGGCCGTTCTCGTTGACCACCGTCTTCAGGTCGTTCAGCAAATGCGCACTCTCTTCCAGCAGTTTGGTGTAACCCAAAGCGATTGCACTCAGTTCCTCCGGCGTGAAGTAAGGGTCGCTGAGCATACGCTCGAAGCTGTTCACGTAAATGTCCGTGATGTCACCGACCATAAGGATGGTCTGCTGCACCTTACGCGCGTCACGGACGAGGTTCTTGACCTTGCGGAGCCCGTCATAGAACTCCTTTCCCTGTTTGTAAATCTTTACGGTTTCCTGAAAATTGTTGATCATATTGGTCGCCGTCGTGGATGTCTGCACGATGTTTTTCGCGGCATTGATGATACCTTGGGCAAGATTGGTCGGGTCGGTCACCACCCATTGCGCTTTCGCCGTGAGGCTGACAAAGAAACAGCCCATACACAGCATGATAATTTTCTTTTTCATGATGTTTCTGTTTTTAATTGTGAATAGAATGTTGGATTTCAGAATGACATTTTCCGTCCCTTGGACGGCGGGTTACGCAGGATGGTCCGATGAACCTGCTTTGGACGGTTCTCCTTTGCAGCCTTTTCCGTTTCACGTCTAAGCGATGAAAAGAACTCATCGGCATACGGTCTGCGGCCGGTCATCCTGACAAAACGGACATCCAGTTCCCGGTATGCCTTTTCCGCCTGACACGAGCGTTCCGCAGCGGAAGCGTTTTTGTCTATGCCGTACTTGACAAGAAAAGAAGGACTGATATGGATAATGTCGTGGACGGTATCCGGTGAAGCGGCAATCCATCCCAATCTTTCCAGTTCCCCGTTTAGTTTGTCAAGGTAATCGGCCGGAGGACGGGGACAAAGCCTCTCGAAAAGTGCTTCCGCCCGGTGGGTCAGCCGGGCATCGACCTCCAGACTGTCCGGTACTTCTCCCGTCAGCCTTTTCTGCCGGTATTCATCGGGACTCATCTCCTCAAGCCGATGGAACAGCCTGTAGTCCTCCGTAAACCCGTAACAGTCCTGTATCGACCGCGGAATGTTCCAGTTCTGCATCAGGGACCAGTAGAGGCATGACACGACCTCGTCGCGTTTCCTTTCGTCAGATTCCAAATTACTGTACATGATTTCTAATGTTTAATGGTTGATAAATGATTTCACTTTTCCCGCTTGCTCTCGGCAAGTTGTTTTATGGCAAGTTCGATATTGCCACCCAGTTTTTCCGTAAGCCGCATAAGCTCAAGTTTCTCGGTCTCTTCTGTGGTGTAGCATACATATTCCTCAAGCGACACTTCTGTGGCATAGACCGCCGACTGCGTTCCGCCCAGGCCGATCCAGACTTCCTTGTATTTCCGGGAAGGGTTGTTCGCCATGTTGATGGAGAGTATCTGCGCCCGTTCCTTGTCCGTCAGACCGAGCAGTGCCTGTATCTCATCGAACTTGTTGACGTATTTCCTTTGGTCAAGGAGAATCTTGCAGTCGCTGTTGTTGATGATGGTGCCTTTGACTATGGAAGAGGAAATGATGTCCTCCACTTCCTGAGTGACGACCACCGCCTCACCGAAGAACTTGCGGACGGTCTTGAAGAGGTATTTCAGATATTCCGCCATACCCTCCTTGCTGATGGCTTTCCAGGCTTCTTCCAGCAATATCATCTTGCGGACACCCTTCAGCTTCCTCATCTTGTTGATGAAGGTTTCCATGATGATAATGGTCACAATCGGGAACAAGACCTTGTTGTCCTTGATATTGTCCAACTCGAAGACAATGAATCGTTTACTTAACAAGTCAAGCTGTTTGTCCGAGTTGAGCAGGTAGTCATATTCGCCGCCACGGTAATAGGGTTCCAATACGTTCAGAAAATTGAACACGTCGAAATCTTTCTCACGGGTGCGCTTCTGTTTCAGGATGTCCCGGTACTCGTCCCGGATGAACTCGTAGAAGGTGTTGAAAGTGGGATTGGACTGCTTTTCCTGCCGAATCTTCTCTAAAAAGAGATTGACGGCATTGGAGAGTGCCACCTCCTCGGCACGTGTCGGCGGTTCGTCGTCACGTTTCCACAGGGTAAGGATAAGGGTCTTGATGGACTCCTTCTTCTCGATGTCGAAAACACCATCCTCCACATAAAAAGGATTGAAGGCTATCGGATCTTCCTCCTTGTAGGTAAAATAGATACCGTCCTCTCCGTGTGTCCGCGCATGGATAAGGTTACACAGCCCTTGATAGGAGTTTCCCGTATCCACCAACAGCACGTGTGTACCCTGTTCGTAATACTGTCGCACCATGTGGTTGGTGAAGAAGGATTTTCCGCTGCCTGAAGGTCCGAGTATGAACTTGTTGCGGTTCGTAATCGTGCCGTTCTTCATCGGCAGGTCTGAAATATCCAGATGGACGGGTTTTCCGGTCAGACGGTCCACCATGCGGATGCCGAATGGGGAAAGCGAGTCCTTGTAGGAGGTTTCCCCCACGAACAGGCACAATGCCTGTTCGATAAAGGTGTAGAAACTCTCCTCGGACGGGAAATCACCGGCATTGCCGGGTATCGCCGCCCAGAACAAGGTCGGCACGTCCACCGTGTTGTGGCGCGGCTTCGCTTCCATCAATGCCAGCTGGCTGCCCACATCGTTCTTGATGCACTTGAGTTTTTCCCGGTCATCGCTCCACGCCATGACATTACAGTGCGCACGGATGGAGGTCAGCCCCTTGCTGTGCGCTTCGTTCAGGTATTCCTCGATCCATTCGCGGTTAATCTGGTTGGAACGGCTGTAACGGGAAAGCGAGTGCATGTTCCTCGCGGTCTGCTCGAACTTCCGCAGGTTCTCCGCCGAATCGTCGATGAAGAGGTACTGGTTCACTATGTGGTTGCAGGTGAGCAGGATGCCTATCGGTGCGGCAAATGACAGGCGACAGTCGCTCCGGTCGGTGGAGAGCCGTTCATAACGGCAGTCCGTGGCCACGCCTGACGGCAGGTCTTCCGGGTCGGAAAGGGTGTGCAGGCAGAAGTAGTTGTCGCCTACCTTCATTTCCCCGGCCCCGAGCGAAAGGTCCTGCAAGCAGGCGGTATCCTCCTGCGAGAGCGAGAAGTATTTCTCGATGATGCCCGCCGAACTCTCCGTTCCGGTTATCTCCCCGTCCGTCAGGCGCGTGATGCGGAGCAGGCCGCTGTCGTTCACGATACGCTCGAACTGGCCGCAGCACTCCATGAAACGGGTGACGGTCTCCCTGTCCTGCATTTCCTTGGGGATGATGAACCCTCGTGTCAGGGCGTTGAAACTGCTGGTCGTGCGGCTGCGTTCATTCGTGGTCTTGGTCAGGAACAGGTAGCAGGTGTGCTGCAAGTACGGACGCTCGTTGAAGTGCCGCTCGAAACTGCGGCCGAGGAAGCTCATGCCGTCCTTGCAGATGTCAGGACGGTAGCTTTCCTCAATGAAGAAGTCCTGCTTGTGCACGATGCTGTAGTTCGGCAGTACCTTGACCGCTTTCGCCCAAGTGGAGTGCATCGCCTCGTACTCGGCACGGGTCAGCGTAAAAAGTTCGGGCAGTTCCACCCTGTACGCCACGGTGATGTCCGCGTCCTTGCTGATGATGCAGCCGTCCTCCACGGCAAGCAGTGGGAACTTGCTTTCCAGCGTGGCTGTTTTCATTACGTTTCTCATGCTTTTCTGTTTTTGATGGTTGAAGAGAACAACCGAAGGAACTTTCTTCGGTTGATGATGTAGCGGGGATGTCTGCGCAACGCCTGGAGCTTCATCAGACCCCATTCGCCGTACTTCGTGTTCATGCGGAAGGTCGCCCAGACCAGCACCGATGCGGAAATGACCCCGAAACCGATGCATATCCACTGGTCAATGCCTGCCATGTACATGATGACGAACACCACGAACAGGGCGAGCAGCCCTCCGGCGAAGATGAACAGGTACTGACTCTTGAGCCCCTTGAACTCCGGGCTGCGGCCGATTCCCTTGTTAATCGGATACTTCGCCATATTACAGGAAGAATGAGCGTAAGATGGTTGCCGCCACGATCAGGAAGATACACGCCCCGAACCAGCTCGCGGCGGTCTTGGAGGTATCCGGGTCGCCGGACGAGAACTTTGAATACACCTTCACGCCACCGATAAGGCCGACCACGGCACCGATTGCGTAAATCAACTTGGTGCCGGGGTCAAAATACGAAGTGACCATGTTGGTTGCTTCGGTAATGCCACCGATACCGTTACCCTGGGCGAAAGCCCCCATTGAAACCAGCAGCGTCATGGCTGCCAAAAAGAATCTTTTTTTCATGTGTCGAAACATTTAATTAGTGAGACAAAAAATCGTTTCGACGACAAATATATAGCACTTAATTTATTGATTTACAAACATTACGACCTATGACACCGTATGTCATCACGTTACACCGGGAGGGGATTATTTATATAAATTGATGTAGTTAATCTACTTGCAATCAACATCTATAAAATTTATCAATATACTATATAATATAAGCTAATCAATAATAGAATATGGCTAACTTTGTATTCTCTTAAACAAGCAAAATCAAAATGTTATGTGTATAATAAAAGAACTTTCATCAACTATTGATTTTATTAGTAGTTTTCAACAAAATGTTAAAATATCAGGGCTGCCATTTACAGATAGAAATGCTCAATTGTCTATCAATGATAGAGAATTGAGCCTTGATTTTCAGCTAACAACAGAAGAAGCTCTTAAAAGCTATAGCTCTGGATTCTTAAATCGTTTTTATGTAATAAGTAACAATGAAGATAAGTATGTAGTTCCAGATCAAAATGGAGTATTAAATGGAAGTATAAACTTAGGCAACTCTGATGCGGAATTACAAAATTATAATATTCGTATTTCACGATTGATGAATGGAAAATGGAATGAAAAAGAGAAATACTACTATAGATTTCTTTTGCCAATTGAAAAAGTTTTTTGGATTAGCGATATAAGAACTTTTGCTTATCAAACAGGTAGAAGTATGTATTTAGGTTTGATACCAATTAAATTTCCCGAAGGTGAAATTCAAATATATCCAGTATCTATAGGTGAACAGAAATATCTTGCAATAGAGTCTGAAATAAAATGTACTTATGAAATGATGCAAAAGTACATTTATTCAATTTCTTTATCATTGGGGTTAATTACGTCTACTATTCCTTTTGATTACGCATATATAATTGCAACAGAAACGGAAAACTTTACAGACGATTTAATATGCGGATTCACACAAATGAGACCAACTATTAAAGGACAATATAATTTCTTTACGACGAATATGTATTCTATTCGAGAATGTTTGAAAAGGAATCATGTTGATTATGCAATGAAACAACTGTATGATGGAGAAACATTTAAAGCCCATTTACAGGATTGGATACAGATTGATGAATTTGCAAAAATAGTCCTAATGTTATATGGAAAAGAAGCTTTAGCAAGAGCGACTTTGATTTTGATAGAATCATCCACTATGTCATTAGACTACCAAGGAGCAATGTGTGCTGTTGCGCTTGAAACAATTTGCTCAGCACTTGAAGATTCTAAAGATAAACCCTATATGAGTAATGATGATTGGAAAACAAAAGTAAAACCCTCGTTTGATGAATTGATCAATAGTCTTTGCAAAGAAAAAATAATTACAGAAGCTCATGCTGTCAATATGAGAAACAAATTAAATTCTTTTAATTTAGGATCAAATAAAGATAAGCTCTCTTTGCCATTCTCTAAAAGAAACTATACACTTTCAGAACAAGAAAAGGATGTAATTAATAGCAGGAATAGATTTCTTCATGGCCATATTCTTGGACATTGTTTTGAAGAGTCTTTTCAGGAAATAATGTACGCAAGTCTTGAATTACAAAAATTATGTGCATTATTGTTATTTCGAGAAAGTGGATTTCATGGATTGATTGTGAATAATGCTGTTTTGATGGGTCTTAACAAAGCCACTTCAGTAGAAGAACCAGTTTTAGTATAATTATCTTCTAATTTTTATGACAAAACATTTATATATAATAGGTAATGGTTTCGACCTTCATCACGAAATTAATAGTTCATACAAAGATTTTCATGAATGGATGTATGAAAATAATCCTGATGTAATTGAAAAAGCCGATGAGATTTATGGGATTTGCGATGACGAATGGTGGTCTGACTTTGAAAATCAATTGGCATCTTTGGATACCGTAAGATATAGCAGTGAAATTGCATTTGAAAATCAACCGGATTTAGCCTCAGATCATTGTGATAGGACATGGAATGATGCTCAAATTGAAGTCGAGAATCAATTAGAAGAATTATATTCTGATCTTAGAAAGTGTTTTCATGAATGGATCATGCAATTGAAGTCTCCTTTGGAATCAAGAAAAATAGATTTAATTATTCCAGATTCTGTATTTATAAATTTTAATTATACCAAAACATTAGAAAATCTATACGGAATAAATCAGCACAATATCCTTCATATCCATGGATGTGTTGATGAAGATGAAGATTTTATTTTAGGTCACGGCAAAGGCTATGAAGAATTAAAAAGTATAAATACGGTTGATTTGCCAGAACCTCCAGAAGATCTATCTGCTGAAGAATTATCTGAATTTTACGAAGAACATACAAGTGACGGACAAATGCTGCATGAACAACTTGCAGAAGATGCTGCAATTAGTGGCGTAGCTTCTCAGAGAAAACCTGTAGAAGAAATTATTAAAAAGCACAGCCAGTTCTTCAACACACTTGCTAAAATAACCAATATACATGTTTATGGATTGTCATTGTCTGAGATTGATGTACCATACCTTCAACACATATCATCAATAGTCGGGCCTGCGAAATGGGAATTTAGTGACTATAAAGGTACTAATTCATTCAAAATTAAACGATTTTGCGAAAATAATAATATTCACAATTACAATGTCATAGAATTGGAGAGCATAATTGATACCGCACAACTAAAAATCCCATTTCCTGATTTGTGACAATTGATTTTTGAAAAGGGCGCGCCGATATCACATCGACGTACCCGAAAGATGGCTACCAAAAGAAACATTAAACAAATTCATTTATATCAAAAGTCTTCATCTTCTTGGATGTGGACTTTCGTCTTGTCAATGGTCTGCCTGAATCATCCAGACATTCATTAAGCAAACGGTGTATCTTTTCTTGATTGCTCAACTTGTCTGTAAGAAAAGAAAGTATAACCGTGTCCTGCATCTTGTGATGTATAGTAGAAGCTGCGCGGATGGCTTTCTGTTCATCGGGAGCTTCTGACATCAGTACATCTGCCACATTACTTATGTCCTCAAAAGTCATAGCCGTATCAAAATCCGGATCAGGTTGTGTATCCACAGGAGCCATCAATTCTTCCTTTTCTTCTTCAGTCAGTCCCTTTTCCTCCCGGATTACATCCTCCGGATTGATTTCTGCATCTTCTTCTATGGGTTCTTTTTTCATGGGTTCGGAACGTGTGGGAGTTTTTCTCGCCACTTCCGGATCTTCCAAATAAACAATCTTTGTCTTGCCGATTACGTCATCGGCAGCATAAGGAATAGACGGAAGGTCGTTTGGTGGCGTATCTGTTTTTGCCACCGGTTTTTTACGCCTTGCCTTTTTACGGGCATTACGTGCCTTTTGCTCCATACGTTTCTTGCGATATTTCCATAGTCTGATACGGACAATACGCATCAAACAATAAATTTTGTCCCATATACCATACACCTGGCGGTTGAATATGAATATCCACAAATGCCACAATATAAAAATCAAACAGACTATCTTTACTACGAAATATATTTTTTCTGCCATATCTAAAATGGTTTTAATGGTTTATAATACTCTTTGTTGTACAATTCATTGATTTCCTCCCAATGCTGTTGGATATGTTCCACGAGGATATTGCTTATATACCCCGATATGCTCATGTCCGGGGCAATGACCGGAAGTACACGCTTGATACATTCGGCAACTTCACGGTTTATATAGACATGTGAACGGTTGGATGCGGGTATATTGACCAAATACTTTTCCCTATAGCTGTCTGTTTCCTCTTTCTTTTTCCGCGGCTTTGCGGAAACCGCTTTCTCTGAAGATGAATTGGCGGATTCTGTGACGGGAGGAACTTCCGGTTCCGGTTGTTTCGCATTTTCTTCAGCGGGCTTCTCCCTGCCGAAGACAGGTATGTCCCCGACAATGATATTCTTGAGGACTTCCTCATTCACTTCCACTTTTTTCTTTGTCATGGCTGTATCAGTTTAAGTTTGACAATCAGCTCTTCCGCCAGTTCTGCGATGCCGCTTCCTTCCAGTTGCTTGGCAGGAGGAGACAGCAGCGTACAGCGAAAAAAAGCACGTTTGGAATGGGTGATTTCTTTCTCATAGCGGCACAAGTCGGGAAGCGTATTTTCGAGAACAGTCAGGTGCAGTTCCTTCATTACTTCCGAGTACGACTTGTAAATTTCCACATTGGTCCGTTTTTTCAGTCTATTCCAGAAGAAGATGATATCCTTGAGTGGAACATCTTTCATGTTACTGATATAATCGAGTACCGTTGTGGAAAAAGCAAGTGTACTCTGCATGATGATAAGATCCGGAGTAGTAGGCGTCAGCACATAATCCATATTGACGATAGTACGGAATACCCCCGAGGATTCCACTGTTCCTGGCAGGTCCACGAAAATCAGGTCATAATCTCCGTTTGCAGCAAGTTTGTCCGCAGCCTCCCTCGCCTTTTCTGCGGTGGATCCGACAACGGGATATGCTTTCTTTTGTACGCGTTCCCATTGTTGTTGCAGTAATTGCTGGTAATAGGTACTGTTGGCGACAGCCTTCTTGTCCCGTTCCCTCATACGTACAAGGCTGTGCTGGGGTGAATCACAGTCAATGATTGCCACGTTCAAATTTTTCTCGAAATGGAAGTAGCTGGCAAGGACTACCGTAAGGGCTGATTTCCCAACCCCTCCTTTCTGGTTGCTTACGGCAACAAATAAAGGTTCTTTGCTCATAATTTTTCTTTTTAAATGGTTATTGAATAATTGTCAGTTCCATCCATCCGTCAATCCGTGAACGCTTCTTTCCAACCAACCGCCGAATACTGCATCCGTTATCGGACTTATCCACCATTCCAGCCGATAGCGCATCTGTTATCATATCCGGCTTTCCGTTAATGGTCGGACTGTTGGTCATGACATTCCGATAACTGTCATTTCCTACATTGTTTCCTCTATTCCGATCGCTAACGGAAGCATCAGACAATATGACCACTATACCATTATCGGAAGTTCGGTTTCATCCGTTCACGCTGCAAATAAAAGGGTATTTTTTCATACCGGCACCATGTTTCAAGGGAGGTGACGACCTGTGTCACCGTTTGTCATCACGTTACATATAACTTGCTATTTTACAGTATAATAAACCGCCATAACTTTGCACCGACAACGAAACGGATACCGCTGCGGGGCTTTCCCGAAGCCGAAGAATGAGGCTGAAGGGTCAAACTCAATTTGACGGAAGGAAAATTCATGTTCAAGCGAACATAGCAAGTTGTGTTTTGAGGCACCCGAAATGAATTCGGGCACTCAAAACAACTTGCCGCTCGCCTGACGGCTCGGGAGGGATTCACTCCAAAGTCGTGAATCCGGGACGGAAGATCAGAAACAGGAAAATATCAATGCGTATGGATGAAAACAGAAAGAAAAAATCGACAAAGAGCGTGGGGCGTAAACCTAAAAATGACCCTGCCGTACACCGTTATGTAGTGCGGTTGAACTCGGAAGAGAACGGGCGTTTCGACATCCAATTCCAGAAATCCGGATTGAAAGAACGTTCAAAATTTATCAAGACAATGATTTTCGGTCGTGAAATCAAGGTCGTGAAAATCGACAAGGCGACGATGGACTACTACATACGTCTGACCAATTTCTACCACCAGTTCCAGAGTATCGGCAACAACTACAACCAGACGGTAAAGGCAGTCAAGACCAATTTCGGGGAGAAACGGGCATACGCCCTGCTTCGGAATCTGGAAAAGGCGACCATTGATTTGGTCGTACTGAGCAAGCGGATCATCATGCTGACCCGTGAGTTTGAAGAAACCTACCTTACCAAAAGGAAAAGTGAGGAGGAATGACATGGTAGCGAAAATCAACAGGGGCGTTTCCCTTTACGGGGCTATCATCTACAACCAGCAGAAAGTGGACGACAACACTGCCTGCATCATTTACGGGAACCGCATGATTGCCGATGTCACCGGCAATCCGGAGCAGGTCATGCGACAGACGATGTGGGCGTTCGAGAACTATCTGCTTGCCAACAGAAACACAGAAAAGCCCATACTGCACATCTCGCTGAACCCCTCTTTGGATGACCGTCTGACAGACGGACAGTTTGCAGAACTGGCAAAAGAGTATATGCAGAAAATGGGATATGGCGACCAGCCCTACATTGTATATGTACATGAAGACATAGACCGCAGGCATATCCATATCGTATCCACCTGCGTGAACGAGAAAGGGGAAAAGATTGATGATGCCTACGAGTGGAACCGTTCGATGAAAGCCTGCCGGGAACTGGAACGGAAGTTCGGCTTGAAACAGATCGAGGACAAGCGGAAAGAACTGCTGGAGCCATACCTCAAGAAAGCGGACTACCGCAACGGGGATGTGAAGGAACAGGTTTCCAACATTGTAAAAAGTATATTCGGCAGCTACCGTTTTCAGTCTTTCGGCGAGTACAGCGTATTGCTTTCCTGCTTCAATATCGAGGCGAAACAGGTCAGGGGCGATTTCGAGGGTACTCCCTATAACGGCATTGTCTATACCATGACGGATGATGCAGGCAAACCGCTGTGCACTCCCATCAAGTCCTCCCTTATCGGGAAACGCTACGGCTACGAGGGTTTGGAAAAACGTATCGGTTACAACGCCCGCGAGTACAAAGCCAGGAAATGGCAGCCGAAGATACGGAACGATGTGGCCCTTGCCATGCACGGTTGCCGTGGCGACAGGGAGGAGTTCATCCGTCTGCTCGGAGGAAAAGGAATAGACGTGGTATTTCGCGAGAACGACGATGGACGCATCTATGGCGCGACCTTCATCGACAACAAGAACCGGGAGGTCTGTAACGGCTCGCGGCTCGGCAAGGAGTTCTCGGCGAATGCCTTTGAACGGCTCTTCAACAGCCCGGACGACATCCCGAATCCCGATGCTCCCATGCCGGAGCATGGTCTGCAAAGCGGATTCTATTCCGATATGGAAAGCGGCATCGAACAGGCTTTCGGGATATTCAACATGGAAGCGAACGGTCCTGACCCGCAGGAGGAGGCACTTGCCCGAAGGCTGCAACGCAAAAAGAAGAAGAAACGCCGCTCTCGCGGAATATCATAATTACTAATTTATCAACAACATTAAAATCAGTTCATTATGCAACAGGAAGATGATTTGAGAGGATTGGCAAAAGTCATGGAGTTCATGCGTGCCATATCCATCGTGTTTATTGTCATCCACGTCTATTGGTTCTGCTACCGGTCATTCGTGGATATGGGTATCAATATCGGAGTGGTCGATAAGATACTACTCAATTTCCAGCGGACGGCGGGACTGTTCGGCAACCTGCTGACAACAAAAGTATTTGCCGTCATATTCCTTGCCCTTTCCTGCTTGGGAACAAAGGGCGTAAAAAATCAGGAAATGACATGGAACAGGATATACGCAGCTTTCCTATCCGGGTTGGTATTGTTCTTCATGAACTGGTGGATGCTTGACCTGCCGTTCAGTCCGATAGCGGATGCCGCCATATATACGGTAACGCTTACCATAGGGTATATCCTTCTCCTGATGTCGGGTGTATGGATAAGCCGTATGCTGAAACACAATCTGATGGAGGACGTGTTCAACACCGCCAACGAGAGTTTCATGCAGGAGACGCGGCTTATGGAAAACGAGTATTCCGTCAACCTGCCCACGAAGTTCGTGTATCAGGGCAAGGAATGGGACGGCTGGATAAATATCGTCAATCCGTTCCGTGCCTCCATCGTGCTCGGTACACCCGGTTCTGGAAAGAGTTACGCGGTGGTAAACAACTACATCAAACAGCAAATCGAGAAATCTTTCGCGATGTACATTTATGATTACAAATTTCCGGATTTGTCGGAGATAGCGTATAATCATCTGCTTAAACACAGGGAGCGTTACAAGGTGAAACCGGAGTTCTATGTAATCAACTTCGATGACCCACGCCGCAGCCACCGGTGCAATCCCATCAACCCCAAATTCATGGTGGATATATCGGATGCCTACGAAAGTGCCTACACGATAATGCTCAATCTGAACAAGACCTGGATACAGAAACAGGGTGATTTCTTCGTGGAGTCACCGATTATCCTGCTTGCTGCCATCATCTGGTATTTGCGGATTTACAAAGATGGCAAGTACTGCACATTCCCTCACGCGATAGAATTTCTGAACAAGCCGTATGCTGACATTTTCACGATTCTGACCTCGTATCCTTCGCTGGAAAACTACCTTTCTCCCTTCATGGATGCCTGGCAAGGGGGCGCACAAGACCAGTTACAGGGTCAGATAGCTTCGGCGAAAATCCCGCTTTCAAGGATGATTTCACCGCAGCTTTACTGGGTTATGACGGGCGATGATTTTACGCTTGATCTGAACAATCCCGAACACCCGAAAATACTTTGTGTGGGCAATAATCCGGACCGCCAGAACATCTATTCTGCGGCATTGGGACTATACAATTCCCGTATCGTGAAGTTGGTGAACAAGAAGGGACAGCTGAAGAGTTCCATTATCATAGACGAGCTTCCGACCATTTATTTTCGCGGCATCGACAATCTTATTGCCACCGCCCGAAGCAACAAGGTGGCGGTCTGTCTCGGTTTTCAGGACTTCTCGCAGTTGGCCCGTGACTACGGTGACAAGGAGGCGAAGGTAATCCAAAATACGGTCGGTAACATCTTCAGCGGCCAGGTGGTCGGTGAAACCGCCAAGAATCTTTCTGAGCGTTTCGGAAAGATACTCCAACAGCGGCAGTCCATATCCATCAACCGACAGGATACATCCACCTCCATCAACACGCAACTGGATTCCCTGATTCCCGCTTCCAAGATAGCCAACCTCTCGCAGGGCACATTCGTGGGCAGCGTGGCGGACAACTTCGGGGAGGAGATAGACCAGAAGATTTTCCATTCACGGATTATTGTTGATAGCGAAAAGGTGGCGGCGGAAACGAAAGCCTACAAGAAAATCCCGGTCATCAACGAGTTCAAGGATGCGGACGGCAACGACATCATGCGGCAGCAGATAGACCGGAACTATTCGCGCATCAAAGCGGATGTGATGCAGATAATAGAAGATGAAATGGAGCGTATCAAAAATGACCCTGATTTGCAGCACCTGATTCTGCAGGAGGATGACGACAAGGAATAATATCCGACAGACCGCTTTTTTATTTCAGCCTGCAAAGTTCGTCCCGTGCCATCTGGATTGAGCAAGGCCGAGCCCTTACGGGTTTCCGCAAAAATCATCCTCGCTTCGCTTGCGGTATTTTTTCGTAAAGCCTTGCACAATCCGGCACGGAACGGTATGGCAGGCAAGAAATAAAATATCGGCTCACGAGCCGGTAAGTGTTCAACTGAAAAAAAACAGATGGTCATGTGTACAACAAATGTGAACAATGCTACAAAAGGACTGTTGAGTCAAATTTCCGGGGATATGGAAAATATAGTCATCGGACAGATTCATTGGAAAGGATGTGCCTATCCCGTCAGGAAAATAGATACCGAAAGACAGACATTCAGGGTATCCGTGGAGAGCCTACGGGATGAACTTATAAACGATATGCGTAACGGCATATATGAGGCAATGGAAGCGTGTGAAGAGATTGACGGCTTTTGTACAGAAGAAGAACTGAGAACACTGTCTGATAGCGAATTGTACAGAATGTATTGTTAAACTATAAATATAAAAAGGCATGAAAAAGAGAAGCAACTTTACACCGATGGAAAGATTCCATGAGATTCTCGTCGGTCATGGTCTGAGCGCAATGAATGTGGGAATTAACCATATTCGTATTTTCTTCAACGGCAAGAAGCTATTTGACTACTATCCGCTGAGGATGAAACTCTTTGACTACCACAACTGGCACCAGCTGACTTATCCCTCTTTCGGGAACGGTGACGGGAAATGGGAAACCGAACTTGAAGGCATTATCAGTAGACTTACCGCATTACCCCAATAAATAAAGGAACCATGGATGACAATAAAAAGGAAACGCTCGTTTGGGACAACATTCCCGAATGGGCGATTTTTTCATTGGAATACGGCATCGAAGAAGAACTCTTCCTGACCGATGAAGACAAGGATTTGATAACCCGGTTTATCACTGAAAACTTCCCGAACGGGTACACGATGAGCGTGGACTGGGAATCATACAATGAGTTCGACCGTTATCCTGCTTTCGGGAAACCGTGCAAGACTTATACGGTCAAGTTTTGTAATTTATAAATCAGATGAATATGAGAAAGATAACATTAAGTGAATACAACGCCATTCCGGAAGACTACCGTGGAATCTGGACTGTGGAGCGTTGGGACTTGCCGGATTGGGCTGAAAAACGTGAAAGGCATATCGGCAAACGTACCATGATGGTCAATGACAACGGCACGTGCCTGTTGGTTGAAGGAATGGGCTTTGAAATCGTGGATGACAGTACATGGAAAAAGCCCGGTGAAGTCAGACAGGAAATTGGCGGCCTTTATCTGAAATTCTACAGCGGACAGGGGCGTGAACCTCATTATGCCGATTGTACAATCCGATGGAACGACACTCTGGAAACGGTAGAGGTAAGGATTGCCTTGTCTATGGACTCCAATACGAAAATGGATGACGAGATATTCTATTACTGCAACGGGGTAGATGACCTGAAATCATTGGCGGATAAAAGCATGGAGGACTTTACCATAGCAGAGTGCCTCGGTTTCGGCATATATGAAGAACTGTTACAAACAACTTAAAATTATCGGATATGAAAATCAAATGTCAGGAACACTACGATAAGGTCGTGGAGTATGCCAACAGCATTGGCGACACAACCTTTCAGAAATGTATCGAACGTCTCAAACAATGGGAGAAGAACTCCAACGGCAGGTATGAAATTGAACTCTATTGGGATTTCGCTCCGTATTCATTCGGTTTTGCTGAAGTGGCTGCGGACGGAAGCAAGGGTGTTGTCGGTGGATTGCTATACCATGGCAAACCGGATGAATCCTTTGCCGTAATCATGGAACCGTTCCACGGCTGGAGCATTCATACCTAAATTTTCATCATACTGCTTTATCTGTAACTGTGCGAAAATGGTGCAGAGGTAATCAATATCTGATTATTTTTGCACCTTTTTGGTACATTGACTCGTAAACTCAATTTACAGAATCCGGAAATTAAATCCTTGTTATGAGAATTAAGACTTAGTTTTTGCGAATTTTCTGCAAAATTCAAGGATTAAATTCTTATATGGCAAATTTAGGTAACAACAATATCTCTTTTTCCGGATTCACCTGAATAGAAATAACTTGTGTTGCTTCAAGTTTGCAAGGCAGTTGTTTTATCTCATTCGCTTGCAATAAAAACGTATCCACATTCAATTCTTTTTTGGACTTGGTTTTCCAATCATATACGACAAACAGCCCTTTGCCAAAATGCTCAAATCCGTTCTTGTGATTCGTTATGGTCAAACCGTCTTCATTCAAAGTGACAGACCAATTGCATCCACGTTCTTTATACGAAAATGCGTCACCATAAGCAATTGTTACTTTTCCAATCAGTCTGCCGACAAGGATATCTACATTCGTATAAGGATTCCTGTTATAGATAGGCTCTCTTGTTTTCAAATCACTTTCCGCCCTTAGCCTACATGCGTTGACGATACCCTTCACCAAATTATCTTTGACAAGAGGGAATGTGGACTCCGAAGATTTGGTTTCCTGCCAATATCCCTTTTTCCTTGCATAACCGTTTATACAATTCTTGCCATCACAATCCTTTCCCGGATTCTTTCCTGTTCCACATTCAAATATATGCTTTTTGCCGCGCACTTTTTCACCGCATTCTGTTTCATTGAAACAATGGTAAATGTATTCAAAATGCAATAACAGGTAGTATTCAAAGCTACGGCTTGAAAAAGCTATATTGACTTTCTTGCCGTCAATTACTTTATTTGCTTCCAGATAGGCTTCTTCATGTTTCGGATGTTTGTCCTTATCATAGACCGCCCAGGATTCATCCACTCCCTCCGATAAAATTTGTCTGGCATATAGCACCCACTTTAACGGAGGTACTCCAGCTATCACTACATCCTCAACAGGGTTATTTCCGGTTTTGATTTTGCGCTTTTTACCTTTATAATTACCGCGTGCAGAATTTTCCGGCTTTTCGTCCTCCGGTATATAAGGTTGGGGAATGGTTCGCACGTCCATAGCACCTTTGTCTTTACAATACAGGTCGCACAGACTTGTGAAGAATAGTGGTTCGGTCTTATTGCCTTCGCACACTATTCTTATGACATAATTGCTATGACGCGTATTTTCGTTATTTCTCGCCATTCTCCACAAAAAGTTTTTCTAATGATTGCAATGAAGGTACACCTCCAAATTTGTTGTTCAAATACCATTTGGCAAACAAGGTATCTTCTCTTACATCATCAAAATCAGACAAGGAGAATATTTCAGACACACCGTATTTATCCTTTTCCGTAAACCACACCTGATCCTTACGAATCGTATTTTGGTCAAGAAGATTCACATCATGGGTGGTAAAGACTAACTGGGCATTGTGCTTGTTGATTCTTTCGTTCCGGAAAATATCCACTATCAATTTTGTGATATAAGAATGAAGTCCCGAATCCATTTCATCTATAAAGAATGGACTTCCGTTCTGCAATGCCTGCAATATATGACAGCCGATGATAAACAAGGCCCTTGTACCAAAAGATTCTTCTTTCAACGGCAAATCAGTAGTTTTGCCTGAATCCTCACCATCCTTATACAATCCGTGCAGACTTGTGACCTCCACGCCATCACTACGTTTTTCCAATTGAAAATCCGCCAATCCGGTATCTGCAAAGGACAAGAATTCTGCAAGCATCTTCTTGTTATCCGGATGTGAATACAGCCATCGGAGCATTTCCTTGTCCTCTCCAAGCATTGTATCTTCATGAAAGCCGTTTGATATGACAATATCCGCCAGATATCTTGCAGCGTTGGTTATCGGCTCACAAGGGGTATCTTTCAAAAATTTTGAGATCAACAACTGATTCTTGAATACCTGAAAGGGCTTGAAAGTAGAAAGACTTGCTCCGAATTTCAAAGTGTCGGATTCTTTATCTTCAGGAAGCAAGATTCTTTCAAAAAGTTGTGTCTGCTTGCCATTGGGGTATGATATCAATGACTCCGCTTCAATTTGCAGCCTGGTAAAACGGACTTCATACTTATACCTCACTTTTTGTGCTATAAACTCCATTGCAAATTCAATGGGAGCATTTACGGTTGCACTGTCAAACTTGAAAGGCTGATACAAAGTTATGTTTTCACCGACACGATTATCCAAATTCAGAACCCAACGTCTGAATCCATACAGGAACTTTATTATATTGGTCTTACCGGAAGCATTGGCACCAAAGATTAAAGATATCTTCAATGCTTTCTTGTTTCCCTCTGCAATGGTTTCCACGTCACACAGATTTTCGGCCTTTGCTTTTGAAGAGGTCGGTTCCGTTGTAAACGAACAAATGCCCTTGAACGAACGATAATTTTTGAATTCCAGATTTAATATCATAATTCCGCTGCTTTTTTGCAAAAGTAGTGTTTTAATTCCGTATGGGCAAATTTATTTCCCATTTTTTGCGAAAAATCCGCAAGGATTAAATATTAAAATTTATTTCGGTTCTTCTATGGATTTGTTTTACTAACTTTCAGCACTAATACAGGATAGTGCCAAAAGTTTGCAAAGCAAATCATTTCTTACCAAATCATTTATTGGAAAAAATCGGGAAAAGTACCAGATTCCTCCAATAGAAATACGCAAGCATCTGAATGATAGTAATATAAATCTAATGTTTGTTCATTATTTAATTGTGTTCATTTTTAATGAACAATTATCCAAGAGTGAACAAAACTACTTCTTAAGCGCATCGCTCTACAAAAGTAATCAAAAAGCAATTATCTATGGCACTCATCAACAATGCGATAGCGCCTTATTCCATATTCCTCCATAAAATTCCATCCTAAGTGCGCTTCCCTTGTCAAGTCCCATTGATAAGTTAACTCGGAGGAACGATACCTTCCACGTTCAGGCCTCCGGTTTTCGCGCAAAAAATTCCCTGCGGTAATTTTTCACCCGAAAAAACGCTCCGGTATCGCCGTCCGAGTTGAGAATGGGTCGGGACTTAGCAAGCGAAGCGACCTACGACGCATAGGACAATTCTAAAAAACAACATGACGGCTATATTTTATCGGTTAATGTTGTCCCTATGCTTTATGCCATACTATCATTTCCCAACCTTACACTGCCTCCTGTCTTATAGAGTGCCACAAGAAAGCGGGGACTAAAGACAGCTCGCTCCCAACTCTGCATAAGACAGGTTTTCTTTCTTTTTGTCACTCGTTTTTACACTTTTCGGTCTGTTTCGCGCTTTTTCTTTCCCAGCGTTCCCTTTTTATGCCTTTCCCTCTTGCGGTTGTGCGCCATTTTCGGGGCGTTTTCACGCTTTCCCCCTCCATTTTCTCTCTTTTCTCTTCCTCTGTTTTCCATCCTGCGGTGAAACGTGATGACAAGTGATGAAACGCATAGTCTAACACATTGTAAACTAATTATTTATCAAAATTCATCCTATATATTTGCACTGACAATTTTAAGTTTCAACTCTAAAAAACAAAGTTATGGCAAAGAAAAATGGAAGGGACGATCCCCCTAAACCTCAAGTCACCGAGAACGAACAGATGAGCGACATCGTGTTCATCCTCGACAAGATGGAACTGATTTTACAAGCGGTGTCCGAAATCAACAAGAACGGCCGGTTCAAGACGGTTCCGGCAGACAAGGAACACCAGAACTCCTTTCTGAAAATCGACCGCTACGCCAACCTGTTCGAGAATTTCCTGAAGAACTTCTGGAGCCAGCTCAAAGACCCGACACGGTTCGGCATCCTCACCGTCAAGGAGGACACGCTGGATAATCCGGAAGTAAGGCAGGCTGTAGATGACATGGCGGCAGGAAAGCAGACGAAAGCCGTGGAGGAATTTCTAAAGAAGTACGAGATTGTTCCACGCGACAAGGAAAACCAAAGTATCAATCAAAAAAATCAAGAAGAAATGGCAAAGAAAAATGAAACCACGCAGCAGGCAGTCCAGGAGGGCGGCCAGCAGCAACCCAAGCACCGCTACAACGAGTCCATGATCAACTGGGAGGAGCTGAAGAATTTCGGGCTGTCCCGCGAGTACCTTCAGGAACGCGGACTCCTCGACCAGATGCTCAGGGGCTACAAGACCAACCAGGTCGTGCCCATCAGCATGAACTTCGGTTCCGCCGTGTTGCGCACCGACGCGCGCCTGTCGTTCCAGCAGACCGCCGGCGGCCAGATAGCCCTCGGCATCCACGGCATCCGCCAGAAACCCGAACTTGACCGTCCGTATTTCGGGCACATCTTCTCCGAGGAAGACAAGAAGAACCTGCTTGAGACGGGCAACATGGGGCGTGTCGTGGAACTGAAGGGACGCAACGGCGAATACATCCCATCTTTCGTCAGCATAGACAAGCTCACCAACGAGGTGGTCGCCATGCGTGCGGAGAACGCTTTCATCCCGAGGGAAATAAAGGGCGTGCAGCTCACCGAACAGGAGCAGAACGACCTGCGTGAAGGCAAGAAGGTGTTCATCGAGGGGATGATTTCCAACAGCGGCAAGGAGTTCGATGCCCACATCCAGATAAATGCCGAGCGCAGGGGCGTCGAATTTATCTTCGAGAACGACAAACTCTTCAACCGCCAGTCATTAGGCGGGGTGGAGCTGACCAAGCAGCAGATTGAAGACCTCAATATGGGCAAGGCCATTTTCGTGGAGGGAATGGAACGCAAGGACGGTGAGATTTTCTCCTCGTATGTCAAGCTGGACGAAGCGACCGGCAGACCCGCCTATACCCGCTACAACCCGGATTCGCCGGAAGGAGCACGCGAAATCTATATCCCGAAGGAAATCAACGGCGTGAAAATTACCGCCGAGGAACAGCAGCAGCTCCGCGAGGGCAAGACCATCTTCCTCAATGACATGGTGAACCGCAAAGGCGAGGAGTTTTCGTCGTTCATCAAGGCTGACCTTGAAACCGGCAGGTTGAGTTACTCCCGCACCCCCGACGGCTTCGAGCAGCGTGCCGAGTTCAAGATACCGGCAAAGGTATGGGACGTGGAACTTACCCGCAAGCAGCGTGCCGACCTTCAGGACGGGAAGGCCGTTCTGGTCGAGGGGATCAAGGGGTACGACGGCAAGACCATCTCGCAGTATGTCAAGGCGAACTTCAACCAGGGCAGGCTGGACTTCTACAACGAGAACCCGGACCGGAAACGCGATGCGTCACAGCGTAATGTGGTGGCCAACGCGCAGAAGCAGGGACAGGAACAGAGCAACCGGAAATCCAAAGGTGCGGGTATAGCCTAAGCTAAAGTCAAATGAATGTAAAATATTAAAAGTCAGTAATATGAACAAGAATAATGGCAACAACACGCCTTTCAAGGCGGAAGACGTGAACTGGGACGAACTGGCAGGCATCGGTATACTGAAGGACGAGCTTGAAATGTCGGAAGAACTTGATACCCTGCTTAAAGGTGAAAAGACGAAGGTCCTGTCCCTAAGCCTGGTACTGCTCGGTGTGGACGTGGTGATGGACGCCACCCTTCAACTGGTACGCAAGGACGGCGAACCGCTGATTGAAATCCTCGGTGTAAAGCCTTCGGCATAGCCATCGGAAACAGTCAAATCAACAAATAAACAAGTAAAAATGTCAAACCGCCGTTTCCTGTTTTCCGGTTCCGGTAACGGGGAACGGCTTAATTTTTATCCGAACATGAAAGCAATCATAGCAGAAAAACCGAGTGTAGGAATGGATATAGCCCGCGTAGTCGGGGCTACAGAAAAAAAGGACGGCTATTGTATCGGCAACGGGTATATGGTCACATGGGCGTTAGGGCACCTCGTGTCGCTGGCATTGCCCGGCACATACGGCTACACGAAAACTGCCGCCGACGATCTCCCGATGATTCCCGAACCTTTCCGGCTGGTCGCCAGGCAAATAAAGACGGCCAAAGGTATGGTGACAGACATAACCGCCAACAAACAGCTCAAGACCATTGATGAGGTTTTCTCCAAGTGCGACAGCATTATCGTGGCAACGGATGCGGGTCGCGAAGGAGAACTTATATTCCGTTGGATATATGACTATTTGGGCTACACAAAGCCGTTCCAACGCCTGTGGATTTCCTCTTTGACGGACGAAGCCATCCGCGAAGGGATGGAAAACCTCAGGGACGGCAGCGACTACGACAGCCTCTATGCCGCCGCGGACGGCAGGGCGAAGGCGGACTGGCTGGTGGGCATGAACGCCAGCCGTGCGTTGGCGATAGCTTCCGGCTCGGCTAACAATTCCATCGGCCGGGTGCAGACCCCGACACTCGCCATGATATGCGCACGCTTCAAGGAGAACCGCAACTTCGTTTCCACCCCATACTGGCAGTTGCATATCACGTTGAAGCAGGGAGATGCGCACCGCCAGTTTATCCACCCGGAAGAGTTCAAGGACAAGGAAACGGCCGGGACGGCATACGGGAAAATCACTTCCGGTTCCGTCGCGACTGTCACTAAGGTGGAACGCAAGAGGACATTCCAACAGGCTCCGCTATTGTACGACCTGACAACCCTTCAGAAAGACTGTAACATCCATTATGACCTGACGGCGGACAAGGCCCTTTCCATAGCCCAGGCATTGTACGAGAAGAAACTGATATCGTATCCGAGGACCGGAAGCCGGTATATACCGGAAGATGTCATGGCGCATATCCCATCACTGCTGGAGAAAGTAGTGGCTATGCCCGATTTCAAGGAATATGGGAACACTCTTGATTTTTCCGGCCTGAACACGAGGAGCGTGGACAATGCGAAAGTGACCGACCATCACGCCCTGGTCATCACGGGTATCGCGCCACAGGAACTGTCCGCGGCGGAATCGGCCGTCTATACCCTGATAGCCGGCAGGATGCTGGAATCCTTCTCCCCGCCCTGCGAGAAAGAGTCACTGGTCATGGAATGTACCTGCGAGGGGATGGATTTCCGTTCCCGATCTTCCGTCATTATCAGTCCCGGCTGGCGCGGCGTGTTCCGCAGGAAAGAGGACCGGGACAAGGACGAGCCGGAGGGCAACGGGGGAAGCGCAGAATTTGCCGAAGGAGAGAAAATTACGGTCATGGGACATGGGCTGGCGCAGAAGAAGACCATGCCCAAGCCGCTTTACACGGAGGCCACGCTGCTGGCAGCCATGGAGACGTGCGGCAAGCACATCACGGATGAACAGGCAAGGGAGGCCATAAAGGATTCCGGTATCGGTACGCCAGCCACACGTGCCGCCATCATCACCACGCTGGTGGGACGTGACTATATCGCACGATCAGGCAAAAGTGTCGTACCGACCGAAAAAGGAATGCTTGTCTACGAGGCGGTGAAGGATATGCGTGTGGCGGATGTAGAGCTGACCGGCAGTTGGGAAAAAGCCCTGTTGCAGATAGAGGGGCATACCCTTGATACGGAGACATTCATGCGCTCCATCCGGGACTACACCGGCAAGGCGACCGGCGAGATACTGCGACTCAGTTTGCAGGCAATGCCGGGCAAGGTCTTCACCTGTCCCAAATGCAAGACAGGAAAAATCATCATCCGTTCCAAAGTGGCCAAGTGCGACCATGACGGGTGCGGGCTGCTGGTGTTCCGCAAATTTCTGAACAAGGAACTGACCGACCAGCATCTGGAGCAGTTGCTTTCGTCAGGCTCTACCAAGCTGATAAAAGGTTTCAAGGGCAAGAAAGGCGTATCTTTCGATGCAGCCGTCACCTTTGATGAGGGATTCAACCTCAAACTCTCATTTCCAAAGCCTAAAAACGGAAAAGGTAAATAGCACGGTCATTCCAATTCTCGGGCAAAGGTAGCGCACCGCCTTGTTCCACCTGCAAGGTCGAGCCTTTCAGTTTTCGAGGAAAATCATCCTCACCGTTCCGGTTCCGGTATTTTCCCCGAAAACCTTGCCTGTGGAGGCGGTACGCTTTCCGGCCCCGGAAATTGGAAATGACATGTTTCACCTCATAATAATGTAAGGTCATGAAAGCAAGGGAATGTATCGAAAAAGCAAGGAAAAGCAGATGGATACGGATAGTATCATTAGCTGTTGTCGCATTCATCGTGTTCAGTTACCTGTACACGAGAGGCATATCTCCGGTATGGGCGGCAGTTGCCATTGTCTGTTTCAGGGGATTCTTCAGGTTCATCTACCGGATTGCCTGTTTCCTGTTGGCGGCAGCGATACTGTTCTGCATCCTCAGCTATCTGGTTTTCTGACAAGGTGAAGATATGAAACGGATATATCATACGGATTTCTGTAAAACCTTACAGAACGGAGCTGTCCTGCCGGGCGGCTCTTTTTATATCCAGAACTTAGTGAAACTGATAACAGCACGGATAGAGAAGAAAAAGAAGTCAATACAGCCATTGACAGACCGAAGAACTACCGGGCAAAGTTGGCAAACGCTTCTTTCGGATGGCAAGGTTTTCGGAAAAAATCATCCTCACCGTTCCGGCTCCGGTATTTTCCCCGAAAACCTTGCCTTACCGGAAGCGTCCGCCGTAAAGCCCTTGTAGTTCAACGGGCTGCCAAAGCCCGAGTATTCACAATTAAAATAATAAAGTTATGAATCAAGCAATCATCACAAGACCGCCGATGGCACCGTTGCAGATACATATGCCGATGCCCGCAACAAGAAGGAAAAGGACAGTGGAACCGAAACCGGCAGTAAAGTTCCCGCCACGAGGAACGACCGGACCGGTGCACATTTCCACTCTATTGAATCCTATTTTGGAAATATGTCGCCATCCCGACAGGGACAGGCTGCTGGCAGAGTTCTTCAACCAATAACGGAATGCGATTATTCATTTTTTAATTCATACAATTATGTTTTTCACAACAATCCACCAGATGATGACCGATGGCGTGGATCTCACGCTCGTCATCCGCAAAGCGAACGGACAACTGACAGTATCGACACTGCCGAAGTCAAACGGGCTGAAGGACGAAGCCCAGAACCACATCGTACCGCTGACCGTCAGCGGACTGCCGCAGGAACTGGACGCCGGATTCCTGCAAGCCATCGCCCGGCCGATACAGAAGACGGCAGGTCTGATTACCAACATGGCGCAATTCGAGGCGCAGGCGGAGAAAGCCGCGTCTGAAAGCAAGGCGGCAAAGGATGCAAAGGCCAAAGAGACGAAAGAGGAGAAGGAAAAGCAGGAGAAGTACGAGAAGCACTTCAAGAAGGCGGAGGAGTTGATAGTGGCAAAGAACCACAAGGATGCCGTCACCGCCCTCGGGCAGGCACGCCTTTATGCTAAGCCGCAAGACCTGAAGAGGATTGACGAAATGGTGGCGGAACAGAAAAAGGCGATGAACGCGGGCAGTCTGTTCGACCTTATGGAAGATTCCGCACCACAACCGCAGGTACAGGCGCAGCAACAGCAGACGCAAGCGCGGCAGCAACAGACACCGCCATATCCACCTCAGCCGCAAATGCAGAGACCGATGACCGGACAGCCGCAGAATGGGCAGCAGAATCCGCAGCAGCAGACAATGTGGCCGTCACAGCAACCGCACCAGAGTCCCATTCCTGCACGACCGCAATACGGTGTACAGCCACCGATGCCGCCGCAACAGCCGCAACCTGCATACGGCGGACAGTATGACGCACACTGGCAGGAACAATCCTGTCACCAGGAGGATATGTATCCGAGCTTCGGGCAGGATGAGCCGGCATACCGTCCGGAAGATTACGACGAATATCCCGATTTTCCAAAATCCATGTTAGAACCACGCACTTCACATTACGCTCAAACAGTTTAAGATTATGGCACTCGAAATCACAGGAATGATACGCTCATTCACATTCAAGAAAGGTAACGGGATGGTCACGCTCGACGATCCCAATCCGTCTGACAGCCCGGAGATGGTCATGAGTTATTACTCCAACTTCTACCCGGAACTGACAACCGCAACGGTACACGGACCGGTCATCAAGGACGACAAGGCAGTGTACGAGTTCAAGACCACCATCGGAACAAAAGGATAAAAACCATGAAAAAGGACAATAAAAAGAAGAAATCATGTGTACCATTGGACGGACGCCGGCAGGAACAGCTGGCAAGGCTCATCATCGGACAGACCGGACGGAAAACCCGGTACGGGGTGAACAGGGAAGAACGGATTGCGGCTCCAAGCGGGGCCGTAATTCTTTTCTGAGCACACCACTGACTCCGATCGCGCAGGGAAACCTTGTTGTGGATACATACGACGGTAACGGCATCAACGTGATCACGCGGGAAAACTACGAGTTCCTGCGTGATTCGTATTTCAATTATGCCCTTTTGTTGAAAAAGGAAGTGACGCATACTCCGGGCAACAGCATCGGGGAAAGTATCGCCAAACTGTACAACGAGATGGATGAACTTGTCGGGGACGGGATGAATCTGAATATCGAGCAGAAGAACGGCAGGCTTTATTTCAATCTGTGGAAGTATCACAATTGGGGAGAGCTGACCTTGTATTATTTCCCGGTGAAATTTCTGGAATCCCTCAATCCCACGCTCAAGCGGATTTCCATCACATTTATCCACAACCTGATGAGGGCGAACGGAATCTCCACCATTTTGGAGGAGGATGACACGGAGTATGTACTCATGTGGCTGCAAGAGGATAATCCGCTGGAGGAAGAGGAGGAAACAGAAAAACGGATGAAACTGGTATGGTCATACGGGAAGGGGAAAATCGGCGGGCTGCTCAAGCGTGTGGGGAACAAGTCCTATTACAAGGATTTACCGAAGGCACTTGAAAAGTATGCCCCGCAAAACAATTTTGAGCGTTCCATTGTCGAAGTAATGAAAAAGGGATTGCCGTTCCTCAACCCGGAACACGGTATCATGCAATACGGCTATGATGCCTTTTACGAGGAAGAACCGGAATACCAGCCGATGCGTCTGGAACAGCAGATAAGGGTGGTCTATGACACCAATGATATTGTATCTGAGTATCTTGTTGACTATTACAATTCAAGCAGACAGGAGACATACGATATTATTCCCATTACCACCTGTGCCCTGTCACCTGAAACCGACCGCTTGTTCATCATGGATGACTACCCGGAACGGTTCTTCAAATGGGCGGATGAATTTATAAACATTATATATTGAACGAAATATGATAGAAACGAATGAACTTACAAGAAAACTGAGGACGCTGCTCCATCCGAGGGCGGCATTGATTGTATATACCCAAGAGAATAATAGTCATAGTATGAATGACAACAGTTATTTTATCGAGGTCAGGGACATAGACGAAAGCGGAAGAATGGGCGAAGGCCGTCCGGTGACGGTGGAGTTCATGAACGAGCTGGTACGGGGATATTCAGAAAGTCATAGCACTACACCATACGGCAGGATTCCGTCCAACCTGTTGTGGTGCGACCCGCGCAAGGGCAGTGAGAAATACATCTGGTACAATCCTCCACGGAAGAGGATGATGTTCTTCAAGGAAGCCCTCAAGATAGAGAATGCAGAGTATCACTTGCCGGGAATCATCTATGAAGCGGGAGAAAACCGTCTGAATGTCTATGCCTACAAGGATATTGAACTTACGGACAAGACGGAACTTTTTGCAGCTCCGTTCTTCAATGTGACTGGAGCAAGCGTCTGTTTAGGTTCCGCAAAAATAGAAAAGCCGAAAGACCTGACTTACATGAATCTGCTGGAGTATTGGGAGAAGAAATTCTGGCTGACGGAATTTTCCCATCTCGGCAGCGGTGGAAACCCCACGAAATCCAATCTTGTACTGGTAACGAAAGGGGCAAAGGACAAGCCTTTCGACCTTGAAGAGTTGAAACCGTTGAATAAAATGAAACTAAAGGACATATTGAAATGAAAAGAGTACATTATACAGACAGTTACCTGATGAACCCACAACATCCGGTGACGGTGAATATCATTGGTGCAGGCGGCACAGGCTCGCAAGTGCTGACCTGTATGGCAAGGCTGGACGTCACTCTCCGTGCGCTTGGGCATCCGGGATTGTTCGTGACACTTTACGACCCTGACATCGTGACGGAGGCGAATATCGGACGGCAGTTTTTCGGACCGATGGACTTGGGGCTGAACAAGGCACAATGCCTGGTAACGAGGATAAACAACTTTTTCGGCAACGACTGGAAAGCGGAGGCAAGGCTCTATCCATCGGTATTGAAAGAAGTAAAACGGAGTGAAATCACAAACATCACCATCACCTGCACGGACAATATCAAGTCAAGACTGGACCTGTGGAATGTGCTGGGGAAAGTGCCGCCATCCTCCTACACGGACAATAACACACCTCTCTACTGGATGGACTTCGGGAACACACAGACTTCCGGGCAGGTTGTGCTTGGAACCGTACCGAAGAAAATCAGGCAACCGGCTTCCACGCTATACGAAACGGTCGGTTCCCTAAAGGTCATCACCCGCTTCGTAAAATATGCGAGGGTAAAGGAAGAGGATTCCGGACCGAGTTGTTCGTTGGCGGAGGCATTGGAAAAACAGGATCTGTTCATCAACTCCACGCTGGCGCAACTCGGATGCAATATCCTTTGGAAAATGTTTCGGAATGGTATGATTGAACATCACGGGCTGTACCTGAATTTGGGTACGATGAAAGTTAATCCGATTTTAGTCTAAAAACAATTCTTCTCTTCGAGCGAATAAAAACGTTTTTTTCTTGTCTATTTCAAATAATGTTTGTAATTTTGCGAACGACAAACAACAGTGAAGATGGAAAATAAAGAATATACAACAAGACAGGAACAACTTGCACGTTTTGCCAAAGCGATGGGGCATCCGGCAAGAGTGGCTATCCTTGAGTTTTTAGCGGGGCAGAGTTGCTGTTTTTTCGGCGACATCCACGAAGTGTTGCCTATCTCGAAAGCGACAGTTTCTCAACATCTGAAAGAGTTGAAAGATGCAGGACTGATACAGGGAGAGATAGAAACACCGAAAGTAAAATATTGTATCAATCGGGAGAATTGGGAAGTAGCGTCTATGCTTTTTTCCGATTTTTTCGGGCAACGTATGTATAAAAAAGGAAATTGTTGCGAATAGCAGCAATTTTTTTGGAATCAATGTTCGTAGTTTGGCGAAATACAAATATTTATAATACAATGAAAAAGGCATTTTATTTATCAATTGGATTGGTAATGGCAACAATTACGGGAATGGCTCAAAATCACTGGCCGGAACATTCCGTACAAGATTTGAGAGGTCGTACTCATTCGCTCTCGGACTATGCTTCTGAAAAAGGAGTTACGCTATTCGTTTTTTGGAAAACCTGTTGCCCTAAGAATATCACAATGATAGATGAATTGAATGAAGTCTGGCAGGAGTATGAGAATCTGGAAAAACCAATAAAAATAGTATTGGTTTCTGTTGATGACCAACGTACTGCATCACGGGTCAGACCGATAGTCGGCAGTAATGGCTGGGTATGGGATGTTGTTATGGATAAAAATGGAGATTTAGCCAGAATATATCATATCACAATGCCGCCACAATGGGTAGCTGTTAATTCTTTTGGAAAAATCATATACCGAAGCAAGGTAACGAACGGAACATTGGATTCTGCCATATATTTTGACGAATTGATAACTGAAATGAATAAAACCAATTAAAACAAGAAAAAATGAAAAAAGTAATGTTAATGATGGCTATGTGCCTCGGAATGTTTGCCTGTGGTAACAGTAATGCAAAAAGTAACAAGGCAACAGAAGAACAACCACAAAAAGATCGTGTGGAAGTTCTCTATTTTCACGGCAAACAGCGTTGCGCTACCTGTATGGCGATAGAAAAGAATGCCAAAGAAGCGGTAGAAGCACAATTTGCCGATGAACTGAAAAACGGAACAGTCGTTTTCAAGTCAATCGACATTTCCAAAGCGGAGAATGAGAAGATTGCCGAAAAGTATGAGGTTACTTGGTCGTCTTTGTTCATCTGCAAATGGAAAAACGGAAAGGAAACGCACGAGAATCTGACCGAATACGCTTTCGCCAATGCCCGAACTGCCCCCGATACGTTCAAGAGCGGAGTGATTGAAAAAGTCAAAACGTCATTAAAATAGAACTTATGGAATGGTTACAGACATTGTTGGATAGCAGCACAACTCCTGCTTTGACTGCATTCCTATTGGGGTTGCTCACGGCAATATCTCCATGCCCTTTGGCTACGAACATAGCCGCTATCGGATTCATCAGTAAAGACATTGAAAATCGCCGCCGGATTTTCCGAAACGGACTCTTGTACACGCTCGGTCGTGTCATTGCCTATACGGTATTGGGTGTCGTGTTGATTTTGGTATTGAGAGAAGGGTCAAGCCTGTTCGGTATCCAGAAGTTTATCGGAAAATACGGAGAACTCATTCTTGGGCCGGCTTTGCTGTGTATCGGCTTGTTCATGTTGTTCGGCAGCAAACTCAAACTGCCCTCTTTCGGTTTCAAAGGGAATGGTGAGGAACTGGCCCGCAAGGGCGGCTGGGGCGCCTTATTGCTCGGAATATTGTTCGCGATGGCATTCTGTCCGACCAGCGGCGTGTTCTATTTCGGTATGCTGATTCCAATGTCCGCAACGGCAACCGCAGGCTATCTGTTGCCTGTGCTTTTCGCTGTCGCTACCGCATTGCCAGTCTTGATAGTGGCTTGGATATTGGCATTCAGTGTACAGCACATCGGTAGCTTTTACGGTAAGATGCAGACGATTCAAAAGTGGCTGAATTGGATTGTCGGAGGCGTGTTTACGGCCATCGGTGTATATTATTGTGTGGTTATGTATTTATAAAAGGTAAGAATATGGAAAACAAGAAAGAAAACAAAAAGGGATTTTGGGCATCGTTATTCTCTCCGAAACCTTGCTCTTGCTCATGCGGAGACAACCTGATTATAGAGGAAGAGGAAAAACCGACAGCCTCTTGTTGTTGCGGAGACAATGCAGCTACGACAAAAACGGGCATAAAAGAAGTAAAAATACTGGGGCCGGGCTGCGCCAAATGTAAGACAACCTATCAGGTTATCGAGAAAGTAATCAACGAGAACAATCTCGATGTGAAGCTCACGAAAATCGAGGATATTACAGAAATCATGAGCTATAATGTCATGGGAACCCCCGCAGTCGTAGTGGATGGAACCGTGAAAATAAAAGGACACGTTCCTTCAGAGAGCGAGATAAAACAAATATTTGGCATATAAGATGTGGCTATGGATACAAGGAAAGAATTGAAAATCCTCTTTTGGATGATCGCAGTTTTCGCGGCGGTCTTCTTCCTCCCGCTCGGAAGCGAACGGTTTATGACAGCCGTTGATGCTACCCTTGACCTTGCAAAATGGTATGCACAGGAACACGTCGTGTTGTGTCTGCTTCCCGCATTCTTTATTGCGGGTGTAATTGCCGTATTCGTCAGTCAAGGCTCCGTGCTTAAATACTTCGGTGCGAACGCCAAGAAATGGATCTCCTATACGGTTGCAGCCGTTTCTGGTGGTATTCTTGCTGTATGTTCATGTACCATTCTGCCGCTCTTTACGAGTATCTACAAACGGGGAGCGGGATTGGGTCCGGCTATCGCCTTTCTCTATTCCGGTCCGGCAATCAGTATCCTGTCGATTATCCTGACGGCACGGATTCTTGGCTTTGAAATGGGCGTTGCGCGAATAATCGGTGCTGTACTTTTTTCCGTCATTATAGGATTGGCAATGTCATTCATTTTCCGCAAGGAAGAGAAAGCCAAGAAAGAAGAACAGATGAATATCGTTCCACCGCCCGAAAAACGCCCGATGTGGCAGACTTCGTTCCATTTCTTTACACTGGTTCTCATTCTCGTATTTGCGAATTGGGGCGCACCGGCGGCTTCCGATACAGGACTGTGGTACGGTATCTTCACTTATAAATGGTACATAACTGGGGCTTTATCGCTTTTGCTGTGCTGGTCGCTTGTCAAAATCTTGAAACTTCGTGTTTTGTGGGTGGCACTCGGTGCAGTAGCGACAGCTTTGTCCGCACTCCTTGCCAATCTGTTTATCGGCAATGCGAAACTGGTTCCGCTTGTACCGATGATTGTAGCGATTACCGCTCTTTCCGTCATTCTCTTGTTTGATAAGCGCGATGAAGAAAACCGGGAATGGGCGTTCGCTTCGTGGGGATTTGCCAAACAGATAATGCCGTTGCTGGCTATCGGTGTGGTAACGGCGGGCTTCCTGCTCGGTTCGACGCATGACAATACGACTATCGCCGGTATCATCCCGAACAGTTGGATAGAATGGGCCGTCGGAGGTAATTCGTTGTTATCCAACTTCTTCGCCAGCTTTACCGGAGCATTCATGTATTTCGCCACTTTGACCGAAGTGCCTATTATTCAAGGTCTGTTGGCTTCGGGTATGGGCAAAGGTCCGGCTTTGGCTTTGCTGCTGGCAGGTCCGTCATTGTCCCTGCCGAATATGCTGGTGATCCGTGGCGTATTGGGAACAAAGAAAACGGTTGTGTATGTGGCTCTCGTTATCGTTATGGCAACAGTTTCAGGATTTGTATTTGGCAATTTCTTTTGATTTGCAATGAGAAAGATAGTTCTATTCATCATAAGTCTATTTATTGGATTCGAGGTTTGTTCCGCTCAAAAGGCGGAACAAACCTTTCCGATTACAGGAAAGCCTATCTTGACGGTATTTACCAATTATAAAGCCGGATTGGGAAATGTCAATAATGTATCCGGATTTAATCTTGACCGTGCTTTTGTCGGGTATGAAGGATTTTTTGCCAAAGGTTTTTCCGCTAAAGTTGTAATGAACGTAGAAACCCAGAGCGATGATAACGGGAATACCAAATTCAACGGATATTTGAAAAACGCACAGGTGGATTGGAGAGGATATGGTTTTTTCGTGTCAGTCGGCTTGGTAAACTTGAAACAATTTTCCGAACAGGAAAATTTCTGGGGACACCGATATGTTTTTAAGTCTTTTCAGGAAGAGTATGGAATTGCATTTTGTGAGGATATAGGTGTAGTAGCCGGATATGAATTTTCTCCGGTTATATCTGCTGATATTGCATTGACGAATGGTGAAGGTCGTAAGTTTAAGAATATGGACAATCATTACAAATATGGCGCAGGTGTAACTGTAAAGCCGATAGATGGTCTTATATTCAGATTGTACGGAGATATATACAATATACCTAAGTTTTTAACTGACGGGGATATTATTCAGAAAGATCAATATTCTCTCGCAACTTTCGTAGGTTACCAGAATCAATATTTTTCCATTGGAGCGGAGTATAACCGAGTCTTTAATTATAAATTCGATTCTAAACAGGATGCGAATGGATACTCTGCTTACACTACAATCAATATAACGCCAAAGATGCACATTTATGGTCGCTTTGACTATTTTGATACCGCCGGGAATATGAAATATGATAACGAGGGACACGCCATTATTTGTGGATTTGAATATTCTCCCATTAAGCAGATAAGAATATCACCGAACTATCAAAGCTGGAAATCCTCAAAGGGTAAACGAGAGAATTTTCTGCTTTTAAGCGTCGAGTGTAAAATTTGAAAATTATATTATTTGAACGTCATGAAAGTATTGATTCTTTGTACAGGAAATAGTTGCCGCAGCCAAATGGCACACGGTTTCTTACAATCATTTGATGAAAATATCAACGTATATTCGGGAGGAACAGCTCCGGCAACACAAGTAAATGCCAAAGCTGTGGAAGTAATGAAGGAGGTCGGAATAGATATCAGTTCGCATGTGCCAACACATGTAAACACATACCTCCATCAGGAATGGGATTATGTGATAACCGTTTGCGGTGGAGCGCATGAATCATGTCCGATGTTTACGGGAAATGTACGCCATCGTCTGCATATCGGCTTTGATGATCCGGCAACAGCCACAGGTACGGATGAACAAATAACCGACAAATTTCGTCGTGTAAGAGATGAAATCCGAGAGAAATTCGCAGAGTTTTACATTACAGAGATTCAGAAAAAGGAACTTCCGAAATGTACCTGCGGAGGAAATTGTTAATATTAGACATCCAAATATATATATGAAAAAAGAAGGTATAGGTTTTTTTGAACGTTATCTGACACTTTGGGTAGCGTTGTGCATTATAGCAGGTATTGCAGTAGGACAATGGTTCCCCGCTCTTCCCAATGTATTAGGACGCTGGGAATACGCCAATGTTTCCATTCCCATCGCCTTGTTGATATGGTTGATGATTTACCCTATGATGTTGAAAGTGGATTTTCAGAGTGTAAAGAATGTGGGTAAACGTCCCAAAGGCATCCTCGTGACATGCATCACGAATTGGTTAATAAAACCTTTCACGATGTTCGCTATTGCTTGGGTATTCTTTTTCGTCTTTTTCAAGAACTGGATACCTGCCGATCTCGCAGATCAATATCTGGCGGGAGCTGTGTTGCTTGGAGCGGCTCCTTGCACGGCGATGGTATTTGTATGGAGTTATCTGACGAAAGGAGACGCTGCCTATACGCTGGTACAGGTAGCTGTGAATGATTTGATTATATTGGTAGCTTTCGCCCCTATCGTAGCGTTGTTGCTTGGTGTGGGCGGAGTCGCTATTCCGTGGGCTACTTTGCTGCTCTCTGTCTTGTTGTTTGTAGTTATTCCGCTGGCAGCAGGTATCGTGACACGTATATGTGTAGTCCGAAAAAGAGGCATTGATTATTTCAACAATGTTTTTATTCACAAATTCGATAAAGTAACCATCATCGGACTACTGCTTACGCTTGTTATTCTTTTCTCTTTTCAGGGGGAAACAATCCTTGCCAATCCGTTACATATATTACTGATAGCCGTGCCGTTGATTGTACAGACCATATTGATTTTTTTCGTGGCATACGGATGGAGTCGGTATCTGAAATTGCCACACGATGTTGCCGCTCCTGCCGGAATGATTGGAGCAAGCAATTTCTTCGAGCTGGCGGTTGCTGTTGCGATTTCGCTGTTTGGCTTACAATCAGGAGCGGCACTGGCAACCGTAGTCGGTGTACTGGTCGAAGTTCCCGTTATGCTGTTGTTAGTTAGGATTGCGAATAATACACGTCAGTATTTCAAGTAAAAAAGATATTCCATGAGAAAATACAGTTGCTATATCCCAGTAATTCTTATCCTTATATCATTCTGTTCCATAATATTATTTCGGGGAAGTCTGACCCGATATGCTTCCCGTATCATGACGAATGGAATGGAACCGGAAGAAAAGAGTATTGTTGAAAATATCATTTCGGAACAATATGATTATAGCAAAAACACGAAAGGATACGAATGTACATTTCTCGAATTTGGTTCGGTTGGTTGTAATTCCTGCCGCCAAATGGAATCTGTTATGGCTGAAATTAAGCAAAAATACAGTAACCGGGTAAAGGTGGTATTTATAAATGTAAGCCAAAAAGAAAACAGGGAATTGGTCGATTACTTTGGAATCGTGACGATACCCACACAGGTTCTACTCGATAAGAAAGGAAAAGAATATTTCAGGCACAATGGGTATTTGTCCGCGGATGATTTATCAAAACATTTCAAGTAAAAAAGAAAAACTTGTCATGCTTAATTGTTTTTTATATGAAAGGTTTGGTCGTTTAGACGATTCATCGTATTTTTGCGATAAATTAAACGTATAGAGTAAATGGCATATAGTAAAGCAAGCGATTTTGAAGAACGGGATGTAGTAGTAGCCCGTTTTGCCAAAGCGTTGAGCCATCCGGCACGTGTAGCAATATTGCGGTTACTTGCCAAGCAGACCGCTTGTTATTGTGGCGATTTGGTGCAGGAGTTACCTATCGCGCAGGCAACTGTTTCGCAACATTTGAAGGAATTAAAAGATGCTGGGTTGATTGAAGGAGAAATCACACCTCCCAAAGTCCGGTATTGCATCAATAGAGTGAATTACGATATGGCAAAATTGTATTTTGATAATTTATTTATTTAATTTTTTATTCACAAGTATCGTATATATACGATATACAATAACAAAAAAGATGAGCGATAAGAAAACAATTTGGTCGGTTATTGCCGGGATTTTATCTTCGGTATTTGCATTTTTAGGTATAGTGAGTTGTTGCGGTATGCCTATTCTTGCAGGAGTATTGGCAGCATTGGGCATTGGAGCCTCACAACTAAGTTTTTTTGCGGAATACAAGGGATTGTTTATTGCTTTTGCAATAGTATCCCTAATTTACGGATTCTATCAAGCATACTTTAAAAAAGGGAAAAGTTGCTGTGCTTCATCTGACACAAAAGAAAAAGCAAAAAAGAAATCCGTTTTACCCAAAGTATTTCTGTGGATCGGTACAATAATCACATTATTGGTTTTGTTTATGGAGACTCCTGAAAACGCAGGACTAGAAACATCTAAATGTTGTCCTTCGCAAGTTTCAAATCCTTGCGGTTCAAGATGCAATACAGAAAATTCAGCATGTTGTTCATCTTCTTCAGAAAGCCAGCAACCCTCTGGAGGATGTTGCTCTACACAACAAGAAAAAGTTCAAGAAAGCTGCTGTGATAACTGATCTATTTAAACATAAATAATATGAATACACTAATTGAAACTTTACAGTATTTCGTACTGATAACCATCGAATTAATTGCGCTTTTCATGTTTATTAGCGCATTGGTGGAAATAATTCTCATGTATGTACCGGAAGAGAAAATACGTAAAAGGTTGTCCGGAGCTGGAGTGTTCGGAAATGTTATAGCCGCAGGATTCGGTGCCCTGACTCCTTTTTGTGCTTGCTCAACAATCCCGATGACTGTCGGATTCCTGAATGCCGGTGTGCCGTTTGGCTCAACCATGTCTTTTTTGATAGCGTCACCGTTACTTAACCCAATCATTATAGGAATGCTCGGCGCAATGGTTGGAATAAAGGCTATGGTGGCTTATTTTGTCATAGCATTCCTTTGCTCTGTCCTATTCGGTTTTATCATGGAAAAGATGGGAATGCAAAAATATGTGAAGAATGTACGCCTAAAAACAACAACTTGCTGCTCCGCAAACGGACACGAGAATATTAACAAGCGTTCACTCCCATTCAAAATGAAAATCAAACTTGCATTTTCAAGCGCATGGGAAAGTCTTCGCCCCATAATGGGATATCTACTTATCGGTGTAGCTCTTGGAGCCGGCATATACGGTTATATGCCACAGGATTTCGTAATGAAAATTGCGGGACCGAACAATCCGTTCGCTATTCCAATCGCTGCCGTTTTGGGCATTCCTCTGTATATTCGTGCAGAGACTGCAATTCCAATCGGATTAGCTCTGATGAGCAAGGGTATGAGTATAGGTGCTGTTATCTCGCTCATTATTGGAGGAGCAGGTATGGCCATACCAGAAATGACCATGCTGGCAAGTATATTCAAGAAAAAACTTGTCGCTATGATTGTACTTGTTATTTTCCTAACAGCGGTCGTATCAGGATATTTGTTTAATGTTTTGTTGTGATTCAATATGGAAGGGATGAATGAATTTTGAACCTTATTATTTCTTCCAAAATCATATTTATGTTCTTGAAGGACAAATATTTCATAAGAATTATCGGATGTTAAAGGAATAGCATCTGATAATTCTAATAGTGGCGACAAAAATTGTTTTGAAGATGTTGTAGTAATGAAAAATGTAATAAATGATATTGTAATTATTTGCAATCAATTATTTTGAATATGAAAATTCTGCTACAACATAAGATAGTTACAGGATATTTATTATTGATGGTGGTCATCGGTTGTATGGTCGCCATAGTTTTACACGAACGCAAACGTGTGGCGGAGATAGAGCAAGAGTCGATAACCATATTTCAGACTCAAAGCAATATCAACACCACGCATCGCCATATCACAGTGCTTGCGACCCTTGGGGAGTCCGTTATGATGTGGAGCGATGAAGATTGTGACATATATCACACACGCCGTTTGAAAGCGGATTCACTGCTGCAAATCCTACGTGAACAATGCAAGGAATTTGTACGACCGGAACAGGTGGATTCCCTCAGTACCCTGCTGCTCAACAAAGAGGAACATTTGTTTCAGATGAACAGGATATACCGGGAACAGAAGCACATCGACAGCCTGTTGGCCAACCAGTATTCACTCGTTACATCACAAGCTAACGAACCCCGTACAATAATCCGGAAAAAGAAAGGGATAGCCGGATGGTTCGGAGGCAAGGAAACCGTACAACTGCCGCCTGCCAATACAAGAATGAAAGCACGGGGTAACGAGCTTATTTCCTTGCAGGAAGAACGTAGAAAAAACATAGAGACCTACACGGACAGTTTGCGGTTACACAACCGTGAACTCAACCGGAAATTACGCTCGTTGCTTATAAGTTTGGACGAGCAGGCATTGATCGCACTCCAGAACAAGGAGATCCGTTTGAAGGACTCATACGAACATTCCACCCTTGTAATAACCGGTCTGATAATCTTCTCCATCATCCTGTTGATTGTCTCGTACCTGATTATTCAGCGCGATATACGGGAAAAGGCGAGAAATAAAGAACGTCTGGAAGAAACGATAGGGCAGAATACAGCATTGCTGGAAATGCGCAAAAACATTATCCTGACCATATCCCATGATATCCGGGCCCCGCTGAACATCATCAGCGGCAGTGCCGAGCTGGCCATGGATACCCGTGAGAAGAAACGCAGGAACTCCCACCTGAATAATATCAGGATTGTCTGCAAGCACGTGGTACACCTGCTCAACAACCTGTTGGACGTGTACCGTCTGAACGAGGCAAAAGAAACCCGGAATGATGTCCCGTTCAGCCTTAATGACTTGCTCGAACGTGTCGCATCGGGCTTTTCCCATGTAGTCACTAACAAGGGAATCCTGTTCAGGCCGGATTTCAAAGATACCGATGTCAATCTGTATGGAGATGTGGACCGCATCGAACAAATAATGGATAACCTGCTGACCAATGCAGTCAAGTTTACTGAATCCGGAGCCATCGAACTGAATGCCTGCTATCATGACGGTGTATTGTTATTAGAGGTAAAGGATTCAGGCATCGGTATGAGCCCGGAAACGCTTTCACGCATATTCCGACCGTTTGAACGCCTGACTTCCGCAACGAACGTGGATGGTGTCGGGCTTGGATTGCCTATCACGAAAGGGATTGTCAGACTGCTCGGCGGGGAAATAAACGTAACGAGTGATATAGGACAAGGTACAGCTTTCCGCGTGACCCTTCCTCTCAATATAACAGATGAACCGGTGGAGAGCGAGAACAAGATACTTCCGCACCCGGAACATCTGCCCCAAAATGTGCTTGTAATCGACGATGACACGATGTTTCTTGACGTGATAAAGGAAATGCTGGAGCGTAACGGCATAACCTGTACTTTATGCCGGACAGCCAAAGAGGTAGTCAAAGCAATACGAAGCAAAGATTATGACCTATTGTTGTCTGATATACTGATGCCAGGAACCAGCGGTTTCGATTTGCTGGACCTGCTCCGTAACTCGAATGTCGGGAACTCCCGTGAGATACCGGTCATAGCCATGACCGCACGGGGCGACAGGGAAAAAGATGCGTTCCTTAATGCTGGTTTTACAGAGTGCATCTACAAGCCGTTCTCTTCAACGGAACTGCTCAGCCTGCTTTCTACAATAAAAACAGGTCGAACGGAAGAAAAACAGAAAGCGGACTTCAGCATGATACTCGCGGAGGTCAGCGACAAACCTAAGACACTCAGGTCTTTCATTGCCCAATTGAAAAATGACCGCAAGGAACTTGAGGTTGCCATGAGACATGGTGACAGACAGAGCCTGCGTGAGCTTACACACCGGATGCAGCCGATGTGGGAATTATTGCAAACCGAAGATGTACTGCTTGGCTTACGTTCCTTATTGAAAAAAGACGATTACAATGCCAACGAGTTGACCACTCATATCCAAAAAGTAATAGATACCGCCTCTGTACTTATCACAGAGACAGAGGATGAGATAAAAAAGCTGACGAATGAAACGGAAGATATTAATAGTTGAAGACAACATAGGCCTGTCGCAGATGCAGAAAGACTGGTTCGGACAGGCCGGATATGATGCCATAACGGCGATGAATGAACCCATCGCCAGGTCGCTTATACGCAAAAACAATTTTGACCTCATCATATCGGATGTGAGATTGCCCGAAGGGGACGGAATTTCCCTTCTGAAATGGCTGAAAAAGGAAAAGATGGATATACCGTTCATCATCACGACGGAATATGTCTCTGTGCCCGATGTGGTACGCACCATCAAATTGGGTGCAAGGGATTATCTGCCCAAGCCTGTACACAGGGAACACCTGCTGGAACTGGCTGAGGATATATTCCGTCCAATCGCGACCAGATGGGAGCAGAAAAGGGAATTGCTCAAACGTACATGCCCCAAGATGCTTGAAGTGGAACGGTGCGCAAAATTGGTTGCCCCATCCGATATGTCAGTACTGATACTCGGTGCAAATGGGACGGGAAAGGAATCCGTGGCACAGAGCATTCACGAGGGCAGCGAACGTGTAGGGATGCCTTTCGTGGCTGTCAACTGCGGTGTGCTGCCCCGTGAACTTGCGGCTTCCATGTTGTTCGGGCACTCAAAAGGAGCTTTTACCGGTGCTGACACGGCAAAAGAAGGCTTTTTCGACATGGCGAAAGGCGGTACTTTGTTTTTAGATGAAATCGGGACGATGCCTTTCGAGATACAATCCATGCTGCTTAGGGTATTGCAGGAAAATACCTATATTCCCATCGGTGGGAACAAGGAGCGTGTCGCGGACGTGCGCATTGTGGCCGCGACGAATGAAAATATTGAAAAAGCGATTTTGGAAGGCCGGTTCAGGGAAGACCTTTATCACCGTTTAAACGAGTTTGAAATCCGGCAGCCATCCTTGGCGGAATGCCCGGAAGACATCATACCTTTGGCCGAATTTTTCCGTAAACGCTTCTCGAAAGAACTGAAACGGGATACTACCGGTTTCTCTGATGCGGGTATGTGCAGGTTGCGTTCTTATTCCTGGCCTGGCAATGTCAGAGAGTTGCAGAACATAGTAAAAAGAGCCGTGCTGCTTGCCGAAGGACCGCTACTGGATTTTGCGGATTTGGAAATGAATAGACAGCCGGACAAGGTGGCCTTGGTTCCTGCTCCTGTCATATCCCCGTTGAAAGATGAGGAGAACGAAAAAGAAACTATCATCAATGCACTAAAAGCCTGCAACGGACATCGTGAACAAGCGGCACGGCTGTTGAAAATCAATCCGTCAACACTGTACCGGAAAATGAATAAGTACAGGTTAAAATGAACAAGTATTTATGATTGTGACATTTAATAGGACAAATAGAATACAATAACGATTGAAACTGTTTTCTATATGGATGAAAATTCGTAATTTTGCAAAAGATTGAACGGGTCATGGGCTCGTAAAATCTGAACATAAAAAAATAACAGCGGAGTCTAATCGCCCTGCTGATTATATACATAAGTCGTAAAACGTCTCGGACGGGAATCTGACAAATTCAAAAATACAGAGGCTTTTGCGTGTAGCTTATGCTATGCTTTATAGCGTGAGCTCATGCAAGTTTCTGTATTGGGCTTTGTCAGAGCCTCCGTCCGAAACCGCGTGAGTTTCACGCTTTTCTTTATAACAGGAGGAAGTATGGCAAAAGTGCAAATCATAACGGCAATGACATTGGACGGCTTTCTTCCCGGTGAGGACGAGGAACTGTTCAAATGGGTAAAGACGGACAAACGGGGTTTCCCGTTCTGGCGCGGGAGAAGTACTTTCATGCTGCCCATCGGCTATCCCATGTTGGATCTGATTTGTGAAAAGGACGAAAAAGACGCTTCCTGTATCTATACAGCGGAAATCTCAGACAAGGAAAGTCTTGAATTACTGCATAGCCTTTCCATCTATCATCTCATTGACGAAATTGTAGTCTATATCCTTCCCCTGACATACGGGAAAGGGAGTGCCGTCCTCCGGCAGTTGCCCGCCACCCGTTGGCGGCTGCATGAATCCACCATCACCCGTAACGGCATCTGCCGTTTGGTTTACTGTAAATCCTCGCGATAGTCCATTGCATCCTGCAAGGAAATCTTGCAAAATGCAAGATTCTCCAAATCACCATTTTACACTATAAAAACTTTATTTCATTGATATACAATATTGTATCAGTGTTTTTTGGTGCCTATCGGTGTCATTGGTATGCTGTTAGCCCTTTAATATGATATAACCTGTTGCGCGACAAGGTGTAAGCAAACGATTATTTACACTCAAAACAGATTAGTCATGTTACAAATAAACAATGAGACCGCCCACAAGATGTTCTTCCAGATCATGGAACGGTTTGACAAGATAGACCGGACATTGGAACGCATGAACAAGCTGAAGGATTGTCTGGACGGAGACACGCTTTTAGACAACTACGACCTGTGCCAGTTGCTTGGCATCACCAAACGCACGCTGGCGCGTTACCGCCAGAAGAAACTCGTCACCTATTACATGATTGATGGGAGGACCTACTACAAGGCCTCCGAAGTGGAAGCCTTCCTTTACCAGAAGGGTAAGTCGCTACCGGCGAAATACAGGCCCCAGGCAAATGTTTAATTAAAACAGGAACAAGGATTATGGAAATCATATGTATCGACAGACAGACTTTTGAAGAACTGCGTGTCCGCCTTTGCGAGTTCGAGGAACGGTTGACACGTGTATGCCGTCCGGATAAAGATCTCGGACTGAAAAACTGGCTGGATAACCAAGAGGTATGCGAGGTGCTGCGCATATCCAAAAAGACCCTTCAGGTGTACCGTGCCAAAGGCATCCTGCCTTTCAGCCGCATCAAGAACAAACTCTTCTACAAGCCTGAAGATATACAGAGATTATTGGAATTGAATTATCATCCTTTAATAAAGAACAAATCATGAGTTATCATTTTATAGACAAGAAAGACCCGCGCATCGACGTGATGTTTCAAGGGATGGAAAAGATGGAGAAGATGCTCGCCAGAATGGAAGATGTCCCCAAATCCCTCTTCAACGGGGAACGCTTCCTCACGGACGAGGAACTTTCCAAAATACTGCGGGTAAGCAGGCGCACATTGCAGGAATACCGTACTTTCGGGGTGATTCCCTATTACATGGTACAAGGGAAGGCTCTTTATAAAGAATCCGACATTATGAAGATTCTGGACGATGCCTACAAACGCTGCCGGGAGGAACAACGCTGGGTATAGCCACGTACATTCAGACAGAAACGGAGAAACGACTGCCCGAACTGCAAGTCGTTTCTCCGTTTTTTCATTTCATACGGTCTGTGGTTTTCTTTTCCGTTTCTTTTTTGCGGTGAAATCCTCTTCGCAAAGGTCAATCTGACTTGCAAAGCCTGTGGATCTCAATTTCTTCATGTCCTCATCCACTTTATTATCCGTTACCTGCGCATAGAGTTGAGTGGTGGAAATGGAGGTGTGCCCCATCATGCGGCTGACCGTCTCTATCGGCACACCGAGCGAGAGGGTAACATGGGTGCCGAAATTATGCCTCGCCTGATGAAAGGTCAAATCAAAGCCATAGGCCTTTCCCAACTCACGCGTCAGCATGATAAAATATCCGCGTGTGTAAATGTTGAATATTTTATCCCCGGTTCTTTGGCCGCGGTATTTCTCGATGATCCGGAGGGGAATATCCAGCAGACGGACAGAAGAAAGCGTGTCGGTCTTCTGCCTGTGGATATGAATCCACCAGGTGCCGTCCTCTGCCTGCGTAATATCATTTATTGACAGTTTCTTCAAATCCGCATACGCCAGTCCGGTGAAAGTTGAGAATATGAACATATCCCTCACGAATTGCAGTTGTGGTTTCTCCACCGGTGTGGTCATCAATGTCTTGAGATCCTCCAGTTTCATGTGGCGGCTCTTTCTTTTGGGCAGTTCGGGATGCAGGCGGCAATATGGGTCACGGCGCAATGTCCCCTGGCTGACCGCCCGCATCGTGAGTTTCTTCAGACGGTACAAGTGTTCATGCACGCTCTTGGGTTTCAGGTTGCGGTCCGTGCGCAGGAACAGCTCGAAATCATCGTAAAACACACGGTCAAGGCTCCGCAAAGTCACATCCTCCACGCCTTTCTTTTTCTGAATAAAAGCGGAAAGATGCTTGTATGACCGCTGGTAGGAATCGTATGTCTCCTGTATGCGGTCTATCCCGACACGCTTCTTGAACTCCTCGTTATGTTCCCTGAACAAGGCAAGCAGCGTGAGCGGTTTTTGGCTGATACCCTTGACCGCATTCTTGACCAGTTCCGCCGTGATAAAACCCAGGCTGTTTTTTATCCGACGATAATGTTCGGTTGTCTCACGGGTCAGGTCATCTATGGCACGGTTCACGGTGACGGCATTCTCGCTGCGTCCGTCTGCCCGTCCCTTTTCAGGATTCCAAATGTTTGGATTGACGGACACTTTTGTTCCAATCTGTGTCCATTCCGCATCGATGCTTACCTTGCACAAGAGTTGGCACATCCCGTCCTTGCGAACTTTCGTGCGGTTGATATAAAATAATACGGCAAAAGTGCTACGCCGTTTGGTATTCTGGTTTTCTGCATTTTTTCCCATGTTCTTGTCTTTTAAGAGATAATCAAATTACTACGGTGAAGTGTTCCGATATTTTCCGGTTCAAAGTCTTTGTATCTGAATCAATCTTGTTGTCTGTCACTTTCGCGTAAATACGTGTGGTTTCAATCTGTCTGTGTCCAAGCATCTTACTTACGGTTTCAAGAGGAACCCCATGTGAAAGGGTGATTTCAGTGGCGTAGGTATGTCGGGCCGCGTGAAATACCAGCGGACGATTGATCTTACAAATGCGTGCAATCTCTTTCAGGTAAAGATTCATGTTGGAATTACAATACATCGGTAGCAGCCTGCTATCAGAGGCGGTATCGCTATACTTTTTAATAATCAGCAAAGGCAAGTCCAATAAGGGTATCTCAAATTCTATTTTGGTTTTCTGTCGGGCACTTTTAATCCACCATGTACCGTCTTCCGCAAGCGACAGGTTTTCTTTTGTCAGCGAGCACATATCCCTGTATGAAATACCGGTGAAGCAAGAAAACAGGAACATGTCACGGACAAGGTAAAGAGTCTGCTTGTGAAGCGGAGTGGTCATGAGCCGTTGCAGTTCCACATCGGTAAGGTATTTTTGTACCGCTTTCGGACGAATCGGTTCGTAACCCATGAACGGATAAGCGGTAATGATGCCGTCCGCAATGGCCTCGCCCACGATGGTTTTCAGTTGGACGGTCAGGTTAATGACTGTCCCGGGAGCAAGATGGCGTTCGGTACGGAGGTACAGGTCGTATTTGTCGATGAAGGAACGGTCCAATGCCGAAAAAGGAATATCCGTCAGCCTGTATTTTTCTTGCAGGAAGTTCTCTATATGCCTGTATGTATTGCGGTATGCTTGCAGGCTTTTGGCTGTGCGGTTGACCCCGACTCGCTTTTCAAAGTTGTTGATGAATTGCTTGAAATAGCTCAAAAGCGTTTCCTGTTCGCTTGCCATTCCAAGCAAAATGCTTTTTACTTCCTCGGCGGTCACACCGTCACGGACGGCAGACTGCTCGCTATAGATACTCAATGCCATCGCACGAATTTCATCCAGCCGGTTATTGATTTCCTTCGCCGCCACACTCTTGCCAGAGGCACGCCCCGAAGCCCACCGAGATTGCGGCACTTTCATCTTCACACTGAATGCCGCTTCGGAATATTTTCCGATGTTCAACTTGGCCATTACGGGACAATTCCCATTGGCATCCGCCTCGCTCTTTTTCAGGTAGAACGACACCTTCACATTTGCCTGATTCATAACCAATTCCTTTGTTTGCAAAATTATTATATAGCGAGCAAATGAAAGGCATGAAAAATATAGCGGAACATGGAAAAAAGCCCCTCGGTTCGCAGGCAAAGCCTGTATTTTTTCCTATACGGAAAATTTTGACTAACTTTGCATTAGCAAAAGATAGACAGAAACAGCGTTCCTTGCGGAGGCGAACAGGAGAATAAAACAGTTTTGGAAGTAAAATCCATACCGATTTTTAATCCCGAAAAGGCAACGGATAAGTAGCGATTTGTTCTCCTGACTCCCTCAAAAACGGCTAAAAGCCGCTAAAGGAAGAATATGGTACAACGCTACATATCCCATTCGATTCCAAACACTTTGCATTATTCCTCCGAAATCCATCCGTATGTGGGCGAGTTTCACTATCTTTGCAAACAGAGAATCCAACTCACATCATACCATGAAAGTGAAAATTGAAGAAAGCTGGCGGCTGCGCTTGCAGGAAGAGTTTGACAAACCTTATTTCGAAAGACTCACCGCTTTCGTGCGGAACGAATATGCCCATGCCCATGTGCTGCCTCCGGGCTCCCGTATCTTTTACATTTTTAATGTCTGTCCTTTTGACAAGGTGAAGGTTGTCATACTCGGGCAAGACCCTTACCCCACTCCCGGGCAATATTATGGCATCTGCTTTTCCGTCCCGGACGGAACACCCGTCCCTGGCTCTTTGGCCAACATCTTTCAGGAAATCCATCAGGATTTAGGAAAACCCGTCCCGGCTTCCGGCAATTTAGACCGTTGGGTCGCACAGGGCGTGTTCTCCTTGAACTCCGTACTGACGGTAAGGGCGTACGAAACCGGCTCCCACCGCAACGTAGGATGGGAAACGTTCACCGATGCCGTCATCCGTAAGCTCAGCGAGGAACGGGAACATCTGGTTTTCATGCTATGGGGAAACTATGCAAAAGCCAAAAAGAACCTGATTGACGGGAAAAAACACCTGATATTGGAGGCCGCGCACCCCTCTCCGCGTTCCGCAGAACATGGCTTCTTAGGCTGCAAGCACTTCAGCAAAGCCAATACCTATTTAAAAAGCAACGGGATTCAAGCAATAGATTGGTAAGAACGTATATGCGTCCACGACCATCCGCTCCGGATATATACGCCCCTCAATAAAACAACAAAACCATACCCCACAAGTAAAAATGGTTGTCCTATCCGTAACCGAGGTAACACATTATTCAACAGGTTCGGTTAACTTTGCCTCATCTAAAAATTAAAAAGTCATGAAAAGACCATTCGCCATATCCCTATTGGCCGGAGGAATGCTATATTCCCCATTCGCGGCTGCACAAATGGAAACGGGCAACGCCCCAAAGGACCGCTCTTTGGACGAAGTCGTAGTGACAGGCACGCGCAACGAGACCGATGCCGCACAACTCTCTGCAACGGTTTCCGTCATAGACCGTAAACAAATAGAACAGGCCAATACGCCCTCGCTGCTTCCGATACTGACGGAACAAGTCCCGGGGCTTTTCGTATCCTCACGCGGAATCATGGGATACGGTGTATCAGGCGGAGCTGCCGGAGAAATAAATTTGAGAGGCATCAGCGGAAGTTCCGGCAGGCTGATGGTCTTGATAGACGGACATCCTCAGTACATGGGGCTTATGGGTCATCCCATAGCCGATGCCTATCAGGCCTTAATGGCCGAGAAGGTGGAGGTACTGCGTGGTCCGGCTTCTGTTTTATACGGTTCAAATGCGATGGGAGGAGTTATTAATATCATCACCAGGAAAATGCAGACAGAAGGCATAAGTACCCATGCCCACGTCGGTTACGGTTCATACAACACGCTCCAAACGGAAGCCACCAACCGTATCCGTAAAGGACGATTCACCAGCATCGTCAGCGGTTCGTACAATCGTACCGACGGGCACCGCACAGACATGGGTTTCGAGCAATATGGCGGGTATGCCAAACTCGGATATGAGCTGTCCTCAAAGTGGAAAGCCGAAGCGGACGTGAACATCACCCACTTTAATGCTTCACAACCGGGTGAGGTCAGCCAACCGTTACTGGATGCCGACCAAAACATCACGCGGGGAATGACGTCTTTTACTTTGGAGAACCATTACGAAAAGACTTCCGGGAGATTGAGTTTCTTCTACAACTGGGGACGTCATAAAATCAATGACGGCTATGCCCCGAGCGAAGGAGAAAGCCCATTGCCTTACCGTTTCCACTCCCGTGACAATATGATGGGGGTCTCGTGGTATCAAAATGCACAGCTTTTCCGAGGCAACCTGCTGACCGCCGGAATAGACTGGTACCACTTTGGCGGAGAAGCATGGAATAAGTTCGTAGAAGGTCCACAAAAAGGAGAACGTAAGGACATCGTAGACAAGCAACAGAATGAAATCGCCGGTTATATAGACTTTCGCCAGAGAATCGGCTCGTGGATGACGTGGAATGCCGGCCTCCGCATAGACCACCATAGTCAGGCGGGAACCGAATGGATTCCGCAAACCGGCCTAGCCTTTCAAATTCCGAGAAACGCTGAAATCAAACTTACAGCCAGCAAAGGTTTCCGTTATCCGCTCATCCGCGAAATGTTCATGTGGGGAACAGCCAATCCGGATTTGAAAGCAGAAAGCATGTGGAACTATGAACTTGCATTCAACCAACGGTTGTTTGACAATCGCCTGTCCTATGGCTTCAACCTTTTCTACATCAACGGTAAAAACATGATTACCACGGCTTCCATAGACCACCGCATGATGAACGTAAATACGGGCAAAATCAAGAATGCCGGACTTGAAATGCAAATGGCATACAGTATATCAAAAACATGGTCGGCCGATGCCAACTACAGTTATCTGCACATGGAACATCCTGTCGTAACGGCACCGGAAAACAAGTTATATGCCGGCATGTCCTTTTCAAAAAAGAAATGGCTATTGTCCTCCGGCGTACAATATATACAAGGTCTTTATACGAACGTGAAGGTAAATGGGAAGGGCAATGAGACTTCAGAAAATTTTGTTTTGTGGAATATTCGCGGGACGTTCCAAGCCACTCGTAACCTTGCCCTTTGGCTTCGTGGAGAAAACCTATTAGCACAACGTTACGAAATCATATCCGGCTATCCGATGCCCAAAGCCACTTTTATGGGAGGAGTCAATTTCAGATTTTAGGAAGGCAACAAAAAAGACTTAATTCTGTACGAATTAAGTCTTTCTGTCGGAAAGAGGCGATTCGAACGCCCGACCCCTACGTCCCGAACGTAGTGCGCTACCAACTGCGCTACTTTCCGTTTTGCGAGTGCAAAGATAGAGTTTTTTTCTGAAACAAAAAAATATTTGTAGTTTTTTCTTAGAATATTTTGCCCACCCACCTTTTTATCTTACCTTTGCACTCGCAAAACCGAAGTAAGTCGGTGCCATAGCTCAGTTGGTAGAGCAAAGGACTGAAAATCCTTGTGTCCCCGGTTCGATTCCTGGTGGCACCACTT
>ENA-USUK01000076-USUK01000076.1-human-gut-metagenome-genome-assembly--contig:-NODE-76-length-70159-cov-16.336249_pt1 | contig 70159 bp, 64 predicted proteins | sample MGYA00250062_ERZ773400 | MGnify/ENA primary metagenome ERZ773400 (study PRJEB29103, sample SAMN06111961) | human gut metagenome | biome: human gut; feature: ankylosing spondylitis patient; material... | reverse complement strand
TCTGGTGCTGATCGTTTCCTTCTGCTCTGGCATCGCCATCGCATTCCCCTCCGGCTCGCCTGCCTGCGGCATCGCCTATGCCTCGACCGGCTATAAGCTCAGCGAGACCTTCAAGTTCACGCTGCCCTTCATCGTGCTGGCCGTCATCAGTATCGTGCTCAGTGCAAACTTCTTCTGCCCCATTTACGGCTGATCACACGAACCGCCCGGCGGCCAGAGCCGTCGGGCGGCTTTTCTGAAAAAGAACCGAACGAAAAGAGGTCGATTTTATGTCTTTGCGTCCCCAGATCCCCGTCCGCACCAGCGAGAGCGATGCCACGCTCTCCTTCATCCGTCAGATGGGCGTGGAAAACGTCAGCCTGATGCTCAAGCCCGATGAGATCAACCGGGAAGTCCTGCAGCAGCAAAAGGAAAAGCTGGCCCGCTTCGGCATGACCATTTCGGATGCGGCCTGCAATGAGCTGCAGAAAAATAAGAGCATCCACCTCAACCTGCCCGACCGCGATTTCCAGATCGAGCGGTTCAACAACATGCTCCGGGTGCTGGGCGAGGAGAAGATCCCCTTCACCTCCATTGCATGGCAGCCCAACGGCATCCTGCGCACCGACCACCGGGTCGGCCAGCACACACGCGGCGGCAACAGCGCGTTCTGCGACCAAGCCGAGATCCTTGCCCGCCCCAACGCCGAAAGCCGAGCCTACACGGAGGAGGAGATCTGGGAAAACTTCGCCTACTTCATGGAAAAGGTCGTCCCCGTGGCCGAGGAGACCGGTGTCCGGATGGCGCTGCACCCCAACGACCCGCCGCTGGCCTGCATGGCAGGCATCCCCAGCCTGATCTATAATATGGAGTGCTACCGCAAGGCCTTCAAGGCAGCAGGCGGCAGCAAGGCGCTGGGCATCAAGCTCTGCGTGGGCTGCTGGCTGGAAGGCGGCAGCGACTTCGGCGACCTGATGTCGGACATCAAGGAGCTGTGCGACGACGACCGGATCCTCTGTGTCCACTTCCGCAATGTGGACAGCCCCCTGCCGGTGTTTGAGGAAGTGCTGGCCGAGGACGGCTACGCCGATATGTACGCCATCATGAAGCAGTTGGTGGCCTGTGACTGCAACGCCGTTATCTCCATCGACCACGGTTTCAAACCCATTGAGGGCTTTGGCGGGATGCCCGGTTCCTTCTGCTACCCCACCGGTTTCATGAAGGGTCTGATCTATGCCGCCGAAAAAGAGCTTGGCAAGCGCTGAGCTGCGTAAAATCAGTGAAAAAAGGTCGGCAGCTTTCCGGAGCTGCTGTCCTTTTTCATCCATTTAGTTCGATACAAAACAGCTTTGGGAAACGTGAAGGAGGAATCGCAGGTGGCCGCGCAGAAACAAAGGTTCAAGCTGGTGACCGACAAAAAATTCTATAAACGGGTGCTCAGCATCATGCTGCCGGTGGCGCTGCAGCAAGCCATCAATATGGGCGTCAACATGCTGGACACCATCATGCTGGGGCAGTTCGGCGAAGTGCAGATCTCGTCATCCAGTCTGGCAAACCAGTATTATAATTTCTTTACCATCTTCTGCATGGGCATCATCGGCGGCAGCAGCGTGCTTGCCGCGCAGTACTGGGGTGCCCGTGAGGTGGAGAAGGTACGTCAGACCTTCAATATGGCGCTGCGGATGGCGCTTACGCTGGCCTCCGTCTTTGCCGTTCTGACATGGTGCTTCCCCGCCCAGATCATGAGCATCTATACCTCAGAGGCTCATGTCGTGGAACAGGGCGTGCGGTACCTGCGGATCACGACCTTTGTCTTTATCATCCACGGCACCAGCCTTGTGGCTGCCCAGTTGATGCGCTCAGTCGGGCAGGCGCAGCTTGGCCTGATCGTCAGTTGCGTGTCCTTCGTGGTCAACCTGATCGCCAACTATGCCTTCATCTTCGGCAAATTCGGTGCTCCCCGGATGGAAATCGCCGGTGCCGCACTGGGCACCCTGCTGGCCCGCACGTCGGAGTTCCTCGCCACCTTCGGTTACATCCTCTTCAAGGACAAGGAGCTGGGTCTGCGGATCAAACACCTGCTGCACATGCCCGGCGAGGAGTTCTTCTCCAACTATCTCCGCCTCGGCCTGCCGGTGCTGGTCAGTGACGGCCTGCTGGGTCTGGGCGGCAACATCGTCAGCATCATCCTCGGTCACATGGGTGCCGCGGTGGTGGCCGCAAACGCCATCTGTCAGGTCATCGACCGCCTGTTCACCGTGGTGATCCAAGGCATCTCCAACGCGTCCAGCATCGTTACCGGCCATACGCTGGGCGAAGGCTCCCGCGAGAAGGCCATGCAGCAGGGGTATACGTTCTATGTACTGAGCATCTTCTTCGGCCTGATCGCCGCCGTGATGGTGCTGGCCTGCGGCCCGCTGACCATCGCCATGTACACCCTGAACGACGAGACCATCCTCATGACCGAAGAGATGATGGGTGCCTACGCGGTGATCGTCTTCTTCCAGTGCATCCAGTCCGTCATGACCAAAGGCGTCCTGCGCGGCGGCGGCGATACCAAGTTCCTGATGAAGGCCGACATCCTGTTCATGTGGCTGGTGTCCATCCCGCTGGGCGGCGTGGGCGGCCTGCTGCTGGGCTGGCCTGCTTGGCTGACCATCCTCGCCCTGCGCGTGGATTATGTGATCAAGTCGGTGTGGTGCATCAGCCGCCTCAAGAGCGGAAAGTGGATCCACACCGCCGACGGCATCGCGGAAGAAGAGCCGGAAAAAGTGACCGACTGAGCCGGAATGCCACGGCCCGCTTTCTCCTTTGCCTGAGTCGGATGTCAAAAGCCGCCCCCTGCGCCGGAATGATATGCTACCCCCAGAGTATTCAGAGTTTTGTTTTTACTCTGTCTACTCTAGGGGTAGCATATCAAATTGCGTGAGGGCTTGAGAGAGCACCAATAAAGCGCAAAGCCCCCCGGTTTCTGTGATAGGAAGCCGGAGGGCTTTTTGCATCTTGTTTTGTAAGCGGAAAGAGGGTACAATGATAGCAGAAGTACGCACATCAATGAGGTGATACTATGCTGAACATTTTTTACGGTGATATGAAGGAAGCGGTGTACAATACGGCTTCTTATTTCAAATACGATTACGAAGAAGACTGGATCGTTGATCCGATGGTCAAGGAAATGATTCAGGATGTGGATAAGTCTACCGTTATCGACAGTGGTGTAATTGACAGCCCGGTTTTTGGTAAAATTCCACCGATTGGTTTATCTGGTGGCGTAAAGACACTGATTTTGGTAAAGTTTGAGCCAGAGAAAGTGTTCAATGTATCGACTTGTGGTGACAACTGTGCAAAGTGGCTGCTCAAAATTGCAGAGCAGGAGAATCGCACGGTGAATTTGTGTCACCTGATGGATTTTGGCAAAAAGCCGTTTACAATAAAAGTGCTGAATACGAATCAAATCGTTCACAGTATGGAAGAGCTGATTTTGGCCGCAGGTGAGTTTGTGTAAAGGGGCTGACAGAAATGAAAGGCATTCATAAAGTGGTCGTTGGCACAAAGTACCTGAAATATGAATTTGAACTGCGACGCAACCTGACCATTATTCGCGGGGATAGTGCAACGGGAAAAACGACCCTTGTGGATATGATTCGCACCCATATGAACGATGGAGAGAGTGGGCCGGTCACTCTGAATTGTGATAAAGGTTGCTATGTGGTAGAAGGACGCCTTTGGAAGGGACAACTTGACAATATTCAGGACAGCATTGTTTTTATCGACGAAGGAAATGAGTTTGTCAAGACCAAAGATTTTGCACGTGCGATTCAGCAGACCGACAACTATTACGTCATCGTGACCAGAGAGGGTTTGTCTGCCTTGCCATACAGTGTGGAAGAGGTGTACGGAATCCGGACCTCTGGAAAGTATGGGGCACTGAAACAGAGCTATCATTCGTTCTATCGAATCTACCCGGATAGTACGACTGAGAATATTAAGCCGGAGAAGATCCTGACGGAAGACAGCAATTCGGGTTATCAGTTTTTTGACGCGGTCTGTGCAGAGCATCAAATGCAGTGTGATACTGCAAATGGAAAGTCAAATGTGTTTTCCTATTTGAAGGCGCATAAGGATGAAAAGATTCTGGTGATTGCAGATGGCGCTGCCTTTGGCCCGGAAATGGATAGGGTGTTGCAGTTGGTGCTGACAAGAGAGAATCTGGAACTCTATTTGCCAGAATCTTTTGAATGGTTAGTGCTTTCTTCTGGAATCCTGAAAGATACGGAGGTTGCACAGATCTTGCAGACACCGTCTGACTACATCGACAGCAAGGAATATTTTAGCTGGGAGCGTTACTTTACGGCGCTTCTGACGGAGAAAACGGCGGGAACATATCTGAATTATACCAAGAAAACGCTGAATGAGGCCTATCTGAGGGATGGTGTGAAAAACGCGATTTTGGGACAGATGCAGAAAGTCGAATTGAAATAAAATCAAAAGAAAGTGGAATCGTAATGAGGATACAGTATACATTAAAGGTTTATCCGGCAGGGCTTGGGCGCAGCGTATACAGAACGATAACCATCTGTGGTACGGATACACTGGATCAGCTCTGCATGGCGATTTTGAATGCATTTGGTTTTACGGCAGAGCATCTGTATGAATTTTGCATGGACAACAAGATGTACAGCGAAGACTGCTATCGATTCAATCCGATGGAAGATGACCTGTTTGACGAAGATGATGCAGAAGGAACCGATATTGCATTAGATGAACTGGGGCTGATCGAAGGACAAAAATTCTCGCTCCATTATGACTTTGGCGATGATTGGATGTTTGCCATCCGTGTGATGAAAATAGAAGAAGTAAAAAAACATCGCAAGCCGATGCTGCTCAGTTCAAAAGGAAGCGTTGAGCAGTACCCGGAGGGAGAAGAATGATGTCCAACGCTCTGTAATTTTGGCACCCGCCCAGGCTGCGATCAAGAACCCCCGCAAGTAATCGCGTGAGGGCTTGAGAAAGCACGAATAAAGCATAATGAACCGCCTCGGTTTCCGAAAGAGGAAGCCGGGGCGGTTTTTTGCGCTCACGGAGGGGCAGATGAAAAACACAGTATGAATATATACAATATAAAAATGAATATATGCTAAAATTTCGGGAAAATACTTGCATTTTCATTAAAATGGGTGTATTATGACACCTGCCGACGAAATGCCGACAATCAACAAGAGAGGGATCGATACTATTATGTCTTTGAAGAAGAAAATTGCTGCGGCTTTCATCGCCTGTGCGATGACGCTTGCCGTGGTTCCTTCCGCCTTCGCCTGCACGGCACTCTATGTCGGCAGCGACCTCACCGAGGATGGCACCACCATGTTTGGACGGATCGAGGATCTGGGCACCAACGATTACAACAAGCTGTTCAACATCAGCCCCGCCGGGAAGCACACCGCGGGCGAGGTGTACGAGGGCTGCTACGGCTTTACCTACACCTTCACCCACGACAGCTACCGCTACACCGCCCGCCGGGACGACAACGGTCTGGGTGTCTGCCCGGACTGCGACAGCACCCACGAGCACACCCCCTATGAGGAGGCCGGTACCAACGAGAAGGGCGTCATGGTCTCTGCCACCGAGTCTCTCTACGGCACCGACGCCGTGCTGAGCGTAGACCCCTATGTGGACAACGGCATTGAGGAAGCCGAGATCACCACGGTGCTGCTGAGCGAAGCTTCCACGGCCCGCGAGGGTGTTGCCCTGCTGACCTCCATCTACGACAACGCCGGTGCAGCCGGCGGCTCCGGCGTGTTCATTGCCGACCAGAACGAGACCTGGTTCGTGGAGAACCTGACGGGCCACACCTACCTTGCCCTGAAGCTCTCCTCCAGCGTGGTCTTCATGCAGCCCAACATCGCCGCTATGGGCAAGATCGATCTGGATGACACCGACCATGTGGTGGCCTCTGCCAACCTGATCTCCGTGGCCCAGAAGGCCGGTACCTTTGTGGGCGACGCCGCTGCCAATGTCATCGATCTGGATGCCTCCTACAACGGCGACATCGCATCGGACCGCATGGCAGCCGGCCTGAACTACCTGTACGGCACCGACACCTTTACGAAGGACAACTACAGCGAGACCGACTTTGCTATCAGCAACGTCGGCGAGAACGGTGCCATCGTTCCGGTCTACTCCAACATCCAGTTGACCAAGAAGTTCTCGGTGGAGGATTCCATCCACTTCTTTCAGACCGAGCCCATCGGCAAGACGGGCAATGTGGAGACGCATCTGTTCCAGGTGAGCGCCACCGGCGATCTGAACACCGCCATTACCGAGTGGACCGCTTTTGACGACGACGTGTACAACGCCTTCGTCCCTTACTATCCGATGCTGACCACCGACACCGCAGATGTCTACAAGGTCTCGGTCCACACGGTCACCCGCTCCGACGAGCAGCCCACCGAGGGCGTCTGGTATCAGGATGCCAAGGGCCGCTACTACACCTACCCGGACGACTGGACCGACTCCTTCTACGGCGTGCGTGACGCCCTCTCCAACCTGCTGACCTACGGCAGCAATGGCAATCAGGTCACCGCAAAGGATCGGGCAGCAGCCAAGGCCAGCTATGCCGCGCTCCAGCAGGAGATCATGGCCGACTACGCCGATATGAAGGCCGCCGTTGCCGCCGCCGACACGCTTGAGGCCAAGCAGGCTGCCGCCACCAACGCCAGCAATGCCATGAGCCAGAAGGTGTACAACACCACCCTGAAGATGTACAATAAGCTCCAGGCCAAGACGGCCGCCCGGGCATGGGTCAGCTCTCTGCTGCACTGAGGCTTTGCAGCGCCTGAGGCGTTTCCCATAAAACCGCAGCGCCCCCGGTTTCCATGACAGGAAGCTGGGGGCGTTTTGTGTATGACTGCTCCTTGCAAACGCCGCCCATTCGTTTTATATGACAAGGCAAAACTGCCGGAATTCTATAAAAGCCAAGCATACAATAAGGTTCACCGTCAGTTTTGGCGGTGAGCCTTATCATATCATAGCACCGTCTGCTTTTTTGTCGTTTTGGCGCAGAAAAAGTCCCATGAGACCGGGGACGGCAGTACGCCGTCCGGGTTCCATGGGGCTTGTTGTTTGCAGGGGGGGAAGCGGCGTTACCGCAGATCCCGCAGCCGGGAGGCGGGGAGATGCGTCTTCAGGCAGTCCCACACCGCGTCCCGCTCCTCGCTGTTGACAAGGTAGGCTTGGGTCTGCTGGACGTAAAGGTACACGGCGTCCGGGGTGCGGTAGGCCACGTGAAGGTCCTGCCACGGGTACTGGTGGCTGGGCTGGGGCTTGTCCTGTTCTCCGGCCATCCAGACGGAAAGGCCTGCATCGTCCAGCCGGAGGCGGTAGAAGGGCCGGGGGAGGCCCAGCTTCTGGATCGTGGTGCGCAGGTCCCGGAAGAAGGTGTAAAAGTACACTGCCGGGAGCCCCAGCGCCACCATAGCCAGCACTACCGCCAGCAGGGAAGCCCCCTCCCGCACTCCCACCTGCGACAGGCAGATGCCGGAGGACCCCAGCAGGATGGCGGCGAACAACAGGGGCCGCTGCCAGCGCTTTTGGTGGTGGAACAGGTCGAAGGAACGGAATTTCTGGAACGATTCGGCGTCCATGGTGACAGAGGTCGTAATGGGCTGCGACATAGACAAGCATCTCCTTTTTTAGTCATAGTACCATATTCTTTTTCAGCAGGCAAGGGAAATCTTGCACAAATGGCCCAAAACGTGGTAGAATAAAAATATCTATGGGGCAAAAAACAAGCCGGGGAGGGGAAAACCTTGCATCGACAAAGTACGCTGAAGCAGCGGATGGTGCTGTGTCTGACGGCATTTTTTGCCGCGCTGGCGGTTCAGATCGTTCTGAGCTTTTACCAGTCCGGCACGGTGCTGCGGGAGCTGGACGACCAGATGGGCAACTTCAACGCCATCAGTCGCTTTCAGAACGGGGTGGAGCGCAGCCTTACGGCGTTGGACGACTACCGCTGGGAGTACGGCGACACCGATGCGCTGCTGGCAGAGCTGGACAGTGCCTTTTCCGTTACCAATGCGTGGCTGTGGCGCATCAACGGCAGCCTGGACACGGTGAGTGAGGAGCAGTACCTGCTGTACAGTGCCGTCTGCACCACCTATGACAGCTACACCGCCCTTGTGGAGGAGCTGCGGGCTGAGATCGCCGCCGGGCAGGACGCTGCGGCGGCCCAGCTCTACTACGAAAAAGTCTCGCCCTGCGGCGGCTATCTGCGGCAGTACGCCCAGCAGCTGCTGAACACCGCCATCTCAGACGCACAGAGCACCTACACCACGGTGTCGGCCCTCAGCAGCCGGGTCAAGTGGGCCCAGACGGTGGTGGTGGGGCTGTGCCTTGTGCTGGGTCTGGTGATGGCATGGTCCCTCATGCGGCTGCTGACCCCGGTGCAGGAGATGATCGGGGCATCGCAGGCCATCATCCGGGGAGAGCTGGAGACCCCGGACATCCCGGTGCCCCGGCAGGACGAGGTGGGCCAGCTGACGGACGCCTTCAACCACATGAAGCACTCCATGGCCCAGCAGGTGAACACCCTGCGGGAGAAAAACGAGATGGAGCAGGCGCTACACCAGCAGGAGACCCAGGCTCTGGAGCTGCAGAACCGCATGGAGCGCAGCCGGATGCAGCAATTGCGCAGTCAGATCGACCCGCATTTCCTGTTCAACACCCTGAACGTCATATTGCAGACGGCAGGGCAGGAAAAGGCCTACCGCACCCAGGCGCTGATCACGGCCCTGAGCCATCTGCTGCGGTACAGCCTGATGAGCAACGATGAGCAGGTGCCGCTGGCCCGCGAGGTGCGGATCGTAGATGAATACTACTCCATCTATCACGTCCGCTTTGGTGACCGTGTAAAGATGCGGTGGTGCATCTCGGATTCCATTGACCTGACCGAGACGATGGTGCCTTCGTTTATTTTGCAGCCCATTGTAGAAAATGCGTTTAAGCATGGGATCGCCCCCAAGGAAGAGGGCGGTGCAGTGCGCATCCGCATTACGCCGCTGCGGGAACAGGGGCTGCTGCGGATCAGCGTGTGTGACAATGGTCTGGGCATTGAACCGGAACAGCTGGCCCGGCTGCAGGCAGGGCTGGCGGCCCCCGGCGACCGGTGGGAGCACATTGGTGTGTATAACGTGGCGGCGCGTCTGCGGCTGCTGGACAAGCGCTGCCGGTTCGAGGTGCGCTCACACCCAGGGCGGGGCACGGCGGTGAGCCTGTATCTGCCCCTTGTGGAATTGACAGAAGAGGAGGACTTGGATGATGATTCGCCTGTTGATTGCGGATGACGAGCGGCTGGAGCGGGAAGCGCTTGTGGAAATGGTGTCCCGGCGCTTTGAGCATGAGGTGGTGCTGGAGACCGCCGAAAATGGCCGCAAGGCTGCGGATGCCGCCATCCTGTGGGGAGCGGACCTCATTTTGATGGACATCGAGATGCCGGGTATGAGCGGTCTGGATGCTGCCCGCGCTGTGTTGGCCCAGCGGCCCGGCTGCCGGGTCGTCTTCGTCACGGCCTACAGCCTGTTCCAGTACGCCCACGAGGCGGTGCATCTGGGGGCCTGCGATTATCTGCTGAAGCCGGTGGACCCGGACGAGCTGGAAGCCTCCATCCGCCGGGCCATCCGGCAGATCGAAACGGAGCGGAAGCTGGAAGCGCTGGCCCCGGTGCAGCCGGAGCCGGAAGCTCCCACCGCCCCGGAGGCCCCGGCACCCGCCCACCCGGAAAGTGAGAACCAGCAGACCGCCCTTGTAATGGCCCACGTGCGGCGGTATCTGGAAGACAACTATATGTTTGACATCTCGCTGGACAGCGTGGGGGAGATCCTGCACATCAGCCCCGCCTACCTGTCGGCCCAGTTCAAGAAATACCAGAAGATGAACTTCCTGGACTGCCTGACGGAGCTGCGCATCAACGCCGCCAAGGAGCTGCTGAACGACCCCTTCCGCTCCTCGGCGGAGGTGGCCTCCATGGTAGGCTATGAGGACGCCAGCTACTTTGCCCGTGCCTTCAAAAAGCGCACAGGCGTCACCCCCACTCAATACCGGAAACAGGCCGCCAAGGCCGCCAAAGACCAGCAGGAGGAGGCACTGTGAGCCGGGCGTTTACCCGGCGGCAGGTGCTGGCGGCGGCCGCCGGAGCCATGCTGGGCTTTGGGGCCTGCCAGAAGCAGGAAACGGCCTCGGACAAGCCGGAGCTGGTGCTGCGCTACGCCGAGAACCAGCCGGAGGATTACCCCACCACGCAGGCGGCTCTGGCCTTTGGAAATCTGCTGGAAGAGCAGACCGGAGGCCGGGTGAAGGTGGCCGTGTACAGCAAGGGAGAGCTGGGGGCGGAGATGAGCGTCATCCAGCAGATCCAGTTCGGCGGCATCGACTTTGCCCGTGTCTCGCTGAGCCAGCTGGCAGAATACATGCCCGCCCTGAACGTGCTGCAGCTGCCGTTCCTCTATCAGGATGCCGACCAGATGTGGCGTGTGCTGGACGGAAGCATCGGGGACGAGTTTCTGACCCGGCTGGATGCGATCGACCTGACTGGGCTTTCCTGGTTTGATGCCGGTGTGCGCAGCTTCTATACCCGCCAGAAGGTCACATGTCTGGCAGAGCTGCAGGGGCTGAGGCTCCGTGTGCAGGAATCCGACACCATGAGCATGATGGTCTCGGCTCTGGGGGCTGACCCGGTGCAGGTGGTGTACAGTCAGGTGTACGCGGCCCTCCACAACGGCCAGATCGACGGGGCGGAAAACAACTGGCCCAGCTATGAGGCCATGAGCCATTACGAGGTGGCGCCCTACTTCCTGCGGGATGAGCATACCCGCGTACCGGAGATCCAGCTGGCCAGCATCCCGGCAATGGAAAAGGTGGCCGCGCTGGACCCGACGTTTCCGGACATCCTGCGCAGCTGCGCGCGGGAGTCGGCGCTGATCGAGCGCACCCTCTGGGCCGAGCAGGAGGAGGGTGCGGAACAGGAGATGCTGGCCCGTGGCATTGTAGTCACCGAGCTTTCCAGTGAGGAAAAACAGAAATTCCGCGCTGCAGTCCAGCCCCTGTACGATCAGTTTGCGGACCAGTCGGAGCTGATCGCCCGCATTCAGAACAGTTAAAAATATCAGGAAGAATCCCAGCCGTTGGCAGGTATGCCCAAAGGCTGGGATTTTTATTTGTGCAGGATGCACAGAAGTTGTTTTCACATTTTTTCGAAAAACAGGACATTTTTTGGAAGCCCTTGTTCTGACCAAGAAATTTTGCTAAAGTATGAACAGTGAATGAACGACAGCACCGCACCTGTGCAGGAGGATGCTGCCGGAAGGAAACAGAAGAATATATTTCAGGAGGGTTTTTACCATGAAAAAGATCTCTCGTCGCAGCTTTCTCGCCGTTGCCGGTGCAGCTACCGCAGCTGCTGCCCTGACCGCATGTGGCGGCTCTTCCAGCTCCACTGCATCCTCTGCCGCCGGTTCCACCGCCGCTTCCACCGCCGCTTCTGCTGTGGGCGATGCCGCCGCCGCTGCCAACGATCCCAAGGTCACTCTGGTCTACGCCGAGGTCAACCCGCTGGATACCATCGTCGGCCAGACCGCTACCCACTTCAAGGAGAAGGTCGAAGAGCTGACCGGTGGCTCTGTTGTCATCGATGTGCAGGCTTCCGGTGTTCTGGGTTCTGAGAACGACGTTCTGGACGCCATCCTGGGCGGCTCCACTTCCATTGATATGAGCCGTATCTCCGCTTTCGCACTGACCAGCTACGGCTGCAACAAGTCCAAGCTGCTGAGCATCCCCTTCACCTTTGAGAACCGCGCACACTTCTGGAACTTTGCCAACAGCGACCTCGCACCGGAGTTCCTGAACGAGCCCCAGGAGCTGGGCCTGCCCGTTCGCGGCATCTTCTACGGCGAGGAGGGCTTCCGCCACTTCTTCACTGTCAAGCCTGTTTCCGGCATCGCTGATTTCAAGGGCCTGAAGCTCCGCGTGTCCAACGACCCCGTCATGAACGGCATGGTCGAGAGTCTGGGCGCAAACCCCACCGTTGTTTCCTTCGGTGAGCTGTACAGCGCACTGCAGACCGGCGTTGTCGATGGCGCTGAGCAGCCCATCGCAAACTACAAGTCCAACGCTTTCCCTGAAGTTGCCAACAACCTGATCCTGGACGGTCACACTCTGGGCGCGATCCAGGCTGTTATCACCGATAACGCATGGGCAAAGCTGACCGAGAATCAGCAGGCTGCTATCATGGAGGCCGGTGCTGACACCCAGAAGTTCAACGCAGACCTGTCTGAGAGCGCTGAGAACAAGGTTCTGGATGAGCTGAAGTCCTCCGGCTGCAATGTGGTCGATGTTCCCGATAAGGCACCCTGGCAGGAAGCATGTGCCAAGGTCATCAGCGACAACACCTCCGATCAGGCTGAGCTGTACCAGAAACTGCTGGACATGAAGGCATAAGCAAACGCGCCTTTTCCATGCAAAAATAAAATGGCCCGGCGGGGACAACGGGAAATCGGCCCGCTGCCCCCGCCGGGCTTTTATAGTAAAGGAGGAAACCTTATGCCGAAAATCTTTACCACATTGGATAAGGTCAAGCCGGCGTACGACATTACTTATAAGGTGGTGCTGTTCATCTGCAAGATTTTGCTGATCCTGGACATCCTCATCACCACCATGTCGGTCATTGGCCGTTACGTCCCCTTCATCCCGGACCCTGCCTGGTCGGAAGAAGTCGTGCTGACCTGTATGAGCTACATGGCCGTGCTGAGTGCAGCGCTGGCCATCCGCCGCGGTGCCCACATCCGCATGACCGCCTTTGATGTCTACCTGCCCAAGAAAGTCGTCAAGGTGCTGGACATCCTGGCCGATGCTGCCGTGATGGTGCTGGGCATCATTATGATGGTGGTGGGCTGGAACTACGCTACCACCTTGGGCGGCCGCGGTTTCTACGTTTCCATGCCCTGGCTGAGCCGCTTCTGGATGTACTTCCCCGTGCCGCTGGCCGGTGTTGCCATGATCGTGTTCGAATTTGAGTCCATCTACAACCACATCAAGAGCCTATTTGTAAAGGAGGAGAATTGATATGACAGTTCAGACACTGGCGATCCTTGTCCTTCTGGTCAGCTTCTTTGTGATGATCTTTCTGCGGTTCCCCATTGCATACGCCGTTGGCCTTTCCAGTGTGTTCTGCCTGATGGTGCAGGGCCAGGCCCTTACGGATGTCTGCCGTCTGATGGTCAAGGGCATTTCGTCCTTCAGCCTGATGGCCGTGCCCTTCTTCATCACCATGGGTGTGCTCATGGGCTCCGGCGGCATCTCTGAAAAACTGATCGCTCTGGCCGATGCCTGCGTCGGCTGGATGCGCGGCGGCATGGCCATGGTCAACATCGTGGCTTCCTACTTCTTCGGCGGCATTTCCGGTTCCGCCTCCGCCGATACCGCTTCCATCGGCTCCATTATGATCCCCATGATGGTGGATCAGGGCTACGATGCCGACTTCTCCACCGCTGTTACCATCACCTCCTCCTGCGAGGGCCTGCTGGTTCCTCCGAGCCATAACATGGTCATCTACGCCACCACCGCCGGCGGCATCTCCGTGGGCAGCCTGTTCCTGGCTGGCTACCTGCCCGGCGCTCTGCTGGCCATCGTCCTGATGATCGGCTCCTACATCATCTCCGTCAAGGAAAACTACCCCAAGGGCTCGCCCTTCAGCATCAAGGGCTTCATCAAGCAGCTGGGTACTTCCATCTGGGCGCTGGCTGCCGTTGTCATCGTTGTCTTTGGTGTCGTGGGCGGCGTGTTCACCGCCACGGAGTCCGCAGCCATCGCCGTTATCTACTCCCTGTTCGTGTCCGTGTTCATTTACAAGGGCCTGGATTGGAAGGGCGTCTGGTACGCTCTGGACGAGTGCGTGAACACCCTGTCCATCGTCCTGATCCTGATCGCCACCTCTGCGGTGTTCGGCAACTGCCTGACCATGCTGCATGTGCCCGATCTGGCCGCAAACGCCATCACCAGCGTGACCGATAACCCCTACATCATCGCCCTGCTCATTGATGTCATCATTCTGGTTCTGGGCTGCATCATGGATATGGCCCCCATCATCCTGATCGCTACCCCCATCCTGCTGCCCATTGCAACCTCCATTGGCATCGACCCCATCCAGTTCGGTATCATCGTGGTGCTGAACTGCGGCATCGGCCTGCTGACCCCTCCTGTCGGCGCGGTCCTGTTCATCGGCTCTGCCGTTGCAAAGCGTCCCATGGAAAAGGTCGTCAAGGCGACCCTGCCGTTCTACCTGTGCATGTTCATCGCCCTGGTGCTGCTGACCTTTATCCCCGACATCAGCCTGGCCATCCCCAAGCTGCTGGGCGGCTACGTCAGCCCCATCCCCAATCCCCTTGGTCCGGTGTTCATCCACTGATGTGCGTGTGAGCAAGTTTCTTCTCCGGAAACGATAACCTATCTGAAAGAGCCATCCCCACGGTGCGATTCCTGCGCCGTGGGGATGGCTCTTTGTTTGGCGATTTTTTTGCTGGAATCTCCAATTTTGCGGCCCTGAAATTGTGATATGATACAAAAATAAAATAACCTATTGAATAAATTGTGACAAAATGGTAATATAAGGCCAACAAATCGGGTGTATGGAAAGACCATCACTCGTATGGGTGCAGTGCGAAACTATTTTGGAGGATACGATTATGAAAATGTTCAAAAAGCTCATGGCTGTTGCGCTCGCTGGCGTTATGGCACTGGCAGTCCTGACCGGCTGCGGTACTTCTGTGAACGAGAAGGAAATCATTAAGATTTTCAATGATACCCTGAAGACTACGGCAGCAGAGCAGGCTATGACCGAGAAAGATGTTAAGATCAATTCGGTCAAGGCTGATTCGGGCATGAAGGAAAAGGCTCAGAGCGTTGCAAAGATTATGGCAACGGATGTCAAGGCAGACTCTACTTGGAAGACCCAGTTGGATGCAAAGTGGGATGAGATTAAGAAGGCTGTTGCAGGTAGCGATACCACCAATCAGTACATGGTTGGTTTTGCTCCGAAGGTAAAGTATGACAGCAAGCTGTACAACACGCTGGACAGTGGCATTGATGCACTTTCGATCATTAAGAATAGCAAAATCATCAATGTGAATGTTGATTATGAAGCAGTTGATGGCGCTGTTTCCCTGATCGGCTTTGCTGATGTCACCATCAATGGCGCTACCTATACGGTTGCTGTTATTAAGGTCCCCACCCAGAAGAAGGCATAACTTCGAACGACACCTTTTTAACTTGGGCATTGCAATAAGATTGAAAAACCTTGAACTGCACCAAATGAATCATTGAATCACACTCCTGCCCCGGAGCGAGCCATGCGGCCTCGCTCCGGGGCCTTTTGCGTTTGCAGTCACATCGGTGCCCGGCCCGGCATAGGCTGACACAGACTTTGGGGAGGAGGAGCCGGGTATGGAAGGACAAAAGCAGGTTGCGGTGATCGGCGGCGACGCGCGGCAGGCGGCAGCGGGCCGGGCGCTGGCGCGGGCAGGATACGCCGTCTGCGGGGCAGAACAGGTGGCCCTTGCAGATTACATTTTGCTGCCGCTGCCACTGGATGAAACCCGCACACCGCTGGCGGAGCTGCTGCGGGCGGCAAAGCCGGGGGCACTGGCGCTGGGCGGCAGGCTCTCGGCGCAGGCAAAGCAGATCGCGCAGGAGGCTGGGATCGAGCTGGTGGATTACTTTGCGCGGGAGGAGCTGACCATCCGGAACGCCATCCCGACGGCAGAGGGTTGCCTCGGCATCCTGCTCCGTCAGCGGAAGCGGACGCTCTGGGGCAGCGGGGTGCTGGTGACCGGCTTCGGCCCGGTGGGGCAGGCGCTGGGGCCGCGTCTGGCGGCGCTGGGGGCCGACGTGACCATTGCGGCCCGCCGCCCGGCGCAGCGGGCGCTGGCCGAAAGTCTGGGGCTGCGCAGCGTCCCGCTGGCGGCACTGGCCGGGGTGGCCCCGGCGTTTGATACGGTGGTGAACACCATCCCGGCGGTGGTGCTCACCGAGCCGGTGCTGGCGGCGCTGCGGCCGGGAAGCCTCATCGTGGATCTGGCATCCCGCCCCGGCGGCACCGATTTTGCGGCCGCCCGGCGACTGGGGCTGACGGCGCTCCATGCGCTGAGCCTGCCTGCGGCCTGCGCACCGGAGACGGCGGGCGAATTTGTGGCGCAGACGGTCTGTGAGATCCTGCGGGAACGGGAGGGGAGTGCATGAACACGCAACATCGGGGCAGAGCCGCATTTGCGGTCTGCGGGAGCTTCTGTACGCTGGGCGCGGCAGCCGCACAGGCAGAGCAGCTGGTGCGGCAGGGCTGGGAGCTGCTGCCGGTCATGAGCTTTGCGGCGTCCCGGCTGGACACCCGCTTTGGGCGGGCATCGGAATGGAAAGAGCGGCTGGAGCAGCTGACCGGGCATCCGGTGCTGGACAGCCTGCAGGCGGTGGAACCTCTGGGGCCGAAGCGTCTGGCCGAGGCGCTGGTCATCGCGCCCTGCACCGGCACCACGCTGGCCCGGCTGGCGGCGGGCCTGTCCGACACGCCGGTCACGCTGGCGGCAAAAAGCCTGCTGCGGGTGGGGTGCCCGGTGGTGGTGGCCGTCTCCACCAACGACGGCCTGGGCGCATCGGGGGAGAACATCGCCCGGCTGCGCCAGCGCAAGCACTATTACTTCGTGCCCTACGGGCAGGATGACCCGTTGGAAAAGCCGCAGAGCCTGAAGGCGGATCTTTCGCTGCTGCCCGCCGCGCTGGAGGCGGCGCTGCAGGGGCGGCAGCTCCAGCCGATGCTGCGGATGTTCTGAGCGTTGCATTTCTCTTTTCAGCGGGGAAAAAGTGTGGTATACTAAAAAAGATTAAAGTGACGATGGAGTATACCAGATGAAAAAACAGATTGCCGTGCTGTGCGCGGTGCTGCTCTGCCTGCTGACGGCCTTTGTGCCCGGCGCGGCGGCCGCTGCCCCGGCACTGACCACCACCGAAGCCTACTGCATCATGGATGCGGACACCGGTCTGGTGCTGGAACAGCAGAATATGGACGAAGAACTGCACCCGGCGTCCATCACCAAGGTGATGACGCTGGGCCTTGCCTGTGAAAAAGCGCAGGGCCAATGGGAGGACGTCAAGCTGGCCGTCAGCCACGAGGATGTCTACTCGCTGGCGGGCACGGATTCCAGCCACATTGCCCTGCAGGAGGGGGAAGCGGTCCCGCTGACGGATGCCCTCTATGCCACGATGATGGCCAGCGCCAACGACGGTGCGAACCTGCTGGCCGAATACTTTGGCGGCGGCACCATCGCCGACGGCGTGGCCGCGATGAACGCACAGGTGAAGGAGCTGGGTTTGCAGCACACCCATTTCGCCAACCCGCACGGCATCAGCGATGAAGACCACTACACCAGCTGTTACGACATGGCGCAGATCCTGCGCTGGGCGCTGACCCAGCCGGGGTTCGAGACCCTCTTCACCCGGAACGAGATGTACACCATGGCCCCCACCAACGTCCAGCCGGTGACCCGGTACTTCCACCAGCAGGATAAAATGCGGGTGGCGTCCAGCCGGTTCTATATCCCGGCCATCCTGGGTTCAAAGATCGGCTACACCAACATCGCCCGGTACAGCTACGTCTGTCTGGCCGAGCAGAACGGCGTCCGGCTCATCTGCGTGACCATGCAGAGCAACATGAAGACCGATAAATACAACGATGTCCGCACCCTGCTGGACCATGCGTTTTCCACCTTCACCGGCTACACCGAGATCCCGGCCCAGGGCGTGACGGCCCAGCTGGAGGTCGTGGGCGGCGGCGATGCCATGGGCACCGTGATCGTCAGCGACCCCGGCGTCCGGCTGCTGCTGGCCAATGGCCTGACCGCCGAAAACGTCTCGGTGAGTCTGGAACTGCCCGAACGCTATATTTTGGGGGTTGACCCGGAGGCGTATGCGGTGTATACCATTCAGGGCGGTGGATTGCAGGAGTCGGCCAGTGTCCGTGTCAAGGCGAAGATCGAAGGGCTGGAAGAGGTCGTGGCGGCCAACGCAGACGTTTCGCTCCCGGCCTCCCGCAGCCTGAAAAAGACCGCAGGCGGGCTCATCGCCATCTCGCTGGGCAGCACCGTGCTGGCCGCCGTGGTGGTGTTTGCAGTCATCCGCATGCAGGCAAAAAAGAAAAAGCGAAAGCCAGGAAGTAAGCATTAATATGCGCAAAAGCCGCCAAGGCTTTTCCAAATAAAACAAAAACGATATTTTTCAAAAAAGAAAACAGAGAGGAAACAATTATGGGCAAGTTCACATTTACGCAGACCGAGATCCCCGGTGTCGTCGTCATTGAGCCGCAGGTGTTCGGCGATGACCGCGGCTATTTCATGGAGACCTATCAGAAGGACCAGTTCGCAGCAGCCGGCATCGACAAGGAATTCGTGCAGGACAACCAGAGCCGCTCCACCCGCGGTGTGCTGCGCGGCCTGCATTTCCAGAAGAACCACACCCAGGGCAAGCTGGTGCGCGTGACGAAAGGCGAAGTGTATGACGTCGCCGTGGACTGCCGCCCCCACAGCGCTACCTTCGGCAAGTGGGTGGGTGTGACCCTGAGCGAGGAGAACAAGAAGATGTTCTATATTCCGGAGGGCTTCGCACACGGCTTCCTGGTGCTGAGCGACGTGGCAGAGTTCTGCTACAAGTGCACCGACGTCTACGACCCCACCAGCGAGGGCGGCATCCCCTACGATGACCCCACCGTCAATGTGCAGTGGCCGGACTGCGGCTGCGAGCACAAGACCAGCGCCAAGGACAAGCTGCATGAATCCTTTGCTTCCCAGAAGTTCGAGTTCTTTGAAAAGTGGTGATCGCCTGTGGCAAAATGGAAAGGAATGCTCAACGGCTTCTGGCGGTACCGCTATCTGCTGTGGAACCTCGTCAGCCGTGACTTCAAGCTCAAATACCGCCGCAGTGTGCTGGGCGTGCTGTGGAGCGTGCTGAACCCGCTGCTGATGTGTCTGGTGTACTGGGCCGTGTTCAGCAGCCTGATGGATATGCGGGGCAGCGGCATCGACAACTTCCCGGTCTTCCTGATGTGCGGCCAGCTGCTCTTCAACTTCTTCAACGAGGCCACCTCGGCCAGCATGTCCAGTGTGCTCAGTGCGGCCCCGCTGCTCAAAAAGGTGTATATCCCAAAGTATATCTTCCCGCTGGAAAAGTGCTGCTTTGCCATGGTGAACTGCGTGTTCAGCTTCGTGGCGCTGCTGCTGGTGATGATCTTCACCGGGGCACCGTTCCACCTGACCCTCATCGAGGCCGTCTATCCGCTGGTGACCCTCTTCTTCTTCAGTCTGGGTGTGGGGCTTTTTCTGGCAGCGGCCACGGTGTTCTTCCGCGACATCATGCACATCTGGAGCGTCTTCATCACGGCGCTGCTCTATTTCTCCGCCATCTTCTACGACCCCACCCAGATGACCTTCTCCATCGGCGGCTTTAACATGCAGCAGATCATCAAGCTGAACCCGATGTACTGGTATATTACGGGCTTCCGCCGCACGTTGATGTGGGGCATCTCGCTGGACTTCAACATGTTCGCCGTCTGCGGCCTGTGTGCTGTGCTGTCCATGGTGGTGGGCGTCTGGATGTTCCGCAAAACGCAGGACCGCTTTGTGCTGCACATTTAAGGAGGGGAGAAAATGGAACCGATCATCAAAGTGGACAATGTTTCCATGTGCTTCAACCTCTCCACCGAAAAGCACGAGAGTCTGAAGGAATATCTGCTGGCCATGGTGCAGGGGCGGCTGCAGTACGATGAGTTCTACGCCCTGCGGGACGTGAGCCTCGACATCATGCCTGGCGATTTTTACGGTCTGGTGGGCCTGAACGGTTCGGGCAAGTCCACCCTGCTCAAGACCATTGCGGGTGTGTACAAGCCCACCAAAGGCAAAGTGACCGTCAACGGCACCATTGCGCCCCTCATCGAGCTGGGCGCGGGCTTTGACATGGACCTGACCGCCCGCGAGAACATCTACCTCAACGGCACGGTGCTGGGCTTCTCGCCCAAGTACCTCGACGAGAAATTCGACGAGATCGTGGAGTTCAGTGAGTTGCAGAACTTTCTGGACGTCCCGCTCAAGAACTACTCCTCCGGCATGGTGGCCCGCATCGGCTTTGCCATCGCCACCATCACCAAGCCCGACATCCTCATCGCCGATGAGGTGCTGTCGGTGGGCGACTTCCTCTTCCAGCAGAAGTGCGAGAAGCGGATGCAGGAGCTGATGGCGGGCGGCACCACGGTCATTCTGGTGTCCCACTCCATCGAGCAGATCGAGCGGATGTGCTCAAAGGTCGCCTGGCTGAGCCATGGCCGCCTGAAGATGAACGGCGACACCGAGACGGTCTGCAACGCCTACAAGGCAACGCAGCGCGGCGAGGCATAAGCGATGAATGTACGACTGAAACGCGCCAGAGAGCTGGCGGGCTATGCCGTCCAGCTGACGAAGGACGAGGGCCTGGGCACCATGCTGGTGCGGGGCGCGGGCTTCGTCCGGCGCCGCTGCTTTGGCAAAAAGGCCCGCTATCTGCCCGCCAAAAAGGTGCTGGAAGCCCAGCGCGCCGAACGGGCCGGGAAGACGGCAGACACCTGCGGCCTGCCGACCATCTCCATCCTGACGCCGCTGTACAATACGCCGGAACGATACCTGCGGGAATTTCTGGATTCCTTCCTTGGGCAGACGGCCCCCAACGGGGAGCTTTGCCTGGCCGATGCGTCCGATGCGGAACACGCCGGGGTGCAGCAGGTCGTGGAGGAATATCAGGCAAAAAATCAACGCATCGTATACAAAAAGATCGAAAACAGGGGCATTGCGGCCAACACGAACGCGGCCGCAGCCCTTGCTTCGGGCGAATATCTTGCGCTGGCCGACCACGACGACATTCTGGCCCCCCATGCGCTGTACACCATGGGCAAGGCCATTTTACAGCTGCGGGCGCAGGGAAAGCCGGACGGCTTCCTTTACAGCGACGAAGCGCTCTTCTCCAAAACCATCCAGCGGCCCATCGTGGCACATTTCAAGCCGGATTATGCCCCGGATTACCTGCTCTGCTGCAACTACATCTGCCATCTGGCCGTCTTCCGGAAAACGCTGTGGGAGGCCGTGGGTGGTGAGCGTCCGGCCTGCGACGGCAGCCAGGACCACGACCTCTTCCTCCGGCTCATCGAGCAGGTGGGCGGCGCGGCCCATGTGCCCCAGGTGCTCTATTACTGGCGGGTCCACGCCGGGTCTACGTCCGGCGGCACCGAGGCCAAGCCCTACGTGGCCGAGGCCGCGAAAAAGGCGCTGGCCGACCATCTGGCCCGCACCGGCCGGACCGGCACCGTGGAGGATGGGCTTTTCCCCAGCACCTACCGCGTGAAGTGGGACATCGAGGGCGACCCGAAGGTCAGCATCCTCATCCCCAACAAAGACCACACCGCCGATCTGGAAAAGTGCCTGCAAAGCATCTGGAAGAAGACGACGTGGGACAATTACGAGGTCATCGTCATCGAGAACAACTCCACCGACCCGGCGACCTTTGCCTACTACGAAGCGGCAAAGCAGCGGTACGACGGCCTGCGGGTCGTCACCTACCCGGAACAGGGGTTCAACTTCTCCGGCATCAACAACTTCGGCCGGAAAGCGGCTGCGGGCGAGTACCTGCTGCTGCTCAACAACGACGTGGAAGTCCTGAACGGAGACTGGCTCACCGAACTGCTGCGGCAGTGCGCCCACAAGGGCGGTGCCGCTATCTGCGGTGCCATGCTCTATTATCCGGACGATACGCTGCAGCATGCGGGCGTCATCACGGGTCTGGGCGGCTACGCGGGCCACAGCCACAAGTATAAGCAGAAGGGCGGCAGCGGCTACCTGTTCCGCACCGCCACCGTGCAGGACTTCTCCGCTGTGACGGGGGCCTGCCTGCTGGTCCGGGCCAGCGTCTACGACGAAGTGGGCGGGCTGGATGAGCAGTTCGCAGTGGCCTTCAACGATGTGGACTTCTGCCTGCGGGTGCGGGACGCGGGCTACCGCATCGCCTGGACGCCCTATGCACAGCTGGTCCACTATGAGAGCAAGAGCCGCGGCGGCGACGAGAAAGACCCGGCCAAGGCGGCGCGGTTCGCGGCGGAACAGCAGCGGCTCTATGCCATCCACGGCAAAGAGGATATCCTGGACGACCCCTACTACAACCCCAATCTGACCCGCGACCGGGAGGATTTCTCGGAGAGCGACGATCTGCGGCGGCTGAAAGAGGGAACGGTGACCGTACGTTTTCGTGGAGGCGAAGCATGAACATCAAAGGCCATTTTGAGACCATCACCCGGCACAAGCTGCTGGTGATGAAATACTGCTTTGAATGCGGTCTGTACGAACAGGGCCTGGCCCACGACCTGAGCAAATACAGCCCCACGGAGTTCATCCCCGGCTGCATCTACTATCAGGGCGACCACAGCCCCAATGAGGCCGAGCGGGAGGCCAGAGGCTACTCCTCGGCGTGGCTCCACCACAAGGGCCGCAACAAGCATCATCTGGAATACTGGATCGACTACAGCACCAACAAATCCGGCATGGCGGGCATGAAGATGCCCCTGCGCTATGTCTGCGAGATGGTCTGCGACCGGGTCGCGGCCAGCCGGATCTATCTGGGCGACCGGTACACCGACGCCTCGCCGTGGGAATATTACGACCGCAGCAAGGGCCACTATATGCTCCACCCGGAGACCCGCGCCCTGCTCGAAAAGCTGCTGAAAATGGTGCGCGACCTCGGCCAGGAGCGGACCTTCGCGTACATGAAGTTCCTGCTCGGCTGTCAAACGGATTACTGAAAAAAGACCTCTCCGGCTGTGTTCGGAGAGGTCTTTTTGTTTGTCCAGTTTGTCAGTCCAGTGTGACCGGAGCTTCGGGTTTGTTGGCCGTGCGGGCGCTGGTGCGGCCTTCCGGTTCGATCTCACCCGCCGCGGTCAGGCTGATCTTGGTCAGGGTCGGGCCGACCAGCTCATACACGAGCACCGAGAAGAGCACGACGTTCCGCACCATGTGGCCGTCGGAGAGCTCGGCGGCTTCGGCCGCCATGCCCAGTGCAACGCCGGCCTGGGGCAGCAGGGTGATGCCGAGATACTTCTGGATGTTGTCGCTGCAGCGGGTGGCGCGGCAGCTGAAGTAAGAGCCGGAGATCTTGCCCAGCGAACGGGATGCGATGTACACCACGCCGATGAGGAGCACCAGCGGGTTCGAGAGGATGTTCAGATCCAGCTCGGCACCGCTGAGCACGAAGAACAGGATGTTGACCGGCGAGACCCAGCGGTCCAGACGGTCCATCAGCTCATCGGACGTGGGGCAGATGTTGCAGAAGACGGTGCCGGTCATCATGCAGACCAGCAGCAGCGAAAAGCCGCAGTGCACCGGCCCGATCTGGAAGGTGACCATGGAGAGGCCGACCGTCAGCAGAACGAAAGCCACCGAAAGGCTCATGCGCTTGGAGCGGGAGTGGAAGTAGATCTCCAACTGGTTGAGCACAAAACCGGCCAGCGCACCCAGACCCAGCGAGAGGATGATCTCCACCAGCGGCTCCACGATGACGCCGAGAGGGTCGATGCGGCCCTGTTCCAGCGCGTTCGCCACGCCGAAAGAGGCAGAGAAGAGGACGAGGCCGACGGCGTCGTCGATGGCGACGACCATCAGCAGCAGGTGGGTCAGCGGGCCGTTGGCCTTGTACTGCTTGACGACCATCAGGGTCGCGGCCGGGGCCGTGGCCGCTGCGATCGCACCCAGCGTGATGGCCGAGGCCATGGAGATGATATCCGGGCGGAGCAGGTGCAGGACGACCAGTGCGAGATCCACCAGTGCGGTGGTGACGACGGCCTGCAGGATGCCGACCGTGATGGCCTGCCGGCCCATGCTTTCCAGCGTGGTCAGACGAAATTCGTTGCCGATGACGAAGGCAATGAAGCCCAGCGCCACCTGGGTGATGAGGCCGTAGCTCTCCACCTGGGCCAGGCTCCCGAAGCCGATGCCCCAGCTGCTCAGGCCGAGACGCCCCAGAAAGAAGGGCCCCAGCAGCAGGCCTGCCACCAGATACGACGTCACAGCGGGCAGGTGGGCGGCCTTGGCCAGCCGAGACATCAGAAGCCCCGCGATCAATGCGAGGGACAGACAAATGAGTAATTGTTCCATGTTCATTGCAGGAGCGCGTTCTACCATTCGGCTCCCCGATCCTCCCTTTGAATGTGCTGCAAGCGGGGCGGATGCCGGACCGCCGGGCGCTGCGCGTTGAAATGATGCCTAAAAATTATACCCTATTGTAAGCAAAAAAGCAACAACAGTTCATCTGCTTCAAATCTGAAGTTTTCTTAACGTACTGGGATACAAGCAAAAACCGGGCTGCTGAAAACGACAGCAGCCCGGTTTTGGAAACATTTGTGCAAAAAAAGCAACAAGAATGGTCTCAATTGAATTTGAAGATCTTCTGTGCGATGCGGTAAGCGCCCACCACGATGGCATCGCCCTTGGGGAAGTTCAGGTTGGTGATGCCGCCGAAGCCGTAGCGAATGGCGCGGTAGACATCGGGTTTGGTGTTCGCCTTGAGGTACTTCCACAGGTCTGTCTTCTTGGCCTGCGCCTCGGCGCTGCCGTCCAGCAGCAGGAAGATGTCGCTGACGGCCATCATCGTGGAAAGGTAGTGCAGCATATAGGCGCGCAGGCGCTTTTCGTTCCTGAGGGCATCGAGGTCCTGGCAGTCGATCATGTGTCGGGTCACGCGCAGCTGCTGGTCCACCCGCTTGACCATGACGCTCTCGTTCACGCTCTGGTCCGAGCGGCCGATGAAGTAGCGGTAGAGGTCAAGATCCATGTAATACATGCTCTTGACGTAGGGCAGCGGCTGGTAGACGAAGATGTTGTCCACATAGAAGGTGTGCTTGGGCAGCACCATGCCGCAGTCCCGCAGGACCTGGGTGCGGTAGATGACCGAGTGCATGAGCAGGTTCTGGTCCGGGCGGAAGTGGCCCACGTGCATCCAGCTGAACAGGCGGTTCTCCGGGAAGACGTTGGTGTAGCGCACGGTGTGGGTGGTGTTGTCCTCCACATGCTCGTAGACGTAGTTGCAGATCATCAGGTCGGGGGCGGTGCCGCGGGCCACAAGAGTCTGCAGCTTGGCCAGCACGGTCTTCAGGGCGGCGGTGTCCAGCCAGTCGTCGCTGTCCACGACCTTGTAATACAGGCCGGTGGCGTTCCGGATGCCCTGATTCACGCCCTCACCGTGGCCGCCGTTCTCCTGATGGATGGCCTTGACGATGGTGGGGTATTGGGCGGCATATTCATCGCAGATGGCCGGGGTCTCGTCCTTGACGGAACCGTCATCCACCAGGATGATCTCGGCCTGCTCCCCGGCGGAGAGCAGGGTCTCGATGCAGTGGCGCATATAGGCCGCCGAGTTGTAGCACGGGACGGCAAAGGTGATCAATTTCTGCATAGGTTGAAATACTCCTTTTTTCATCAGATCCGGCACAGCATTGGCCGGGATGGAGATATGTGTTCTTATTATATCATTTTCGCGCCTGAAAAGCTATCCATTGGAAAAAATCCGTTTGTTATTTCGCGCATTCCGGCAAAAAACGAGGCCATCCCCCTGCGAAACCGGCCGTTTTGTGGTATACTGAGAGGGCTGCGAAGGCAGCTCTCATAGAGTATAACGGAGGAACGCATGGAAAACCCGCATTCGATTCTAAAAAAAGTGTTCGGCTATGATGGCTTTCGCCCCGGTCAGGAGGAGATCGTCTCCCGGCTGTTGGCCGGGCAGGACGTTCTGGCCGTGATGCCCACCGGTGCGGGCAAGTCCATCTGCTACCAGGTGCCCGCGTTGCTGCTGCCGGGCATCACCATCGTGGTCTCGCCGTTGGTCAGCTTGATGAAGGATCAGGTGGGGGCGCTGGTGCAGGCCGGTGTGGCAGCGGCGTTCCTGAACAACAGCCTGACCGACAACCAGAAAGCTCTGATGCTCCGCCGTGCGCGGGAGGGCTGGTATAAGATCATCTACGTGGCCCCGGAGCGGCTGGAGATGCCGGGCTTCCAGCGGTTCGCGCAGGAGCGGGAGATCAGCATGGTGACGGTGGACGAGGCCCACTGCATCAGCCAGTGGGGGCAGGACTTCCGCCCCAGCTATCTCCGCATCAAGGCGTTCGTGGACGGCCTGCCCAGGCGCCCGGTCATCGGGGCGTTCACGGCGACGGCCACGGCCCACGTCCGGGATGATATCCGGAGCTGCCTCGAACTGAAAGACCCCTACGAGGTCACGGCCAGCTTCGACCGCCCGAACCTCTACTTCGAGACCCGCCGCGCCCTGCCCAGCGAGAAGCCCCGCGTTCTGCTGGAACTGGTGCTCAGGGAGCGGGACCATGCGGGCATCATTTATTGCAGCACCACCCGGCAGGTGGACGAGACCGCCCGCCTGCTGCAGAGCCGGGGCATCCGGGCGGCGGCGTACCACGCCAAGCTCGACCCTGATGCCCGGCGGCAGAATCAGGACGACTTTCTGTACGACCGCATCCAGATCATGGTGGCGACCAATGCGTTCGGCATGGGGATCGACAAGCCCAATGTCCGGTTCGTCATCCACTACAACATGCCCAAGGATCTGGAAAGCTACTATCAGGAGGCCGGGCGGGCCGGCCGCGACGGCGAACCGGCCCGGTGCACCCTGCTCTACTCCGGTACCGATGTGCGGACGATCCGGTTCTTCATCGAAAAGGAGATGGAGGCCGACAACGGCCTGCCCGCCGATGTCAAGGCCGAAGCCGCCCGCAAGGCCGAAGAGCGGCTCAAGTATATGACCTTTTATTCCACCACACCGCGCTGCCTGCGGGGCTTTCTGCTGAGCTACTTCGGCGAGGCTGCACCGCAGAAGTGCGGCAATTGCTCCAACTGCCTGCTGGCCGAACAGGCGGCAGAACAGGTGGAGCAGCAGGCGGCGCAGGCCAGAGAACGGGCCGCTGCCAGCGCCAGACGTCTGGCTGGCGGCCGCCGCCGCAATGCAGACGATGCGCCCCTGAGCGAAGCGGACGAAGCGCTGCTGGGCGCGCTGTACGCTCTGCGCAAGCGGCTGGCGGCAAAGCAGAAGGTGCCTGCCTACATGATCTTCAACGATGCCACCCTGCGCGAGATGGCCCGGAAAAAGCCGCTCAGCCTTGACGAGCTGCTGAACATCACCGGTGTGGGCGAAAAGAAAGCCGCCCACTATGGCCGCGACTTCCTCCGCGTCATCGAGGAGATGGTGGAGAGTCGGGGCTGAAAAAACGAACAGGCCCACCGGCGCTGCCGGTGGGCCTGAGATGGTTCAGGTTGTTTGGTAGAGCTTCAGGGTCGCATCCACGACCTTGTCCCACTGGAAGCGGTCGCAGATGTAATCCGAGGAGAGCCATTTGAACATCCGGACTGCGTTGGGGTGCTCGATGGCATAGCGCAGCTTGGCTTCCAGATCGTTCACGTCTCCCTTGCGGAAGGTGATCCCCCGGTCATGGATGACGTTGGTGCATTCCTCAATGTCCGATACCAGCACACAGTTGCCGTAGCTCATGGCCTCCAGCAGGCTGAGGGGCATTCCCTCCAGGTCGCTGGGCAGAACGAACAGATAGGCGTTGCTGTACAGCTCATCCCGCAGCGCGCCGTCCACGAAGTCGGTGAAGAGGATGCGGTCATCACCGACGGCCAGAGCCTTCAGGGTGTTTATGTAATCGCCGGAGTCGGACACGCCGCCCGCAATGACCAGCTTCTTGTCGGTCTTGAGCCGCCTGAAGGCTTCGCACAGATGGTGGCAGCCTTTTTCCGGCACCAGACGGCCCAGAAACAGCAGGTAGGAACCGTATTCCAGCCCGAACCGTTTCCGGATGAGCTCCGGCGGGGCATACGCCGGGCGGTTGACGCCGTTGGGGATGTAGTGGGTCTCGCGGTGATAGGTGTCGCGGAAATAGGTCTGGGTGCTGTGGTTGAGCACGATGATCTCGTGTGCGAACCGGGCACCGACCTTCTCGCCGAAGTGGATATACCAGGAGCCGAAGCTGCCCTTCCACTTGTCCCGTGCCCAGTCCAGCCCATGGACCGTCAGGACGACCCGCTTGCCGAACAGCCGGGGCAGCCAGCAGAAAGCGGCCGGGCCTTCGGCGTGGACATGCACGACATCGTAAGGGCCGAGCGCCGCCGCAAGGCTGGCAAAAAAGCTGGATGTAACGGCTGCAAGACCTTTTTTGTCCAGTGTTGGCACACGGCGGATGCGAATGCCGCGGTATTCGTCCAGCTTTTGCACTTCATATTCTTTTCCGCTGACGTGCTGGCCGGTACGGTTGAAACAGGTGACCTGATGCCCCTTTTCGACCATCCGCGCGGCCAGCTCTTCAACAACGACCTCGATGCCGCCCTCGTGGGAGGGGATGCGCTTGTGGCCGAGCATTGCGATCCGCATGATTGACCATTCCTTTGTCTGTTGTAGAGAAGCATCGGCAAGCCCTGCGATGCTCTGATATATCTTTCATTCTACACAGTTTTGCGGTTCAGGTCAAGAAAAAATAGGAAACTTGCGAAAATTTGCAAAAATCATGTCGAAAAGATGAAATTTATGGAATATTCTGGAAGGTTTCCACTGCTTTTGGGAAAATCCAAATTCAGGATGGAAACTTCTGCGTCAATATGCTATGATATAAGGTGCAGAACGATCTTGCTGAACGAATCCTTATTTTATATAGAACGAAAAGGGAAGGATCTTTATGGGAAAGTATTTTGGGACCGATGGCTTCCGCGGCGAAGCCGGGATCACGCTGACCGCCGACCATGCCTACAAGGTGGGTCGCTTCCTCGGCTGGTATTACAACAAGCTCCGCGAGCGCAACGGCAACAATGAGCCTGCCCGCATCGTCATCGGCAAGGACACCCGCCGCAGCTCCTACATGTTTGAGTACAGCCTTTGTGCCGGTCTGACGGCCTCCGGCGCAGACGCCTATCTGCTGCACGTCACCACGACGCCCTCTGTGGCCTACATCGCCCGCGTGGACGACTTCGACTGTGGCATCATGATCTCGGCCAGCCACAACCCGTTCTACGACAACGGCATCAAGCTCATCGACTGCTACGGCGAGAAGATGCCCGAAGAGACCCTGCTGCTGGTCGAGGACTACATCGACGGCAAGCTCCACGTCTTCGATCAGGACTGGCCGGAGCTGCCCTTTGCCCACCGCGAGCACATCGGCTGCACCGTGGACTATGTGGCAGGCCGCAACCGCTACATGGGCTACCTCATCAGCCTGGGCATCTACTCCTTCAAGGGGATCAAGGTCGGCCTGGATTGCGCCAACGGTTCCAGCTGGAACATCGCGAAGTCTGTGTTCGATGCACTGGGTGCCGACACCTATGTCATCAACAACAAGCCGAACGGCCTGAACATCAACAACAATGCCGGTTCCACCCACATCGAGGGTCTGCAGAAGTTCGTGGTCGAGAATCATCTCGACGTCGGCTTTGCCTACGACGGCGACGCTGACCGCTGCCTGTGCGTGGATGAGAAGGGCAATGTCATCACCGGCGACCACATCCTGTACATCTATGGCTGCTACCTGCAGGAACACGGCGAGCTGATGAACAATACCGTCGTCACGACCGTGATGTCCAACTTCGGTCTGTACAAGGCCTTTGATGAAAAGGGCATCGGCTACGCCAAGACCGCTGTGGGCGACAAGTATGTTTACGAGTACATGGCCAAGAACGGCTGCCGCATCGGCGGCGAGCAGAGCGGCCACATCATCTTCAGCCAGTACGCCAGCACCGGCGATGGCATCCTGACCAGCCTGAAGATGATGGAAGTCATGCTGGCCAAAAAGCTACCCATGAGCAAGCTGGCCGAGCCGCTGACCATCTATCCGCAGGTGCTGGAAAATGTCCGCGTGACCGACAAGAAGGCGGCGCAGGACGATGCTGCTGTGCAGGCCGCCGTCAAGGCGGTGGCTGAGGCATTGGGCGACACCGGCCGCATTCTGGTTCGTGAGTCTGGCACGGAGCCGCTTGTCCGCGTTATGGTGGAAGCCCCCGACCACGACACCTGCCAGAAGTACGTGTCGCAGGTCGTGGAGGTCATCGAGGCGCAAGGGTATGGCGTCTGAACGACGCCTCAAAAAGAGGAAGTGCAATGAAACGAGCAAAACAGATGTTCGCCGTGCTGCTGTGCATCGCAGCACTGTGTGTGCTGGCCCCGGCGGCGCTGGCTGTCCAGCCGCTGGACGAGAGCGAGAACGACGGAAAGGTCATCATCTATTTTGACGCCTGCGGCGGCACCGGCATCCCGGTGGTGGAGCGTACCAATGCCGACGGCAAGCTGTCCAGCCTGCCCACCCCCATCATGGAAGGCTACACCTTCAACGGCTGGTTCACCGACATCGTGGGCGGCAGCGCCATCGTCGCGGGTGAGACCGTGTTCTCCGGCGAAGAGGCCACCGTCTACGCGCAGTGGAGCCCCATCGACCAGGTGCCCACCGAGCCGACGGCTCCGGCTGACACCGCTGCGGGCATTCTGGAGCGCCATAAGGGCACGATTTTGATCGTGGGCGGCATGCTGGTGCTGGTCGCAGTAGGCCTTGCAATGTGAAAGGGACTGGAATGGAACAAAAACTGAAACTGCCCGCCCAGTGCGCAGCGATCCCGCAGGAGGAGCTGGAATCCATCTGCGGCGGTGCCCCCGCCTGGTTCGAAAACACCGTCACCGCAGTCAAAAATACCCTCCGCCCGGCCAAACCCTACCTCAAGGCCGCCTGGGAGGTGCTCATGGTCACGATGGCCTGCATCAATGAGCTGTATCAGGCATACGGCTATGGCACGATCGTCATCTCTTCTCTGAAAGGCATCAAGAAGTGCCTGAAGGAGTTTGGACAGTAACGGACAAACGATAAGACCCCCTGTGCAGGATGGGATGCTGCACAGGGGGTCTTTGCTGTCTATGGGATGTGATGGGAACGTTTAATCGTCATCGCTGTCGAGCTTCAGCACGGCCGTGAAAGCCTCGCTGGGAAGGGAGACGCTGCCGAGCTGGCGCATCTTCTTTTTGCCTTCCTTCTGCTTTTCGAGCAGCTTCTTCTTGCGGGTGATGTCGCCGCCGTAGCACTTGGCCAGAACGTCTTTGCGCATGGCCTTGACGGTCTCGCGGGCGATGATCTTGCCGCCAATGGCAGCCTGGACTGGGATCTCGAACAGGGTGCGGGGGATGTTGTCCCGCAGCTTTTCGCAGATGCGGCGGCCCTTGCCGTAGGCGTTGTCGCGGAAGACGATCATGGACAAAGCGTCCACGGGGTCGCCGTTCAGCAGGAAGTCCAGCTTCACGAGGTCGCTCTCACGGTACTCCTTGAACTCGTAGTCGTAGCTGGCATAGCCGCGGCTGCGGCTCTTGATGGCGTCGAAGAAGTCATAGACGATCTCGCCCAGCGGAAGTGCATAGTGCAGGTCCACCCGGACGTCGTCGAGATACTTCATGTCGGCCAGAACGCCGCGCTTCTGCTGGCAGAGGTCCATCAGGCTGCCCACGTATTCGTTGGGGGTGTAGAGGTGGACGTCCACGAACGGCTCCTCCTGCTTGACGATGGTGGACGGGTCCGGATAGCTGGACGGATTGTCGATCATCTCGACCGTGCCGTCGTTCAGGGTCAGGCGGTAGCGGACGCTGGGGGTGGTGGTGATGATGTCGAGGTCGAACTCGCGTTCCAGACGCTCGGTGATGATCTCCATGTGGAGCAGGCCGAGGAAGCCGCAGCGGAAGCCGAAGCCCAGGGCTGCACTGGTCTCCATCTCAAAGGTCAGGGAAGCGTCGTTCAGCTGCAGCTTTTCCAGTGCGTCCTTTAAGTCGGGGTACTTGGCACCGTCGGCGGGGTAGATGCCGCAGAAGACCATGGGCTTGACCTGACGGTAGCCGGGCAGGGCCTCGGCGGTGGGGCGGTTGGCCAGCGTGACGGTGTCGCCCACGCGGGTGTCCTGCACGGTCTTGATGCTGGCGGTCAGATAGCCGACCTCACCGGCCTGCAGCTGGTCGCAGGGGGTCAGGCTGGTCGCGCCCATGTGGCCGACCTCCACCAGCGTGAACTGGGCACCGGTGGCCATCAGGCGGATGGTGTCGCCAGGCTTGACGGTGCCTTCGAAGACGCGGATGTAGACGATGACGCCCTTGTAGCTGTCGTAGATGCTGTCAAAGATCAGGGCCTTGAGGGGCGCGTCCGGGTCGCCGGTGGGGGCGGGAATGTCGCTGACCACCCGCTCCAGCACCTGGTCGATGTTCAGGCCGGTCTTGGCCGAGACGCGGGGCGCGTCCAGGCAGGGCAGACCGATGACGTCTTCCACTTCCTGCGCTACCTCGTCCGGGTGGGCGCTGGGCAGGTCGATCTTGTTCAGGATGGGCACCAGCTCCAAATCGTGTTCCAGCGCCATGTAGGTGTTGGCCAGCGTCTGGGCCTCGACGCCCTGGGTAGCGTCCACCACCAGGATCGCGCCTTCGCAGGCGGCCAGGCTGCGGCTGACTTCATAGGCAAAGTCTACGTGGCCCGGCGTGTCGATGAGGTTGAACTCGTACACCTTGCCGTCTTTGGCGGTGTAGTTCATGGTCACGGCGCGGGCCTTGATGGTGATGCCGCGCTCGCGCTCGATGTCCATGTTGTCGAGGATCTGGTCCTCCATGGTGCGCTCGTCCACGCTCTTGGTCAGCTCCAGAATGCGGTCCGACAGGGTGGATTTGCCGTGGTCGATGTGGGCGATGATGCAGAAGTTGCGGATATTGTCTCTTGCCATGTAGTTCCTCCGGGCAGCTTTATGCTTCTAAGATCCAGTCCTCCACAGCCACGATCTGTCCGTGGTCGCGGTAGACGCGGGGCACGCGGCGGGACACGCCGCACAGCACTTCATAAGGGATGGTGTCGGTCTTGCGGGCGATGGTCTCAGCGGTGTCGCTCACGGTGCCGCCCCACAGGATGGCTTCGTCGTCCTCCTGCACCTGGGGCACGTTCGTCACATCCACCATCATCTGGTCCATGCACACCCGGCCCAGCACCGGGCAGGCTACGCCGTGGATCTCCACGACGCCCTTGCCGCAGCTCAGTTGGCGGGGGTAGCCGTCGGCGTAGCCGGTGCACAGGGTGGCCACCTTGGTGGGCTTTTCGGCGGTGAAACGGCGGCCGTAGCTGGCACACTGGCCGGGCTGCATCTCTTTGATCATGCTCACCACGGTCTTGAGGGTCATCACCGGGTGGAAACAGCCAAAGCGCACCTCGTCGCTGGGGTCGTAGCCGTACAGGATGATGCCGGGGCGGGCCATGCAGCGCTCCCGGGGCAGGCCCTCGGGCCAGTCCGGGTGCAGCATGACTCCGGCGGAGTTATCGCAGTGCACAAGGGCAGGCTCCCGCCCGGCGGCTTTCAGGGCGTGGAAGGCCTGCACGAACAGGCGGTGCTGCTCGGCGGTGTAAGCAATGTTGTCCTCGCTGACGTCATCGGCCACTGAGAAGTGCTGGAACAGGCCGGTCATCTCCAGCCCGGGCAGGGCACAGGCGGTGAGCATGTCCCGGATGGCTGCGTCAAAATCGGTGCGCAGGGCAAAGCCGATGCGGCCCATGCCGGTGTCGGCCTTCAGGTGGATCTGCACCCGGCCGCCTGCGGCCACGGCAGCATCGCTCAGGGCCTTGGCCTGCGCTGCCGAGTAGCAGGCCACCGTGATATGGTTCTGGATCAGGGCCGCCGCGTAGCCGGGCTGCACATGGCCCAGCACCAGAATGGGCAGGGTCAGCCCGCCCTTGCGCAGCTGCACGGCCTCAGTCAGGCAGCTCACGGCCAGCCAGGCGGCACCCTCTTCCGCAAAAACGCGGGCGCACTGCACGGCACCGTGGCCGTAGCTGTCGGCCTTGACCACTGCGCACAGCGGCAGAGCACCGGCACGGGCCTTGACCGCGCGGAAATTATGGCGAAGGGCTTCGAGGTCGATCTCGGCCCAGACATGTTTTTCAAAGGGTTGGGTCTGCATCATGATTCATCCTTCTTTGCTGTTTGTATAAAGCTGCCGCGCCCGGTGTGAACGGGCCGCCAGCCGTCGATGCCGCTTTCCTGCAGGGCGTGCAGGGTCTTTTGCCGGAAGGCGTGGTCGGTGCGGCAGCGTTCCCGGACGAACTCTTTGGTCTGCTCGCGCACGGTCACGCCGTCGGCGGGGCAGCGGCTCTTGACGATGGGCAGGCCCTCCTCCCGCACGGCACACTGCACCTCGTATTCGGTGGCCAGCAGCATGGGGCGGATGAGGGTCAGGTCCCGCTGGGACAGGTAGGTGACCGGCGAAAAGCAGCCGATGCGGCCCTCCCGCCAGAGATTCATGTAAAAGGTCTCCACAGCATCGTCCAGATGGTGCCCCAGCGCCACCTTGTTGCAGCCCAGCTCCTGCGCGGCGGTGTGCAGGGCACCCCGGCGCAGCTTGGCGCAGAGGGAACAGGGGTTCTTTTCCTGCCGGTATTCAAACACCACCGGGCCGATCTCGGTGCGGCGGATGTGGTAGGGGATGCCGTACCGGGCAAACAGGGCCTCCAGGGCGGAATAATCCATGGGCTGGTGGTCGAACTGGGGGTCCAGCGTTACCGCCACCACCTCGTAGTCAAAGCCGATATACTGCCGCAGCAGGGCCAGACCCACCGTCAGGGCCACACTGTCCTTGCCGCCGGACACGCCCACCATCACCCGGTCCCCAGGGGCCAGCATCTCGTAATCCTGCACGGCTTTGCGCATCAGGCCGCAGAGCCGCTGCATGGCACGCTGCTCGCTCATGACAGGCTCACGCTTTCCACCAGATTGACGATGTCGTTGATGGAGGCCAGCTTGGTCAGGGCCGAAACATAGACCACATCGCCGCTGTCGTAGGTGATGGTGGCCAGCACGGCATAATAGGTCTGGATATCGCAGCGCACGGCAGTGACCTCGGCCCCTTCCACCGTGATGTTGGCGGTGCGGGGCTTGATGATGCCGTAAGCCTGCTTCAGGTCCTTCTCAGAATCGTCGATGAAGTCCGGGTAGGTGTCGGCGGTGCCGCGCTGCAGCAGTACGGCCTGATAATCCTCCGCGCCGTCAGCCGAGTCGGCCGTCGCCAGCTCCAGCACGGTTCCAAGGGTGGCGTCCTCGGTCATCTGGCAGACCTTCCAGATGCTGCTGTCGTAATACACCGAAACTCCGTTGGTGCCGGTGTAGTGGGTGTCGGGGTTGGCGGGGGTCTGCCGGTTGACCAGCAGGGTGAGGATGATGTACGCCACGATGCCCAGACAGATGAAGATGGCCATGGCGACCAGCAGCTTGGAGGTGCGGCGCTGGGCGGCGGTGTTGTGGTCGATGTCGTGCGGCATGAAAAGTTCTCCTTTTGTAAGCGGTGCAGCGCAAAGCTGCCCATATCCTTTATAGTATAACACAACCGCAGGCAAAATTGTAGCGGGCAGGTGCGGAAAATATCCACGCACCGGCAAAAACTTTTTTGAAAAATCGAAAATTTGAATTCGTGAGGATTCGGGAGAAAACGAGAGATTTTGAGAGAACAGAAAATTTTCACTGAAAAAATCAAAAAATGCTGTTGACAGGCACCTTTTTATGATGTATACTGACACTCGCGCCCCACAAGGGTGCCTGAAATGTACAAAGAGTTTATCAGGAGGAAATAGATATGAGCACTACTCTCGTAAAGCCCGCTGAAGTCGAGCGCAAGTGGTATCTGCTCGACGCATCCGGCAAGAGCCTGGGTCACGTCGCTGCTGAGGCTGCTGTTCTGCTGCGCGGCAAGCAGAAAGTCAACTACACCCCCAACGTCGATTGCGGCGATTACGTCGTCGTCATCAACTGTGACGAGGCTGTCCTGACCGGCAAGAAGGCCGAGCAGAAGTTCCACATCACCCACAGCAAGTTCATCGGCGGCCTGAAGAAGGTCCAGTACAGCAAGCTGATGGCTGAGAACAGCGATCTGGCTATGACCTACGCGGTCAAGGGCATGATCCCTTCCAACACCATCGGTGCCAAGGCTCTGACCCGCCTGCACTGCTACAAGGGTGCTGAGCATGCTCAGGCAGCTCAGAAGCCCGAAAAGATCGAGTTCTAAGAAGGAGGCAATCGAATATGTACGAAACCAAACCTTATTTCTACGGCACTGGTCGTCGTAAGAATTCCGTTGCCCGCGTTCGCGTTTACACCGGCACCGGCAAGATCACCATCAACGATCGCGACATCGACAGCTACTTCGGTCTGGAGACCCTGAAGCTGATCGTCCGTTCTCCGCTGGTCCTGCTGGGCCTGGAGGGCAAGTATGACGTCGTCGTCCGCGTTTCCGGCGGCGGTGTTTCTGGTCAGGCTGGCGCGATCCGCCACGGCCTGAGCCGCGCCCTGCTGCAGCAGAGCGATGAGAACCGTGCAGTCCTGAAGAAGGCTGGCTTCCTGACCCGCGATCCTCGTATGAAGGAACGTAAGAAATACGGCCTCAAGGCTGCTCGTCGCGCACCTCAGTTCAGCAAGCGCTGATTTACCCTCAAAATGTATTTTTGCAACCCTGCTTCGGCAGGGTTGTTTTTGTTATAGCTGTTTTTTCGCTGAACGGGGGTGCGCGGCTGCATCGCGGCCCCGGACAGCACGGAGGGCCCGGTGCGCCATGCACCGGGCCCTCATCTGTTTACTGGCCGCTCTTCAGTTTGTAGAAGTAGTCATCGGCTTCGATGGCCTCCGGGGTGAACGAGTTGTTCTTCCACCAGCTGACGAGGGCGGCGGCCACGGTCAGGCCGGTAGAGACCAGCTGCTCCAGTTGGGCCGACTCGATGGGCAGCACCGCGTGGCCGGTGGCGCTGAGGATCTGGTTGGTCAGGGCCAGCGCCAGCGCGGCGGTGCGGGCAATGGTCGAGGGCGAGATCTTGTGCTTCATAAAAACTCCTTTCGTTCCGGGTGATGTGCGGGGCTCAGCCGGAGAAGCGGCCAAGCCCTGCGCGGCGGCAGAGGGCGGGGTAGTCCTTGTAGGCGCGGCTCAGATCGACAGGGCCGTCGATGCCCGCCACATGGCCTGTGCTGGTGTACTGCCACATCCCGTGGGGGCGGGTGGGGCGCTTGCCGCGGTAATCGGCGAGCCAGAGGTCGTAGGCGGTGAGTGCATCCATCGCAAGGGCGGTGTCCGCAAAATTCGTGTAGGTGTAGACCATGGCGTAGAGATTCCAGGCTTCGAGCTGGGCGGCGGCCTGGGCCACCCGCTGCGCGAGCGCGGCAAGGGAGAGGGAGCGCAGCCGGGCGTCCTCCACATCAATGGCAAGGGGCAGCTGGAACGTTTTCCCGCGCAGCGCGGCCCGCAGGGCGTTGAGCTCGGCTTCGGTCTGACGGGAGGTGACGGCGCAGGTATAATAGTAGCCGCCCACCGGGATGCCGCGCGCCGTGCAGGCAGCATGATTGCGCTCGAACTGCGGGTCGGGGTAGGGCTGGCCGTTTCGGCTGCCCAGCACCCGCAGCATCACGCCGTCAATGGTGCCAGAACGCTGCACCGCGTCCCAGTCTATGCGGCCCTGCCATCGTGAGACATCCAGCACCCGCAGCGGGGTCATCGGATGGCCTCCGGGCGGTGAGTCGAATCTGGTGTTTGTGTCATGGAACAGACCTCCTTTCTGCTGTTGCCCCGATTGTACAGTCGGGATACGAAATGCGGAAGTGTGGTCTTTTTTCTTGCGAATCTTTGCCGTTCGGCATTTTGCCAAGGGGTGTTTCCGGGGCAGAAAAGCAGGGGCAGAACAGGGCCTTTTTGGGAGTAATTCTGGGTGCATTTTCGGGCGGAAAATGGCGTCTGTGAATGGTTTGTGATGACAAAAATCAAGGGAAATTCGGTCGATTTCTGGCCTTGAAACAGCACTTGGATGTTAAAAAATTGTGAACAAATCATGCCCGGATTTTGCAAAAAAATCGGGAAGAATCGCTCGAAAATTTCGCGCATCCGGGAAAACTGTGTACAAAATTCACAAAAAACTATGTTAAGAATCTGGCAAACTGGAAATGTCAAATTTGACAAATTGGTTTTGGTCTGCTAAAATAGCTTCCGCTCAACGGACGTTGCAGCGTATAAAATTCATCACATTGAAGTGAAAAGCCGCACTGCGGCTCCCGAATACGGAGTGAAGAAACTCCGTGCCACGGCGGGTATTGGAAGGCCCGCATCGTATTCCAAACTGTAAAAAGAGAGGAGTTGTTCCGTATCGCTTCCGTCAAATTTCAAAAAGCATTGAGCGGCCGCACCCGTGCCGCCGCCCCCCGTGTGCTGGCGTTCTGCGTCATGGCCGTGAGCCTGTTGTTCACGCTGGCCGTGACCGCCGCGAATCTGCGGCTGACCTACGTCACTGACTCCTATGGTGCGCGGCAGCTGGTGGTCAGCACTGACGCTGACAGCGACCCCGCCCGCGTGATGAGCCTTTCCGGCATGGAGGCCGAAGAGGGTGACCATGTCTATTACACCGCGTTCAGCGGCAGCCTGGCTTCCCTGAACATCGAGCGCGCATTCACCGTGACCATCCAGGCCGACGACCAGGAGTATCCGGTGAAGATGGCCTTTGGCACCGTTGCCGATGCGCTGGAACGCGCCGGCATCACCCTGGATGAAGAGGACTACACCGAGCCTGCACTGGACCAGCTGGTCACAGCAGGCAGCAGCATCGTGGTCCACCGCGTCGATTATCAGGATAAGGTCGAGACGCAGGCCATCCCCTACGATACCGAGTATGTCTACACCAGCCTGTACTTCCGCAACACCGGCCGCGCCACCACGCTGCAGCACGGCTCGGAAGGCCAGCAGGCCGTGACCACCCGCGAGCGCTGGGTGGACGGTGAGCTGGAAAACAGCATGGTGGTCGATGTGACGACCACGGTGGAGCCCACCAATCATGTCGTCAAGACCTACGGTGCCGGTGCGCCTGTCTCGCCGCTGACCGGCACGGACGGCACCACCAATGCGCCCGCTTCCTACAGCAGGGTCCTCACCGGCAAAGCCACCGGCTACTATTCCAAGTCCGGCAAGGGCTCTTCCGGCCTGGGCCTGGGCTACGGCACAGTCGCCGTGGACCCGGACGTCATCCCCTACGGCACCCTGCTGTATATCACTTCCACCGATGGCCGCTTCGTTTACGGCTACGCCATCGCGACCGACACCGGCATCGCCGTTCAGAAGGGCGAGATCCTCGTGGACCTGTTCTACGAGACCTACGCCGAGTCGGTCATCAATGGGGCGATCCAGGTCAATGTTTACGTTGTGAACTGAGTCTTTGGAACTACCCCCGCGCACACGGAATGAACAGAACATCTGCCCCCGCTCTTTGCTGCATTTTGCACAGAGAACGGGGGCAGATGTTCTTTTTTGTTTTATATTCCGTCAGGTTTACCTATAATTTTTGCATAAATTTGGCCAGGTTGTCCATATCACTAAAATATCCTCGAAAAGATTATGGTACATTTTCCGGAAAAAGCCTTGAAAAATGTGCCAAAATTCTTTAATATAAGAGAGTAAAAAGGTATAGGCCCCTCTGCGGCCTGTACGGGGAGGAGCTGTTTATGAAACCGACGGAAGAAAAAATCCATACGGATCCATCGGATCTGCCGATCTATCTGTTCAAGCAGGGCAATAACTGCGAAGCATACCGCTACTTCGGTGCACACATCGAGACCCGCGCCGGAGAGTCCGGTGTCGTGTTCCGCGTCTGGGCACCTCATGCCGCCGCCATCAGCGTGGTGGGTGATTTCAACAGCTGGAAGCCGGGCAGCCACCCGATGCACAAGGTGGATCAGGACTCGGTCTGGGAGCTGTTCATCCCCGGCATGAAGGAATATGACGTTTACAAATATTGCGTGACCACCCGCGCGGGCGACCTTGTCTACAAGGCTGACCCGTATGCCTTCCACGCCGAGACCCGGCCGTCCAACGGCAGCAAGGTCTACGACCTGAACGGCTTTGCGTGGCACGATGCCGCATGGCAGGAGGCCCAGAAGAAGGCCGATGTCATCAACGGCCCGATGAACATCTACGAGATGCACACGGGCAGCTGGAAGACCAAGGGCGAAAATATCCCCTACAACTATTCCGAGCTGGCCGACCAGCTTATCCCGTACATCACCGAGATGGGCTACACCCATGTCGAGCTGCTGCCGGTCATGGAATATCCCTTTGACGGCAGCTGGGGCTATCAGGTCACGGGCTATTTTGCCCCCACCAGCCGCTATGGCACCCCCAAGGATCTCATGGCCTTTGTGGATAAGCTCCATGCCGCCGGCATCGGCGTCATCATGGACTGGGTGCCCGCGCACTTCCCGAAGGACCAGTTCGGCCTGTACCGGTTCGACGGCGAGCCCTGCTACGAGGACCCGAACCCCAAGCGCGGCGAGCACAAGGAGTGGGGCACCATGGTGTTCGACTTCGGCCGCAGCGAGGTGCAGAGCTTCCTCATCTCCAGCGCACTGTACTGGCTGGAGCAGTACCACATCGACGGCCTGCGCGTGGACGCCGTGGCCTCCATGCTGTATCTGGACTATAACCGCAAGCAGGGTGAATGGGAGCCCAACAAGGACGGCGGCAAGGAGAATCTGGAAGCCGTTGCGTTCCTGCGCAAGCTGAACGATACCGTCCTGGGCCGCCACCCCCACAAGTACATGATCGCGGAGGAATCCACGGCCTGGCCGATGGTCACCAAGCCTGCGTCGGACGGCGGCCTGGGCTTCAACTTCAAGTGGAACATGGGCTGGATGAACGACATGCTCAGCTACATGAAGACCGACCCGCTCTTCCGCGCCGGCAACCACAACAAAGTCACCTTCAGCTTCTTCTATGCCTTCAGCGAGAACTTCGTGCTGCCCATCAGCCACGACGAAGTCGTCCACGGCAAGGGGAGCCTCATCAATAAAATGCCCGGTGAGTACGAGGCCAAGTTCGCCAACCTGCGCACCTTCTTCGGCTACATGATGGCCCACCCCGGCAAGAAGCTGCTGTTCATGGGCCAGGAGTTCGGTCAGTTCGCCGAGTGGAACGAGAACAAGCAGCTGGACTGGATGCTGCTGGGCTACGACAAGCACACCGAGCTGCAGAACTACGTCAAGACCCTGAACGCCTTCTACAAAGAGCATCCGGCGTTCTGGCAGATCGATTACAGCTGGGAGGGCTTCCAGTGGATCGTGCCGGACGACTCGCAGCAGAGCGTGGTCGCTTTCCTGCGCAAGGATGCAGCGGGCAAGCAGATCCTGATCGTCTGCAACTTCAACCCCGTCCTGCGCGAGGGCTACATCCTGGGCGCACCGGTGGCGGGTACCTACAGGGAAGTGCTGAACAGCGACGACGAAGCCTTCGGCGGTTCGGGCGCGGTCCACAACAAGGCCGTCCGCACCCACAAGAAGCCGCTGCACGGCTTTGAACAGAGCATCACCATCACCCTGCCGCCCATGAGTACCCTCTACTTCGAGGTGCCCACCAAGCGCACCCGCAAGGCAGCAGACCCGGCCAAGGCCGACGAAAAGGCAGCCTCAAAAAAGACCACTGCCAAGACCGAAAAGGCCCCCAAGAAGACTACCCGCGCCACCAAGGCGAAGACGGAGAAGGCCGCGGAGGAAAAGCCCGCAAAGGCCGAAAAGCCTGCCAAGGCAGAGAAACCGGCTAAGGCCGCAAAACCCAGAAAGACCTCCGCAAAGGCCGAACCGGCCGAGAAGGCTGCGCCTGCGGAAAAGCCCAAGCGCACCCGCAAGACCAAAGCAGAAGCTGCCCCTGCGGCAGACGCTGCACCGGCAAAGCCCACCCGCAAGCCCCGCGCCAAAAAGGCAGCAGAGCCCAAAGAGTGAGCCGTGCGCCCAGACCATTCACATCGTTAGACCATTTCCAATTCCAAACCAACTCGGAAATGTGTAAAAGGGGAGAATAAAGCTATGGCAAAAGAAATTGTGGCAATGATCCTTGCCGGCGGACGTGGTTCGCGCTTGTATGCGCTGACACAGAAAACGGCAAAACCGGCGGTCGGTTTCGGCGGCAAATACCGCATCGTGGACTTCCCGCTGTCCAACTGCGTCAACTCCAACATTGATACCGTTGGCATCGCGACCCAGTATCAGCCCCAGAAGTTGAACGAGTACATCGGCAACGGCCAGCCCTGGGACCTCGACCGCCTGCACGGCGGTGTGCACACCCTGCCGCCGTATGAGCAGGCAAAGGGCACCGACTGGTACAAGGGCACCGCAAACGCCATCTACCAGAACATCAGCTTCATCGACAATTATGACCCGGAGTATGTCATCATCCTGTCCGGTGACCAGATCTGCAAGCAGGACTATGCAGACTTCCTCCGCTTCCACAAGGAGAAGGGCGCAGAGTTCTCGGTCGCCGTCATGGAAGTCGATTGGAAGGAAGCTTCCCGCTTCGGCCTGATGGTCGCAGACGAGAACGACAAGATCACCGAGTTCCAGGAGAAGCCCCCGGTCCCGAAGTCCAACCTGGCTTCCATGGGCATCTACATCTTCAACTGGGACGTCCTGAAGAAGTATCTGGAAGAGGACGAGGCAGACCCCAACTCCAAGAACGACTTCGGCATGAACATCATCCCGGCCCTGCTGCGGGACGGCCGCAGGATGTATGCGTACCGCTTTGCAGGCTACTGGCGCGACGTCGGTACCATCGACAGTCTGTGGGAGGCCAACATGGAGGTCCTCGACCCGGAGCACTCCGGCATCGACATCTTTGATAAGACCTGGAAGATCTACAGCCGCAACCCCGTTCTGCCGGCCCAGAAGATCGGCCCCCGCGCCGTCGTGCAGGACTCCCTCGTCACGGAGGGCTGCAAGATCTACGGCAATGTCCGGCACTCGGTCCTGAGCGCAGGCGTCGTCGTGGAAGAGGGCGCGACCGTGGAAGATGCCGTTCTGATGGACGGCGTCGTGGTCAAGGCGGGCGCTGTGGTCAAGCGCTGCATCCTCGCTGAGGATGTCGTCGTGGGTGCCGGTGCAAAGATCGGCGGCGACGGCGCCATCGCACATGTGGGCACCGGCCTGACCGTCGGTGCAGGCGCGACCGTCAAAGAGGGCGCCAAAGTATTTGATTCCGTCAAGGAGGGCGAGGAAGTATGCTGAGCCAGAACAACAATGCGTTGGGTATCATTTTCCCCAACAGCTATGACACCACCGTGCCTGAACTCGTGACCGAGCGCGCGATGGCATCCATCCCGTTTGCAGGCCGTTACCGCATGGTCGACTTCGTGCTGTCCAGCATGGCGAACTGCGGCATTTCCAACGTGTCCATCGTCGTGCGCAAGAACTACCACTCTCTGATGGACCATCTGGGCACCGGCCGTGAGTGGGATATGGCCCGCCGACACGGCGGCCTGAACATCGTGCCTCCCTTTGCAGAAAAGGGTGTGCGCATCTATTCCGGCCGTGTTGAGGCTCTGGGTTCCATCCTGAACTTCCTGGAGAACCAGAAGGAGCGCTATGTCGTCATGAGCGATGCCAACATCGCCATCAACTACGACTTCAACGCTCTGCTGGCCGCTCATCAGGCCAGCGGTGCCGATGTGACCATCGCATACCAGAAGACTGAGATCCCCGAAGGCCGCAAGAACGACAACTACACCCTGACCGTTGATGCCGACGGCCGCGTGACCGAGCTGCTGTTCAACGATTACCGCTCCGGCATCCAGAATCTGGACCTGAACATCTACGTTCTGGAGCGCGAGACCCTGATCAAGCTGGTCAAGGACGCCACCGCCCGCGGCCTGATCTACTTTGAGCGCGACATCCTGGCACACAACGTCAACATCCTGAACATCCGCGCTGTGGAGTACACCGGCTATGTGGCCCACATTTGCGATATGAAGAGCTACTTCGACGAGAACCTGAAGCTCATCGACGAGAAGAACCTGAACGCTCTGTTCCCCAAGGAGAGCCCCATCTACACCAAGATCCGCGATGACAACCCCGTCCGCTACGTCAACGGTTCCTGCGTGGAGAACTCTCTGCTGGCCGACGGCTGCGTCATCGAGGGCACGGTCGAGAACTGTGTGCTCTTCCGCGGCGTCAAGGTCAAGAAGGGTGCGGTCGTCAAGAACTGCGTCCTGATGCAGGACACCATCGTGGAAGCCGATGCGCAGCTGGAGTGCGTCGTCACCGACAAAAATGTCCGCGTGACCGCTGGCAAGAAGCTGTCCGGCACCGAGAGCTTCCCTGTTTACGTGCAGAAGAACCACATGGTCTGATGCGCTTCCTTTGATTTTTTCACAGGGGCGGCTCCCTCCCCGGTAGCCCCTCTCGGAAAGAGGGGCGGGGGCAGCTTTGCCCCCGCCCACTCTTTGTTTCAACCGCTTTTCTGAAAGGAGCGATCTTATGAAAATCCTCTATGCTGCTTCGGAAGCAACTCCCTTTGCGAAATCCGGCGGTCTGGCCGATGTTGCAGGCTCTCTGCCCAAGGCTCTGGTCAAGGACGGCGTGGACGCCCGCGTCATCATGCCGCTGTACGGCGACCTGAAGATGCGTGACCGGCTGGAATACGTCACCAACTACTCGGTGCCGGTGGGCTGGCGCAGCCAGTACTGCGGCCTGTTCAAGGCCGAAGTGAACGGCGTGACCTACTACTTCCTGGACAACGAGTATTACTTCCGCCGCCGCGGTCTGTACGGCTTCTACGATGACGGCGAGCGCTTTGCCTTCTTCTCCCGCGCCGTGCTGGAGACCCTGTTCTACATCGACTTCACCCCGGACATCATCAACTGCAACGACTGGCAGACCGCTCTGGTGCCCGTTTACCTGAATCTGTACTACCGTCATCTGGACAAGTTCAACCGGATCAAGACCATCTTCACCATCCACAACATCGCCTATCAGGGCAAGTATGGCACCGACATTCTGGAGGACACCTGCGGCATCGGCCGCCGCGACCAGCACATCGTTGAGTACGATGGCTGCGCCAACTTCATGAAGGGTGCCTTCGAGACGGCTGACAAGATCACCACAGTCAGCCCCACCTATGCGCAGGAGATCCTGGACCCCTGGTTCAGCTACGGTCTGGATGCCCTGCTGCGCGAGAAGCAGTATAAGCTGTGCGGCATCCTGAACGGCATCGACATGGAGGCGAATGATCCCGCCACCGACCCGAAGATCCCCTTCAACTACGACATCACCAACTTTGAAGAGGGCAAGGCAAAGTGCAAGGAAGCATTGCAGGACAAGTTCGGCCTGCACAAGGACGGCAGCCCGGTCTTCGCCATGGTCAGCCGCATGGTCGGCATGAAGGGCTTCGACCTGGTGCAGAGCATCGCCGACGGTCTGGTGGACCGCGGCATCGAGCTGGTCATCCTGGGCAGCGGCGAGAGCCAGTATGAGAACTTCTTCTCCGAGCTGTGCGCCCGCCACCCCGGCCGCGTCGGCACCTACATCGGCTTCGAGCCGGCACTGTCGCAGGAGATCTACGCCGGTGCAGACGTCTTCATCATGCCGTCCAAGAGCGAGCCCTGCGGTCTGGCCCAGATGGTCGCCTGCCGTTACGGCACACCTCCCATCGTCCGCGAGACCGGCGGCCTGCGCGACTCCATCCACGACTGCACCCTCGGCGAGGGCAATGGCTTCACCTTTGCGGGCTACAGCGCCCACGAGCTGTATGACGCTTGCTGCCGTGCACAGGACCGCTACTACAACAAGGAAGACTGGCACAACCTCGTCAAGCACGACATGGAATGCGACTTCAGCTGGGACCTCTCGGCCAAGAGCTATGAGGGTCTGTACAACGAGACCGCAAACCTCTGGTAAATTCGACCAATTCCATACACTCCAGCCCCGCCGGGCCTCTGTACTGCACAGGGGCCCGGCGGGGCTTTTTGCTGTCAAGGGGCAGACTGAACAAAGATGCCATCCCTTTTTTGTGGAGGATGCGATGAGCGGCGGACAAAAATCCACCGGGGGAGGACAGTTGTGGAGTAAGTGTGAACAAACTATGAAGTTTTCACAGAATTTGGTGGAGAATTGATTGAAAAAACCGACGGTTTGAATTATACTATCCCTATGAGGGTCTTGCATGGAAAAGATCCTTTGCGAAAGAGCCGCCGCATGGGGTGCCTGCGGCGGGCAGACCAGAAGGAGGAACGCCGTTGAAGGGCTTATACAAAGCACTGGAAGATATCGTGTGGCTGACGCAGCTGGGCTTGTCCATGTTGCTGCCGCTGTTGCTCTGTCTGGGCGGCTGCTGGTGGGCAGTGAACCGCTGGGGCTGGCCGGAGTGGGTGTATCTTCCGGGCGTTTTTCTGGGGCTGGCCGCAGGGGCACAAAATTTCTGGGTCTTTGCCAGGGAGCGGATGGAACGCACCAAAAAGGAGAAGACTTCTCGTGTCGGTTTCAATTCGCATCAATGAACGTTGGAGGGTTTGCTATGAAATTGCAGCCGGAGTCCAAAAAGGAACTGCTGCGCATCGCCTGCGGCACCGCCATCTGTACGGCGGCCATGTGGGTGCTCTTTGCAGCGCTGCACCTTGTGGGCTGGGTCCGGTTCGACTACACGGTCGTGCTGGGCGGTCTGGTGGGTGCAGCCGTCGCCATCGCAAACTTTGCGGGCATCTGCTTCGTGGTGCAGAAGATCATCGACGAGCAGGATGAGAAGCGCCGCAAAGCCAAACTACAGCTTTCCCACAACAGTCGGATGCTGCTGCAGGCCGTCTGGGTCATCGTGGCCATCGCCGCGCCCTGCTTCCAGCCGTTTGCCAGTGTCCTGCCGCTGTTTTTCCCGCGGATCACCATTTATTACCTGCAAATAACGGGCAAGTACAAGCCCCTTGCGCAGGCAGCCCCCGCACAGGACGTCTCGGTGGAAGACGAACCGGTGCAGGCCGCCGCGCAGGCCGAAGCTCCCGGCGAAAAAGGGGGTGAAACCTAACAAATGGAACTGAACGGCGCAAAGATCCTGTATACCATCCATACGGATATCCCCGTTCTGGGCGATTTCAAGATCACCCAGACCCTTGTGAGTACCTGGATCGTGATGGCGCTGCTGACGGCGCTGGCCTTCTGGCTGGGGCATGACCTGAAACTGGAAAATGTCTCCAAGCGGCAGGCCGCCGCCGAGTTCATCGTGGAACGGCTCGATCAGTTCGTGCACGAAAACATGGGCACACACTTTGACCGGTATATCCCGCTGGTCGGCGCGATCTTCGCGCTGAGCATCGGGTGCAATCTGATCAGCGTGGTGGGCCTGTGGAGCCCCACGGCCGACCTCAACACCGAGGCTGCGTGGGCCATCGTCGTCTTCGTCCTCATCATGTACTACAAGATCACGACGAACGGCATCCTCTCGTATCTGAAGGGCCTGCTCGACCCCATCTTCATCATGGCACCCATCAACGTCCTGTCGGAGCTTTCGACCCCCGTCAGCATGGCGTTCCGTCACTTTGGCAACATCCTGTCCGGCACAGTCATCTCCACCCTGCTGTACTGGGCGCTGGCAAGCCTGAGCCATGTCGTATTCGGCTGGCTGCCCGGCTTCCTGAGCCAGATCCAGCTGTTCCAGATCGGTATCCCGGCCTTTACGGGCCTGTATTTCGACTGGTTCGGCGGCTGCATCCAGGCATTCATCTTCTGTACCCTGACCACCATTTTCATCAAACGTGCTGCCGGTGAAGACTGAGCCGGCATCCCCCAAAAACAATTTTTCAGGAGGACACTATTATGACTGACTTTCAACTTCTGGCTCGTGGTATCGCTCTGGCAGGCTGCGGCATCGGCGCAGGCCTGGCACTGATCGCAGGTATCGGCCCTGGTATCGGCGAAGGCAACGCCGCCGCTGCGGCTTGTGAGGCCGTTGGCCGCCAGCCCGAATGCAAGAGCGACGTCACCAGCACCCTGATCCTGGGCGTTGCACTGTCTGAGACGACCGGTATCTACGGCTTCGTCACCGGCCTGCTGCTGATCTTCCTCGCACCCGGCATGTTCATGAACTATCTGGGCTGAGCACTCCCCGAACAATAAGAAACGAAAGGGGAGACGCTTATGCAACTTTATCAGGCATTGATCACGCTGGATGGCTGGACCTTTCTGGCCCAGATCTGCAACCTGATGATCCAGCTGGTGATCTTCAAAAAGCTGCTGCTGAACCCGGTCAAAAAGGTCATCGCCGAGCGCAAGGCCAAGGCCGACAGCCAGATCGCGGACGCCCAGAAGCTCCGCACCGAGGCCGAGGCCATGAAGGCGGAGTATGAGCAGAACCTGCAGAATGCCCGCAACGAGGCCAACCAGATCGTGGCGTCGGCGCAGAAGACCGCCGCAGCCCGCAGCGAAGAGCTGCTGGGTGAGGCCCGCGCCCAGGCCGCTGCCCTGAAGCAGAAGGCTGAGGCCGACATTGCGCAGGAGCGCAAGAAGGCGGTCAACGAGGCCAAGGACGAGATCGGCGGCATGGCGATGGAGATCGCCTCCAAGGTGGTCGAGCGCGAGATCAAGGAAGCCGACCACAAGGACCTGATCGACGAATTTATCAAAAATGTGGGTGAAGCATCATGACCGAGATCGCAAGGATGTACGGCGGAAGTCTGTACGACCTGGCCGCGGAGGAAGGGCTTGAGACCCGCATCCTGGAAGAGCTGGACGCGGTGGCGGACATCCTGAAACAGGACCCGGAATACCTCCACCTGCTCAGCATCCCCAGCATCCCCAAAAAGGAGCGCTGCGCCCTGCTGGACGAGGCATTCCGGGGCAAAGTCCACCTCTATGTGCTGAACTTTGTGAAGATCCTCTGCGAAAAGGGCACCCTGCGGGAGCTGCCCGGCTGCGCACGGGCCTTCCGCGTGAAATACAATCAGGCGCATGGCATCCTCGAAGCAACTGCGGTCACGGCCGTGCCCATGTCGGCAGACCAGACCGCCCGCCTGCACGAGAAGCTGGAGGCTGTCACCGGCAAAACGATCGACCTCAGGACCAAAGTGGATGCAGCCGTTCTGGGCGGCATCCGGCTGGACATCGAGGGCACCGAGCTGGACGGCACGGTCAAAAACCGGCTGGCCAGCCTGCGCCGCAGCATTGCAGGCATTACCGTTTAATCCGCCCCAAGATTTTGAACAAAAGAATTGAGTGGTGAACACAAGACAATGCAACTGAAACCTGAAGAAATCTCCAAGATCATCCGGGCGCAGATCAAGCACTATGAGAACGTGATCGAGCAGAGCGAAGTCGGCACGGTCATCATGGTGGGCGACGGCATCGCCCGCGCCAGCGGTCTGGAAAAGTGCATGGCAGGCGAGCTGCTTCAGTTTGACAACGGCGAATACGGCATGGCCCAGAACCTGGAGGAGAACACTGTCTCCATCGTTCTGCTGGGCTCCGACGTCGGCATCAAGGAAGGCAGCACCGTCAAGCGCACCGGCAAGGTCGTTTCCGTGCCGGTGGGCGATGCACTGATCGGCCGTGTCGTCAACGCACTGGGCCAGCCCATCGACGGTGCAGGCCCCATCGAGACCACCGAGTTCCGCGCCATCGAGAGCAAGGCCCCCGGCATCATCGACCGCCAGCCCGTCAAGGAGCCGCTCCAGACCGGCATCAAGGCCATCGACTCGATGATCCCCATCGGCCGCGGCCAGCGTGAGCTGATCATCGGCGACCGCCAGACCGGCAAGACCACCATCGCAGCTGATACCATCATCAACCAGAAGGGCAAGGACGTCCTCTGCATCTACGTCGCCATCGGCCAGAAGCGCTCGACCGTTGCGAACCTCGTGCAGAGCCTGACCGAAGCCGGTGCCATGGGCTACACCATCGTGGTGTCCGCCACGGCGTCTGAGCTGTCGCCGCTGCAGTATATCGCCCCCTATTCCGGCTGTGCCATGGGCGAATACTTCATGCACAAGGGCAAGCATGTCCTCATCATTTACGACGACCTGTCCAAGCACGCCGTCGCTTACCGCGCCCTGTCGCTGCTGATCCGCCGTCCGCCGGGACGTGAAGCTTACCCCGGCGATGTTTTCTATCTGCATTCCCGTCTGCTGGAACGCGCGGCCAAGCTCTCCAATGAGCTGGGCGGCGGCAGCCTGACGGCTCTGCCCATCATCGAGACGCAGGCGGGTGACGTTTCCGCCTACATTCCGACGAACGTCATCTCCATCACCGACGGCCAGATCTTCCTGGAGACCGAGCTGTTCCACTCCGGCGTCATGCCGGCCGTCAACCCCGGCATCTCGGTGTCGCGCGTCGGCGGCAACGCACAGATCAAGGCCATGAAGAAGGTCGCGGGCACCCTGAAGCTGATCTACTCCCAGTACCGCGAGCTGCAGTCCTTTGCACAGTTCGGCTCCGATCTGGACGCCGACACCAAGGCCCGCCTGGCACAGGGCGAGCGCATCGTGGAGGTGCTGAAGCAGAACCGTTCGGCTCCCGTGGCAGTGGAAAAGCAGGTGGCCATTCTGTATGCCACCATCCACGACTACCTCGTCAAGGTCAAGGTGCCGGACGTGGCGGAATACGAAAAAGGCCTGTACGAATATCTCGACAACAGTGCCGACGGCGCCAAGGTCATGGAGACCATCCGCACCACCGGCAATCTGGACAAGGATACCGAGGAAGCACTCAAGGGCGTTCTGTCCACCTACACCGAGAGCTTCGTCAAGGCGCACTGAGGGAAGGAGGCGTAACGCATGGCAGGTTCCATGAAGGACATCAAGCTGCGCATCAAAAGCGTAGAAAGTACCATGCAGATCACCAAGGCCATGGAGCTGGTGGCTTCCTCCAAAATGCGCCGTGCCAAGGAGCGTGTCGAACACAGCCGCCCCTATTTTGAGACCCTGCACGAAACACTGACCGGCATTGCGGCAGCGGACCCCCGCGCCCGCAGCCCGTATCTGCGCCGGGACGAGATCCGGCGGACGCTGCTCATCGTCATCGCGGGCGACCGCGGCCTGGCGGGCGGCTACAACAGCAACGTGCTGAAACAGGCCGAGGCCCAGCAGGGCCCCGTGACCGTGCTGCCCATCGGCAAGCGGTCGGCGGAGTATTTTGCCCACCACGAGGCCGACCTGTTCACCGACGAGGTGCTGCTGGCGGCGGAGATCTCGGTGGGCGAGTGCTTCTCGCTCTCCCGCAAGATCACCGAGGGCTTTCTGAAGGGCGATTACGACGCCGTGAAGATCTGCTACACCCGGTTCGACTCCATGATGACCCAGACGGCCGCCACAATGGAGGTGCTGCCCCTGAGCATCGAGCCGACCGAGGAGCAGAAGGCAGCGGCCCGCCGCAGCCAGATCCTGTACAAGCCCAGCAGCGAGGAAGTGTTCCGTGCCATCATCCCCGAATATGTCGCGGGCATCGTCTACGGTGCCGTGTGCGAGAGCGTGGCCAGCGAGCTGGCCGCCCGCCGCACCGCCATGGACGCCGCGACCAAGAATGCGGGCGAAATGATCGACCATCTGAATCTGTATTACAACCGCGCCCGTCAGGCTGCTATCACGCAGGAGATCACCGAGATCGTGGCCGGCGCGGAGATTTGAAAGTAAGGAGTTGTAGCCTATGTCCGAAAAACACATCGGCAAGGTGATCCAGGTCATCGGCCCGGTGCTGGACATCCAGTTCAAGGATGGCGAGCTGCCGGAGCTGCTCAACGCCATTGAGATCGACAACCACGGCGAGAAGCTCATCGTCGAGGTGGCCCAGCTCACCGGCGACAATGTGGCGCGCTGCATTGCCATGAGCAGCACCGATGGTCTGGTGCGCGGCACCGACGCCGTGGATACCGGCGAGTCCATCAAGGTGCCGGTGGGCGACCAGTGCCTGGGCCGCGTGTTCAACCTGCTGGGCGAGCCGGTGGACAACAAGCCCGCCCCGGAGGCCGAGGCCTACTGGCCCATCCACCGCCCGGCTCCCAGCTATGAGGAGCAGCAGTCCACCACCGAGATCCTGGAGACCGGCATCAAGGTCGTTGACCTGATCTGCCCCTACGCCAAAGGCGGCAAGATCGGCCTGTTCGGCGGTGCCGGTGTCGGCAAGACCGTTCTGATCCAGGAGCTGATCTATAACATCGCCACCGAGCACAACGGCTACTCGGTCTTCACCGGCGTCGGCGAGCGCACCCGTGAGGGCAACGACCTCTACGGCGAGATGACCGAGAGCGGCGTCATCAACAAGACGGCGCTGGTCTACGGCCAGATGAACGAGCCTCCCGGAGCCCGTATGCGCGTGGCACTGTCCGGCCTGACCATGGCGGAGTATTTCCGTGATGTCAAGAATCAGGACGTGCTGCTCTTCATCGACAACATCTTCCGCTTCACCCAGGCCGGTTCTGAGGTGTCGGCTCTGCTGGGCCGTATGCCCTCCGCCGTCGGCTACCAGCCCACGCTGGCCACCGAGATGGGTGCTTTGCAGGAGCGCATCACCTCCACCCGCAAGGGCTCCATCACCTCCGTTCAGGCCGTCTACGTTCCCGCCGATGACCTGACCGACCCGGCCCCTGCCACTACCTTCACCCATCTGGATGCCACCACCGTCCTGAGCCGTGACATCGCATCCCAGGGCATCTACCCGGCTGTGGACCCGCTGGATTCCACCAGCCGCATCCTGAGCCCCGAAGTCGTGGGTCAGGAGCACTACGAGATCGCCCGCGCCGTCCAGAAGGTGCTGCAGCGCTACAAGGAACTGCAGGACATCATCGCCATCATGGGCATGGACGAGCTGAGCGAGGAAGACAAGCGGACCGTCAGCCGCGCCCGCAAGGTGCAGCGCTTCCTGTCCCAGAGCTTCCATGTGGCCGAACAGTTCACCGGTATGCCCGGCCAGTATGTGCCGCTCAAGGAGACGCTGCGCGGCTTTAAGATGATCCTGAACGGCGAGTGCGATGACCTGCCGGAGAGCGCATTCCTGTTCGCCGGCACCATCGACGATGTGTTCGCCAAGGCGAAGAAAGGGTAAACCATGACGACCTTTCATCTGACGGTGGTCACGCCGGACGGCTGTGCCTTTGATGGGCAGGCCGAGCGGGTGGTCTGCCGCGCCATCGACGGTGACCTTGCCATTCTGGCCAAGCACGGCGACTACTGCACCGCGCTGGGCATGGGCGAGGCCCACATCGTGGACGCGGAGGGCCAGCGCCGCCGTGCTGCCTGCATGGGCGGGATGCTCACCGTGCTGGACGGAACTGTCCGGCTGGTCGCCACCACCTGGGAGTGGGCCGAGGAGATCGACCAGGCCCGCGCCGAGGCCTCCAAAAAGCGCGCCGAGGAGCTTCTGGCACAGAAAAATCTGGACAAGCGCGACTATGAGCTGGCCCAGGCCCGCTTGAAGCGCGCCCTCGTCCGCACCTCCATCCACCCGTAACAGCAAACAGCACCCCATCCGCAGCGCCTGCTGCCGGTGGGGTGCTTTTGCGCGGTGCGATTTACTTTGTGGCAAAAACGATACCGATGGTGCCGGGGCCGGAGTAGCCGCCGATGGTGGTACCGATGTCCGTCTCGATGATCTGCTCGAACTTGCCGTACTGTGCAAGCCCGGCCTTGACGGCCTCCAAACAGCCGGGTTTGGGCTGGCAGGAGGAGAGGAAGACGACACTGGTATCGATGTCGTCTCGGTCAGCCAGCTTCTCGGTGATGTATTTGCCCACGCAGATGGGAAGCTGACCGCGGTACTTCTTGACCACCTTCAGCTCGCCGTCGATGACGGCCAGACTGGGCTTGATGCCCAGAATGTTGGCCCCGAAGGCCAGTACGCCGGAGCAGCGGCCACTCTTGGCCATGTAGTCCAACTGGTTGAGCACGAAGCTGAGATCGACCTTCTTGGCAAGGGCTTGCAGCCGCATACAGATGTTCCGGGGCGGCAGGCCGTCCGCCGCGAGCTTGGCTGCCCGCAGGACGAGATAGCCCTGCCCGGTGCAGATGTTCTCGCTATCCACGACCGAGACGTTCCCGAACTCCTGCGCGGCGAGTTTTGCGTTCTGGCAGCAGGACGAGAACTTGGACCCGACACAGATGTGGATGACGGCATCGTAGTCTTTAGCAAAGGGCGCAAAAAAATCCGTGTACTCCACGAGGTTCGGGGCAGCGGATTTCGGCATCTTGCCGCCGTTCTGCACATGGGTGAACACATCGGCGGGGCGGACGGTAACGCCGTCCAGCAGGCTTTCCTCGCCCATCAGGATGTGCATGGGGATGAGCGAGATATTCCACTGCCGCAGCAGCGTTTCGGACAGGTCACAGGTGCTGTCCGCAGTGATCTTGATCTTCATGTTCGATACTCCTCTTCTGTTCGCCGGGCCGGGCCGCAGCGCGTTGGTCTCTTCAAAATCCTGAATTATCATAGCACAAAAGCTTAAAGTTTGTTAGGCGATCATAAAAATGAAATGTGAATCTTTTGTGAATCGCTGATTCTGGCGGAAAAAGGCTGGCATTTGTGTACAGTTGTCACAAAATAAACCGGTTTTTTATGGTTCTTTCCGAAAATTCGCTCGGAACTGTTTATTTTGTCCGCCAAAAATTATATAATAAGTAGTACCACACGATGGATCAAAATGAGATCGGTCTGCGCTGCGGCCGTTTTATGTTTATTTGGAGGTTGCCTTATTATGTTTGTTACCGACTATACCAAGCATCTGCTTGATAATGTGAAGAAGATCCACTTCATTGGCTGCGGCGGCAGCGGCATGTATCCGCTGATCCAGATCCTCAACGCCAAGGGCTATGTGATCTCCGGCAGCGATGTGCTGGACGGAAGCATCATCCAGTACGAGCGGGAGATGGGCGTCAAGGTCTCGCTGGGCCACAGCGCCGACAACGTTATTGGCACCGACCTCGTGGTCTACTCGGCTGCCATCTCGAAGGACAATGTGGAGCTGAATGCGGCGGTTTCCTACGGCATCCCCACCGTGGAGCGCAGCGTCCTGCTGGGCTATGTCAGCCGCCTGTATAAGGACAGCATCTGCGTTTCCGGTACCCACGGCAAGACGACCACCACGTCCATGATCACCACGGCGCTGGAGCTGGCAGGCCGCGACCCCTCTGCCGTCATCGGCGGCAAGCTGCCCCTCATCGGCGGCTACGGCAAGGCCGGCAAGGGCGACGACATCGTCATCGAGGCCTGCGAGTATTCCGAGACTTTCCTCAAGCTGACCCCGTATCTGTCGGTCGTGCTGAACATCGACAACGACCATCTGGACTACTACGGCAGCATGGGCGAGCTGAAGTTCGCCTTTAAGCGCTTCGCCCTGATGACCCGGTTCATGATCTTCGCCAACGCCGACGATAAGAACACCATGGATGTTATGTACACCCTGGACCGCCGCGTCCGCACCTTTGGTATCGACAACGACGGTGACTACCGTGCCGTCAATGTGCAGGAGTACAAGCCCGGTTTCTTTGAGTTCGACCTCCAGGAGTGGGGCAAGGTCACCGGCCACATCCGTCTGGCGGTGCCTGGCCGTCACAACGTGTACAATGCGCTGGCTATGTGCGCCGTCTGCCGCTTTGCGGGCCTGACCGTGGAGCAGTGCGCCGATGCAGCCCTGAACTTCAAGGGGGCAGGCCGCCGCTTTGAGCTGTACGGTGAGTGCAACGGTGCAGTGGTCGTGGACGACTACGCACACCACCCCACCGAGATCCGTGCGACCCTGACCACGGCCCGCGAGATGGGCTACAAGCGCCTCATCGCTGTCCACCAGCCGTTTACATACAGCCGGACCAAGATGCTGTTCAACGACTTCGTGGATGTCTTCAAGATCCCCGACATCACAGTGCTGACCCCCATCATGGGCAGCCGTGAGCCGAACGACCCCTCCATCACCAGCGCCAAGCTGGCCGCCCAGATCCCGAACGCAGTCCTGGTGGACAGCCTGGAAGCTGCGGCGCAGTGGGTCAAGGACAATGCCCGCGAAGGGGACCTCGTCATCACCCTCGGCTGCGGCGATATCTACAAGGCCAGCAAAATGATGGTGGCAAAGGACTGAAACTGCCGCATCCGGTGACCAATAAAACCAAAGCTCCCTGCCGGGCACAAAATGTGCGGCAGGGAGCTTTTTTGTGGGATGCGAACCGTCTGTTCACCCGTTCCGCCGTTTCAAAATCTCGTCCAGAATGGCGTCGGCGACGTCCGATTTGCTCATGAGGGGCAGTTCGCGGGCACCGTCCGGGGTGATGAAGGTGACGACGTTGGTGTCCACGCCGAAACCGGCACCGGCCACCTTCAGGTTGTTGGCGACCACCATGTCGAGGTTCTTCCGGGTCAGCTTGGCCGAGGAGTTTTCCAGCATGTCGCGGGTCTCCATCGAGAAGCCGCAGAGGAACTGCCGGGTCTTCCGGGGGCCGATGGTGCCGAGGATGTCGGCGGTGCGTTCCACCGGGATGGACAGGTCGCCGTCCTTTTTCTTGATTTTGTCGTCGGCGACGGTGGCGGGGCGGTAGTCGGCTACGGCAGCGGCCATGACGAGGATGTCCATTGCGTCAAAGCGGCTGGTCACGGCGTCGTACATGTCCTGTGCGGTGGTGATGGGCACATCCTCGGTGAACCGGACCGGCGGCAGGGCCGTGGGGCCGTGGATGAGGGTGACGTCTGCGCCCCGCATCGCGGCGGCGCGGGCTACGGCATAGCCCATCTTGCCGGTGGAGTGGTTGGTCAGGTAGCGCACAGGGTCCAGCGGCTCCTGGGTGGGGCCGGCCGTCACGGCGATGCGCAGCCCGATCAGGTCCTTCGGGCAGGCAATGGCGTGGAGGATGTACTCAATGAGGACATCTTCCTTCGGCAGGCGGCCGCTGCCCACATCTTTGCAGGCCAGCACACCGCTCTCGGACGGGATGACGGTGAAGCCGTAACGCTCCAGCGTGGCGATGTTGTCCTGGGTGATAGGGTTTTCCAGCATCCCGGTGTTCATGGCAGGGGAGACCAGCTTCGGGCATTTGGCCGCGAGGACGGTCGTGGTCAGCATGTCGTCGGCGATGCCGTGGGCCATCTTGGCGATGACATTGGCCGTGGCCGGTGCAACGAGGATGACGTCGGCCTTTTTGGCCAGTGCAATATGGGTGACCTCGAACTTGAAATCCCGGTCGAAAGTGTCCACCATGCACTTGTGGCCGGTGAGCGTTTCAAACGTGATGGGGGTGATGAACTGGGTGGCGTTCCGGGTCATGATGACCTCGACGTCGGCCCCCAGCTTGCGCAGTGCGCTGGCGACATTCGCCATTTTATAGGCGGCAATGCCGCCGGTGACGCCCAAAAGGACGCATTTTCCGTTCAGATCCATCCAAAAACCTCCCAAATCTCTGGTTTGCTCCCTTTAGTATAATGCAAAATTGCCGCCAGCACAATAAAATCTTTTTGCAGCACTTGTAACGGAAGGCAAAATGCGGTAAAATAACCCTTGACTTAGAGTGAAAGGAACCTCTCAGTCATCGCGAAGCAGACGGAGAGGTTGTACGTATCTTCAGAAAGGTTTCCCAAATATGATCTTAGCCATTGATATAGGCAACACCACCGTCGCCCTGGGGGGCATCAAGGACGGACGTGTATGCTTTGTGGCCCACATGGATACGGTGCGCACCCGCACGGCGGCGGAGTACCGCGCCGAGATGGAAAAGGTGTTTTCGCACCGCCGCCACCCGGAGCGCCCCATGCGCTTTGAGGGTGCGGTGCTGACCAGCGTTGTGCCCCAGATCACGGGGGCGCTGGCCGAGTGCGCCCGCCATTACACCGGCAAAAAGCCGGTCATCGTATCGCCGGACATCCGCACCGGCCTGACCATGGGCGTGCCCGACCCCCATACCGTGGGCAAGGACCGTCTGGTCGATGCTGCCTATGCGGCGGCAAAGTTCCCGCTGCCGGTCATCACGGTGGACCTGGGAACGGCCACTACCTTCAATGTGGTGGATGAGGACCGGGTGTTCCGGGGCGGCGTCATCTGCCCCGGCCTGTCCACCGGGCTGCGGGCCTTGGGGGAGCGCTGCGCCCAGCTTCCGCAGGTGCGTCTCGGCTCCCCGAAGAGCGCCATCGGTGTGAACACCGAGAGCTGTATGCTGTCCGGCTCGGTGCTGGGCACAGCGGTGCTGCTGGACGGCATCACCCAGCGCATCGAAGAAGAACTGGGCCGCCCGGCAACGCTGGTCGTGACCGGCGGTCTGGCCAAATACGTCACCCCGCTCTGCCGCCACCCGCTGACCTACGACCCCGAACTGCTGATGAAGGGTCTGGCGCTCCTGTACCAGATGAACGCGCCGCAGCACCACGCAGGCGGCGGCAAAAAGCGGAACCAGAACTTCCGCCGCGCCCGCCGACCCCACCCGCAGCGCCGGGAGCGCCGCGAGGATGAGGCCAAAGCAGGCTGACGACAGACAGGATGGAGAAGAGAATGAAATTAGGGATTCTGGGCACGGGCATGATCGTGCGGGAATTTTTGCCGTGGCTGACCGGGGCGGACTCGCCTTTTACGGTACAGTGCATCTGCAGCACCCAGCGCAGCGCAGAGGCGGCGGGGGAGCTGTGCGAACAGTACGGCATCCCCCAGCATACCACCAACTATTTTGAGTTGTTACAGGACGTGGACGTGGTCTATCTGGCCGTGCCGAACAACCAGCACGCCCGCTATGCCAAGGTGGCCATCGAGGCGGGGAAGCACGTCATCGTAGAAAAGCCGATGGCCATCAATGCCTTGCAGGCAGAGGAGCTGGCGAATCTGGCCCGCCGCAGGAAGGTCTTCCTGTTCGAGGCCATGACCACCCAGTATCTGGAAAATTACAACAAGATCCGCGAACTGCTGCCCCGCGTAGGCAAAGTGAAGCTGGTGCAGTGCAACTTCAGCCAGTATTCCAGCCGGTACGATGCTTTCTGCGCCGGGGAGACGCCGGTCTCCTTTGACCCGGCCCGTGCGGGCGGTGCGCTGATGGACCTGAACGTCTACAACATCAGCTACATCGTGGGTCTGTTCGGCGAGCCGAATCAGGTGCACTACACCGCCAACATCGAGCGCGGCATCGACACCAGCGGCATCCTGACCATGGAATACAACAGTTTCCGTGCGGTGAGCATCGCCGCCAAGGACTGCGGCGCCCCGGCCCGGTATGTCATCCAGGGCACGAAGGGCTATATTTTGCAGAAATCCACCGCCAACTGGTGCGGCGGTGTGACCTTCCACCCCAATGAGGGCAAGGAAGAGCACTACAACCTCAACGGCGGCCGCCCCCGGCAGGCGGCCGAGTTCCATGCGTTCGCCCGCGCCATCGAGGGCGGGGACCAGGAGCTTTGCAGCCGGATGCTGGATACCTCTGTGGCCGTCAGCAAGGTGCTGACCGTGGCCCGGCGGTCAGCAGGACTCAAGTTCTGACCACGGACAATGCCCTGACAAGCGTGTCTGAAGTCCGTATAAACAAAATTTATCCCGCATAGAGCGGGCAGGTTTGCGCCGTATCCGACGTAAGGGCGGAACGGCAGCAGGAGGAAAACAGAATGAAAAACAACGATCTTCGTACTCTCACCCGGCTGGCACTGCTGGTCGCCATCGAGCTGGTCATGAAGGCCATCGGCCTGGGCAGTGTGCCCATGGGCCCGCTTTACATGAGCTTTTTGACCCTTCCCATCGCCGTGGGTGCCATCACCATGGGCCCCGCTGCGGGTGCCATCCTGGGCGGCGTGTTCGGCGCGGTGAGCTTCTATGACGCCATCACCGGCGCTTCGGCCATGACCGGGGCCCTGTTCCAGGTCAGCCCGGTCAACACCTTCATCCTCTGCGTGGGGATGCGTGTGCTGATGGGCCTGTGCGTCGGCCTCATCTTCAACGGCCTGAAGAAGCTGGACAAGCCCGGCACCTGGAGCTACATCCTCAGCGCCATGTGCGCCCCGGCCCTGAATACCCTGTTCTTCATGGGCTACATCGTGCTGGCCTTCTACGGCTGCGACTATGTCCAGAACCTCGTGTCCGTCAAGGGCGCGGCCAACCCGTTCATGTTCGTCGTCCTGCTGGTCGGTGTGCAGGGCGTGGCCGAGTTCCTGGTGTCCGGCATCCTGGGCGGCATCGTCGCCCGTGCTGTGCACAAGTTTTTGAAGTAAGCGACGCGCCACACGTCAGGGCAGCGCGTCCGGCCCGATCATAAAATAACAAAAGCCAGAACTGGTCTGCCAAACGGCAGCGCAGTTCTGGCTTTTTTGCAGCTTCATGCAGCACCCGGAACCGGGTACGGACGGCGGATCACGCCTCTGCGATGGCCTCGACCTCGCACAGGACGCCCTTGGGCAGGTCCTTGACGGCGACACAGCTGCGGGCGGGCTTGGAGGTGAAGAACTTGGCGTAAACCTCGTTGAAGGCCGCAAAATCCGCGATGTCGGCCAGGAAGCAGGTGGTCTTGACCACCTTGTCAAAGCCGCTGCCGCCGGCTTCCAGAATGGCGCCGACGTTCTTGCAGCTCTGCTCCGCCTGTGCGGCGATGCCTTCGGGGATGGTGCCGTCGGCGGGGTTCACCGGGATCTGGCCGGAGGTGTAAACAAAACCGTTGGTGAGAAAGCCCTGCGAGTAGGGGCCGATGGCGCCGGGGGCCTTTTCTGTAGCGATCACTTTCATAGGATACTCCTTCTTTCTTCATCTGAGATGTGAAATGCGTTTGCTATGCTGAGTCTACACCCGGCGGGCGGGTGCTGTCAATCGTTCGGCACTTTTTTCGCCGTCCGGCTTTACATTCCGCGCAAAAGGCGGTATTCTTTATGTACCAACCACTGTTTCAGGAGGAGCCCCATGGATATCCGCCAGCTGCATTATTTTCTGGTCCTGTGCGAGGAGATGAACTACACCCGCGCGGCCCAGCGGCTGTTTTTGTCGCGGCAGGCGCTGCGGCAGAGCATCACCGCGCTGGAAGCCGAACTCTGCGGGCCGCTGTTCATCAGCGCCCATCACAAGCTCTCGCTCACCGAGCGGGGGCTGAGCCTGCAGCGCCATGCGGCCCCGGTGGTGGAGCAGTTCCAGCAGATGCAGGCGGCCCTCCATGCCGAGATCCAGTCCGCCCAGCCGGTGCGCATCGGCATCAGCGTCTCGCTGGTGCCGGACTATCTGCCCGGTCTGGAGACCCAGCTGGACAAGTTCCGCCAGCAGTACCCGCACATCGAGATGCGGTTCCGCCTGCTGGACAACGATGCCGTGGCCGACGGAGTAGAGCAGGGCGAGCTGGACGCGGGGCTGGTCATGGACCTGGGCTGCGCGGCGCAGGTGCTGGCCCGCACGACCCTGCGGGCAGACCCTGCCTGCCTGCTGGTGCCGCGCGGCCACCCCTTCTGGGAAAAGGAGCGGGTGCCGCTGGCAGCGCTGCGGGGGCAGCGGGTGCTGCTGCCCAGCCTGCGGCAGGACCTGTTTGCGCCCCTGTGGGACGCCTGCGCCAAGGCGGGTTTTGCGCCCGACGCCGAGATCGGCCCCAGCTTCTATCAGGCCTATTATCTGGTGCAGGAGCAGCTGTGTACCTGTCTGACCCGGTACGAGCCGGGGGCACGGCGGGAGCTGGACCGGGTGCGCGATGTGCTCATCGAGGATATGCCGCCGCTCTGCGTCTCGATGGTGCAGCGGCGGGACCACAACTCGGCCTATCTGGACCTGCTGCGCAGCTACCTGATGGAGGTGCTGGGCGGTACGGCATCGCTGCCGCCCCGGCGGGGCCGCCCGGCCAAGCCGTTCTACAGCCGCCCGGTGCTGTCCAGCACGGCGGTGGAAAAGCCTGCGCCCCACCCCGCGCCCGGAACCCAGCTGCCCTTTGCGGGCGGGAACAACTTCCGGGAGCTGGGCGGCTACCCGGCCGATGAGGGCAAACACGTCCGCTGGGGGCAGATCTACCGGGGCATCCCCACCGGTCTGCTGACGAGCGACGCCGACCGGAAGCTGCTGGATTCCCTTGGGCTGCGCCTCATCCTCGACCTGCGCAGCGCGCAGGAGGCCGAGAAGATGCCGGACTATGTGCCGGACGGTGCCCGGATGGTGCGCATCTGCGGGCTCTGCCTGGACGACGGCAAGGAAGTGGATTTTTCGCCGGAGGACCGCGAGCGCCTGCTGGAAGGCAAGCCGGACGAAGGCCGCCGGATGGCCGATGCCATGTACCGGCAGATGCTCTTCGGCAACAAGGCCTACAAGGAGCTGTTCCGTGCTCTGGAAGTGGGCGAGACGCCGGTGCTCTTCCACTGCTCCGGCGGCAAGGACCGCACCGGCGTGGCGGCTATGCTGATCCTGCTGGCGCTGGGCGCTTCGGACGAGACGATCCGTCAGGATTTCGTCCGGACGAACGAATGCCGCCGCCCGGAGCTGGAAAAGATCTGGGCCGAACATGCCGACGAGATCGCCGCCCGCCCGGAACAGAAGAAGTTTTATCAGGGCATCGCAGGGGTGCACCCCGAATCGGTGGACCTGGTGCTCTCCGCCATCCGGGAGAAATGCGGCAGCGCCGAGGCCTACCTCGAAGCCGAATACGGCCTGACCCCGGCCCGCCTGATGCGGCTGCGGCGGATGTATCTGGAGTAAATTTTCAAAATTGCGCCCGCTTCCCTTGACATTGCTTCAAATGTTTCGTAATATAAGAAGTAGTATGGAATCCATGACGCTGTGTGCAGGGGTATTCCGCAACCAAATTTCAATGGGGCTTCATCTGCCCGTTTTTATATGAAAACCTTGTAAATAAAAAAGAAGTGCAGAACGCGCACCCGAAGGGTCTTTCCGGTGGTGTGTTCCGGTCCGGCTTCTTTTGTGTTGAGAGCTTGATTTTGTCTTGTTGCCCACGCCTTGCCTGGCAGCGTCTCCAGTATTTCGTTGAATTTGAACTTTAACGTTAAGGAGAGTGAACACGATGCCCACGATCGCATTGGTTTTGATCGTGGCCGTGATCGCAGCTGCTGCCGGCATCGGCGGGGGTTATTTTATTGGTTACAACAACCGTAAAAAGACCGCCGAGGCCCAGATCGGCAGCGCCGAAGCCGAGGCGACCCGGCTGGTGAACGAAGCGATCAAGACCGCAGACCAAAAACGAAAAGAAGCTGTTCTGGAAGCAAAGGACGAGGCCTTCCGCCTGAAAGCGGAGGTGGACGCCCAGAAGGCGGAAGCCGACAAGGAGATCAAGCAGCGCCGCGCTGAGATCACCCGTCAGGAGAACCGCATCGACCAAAAGGAAACGGCTCTGGACCGCAAGACCGAAGCTCTGGAGAAAAAAGAAGAAGAGCTGAAGAAGAAGAACGAGGAAGCCGACGCCCATCTGGCGGAGGTGGACGCCATCCGCGCCAAGGAGATGGAGCGGCTGGAAACGCTGGCCGGTCTGAGCCAGGAAGACGCCCGCGAAGTGCTGCTGCACAAGGTGGACGAGGAACTGACCCACGAAAAGGCCGTCCGTGTGGCAGCCTACGAGACCGACCTGAAGGAGAACTGCGACAATCTGGCCCGCAACCTCATCGGGCAGGCCATTGCCCGATGTGCAGCCGACCATTGCAGCGAGACCACCGTCAGCGTTGTGCCGCTGCCCAGCGATGAGATGAAGGGCCGCATCATCGGCCGCGAGGGCCGCAACATCCGTGCGCTGGAGACGGCCACCGGTGTGGACCTCATCATCGACGATACCCCGGAGGCCATCACCCTGTCCTCCTTCGACCAGACCCGCCGCGAAGTGGCCCGCATGACCCTGGAACGCCTGATCGGCGACGGCCGCATCCACCCCGCCCGCATCGAGGAAACGGTGGAGAAGTGCCGCCACGATCTGGAACTGCAGATGAAGCGCGAGGGCGAGAAGGCCGTGATGGAGCTTGGCATCCACGGCCTGCACCCCGACCTCATCAAGCTCATCGGTCGCCTGAAGTACCGCACCAGCTTCGGCCAGAATGCTCTGACCCACAGCATGGAGGTGGCCTGGCTGGCCGGTCTGCTGGCAGGCGAGATGGGCGTGAACGTCACGCTGGCCCGCCGTGCCGGTCTGCTGCATGATATCGGCAAGGCGCTCGACCACGAGATCGAGGGCAGCCATGTGCAGATCGGTGTGGACATCTGCCGCAAGTACAAGGAAAACACCCAGGTCATCCACGCCATCGAGGCCCACCACGGCGATGTGGAGCCGAAGACCCCGCTGGCCTTCATCATCCAGGCCTGCGACGCCATCAGCGCCGCCCGCCCCGGTGCCCGCCGTGAGAACGTGGAGAGCTACGTCAAGCGTCTGGAGAATCTGGAGGAGATCTCTTCCAGCTTCGAGGGCGTCGAGCAGGCCTTTGCTGTTCAGGCAGGCCGCGAAGTGCGCATCATGGTCAAGCCCGATGTCATCAGCGACGATCAGGTCATCCTGCTGGCCCGCCAGATCGCAAAGAAGATCGAGGACACGCTGGATTACCCCGGCCAGATCAAGGTCAACGTCATCCGCGAGAGCCGCGCCGTCGATTACGCAAAATAAGATCCTTTCCCGAAGCCCGCTGTATGGTTGCAGCGGGCTTCTTTTAGTTAGCTTGAGCGAGTCAAAACCACCAGCTAGGCTGGTGGTTTTGACTGAGGAGAGGGGATACCGTGCCATTGCCATTGTACCATCGCTCAGGCCTGCACTGGTGGGGGAAGATACTCCGGCGGTCGATGCGAACGGCAGGAGTGAGCGGGCGGCCCTCTGCTTACGAGAACTTTCTGCGCGGTTTTTAGTCGATTTTTGAGCCGGACGGTCAAAATGCACAAAAGCAGGGCGGCAAGTTTGGCGGGTCAAGGAACAAAATTTTCAAGCAATCTATTTGAAAATCGCTTGAAGTGTGGTATTATCTTTGTAAAATATGCCACAAAAACGGAGAGAACGCTCCGTGCGGCGGAAAGAGGGAAAAACCGATATGAAATACGCAAGCAACAACATCCGTAATATCTTGATTGCAGGCCATGCCGGCAGCGGCAAGACGACGCTGACTGAGGCATTGGTCTATTTTTCGGGCGCAGCGGAGCGTATGGGCCGGGTCGAAGACGGCACCACGATTTCGGACTTTGACCCTGAGGAAGCAAAGCGCAAGGCCAGCCTGTCGGCGTCGGTCGTCCCCGTGGAGTACGAGGGCATCAAGTACAACTTCATTGATGCACCGGGCCTGTTCGATTTTGAGGCCGGTGAGTATGAGGGCATCCGGGCTGCGGAGAGCGTGCTGGTGTGCGTCTCCGGCCGCAGCGGCGTGACCGTTGGTGCCGAGAAGGCCTTCCAGCTGGCCCGCAAGAACGGCAAGGCCACCATGGTCTTTGTTTCCAAGTGCGACCTGGAAAACGCGAACTACTTCAAGATCCTGGAAGACATGAAGATCCGCTTCGGCTCCACGATCTGCCCCTGCGTCGTCCCGGCCAAGCTCGACGACGGCACCCCGGTGTACATCAATCTGTTCAGCCAGAAGGCCTTCAAGTATGAGGGCGGCAAACAGATCCAGGTGGATCTGCCCGACATCGGCCACCGCTTCCAGGGCCTGATCGAGGCCATGAGCGAGGCTATCGCCGAGACCGACGATGAGCTGATGGAGAAATTCTTCGGCGGTGAGCCTTTCACCACCGAGGAGATCGTCGAGGGAATGCGCAAGGGCGTCAAGGACGGCCTCATCACCCCCGTTTTCTGCGGCAGCGCGGTCAACCAGCAGGCACTGGATATGCTGCTGTTCAACATGCACAAGCTGCTGCCCAGCCCGGAGCACGAGGAGTGCACCATGGCCGAGGACGCCAACGGCGAGCCTGTCGAGCTGCACTGCACCGAATCGGAGCCTACCGCAGCCTACGTCTTCAAGACCGTGGCCGACCCGTTCGTGGGCAAGCTGAGCTATCTGCGCGTCATCAGCGGCAAAGTCACCGCAGGCTTGGCCCTGACCAATGCCCGCACCGGCGACATCGAAAAGATCAACAAGCCCCTGACTGTCATCGGCAAGAAGCAGATTGAGAACGACGGCATCGGTGCCGGTGACATCGGCGCTGTGGCAAAGCTGGTCAGTGCAAAGACCGGCGATACCCTCTGCGATGCTTCCCGCGTGGTCAAGCTGCCCGCACCGGTCTTCCCGCTGCCCAGCCTGTTCATGGCCGTCACCGTGGCCAAGAAGGGCGACGAGGGTAAGATCAGCAGTGCGCTGGCCCGCCTGATGGAAGAAGACCCCACCCTGAGCTACGAGAACAACGCCGAGACCCACCAGCAGATCATCGGCGGTCTGGGTGAGCAGCATCTGGACGTCGTCAAGGCCAAGCTGAAGAACAAGTTCGGCGTCGAGATCGGCCTGGAGGCTCCTCGCATCGCCTACCGCGAGTCCATCCGCAAGGCCTGCCAGAAACAGGGCCGTCATAAGAAGCAGACCGGCGGTCATGGCCAGTTCGGCGATGTCGTCATCAACTTCGAGCCCTGCGACAGCGAGCAGGTCGTCTTTGAGGAAAAGGTCTTCGGCGGCAGTGTCCCGAAGAACTTCTTCCCGGCCGTTGAAAAGGGCGTTCGTCTGGCCGCAGAAAAGGGTGTGCTGGCCGGTTATCCTGTGGTCGGCCTGAAGGCCACCCTGCTGGACGGCAGCTACCACCCCGTGGACAGCTCCGAAATGGCCTTCATCATGGCGGCGAAGCTGGCCTATAAGGCCGCGATGCCCGAAGCTGGCCCCGTCATCCTGGAGCCTATCCACACCCTGAAAGCGCACGTTCCCAACAACAACACCGGCGATATCATGGGCGACGTCACCAAGCGCCGCGGCCGTGTGCTGGGCATGGAGCCGGATGAGGACGGGATGCAGACCATCATCGCCGAAGTGCCGCTGGCCGAGCTGAGTAGCTTCACCACCTTCATCCGTCAGACCACGCAGGGCCGCGGCTGGTTCACCACCGAGTTTGCCCGCTATGAGATCCTGCCCGAAATGCTGGTGCCCGCCGTCGTCGAGCAGGCCAGAAAGCTGGGCAACCTGGACGAAGCTGCGGATGATTGAGCACAGCGCCCGCTATTTTACCGCCAATTGAACCCAAGCAGTCCGTATTCGCTGCCCGATCTGCCAATGGCTCGCCCTTCGGGAGAGCTGGCATCGCGCAGCGATGACTGAGAGGGTAAACATCAACATCTTCAAGGCCCCGTCGGCAATTCCCTCTGCCGGTGGGGCCTTTTGCAGTTTTTTGCATTGCAGAACCGTCGTTTTTGTTGACAATATCCCGGCTTGCCATTATAATAGAACAGTCAAAATAGCACTCGTGCGCGGCTTCGCGGCTGCGCCAATCCAATAGACAAGGAGAGAATCCCAAAATGGCACAAGAAATCAAGATGTCCGCTGCCGGCCTGAAGGCTGTGCAGGATGAACTGGAATACCTCAAGACCGTCCGCCGCAAGGAGCTGGCAGAAGAGATCAAGGAAGCCCGCAGCCACGGCGACCTGTCGGAAAACAGCGAGTACGATGAGGCCAAGAACACCCAGGGCCTGGTCGAGAACCGCATCACCGAGCTGGAGCAGATGGTCAAGAACGCTGTCGTCATCGACGAGAGCGAGCTGAGCGTGGAGAACGTTGCCGTCGGTACCCATGTTACCATCCTGATGACCGGCGAGGATGAGACCGAGGAATACGATATCGTCGGCCGCACCGAGGCAGATCCCCTGAGCGGCAAGATCAGCGATGAAAGCCCCGTCGGCCATGCCCTGCTGGGCAAGGCCGTGGGCGAGAAGGCAGAGGTCCTGCTGCCCACCGGCCACACCGTGGAGTACACGGTGCGGAGCATCACCCACGCAGCCAACTGAGCAGAACACGGGAGGAAGCAATGGAAGAACAAAAGAGAAATCCTGCTGCCGGCCTGAGCGAGAGCGAACAGGTGCAGGTGCGCCGCCAGAAGCTGGCTGACCTGCAGGCTGCGGGTCACGACCCATTCACCCTGACCAAGTTCCCGCAGGATGCCTATTCGGCTGACCTGAAGGAAGAATTCAAGGACCTGCCCAACGAGACCGATTCCGGCAAGAAGGCGGCTCTGGCCGGCCGGATGATGTCCAAGCGCGTCATGGGCAAGGCCAGCTTTGCCCATCTGCGCGACGATAAGGGCGATATCCAGCTGTATGTCCGCCGCGATGAGCTGGGCGAAGAGTCCTACGCTGCGTTCAAGAAGCTGGACGTCGGCGATATCATCGGCGTCAAGGGCGAAGTGTTCCGCACCAAGACCGGTGAGCTGAGCGTCCGCGCAGAAGAGCTCACCCTGCTGGCCAAGAGCCTGCGCCCCCTGCCGGAGAAGTTCCACGGCCTGACCGATACTGAGACCCGTTACCGTCAGCGCTATGTGGACCTCATCGCCAACCCCGAAGTCAAGGAGACCTTCGTCAAGCGCAGCCAGATCCTGAAGGAGATCCGCGCATATCTGGATGAGAAGGGCTTCCTGGAGGTCGATACCCCCATCTTGACGCCGTTTGAGATCGGCGCTTCGGCCCGCCCCTTCTACACCCACCACAACACCCTGAACATGGACATGGTCCTGCGCATCGAGACGGAGCTTTATCTGAAGCGCCTGATCGTCGGCGGCATGGACCGTGTGTATGAGGTCGGCCGCATCTTCCGCAACGAGGGCATGGACCCCAAGCACAACCCGGAGTTCACCACCATCGAGCTGTATCAGGCATTCACTGATTTCCACGGCATGATGGATCTGGTCGAGGAGCTGTACAAGCGCCTGGCCCTCAAGATCTGCGGCGGTATGGTCATCCCGTATCAGGGCAAGCAGATCGACATGGGCCACTGGGAGCGTCTGACCATGATCGAGGCCGTCAAGAAGTATTCCGGCGTGGATTTCAACGACTGGAAGACCGACGAGGAGGCCATCGCTGCAGCCAAGGAGCACCACGTCGAGCTGCCCGAAGTGCCCACCAAGGGTGCCATTCTGGCCGAGTTCTTCGACACCTTCGTCGAGGACAAGCTCATCCAGCCCACCTTCATCTACGATTATCCCGTCGAGATCAGCCCGCTGGCAAAGCGCAAGCCGGATGATCCCGCCTTCACCGAGCGGTTCGAGTATTTCATCGACTGCACCGAGTACGGCAACGCCTTCAGCGAGCTGAACGACCCCATCGACCAGAAGGGCCGCTTCGAGCGTCAGGTGGCCGAGCGCAAGGCGCTGGAGCCCGAGTGCAAGGCACAGGTGGACTACGACTACGTCAACGCACTGGAGTACGGTCTGCCCCCCACGGGCGGTCTGGGCTTCGGCGTAGACCGTCTGGTGATGCTGCTCACCGATAGTGCCTCTATCCGTGATGTGCTGCTGTTCCCCACGATGAAGCCGATTGAGCAGTAAATTCCCAATTTAAGCAAAACAAAGCCTGAAACTTCTTGATGTACTGAGAAGTTTCGGGCTTTTTCTTTTGACGGATTTCCAGCGAAAACTACGCCATACGCCAATTTTACGCCAAACGATGTAGGATTTTGTGCAGAGCAAAAAGAGCGTTGTTCGCATTTAGCGTAAAATTGGAGCGTGTGGTGGATGGGTGCAGACCTGCAAAGGGCTGCATCACAAAGCGGATTCATGAATCTGCAAACGGACAAGCCGGAACTTTCCACCGCAGAAGAAGTAAATGTGAAAAACATGGAGGCTTTCTTATGAACAAACTGCTTTCCTGCCTCTACAACATGGACACCAACCGGGTGGAAGCCCGGTTCGAGGGTGGCACTACCCTTGCCATCGACTGCATCGCCGTGGAGGACGAATACGGCAACACCCCGGCACAGCGGGCAGAGCTGGACTGACTGCTATACAATAAGCCTTTGGAGTATGCTCAGCTTGTGCTGAGAGGGGAGATTGAGCACTACCTGTCACTTGGCTGTGACCACGGCAGGCTGGAAAATCCATGACATAACAAACACAGCCCCGCTTTGGCGAAGGAGAAGCCAAAGCGGGGCTGTATTGATGAAGGAGAAATGAAGGGAATATCAGGTTACAGATTCAGCTCAAACTGTTCCACTGTAACAGTTGCTTCGCCATCGGCAGCAAAGGCAATGCCGTCGGCAGACTGGGGGGTGTAGATCCATGCGGTCATGGTCTGCTCGCCATCGTTGGCGAAAACTTCGATGCTGTTCTTATCCAGCAGGATGCGGAGCTTGAGCGCACCGTTCTGGCTGCGCACCTTGCAGCTGCGGCGGTGAACGATGTCGGCACGGGAACCGGCATAGCTGCGGTCCAGCGTCAGCTCGGAGGTGTAGGGGTCGTAGGTCAGGCTGGT